>Ga0116129_1000787_pt1 | contig 19006 bp, 19 predicted proteins | sample June2015DPH_17_2_FD_89732 | JGI IMG/M metagenome (GOLD analysis project Ga0116129, IMG submission 89732) | Peatland microbial communities from SPRUCE experiment site at the Marcell Experimental Forest, Minnesota, USA - June2015DPH_17_10 | ecosystem: Environmental > Terrestrial > Soil > Wetlands...
CCTTGTAGTTGCATCAGACAACTGGAATCGACCGAGACGACGGTGCCGGCGCCGGTGCGTTCAATGGCTTCGATTTTAGTGCGCGCCATGCCGCCGGAGATCTCGGGAAACTTCACCGAGAAAGTGCCGCCGAAGCCGCAGCATTCCTCGGCCGGCTCCATTTCGACGAGGCGCAGGCCGCGGACGTTGCGGAGCAGCTTGCGCGGTCCTTCCTTGATTTTCAATTCGCGGAGCGCGTGGCAGCTATCGTGATACGTTACGAGACCATCGAAGCGGGCGCCGACGTCTTCGACCTGTAATACGCCGGTGAGGAATTGCGAGAACTCCCAGACGCGCGGCAAGGCCTTGTGATCGGGAAATAGTTCGGCAAAATGATGGCCGATCATCGCGCAGCAGGAGCCGGATGCGACGACGATATTTTCGGCGCCTTCGAAGGTTGTCAAAAAATGTTCGGCGACGGCGCGGGCCTGGTCGCGGTAGCCGCTATTGAATGCAGGTTGTCCACAGCAGGTTTGGGCGTCGCGAAATTCAACTTCGCAGCCGGCGCGTTCGAGCACTTCGGCCATGGCGATTCCGACGTTGGGAAAGAGTTGATCGACGATGCAGGTTACAAAGAGAGAGACGCGGACCATTCAGCTCCTAAGGTCGATGCTGGCCGCTAATGAATGCGGATCGCTGGTCCGCCCGCATGCTGACGCATGGCGGTTCATTGATCAGGCAGGCGGCGAACAACGAGATACGAACCATCAAGCTACTTAGCTTACACGTTTCGGTTCACGACAGGAGCAGCGCGGCTTCCTCTGCCAGATATTTTACGCTTTTATTAGAGATTTTTGTAGTGGGGCGGAAATCAAAAGAAGAGCCGACGAGGCGTCTGGCTGCGGTCCGGGGTACCGCCCTGGACGAGCGGCGAGACTTTTGGAAACTTTTACGGAGGCTCCGCTCCCTGCGGTCACGGCTCGGTAGAGATCTATCGCCCACAAGGCGTCCGGGCTGCGCCCGGATGGACCGATTGGCAATCGGTCCGCAGGTTGCAACCTGCCCCACGACGGACCATGGGTTTCATTGCTAATGCGGCACAATGCCGCTAGCTTACGACGATGGTGCCTTCGAGGTATTTTACGGCGCGACCGGCGATGGTGACGCGGTCGCCGCGATCTTCGCACCAGAGCTCGCCTCCACGGGGCGAAACCTGGCGGGCGAAGAGCTTTTTCTTACCTAGACGCGCTGCCCAATAAGGGATCAGAGTGCAGTGGGAGGAGCCGGTAACGGGGTCTTCCGGTATTCCTTTCGCAGGTGCGAAAAAGCGGGAGACGAAATCGCAATCGGCGCCGGGAGCGGTCACGATGGTGGCGAAACGATCGATGGCGGCTAGCTTCTCCATGTTCGGTTTCAGGGCGCGCACTTCGGCTTCCGTGTCGAAAATGCAAAAATAATCGCGGGCTCCGAGCACTTGTTTGGGCGTCGCTCCCAGGGCTTCGAACAGGTTGGCATCGAACGTGGTTTCCGACGGCGGACGGGCAGGGAAGTCGAGTGCGTAGAGATCGCTTTCGCGGGTGACAACGAGTTCACCACTCTTGGAATCGAACGAGACCCGGCCTTGTTTGGCTTCCTTGCGAAGCTCCATAATCACGTGGGCGGCGGCAAGCGTGGCGTGGCCGCAGAGATCGACTTCGGTTCCGGGGGTGAACCAGCGGATGTGGAAGCCTCCATTTTTCCGAATATAATATGCCGTTTCGGCGAGATTATTTTCGGCGGCGATGGATTGCATGGTCGCGTCAGGAAGCCACTGATCGAGAGGGCAGATGGCGGCGGGATTGCCTCCGAAGAGTTTGCCGGTGAAGGCGTCCACCTGATAGATGGGAACGTTCATTCCTCAGTGTCGCGTGGGGGGAGGGAGGATGGCAAGCAGGCTTGATTATGTTTATTGGCCGATGAATTGGGCCCAAAAAACGAAGAAGTCTATACTGAAACGAATCTGCTATGAAAACATATCCGATCCTGATCGCTTCGACCCGCACGGGATTCAGTGCCCACGTGCCGGATTTTCCGGGGTATGTTGCCACGGGTCGAACGGTCGATATCGTCAAGCAGCGGATGGCGAAGGCGATTGAGATGCATCTCGCGGCGATGTGTGAGGACGGGGACGAGATTCCTGAGCCGTCGATTCTTGAGGTGGTTCAGGTTCGCTAAAAGAGCCGGCTGCCGCCAGTATGCCGTCTCTGAAGTTCGCGGAAGAAGTCCCTCGAGCGCTTTGGTTTGATTTCGTTGGTAGGGCCGGACCGGGGGGTCCGGCGCGGGCGAGGGCGCCCGCCCCACAAGAGATGGCAGCTGATGATTACCAGGGGAGTTCTTTGCCTAGATGGATGAAGCGGCCGTTTGGGCCGTCGGGGCCCAGGAGGGCCAGGTCGACGCTGGTTTTTGCTCCATCGGGGATTTCCATTTGCGCGCCTGCGCCGCCCAACTCCGTTTTTACCCAGCCTGGATGCGCGGAATTGACTTTGATTTTCGTATCCTTCAGCTCCACGGCGAGATGGATGGTGAATGCATTGAGAGCGCTTTTCGAGGCGTCGTAGGCAAAAGACTTGGAGGCTGCGATGGGGCTGGTGGGGTCCGCGTGAAGCGTCAGCGAGCCCAATATGCTGGAGAGATTCACGATTCGGCCCGCCTCGCTTTTCTTGAGCAACGGCAGCAGTTCGCGGGTGAGGGCGATAAGCGAGAAAAGATTGGTCCCGAAGATGGACTGTAGACGCTCCTCACTGGTGTCTATTGTTTTATTGTCGAATACGCCGATACCCGCGTTGTTAATCAGAATGTCGAGTTTGCCGAACTTCTCGGCCAAAAAACGCGCGGCGGCTTTCCGGTCCTGATCCGAGGTGACGTCCAATTTAATTGGGTATGCGTCGATGCCTTCGGCCTTCAATTTGGACACGGCGTCCTCTGCCGCGCTCAGTGAGCGCGCGCCTACAACAACCGTGACAGACTTCTGGCCCAACTGCAGGGCGGTTTCGAAACCGATCCCGCGATTCGCTCCTGAAATGAGCGCTACTTTCTTTTCTGCTGACATTTTTATCTCCCACGCTGTAGATGCGGTTGACTTCGGTGAGGACTCTATTCAATTGCGTCCGAATACTTCTTTTCACCCGCGGTCACGGCCAGCTTCAAGCGGTTTTGCGGAGGAGGCAGCGGACAGGTCGCGTAGGCGGTGAAGGCGCAGGGCGGATTGATTGCTTTATTGAAATCCAGGATCACCGTGCCGTCTTTGGCCGGTGCGGCGTAGAGGAATCGGGCGGCGCCGTAGGTGGACTTGTTGCTGGTGGCGTCGCGGAAGATGAAGAACAATTGCGAGCCTTCGGTGACCGGGTCCAGCCGATACTCGACTCCGTCGCGGGTGAAGCTGACGAAGCCCGGACTTTTCATGGGCTGCTTCACGCCGTTCTGGCTGTCGAACAGGATGGTTTTCGGTTCCGCATAAGGCGTGAATTTCGCGGTGAGTTTCCAGGACGGGTCCACGGGAAACCACTTCAGGCCGGTAAAATTGCGGCGCGTCTCCGCGTTGTTATCCTTGACGCGCACGAAGTATTCTTCGCCGCGCTTGATGACGAAGAATTTTATGGCCCCGACGGTCACAATGTCGGTATTGGGTTTGAGCGAGCGGCCGTTATAAGACGCATGCCCTTCTGAGAAGGTGACTTTGCCGATTTGCGGAATATCATTGTCGCCTTCCTTCAAGCGAATGAGGCCAACGACCGTGAGCCAGCCGTCGTCCTGCTTAAGCTCGGCTTCGCGATGGGCGCGGTACTGCTCGACGTCGCGCGCATAGTTGGGGTCGGCGGCAATGAGGGCCGCGGCTAGAAGGGGAATGGCAAGGAATTTCATTTAAGCGATCCTTCTTTCTAGTAAACCGGTTGCTTGATCATACGCGATAATGCGGTCCGCGATATCGTTTTGGGAAAGGCCGGTCTTATGGCTCTGTTGGGCGATCCAGCGTCTGGCTACGGCGGGCGCGAGGCCGCGGGCGATGAGGAGTCCTTCCGCGCGCTGCATGAGTTTGCGGCTGGCGAGATCTTCTTCAATCGCGGCGATTTCGCTGCGCAGTTGGGCGCGGCGCTCGCTCAAGAACGTGTGCATCAGGAGCATGCCGAGCTGCTGGCCGACAAACTCGGCCAGGCGCTTGTGAAGGGGCGCCGCAAAATGGTCCGCTGCGAAACAGAGGGTGATCTTGCCGAGCACTTCGCCACCATCGAGGAGATCGACGCTATAAAGGGATCGATAGGGTTGGTCGAAGGACTCCAGTAGCTTGGCGGCAGCAGATTGTTCTATAAAAATGCCTTTGCCATCGGCTTCGCGTTCCAGGAGAATGGCGATCTGCTGGATTGCCTGGGGGAAGGTGACGGTTCCAGTTACGATATTGCTGATATGGGAAAGAATCGTTGCTTCATTCATAAACCCTCTGAATTGAATAATAAATAAAGAAAATTTCAAGAAAAAGAATAGAGTGTTAACAACAGCAGGAAGTTGGGCAGAGGAACCGCATACGCCGATCATACGAGGTCCCGCGATTAATGTCAACTATTAAGATCGACAATAGGATGATTGTCGTGGCGGGGCTGCTTCTCGTGCTGACAATGATCGCCAAACCGGTTTGGGGTGGACGGGAGCAGTGGCAGTTCGGGCAGGGGCAGGACGACGGTATCTACATGGTTACGGCGAAGTCCCTGGCAGCCGGTGAGGGATACCGGCATCCGAATTTGCCGGGGCATCCGTACGCGACGAAGTATCCGCCGCTGTTTCCGCTGTACTTATCGATGGCGTGGCGGCTGACGCCGGATTTCCCGCGTACGCTGGTGACGGCGTCGATTCTGCAAGACTGTTTGCTGCCGGTTTGTCTGGCGTTGTTGTTCCTTGTTCTGCGGCGGATGGGATTATCGGCGAGGCGGGCGCTGGTGGCGGCGGCGATGATGTTCGTGTCGTTCCCGTTTGTATTTCTCGCGGTCACGCTGTATTCGGAGCTGTTATTTCTATGCTTCCTGCTGGCCGCGATCTGGACGTGCGAGCGGGCAGTGGAGCGGGATAGCGGCTGGATGGCGCTACTGGCAGGCTTGTTCGCCGGCTTGGCGTATCTGACGCGCAATGCCGCGCTGCCGTTGCTGGCGGCGGTGCCGATTTTCTTCCTGCTGCGAAAACGATCGCGCTTAAGCCTGTTTTTCCTGGCGCTGGCCGCGCCGGCGGCGGTGGGCTGGCATGCCTGGGGAGCGATGCACGCGGCGGTGCGAGTCCCCTATCTGCACGAGTATGTGCGCGTGATCCGGGCGACCGGCTTTGGGCCGCACGTGATGGACCAGGTGTCGACGCTATCGGGGGCGGTGGCGGAGACATTTTTCCCAGGGGTGCTGGAATATCTTCATGGAATCCCTCTGCATCATCTGGTGCTGGCCGCGGCGATCGTGGGCGGCGTGAGGATCGGGCGAAGGCGGCAATGGCCTCTGTATCTGATTTTCACCGGACTGTACCTGATCATGATCACGTTGTGGTGGTTTCAAGGGATGGGACGGTTGATTATTCCGGTATGGCCGGTGCTGCTGGCGGGCATTCTCGAAGAAGGGGGCCATTTCGCCGGCTTGTGCGCCCGGTCGATCGAACGGCCGCGATTCAAAGTGTTTCCGCGCTGGGCGATGATTGGCCTCGCGCTGTACATTGTGATTCGCAATGACGATGCGACATGGCGGAGGACTGCTTTGATTTACGCGACGGAGCGCGAGGGGAGGGCCAGGGATCGGCTGGCGTATGAATGGATCGCGGGCCACGCCGGTTCGGACGAGATGGTTCTAGCCTGGAAGGAAGGGGCGAGCTACCTTTATACGGGTATTTCGTCGTCGCACGATCTGTTCGTGGAGGCGCTTCCGCAGACGGACGAAGGGATCGGGACCAGGCAGCGTCCGGAAGTGCCGGGGGGGCAGTTCAAGAGCGCCGTCCTGTTGTTGCTCGCGTCCGATTTAGGGGCGGACAATCCGCTCGATACGCTGCGCGCGCGGGTGGAGTCGTTGCCGGGGTCGAGGCTGGAATTCAGCGCGCCGGGGGCTTTGGTGTATCGTCTGCCTATGCCATAGGGTTGCTTGCTCCAGCCGCGGTTGACACCGTAAGCTGGTAAGTTCCTATGGAAATCACAAAAATCATTGGCAGAGAGATTCTGGACAGTCGCGGAAATCCGACTGTGGAGGCCGACGTTCACCTGGCCGACGGCAGCATGGGGCGCGCGGCGGTGCCTTCGGGCGCATCGACCGGCGAGCATGAAGCGGTGGAACTTCGCGACGGCGATAAATCGCGCTACCTGGGCAAAGGGACGCTGAAGGCGGTCAAGAATATCGACAAGCACATCGCGCCGGCGCTGCTGGGGCAGGATGCGGAGCTGCAGAGTTCGATCGACCATCAGATGATCAAGCTGGACGGGACGGAGAACAAGAGCAATCTGGGGGCGAATGCGATTTTGGCGGTCTCGATGGCGGTGGCGCGGGCGTCGGCGGAGTCGCAGCAGACTCCTTTATATCGCTATTTGGGAGGCGTATCGGCGTCGCTGCTGCCGTTGCCGATGATGAATATCCTGAACGGCGGGGCGCACGCGGATAATTCCGTCGATCCGCAGGAGTTCATGATCATGCCTTACGGCGCGGAGAAGTTTTCCGAGGCGCTGCGCTGGGGCGCGGAGATTTTCCACACTCTCAAGGGCGTATTGAAGAAACGTGGATACTCCACGTCGGTGGGCGATGAGGGTGGATTCGCGCCGAATCTCAAATCGAATGACGAGGCGCTGGAAGTGGTGCTCGAAGCGATCACGCTGGCCGGCTATACGCCGGGCGAGCAGATAGGAATCGCGCTGGATCCGGCGGCGAGCGAGTTTTACGATTCCAAGAAGGGCAAGTACGTTTTCAAGAAATCCGACAAGAGCGAGCGGTCGTCTGAGGAAATGGTCGCGTTCTGGTCCAACTGGGTGCGTCAGTATCCGATCGTTTCGATTGAAGACGGCATGGCTGAGGACGATTGGGATGGCTGGAAACTGATGAGCGAAGCGCTGGGCAAGAAGATTCAGATTGTCGGCGACGATCTGTTCGTGACCAACGTGGAGCGCCTGTCGCGCGGCATCGAGAAGGGAATCGCGAATTCGATTCTGATCAAGGTGAACCAGATCGGCACACTGACGGAAACGCTGGATGCGATCAAGATGGCGTCCGACGCGGGCTACACTTCGGTGATCTCGCATCGGTCGGGTGAGACGGAAGATGCGTTCATCGCGGACCTGGCTGTCGCGACCGGCGCGGGCCAGATTAAGACCGGGTCGGCGAGCCGCACGGACCGCATCGCGAAATACAATCAGTTGTTGAGAATCGAACAGGAGCTCGGGTCCAGCGCGCGGTTTCCGGGTCGCAAGGCGTTCAAAAAATGATGAACGGAAGACCGCTGATTTTGACCATCCTCGACGGATGGGGGTACTGTCCGGCGGGTCCTGGAAATGCGATTGCTCTGGCGAATAAGCCTAATTATGACCGCCTATTGCGAGAATTTCCTAACACGTTAGTTCATACTTCGGGGCCGTTCGTCGGGCTGCCGGAAGGGCAAATGGGCAATAGCGAAGTCGGGCATCTGAACATCGGGGCTGGCCGCGTGCTGCTGATGGACGTGATGCGGATCGACAAGATGATCACAACGGGGGATTTCTTCCGCGACGCGGTGCTGCTGATGTCGATGAATCACGCCAAGACGCGCCGTCTGCACCTCATGGGCTTGTTGAGCGATGGCGGCGTCCATTCGATGAATACGCATCTTTACGCGTTGCTCGAAATGGCCAAGCGCGAGGGTGTGAAGGACGTGTGCATCCACTGCTTCATGGACGGGCGCGATACTTCGCCCAACAGCGGCGCCGAGTATTTGGAAGCTTTAGAGCAGCAGATCAAGAAGATCGGCGTGGGCCGCATCGCCACGATTTCCGGGCGCTATTACGCCATGGATCGGGACAAGCGTTGGGAGCGGATCGGGCTCGCCAAGGACGCGATGGTCGACGGGAAGGGCGAGAAAGCGACCGATCCGGTGGCGGCGGCGAAGCGCTCTTATGAAAAAGGCATCACCGACGAGTTCATTGAACCGGTAGTGATTGTCGACGACCGGCACGATCCAGTGGGGCGCATTCGCGAAGAGGACGCGTGCATCTTTTTTAACTATCGCGCCGACCGCGGACGTCAAATGACGCAGGCGCTTACTGAGGCTCCATTAAAGCTCCACTTCACCACCATGACGCAGTATGACAAGGCACTGAACGTGCCTTTCGTGCTGCCGCGCGAGCTTCCCACGCACATTCTGGCGAATGTGATGGCTGATTTGAACTGGAAAAATCTGCGCGTCGCGGAGACCGAGAAGTACGCGCACGTGACTTATTTCTTTAACGGCGGCAATGAGAAACCGTACGCCGGTGAGGAGCGCGAAATGGCTCCGTCTCCGAAGGTTGCGACGTATGACCTGAAGCCGGAGATGAATGCGGAAGGCGTCGCGAGCGTGGTCGAAACGGCGATCGAGAAGCGCGATTTCGACGTGATTGTGATGAATTTCGCCAACGCCGATATGGTGGGCCATTCGGGTAAGATCGACGCCACCGTGAAGGCGGTCGAAGTGGTGGACGCGCATCTTGGCCGAATTTACGACGCCTTGAAACGCAAGGGCGGGCGATGGATCATAACAGCAGATCACGGCAATGCCGAGATGATGATTGATCCGGTAACGAAAGGGCCGCACACGTATCACACGACCAATCCGGTTCCGTTCATCGTAGTGGATGAAGAGCGGAGACCTTTGCGCGGGCATGGTGCTTTGCAGGACATCGCGCCGACCATGCTGGGATTATTCGGCGTGCCGCAGCCGGTGGAAATGACGGGTCGCGATTTGACCAAGACTTAGACGGAGCCTTAGTGGAGGGGCAATGAATTCGGACGCAGTGATCGGCTGTGACGCGGTGGATGCCGGTAAAGAGTGGTTGCGTCTGACCACGGTATCCGGCGCGGTGCGAACGATTCCGTGGAGCGCGGTCAGGCTCGCCGGCATGGGCGAAAGAGTTGAAGGTCAGGTCACGATGCAAGGCGTGACGGACCGGGTGGCTCCTTATCGCGCGACGCACGATTCGCTGTGGATCGTTTACGGGGACGGCGACTTCGCGCAGGTAATGTTGGAGAAGGCAAGCCCCAAGCGTGGCGCGATTGTATCCACCTTCGCGCAGCAGCTAAATACGCGGTGGCGGGGCGATGACCTTTCGGCGTCGGAGCTGACCGGCGCAATGTTGATCCCGCCCAAAGTTCGCATGCCGAAGGGAATCATCGTGGCGCTGTCGCTGGTCGCCGTTGCTTTTTTCCTGGCGCTGATGATCCTGTTCTTCCTGCACGGCGCAAAACCTACCGCGCCGTGATCTTCGGCCACGCGATCTCGACGCCTTGCGCGACGATGCTCTTCTGAAAATCGGCGAATAGCTTTGCATCGTTGCGGATGCCGCGCGGAGTCTGCTGCGTCTTAATCGCCTGCGCGGCCAGCGCGCCAGCCGCTTCTCCAATATTCCATTCGACCGGGTGCAGCCGGTAACAACCGTTGGTGATGTGGGTGACGCCCAAATTTTTGCATGCCGGCAGAAGATTCTCGACGCGCTTCGGGATCAGGCTGCCCAGCGGGATCTGAAATGGCAGCGAACTGATATCGATGTAATTATCGCCGCCAGTCGAAGGATGCAGATCGATGCGATAGCTGCCGATGCCCACCGAATCGGGAAACGCCGCGCCTACCTCCTGCTCCCGCACGGTAAATTCCGCGCGAATGCGGCGCGATTCGCGTATATAAGGATACTTCGCAAGACCATCCTCGGTGCCCAGAATGTCGCCTCGCAGGCGCAGGCCCTTCTTGCCCTGATCGGTTTGCAGCCAATACAGAAGTGACAGGCTCAACTGCCGCGCCCGCTCCAGATTCTTCGCCGCCTCCTGCATGGGAACATCGATGAGCGGCCCCAGCCAGTAATCATTCTGCGGCCAGTTCACCATCGTGATGTCGCTTGGGAACGCGCCAGGCGTGAAATTTTCGCGATTAATAATCCGGCGATAGCGCCACGCGATATCCCAATTAAACACGCGAGGTTTCAGCGTTTGCGGATCGGCCGGACTCCAACTGAGCAGCTTGCCGGGCCATGCCGGCGTGAGATCCGGCACATAATCGCGCCAAAAATCGTACTCGGCGGGCCGGTCGATGGTGTGGTCTTCGCCCTCGCGGAGATCCATTGCGAAGCACATGGTGAAGGACTGAATATTCCCGCGCGAAGCAGTCTCGGCTGCGTGAGGCTCGCCTGTATCGGTGCGCGATTCCGCGCCGATTACGTATTCGGTGCGTGTCAGAGGCAGCAGGTCGCCCTGCTCGGTGGCATCAAGAAAATAGGGAGCGGTGACGGTGCGCGCCACCCCCGCGTCGCTGCGCAGGCTCACGAATTTCACCACATCGCGATCGACGGAAGCGGCCATCGGCTTGTGTTGCAGCAGCAGCGTCAAAGTTCCCGCGGCGGCGTAAGGCGCAAGCATCGCTTCCAGCACCGCGAGCGACACGTGAGGCTCGTGTGTAAGCTTCGACACCGACCCATCGCCGGGATTCAAATAAGGTCGCTGCCGGGCATCTTCGGTAAGCGGATAATGATCGCGATAATACTGCCGCACGTCGTTGCGATAATCGCGATAGGCGCGCGTGCAGCCGAACTGTTCAATCCAAGGATGCTCGTCCGGAGGCACGCCTTGTGAGGTGAGTTGGCCGCCGATCCAATCGGTTTCCTCAGAGAGGATGACGCGCATCCCGTTACGCAGCGCCGCGAGCGCGGCCGCGCATCCGCCCACACTGGCGCCAATGATCGCGACATCGGCATAAAGCTCGCGAGGCGCGGCGGAGGTGAGGAAAGGCGCCGCCAGAGTCGCAAGGAAACTGCGGCGGTACATTACGCGCTCGCGCGGCATAAAAAGTGAATCGTCACCCCATGTGCGGTTAGCGCTTCTTCGACGTGTTGCCAGTCGGAGTCGGTAGCATTCAAAATCGGCGGCCGTTCCGGATGCCCTAAAGACACTTGTACAAACTTTCGGTCGCTGAGGTCGAAGGCATCAAGCTCGGGGTGATTGGGATACGGAGCGAGCGGTACGCGATCACAGCGCTCCGGGTTCCACAGGTTGTCGATGACAAACTTGAAGAATTCGTGCCCCGTGCCTAATTCACCATGCCACTGCGTGTAGGGATAGTATTCTTCCAGGATCAAATCCTCATCATCCATTGCGATCCGGCCTGACCTCATAATTGCTTCGAGATTTCGAATGCATGCATCGATGCAATCGAGCGGTCGCTGCTCAGTCGGCTCCTCGTTCGCTACGATGGCGACGTTCGTATCGACGATGAACGTCATCGCGCCTGGCGCCGCCTGCTAATGGATTCCTTTGCGAGCGCGGCGACTTCTCCCATTTCATCGCCAAAGAAGTCTTTCGGCCAATTCTTGATGAAGCCTTCGTCCGTGAGCTCAAGGGCCGTCGCGTGCGATTCGCCGTTCTCAATGTGGCAGAAATACATCGAGGCATCCTGCGCAGGAAATGTTTCCTCCGCAATGCGTCTCTGAATACGGCGGAGGAGGTGTTCGCTGTGACTTTCGAAGATGATTTGCAGTTTTCGATTCTTGACGACGTCGATGAAAACGTCGGCGAGGACGGATTGCGCGGACGGATGTAGATGGAGTTCCGGTTGTTCGAGGAGGAGCGTTGTTCCTTCGGGGACGTAGTAGCAGAGGACGAGGACCGGCAGGAGTTGCGATACGCCAAATCCTACATCAGTGAGAAGGACTTCAGGGCTCTCCTCGGTTGTCTTGATGAGAACTTCATGGTCTCGACGATTGGGTGCGATCGGTCTCAGTTTGAATGAGTGGATGAGCTTCATCTTCACGAGCCACTCGGCGACATTCTTCTCGACAGAAGGGGCGCTCTGCTGCACTGCCAAGAGCGCTTGGATAGTTTCCTCACCATCTTTCCCTACGTCGCGAGGGCGAGTTCCCCGGAATAGATAAGAGCGCCGCGGTGGCACCCGAAGCGGTCCAAGATAGCTTAGGTCTTGGAGTTCGACTTCCAGCAGGTTGTGGACGGGGGCCTTCTCTCCACGGGGTTTGACTACGAGGGGAAGACGAAACGGCTGCGGTGGAGGGGCAGAAAAGGCCCTTTCGCCATCTATAACAAAATCATATTGCCCGTCTGAACGGACTGACATCCGATGACTGCGGCCGTCGCCCGAGTATGCAAACTCAGAGATGGCGATTCTCTGGTTTTCTTCACGTAGCGAAACATCGAAGTGGAATGGTCTTCCTGAAATCGGCCACGTTATAGACAAGAGGAGCGAACTGCCGAGGTCGTGGCCATGAATCACATCGGCGAAGGTTCCAAGATCCACATACGACTTGGGATCTCCCCCCAAATGAAGAACGCGGTTAGGATCTGACGACTCCGCCGTCTGCTTCAACATCAACAACAACTGCAAAATACTCGACTTCCCCGAGCTATTCGTCCCAAACAATCCCGTCAGCGGCGCGAGGCGCAGATCTCCTGTGTCTTTCCACGATTTGAAATTTTGCGCCCGCAGATTGGTGATCATTGCCGTTCGAGCCTCTTGACCGATTCGAGCACCACCGTCCCGACGATTTCCAGACTCTTTACGCTTAATTTATCCATCGTGTCCGAATCTTTGTGCCACGGCGGATAATCGAAGTCGATCAGGTCGAGCGAGGGCACTCCCAGCTTCAGGAAAGGCATGTGGTCGTCGTCCACTTTCTCGCCCGTATCCAGGAAATAGGCTTTGTAGCCCAGGTCGGATGCGGTGTTCCAGACCAGCTTGCGGAGAGACGCGGTCGAGTTTTCTTCGATCAGAATCCCCAGCGATTTGTCGCCGATCATATCCACGTTGATCAGGGCTTTGATCTGCGCCAGGATGCCGTCGGCTTTCCATTTGTAGGCCAGATGGCGGCTGCCATAGACGCTGTCGGTTTCAGTCCAGTCGTTGACGGCTTCTTCGCCATCGAAGAAAACGACGTACACATCGTCGACGCGCGTCGAGCCGGAAAGGGCGCGGGCCAGTTCGAGCAGCAGGCCTGTGGACGATCCTCCGTCGTTCGCGCCGACGAATTTGCGGCCTGGAAAAAGCTTGGTGTCGAAGTGTCCGGTGACTACGATCGCGTGGCCGCTTTTGCCGGGAAATTTCGCAATGATGTTGGTCATCGGCACATCGCCCTTGGGTGTCTTGCCGACGAACGGGTCTTCGATCAGTTCGCATTTCAGCATTCGTAGCTGCGTCCTTATATATGCCTGCAACTCGCGATTCGCGGCGGAGCCTGACGGGCGCGGTCCGAAGCCGACCGCGGACTGCGTGTATTTGAAAGCCGACGCGCCGGAGAAATCGGCGGCCCACGCGGCGGTCGCGAACAGAATCATTACAGCGGTTTTCTTGCGGAACATATATACCCCAGTGTAAAGTTTTGGCGGCGGTCCAGTGGTTCGAGCAACGGCAGCAGCAGCGCGGGTGGGACGAAGAAAATCGCGCCGATCAAAATTAACGGGCCGGGAAAGAATTGCAGCGCGTACAACATGCGCCGCGACAACAACCGAAAGAATCCTCCCACCGGACGAATGGACTCGATTTCCAAGCCGGCTTGATAGAACAGATACGCCAGACTGTAGCGAGTGAAGCGAAAATAATCGTGCGGCTGCTGATGTTCCTCCCATTCGAAAGGGACAATCAGTAGAAAACGCGCGCCGGGCGTGAGCGTGCGCGCAATTTCGCGGATCACGAGCGCGGGTTCTTTCACGTGTTCGAGCGTGACCACATTGACGCAGGCATCGAATGTATGGTCTCGAAACGGGAGCGCGCTCAAGTCGCCGATGACATCGAGCTGGGCATAATTCCACTGCTGATCGCCGATGCCGAGATCGAGTCCGCAATAACGCTGCCGGGCGAAATAGTGCTTGTAATTTCCCTCGCCAGCGCCGGCGTCGAGCAGTCGCGCGTCTTTCGGAAGGGATGTCGCGAATTCCCGCACCGCGTCCTCAATCGCCGTTTCAAAATGCATCACGTAGCGGCGAAGGAACGCCGGCAGATTGTCGCGCAGCCGGTCGTAGATCACGATTTTTTGCGCGCTTCGACCATGATGGTAGATCCTGCGCGGCATGCCGATTCCACCAGCGTGAAGGGGATCGAGGCGACAACGATTGCCATATAGATCAGATCCTTGACCAGGCGCTGGCGCGGAGTTTCGTCAACCTGGCGCAGGCGGCGGGCCATAGGATCGAGCGATGGCGCGAGGCTGGTGGCCAGCCCGGCAGGGTTGTCGCGCAAAGAAAAATGCTTGTGGCGCAGAACTTCGAAGCCGCAGGAATCGAGCAGGGAATCGATGTCGGAAAGGCGGAAATCGATCAGGTGGCGCGGCACGTCGATGCCGTTCCAGCGCTCACCCAGCAACAGAAATTGCCAGCAGGCGGCATTGGGAACTTGAACGATCAGACGGCCATCGGGGCGAAGCAGATGATGCGCGGCGTCGAGATAACTGGCAGGGTCGTAGAGATGTTCGAGCACATGAAACATCGTGATCGCGGCGCAACTGGAGGGTGCGAACGGAGCCTTGGAAAGTGTCGCGCAGACGGCCGGAACGCCGGCTCTGCGCCAGGCGACGCTCGCGGCATCGAGCGAAAAATCGAGACCGGCCACATTCTTGACGCCGCGCTCGGCCAGCATCTGGAGGAACAAGCCGCCTCCGCAACCGACGTCCAGCACCAGGCCCGTTTCTTCCGATTCGCGGAGAGCCCGCTCGACGAATTTAAGATGATCGCGGAGAACGAAGCGGCGATAGATCTGTTCCAAACGATCCGCTGTATCGGTGTCGGAGGTGTACCAGTAGTTGGGCGGATAGTACTCGTGCAGCTCCAGCGGATGCGGCTTCGGATCCAGCCGGATCAGACGGCAGTTGCGGCATTCGACGATGCGAAAAATCTTGTCGGTGGTCCCGTACAGGCGGTCGGTGCCGGAAAATAGCAGGCGCGATTCGCGAGTGCCGCAGGCGGGGCAGGGGTCGGGAGTGGTAATGGAACTGGTCGTTAGGTCGAATGCTCGGACAACTCGCGGAGAGGGATCCGGAATCGCAACAGCAGGCGCCGCACTTGCTTCGGGCTCAGGCGGTGCTTGGACCGGAACGCGCGGCGCTTGCGCAGCATCGATGGGATCATCGGCAACGCGGATAGCGTTCCTTTGATCAGCGCCATGGCTGCCGTTAGCTTGCCCTTGGACCCCGGGTAGCGGCGCATGTCCCCCTTCCCGCGGAGTGCCGCCGCCAGTCCCGCGCCGATTCTTACCAGATGATACGCGCCGTTTACCCAAAGTAGATTCCACGGAAAAAGCTTCACTACCAACAGCACCCGGTTGCGCTCAATCAACATGAGCCGCTTCGCCGAATCCAATCCCAGCGTCGCGCCGCGGTGATGCCGGACCACCGCGCCGGGAGCATACAGGCAGTTCCATCCTGCCATACGCGCCCGCAATCCCAGTTCGGCGTCGTCGGCATAGGCGAAAAATTCTTCATCGAAACCGCCGACCTCATCCAGCATCGCACGGCGGTACAGCGCCGCGCATCCGTCCGGCCAAAGAGCTTCCGTCTGCCGGTCGAACTGGCCCTGATCGAGTTGGCCGTGGCCGCGGCCCCGATTCTGGCCGTCGGGATAAATCAAGTGCCCGCATTTATCGATAATACTGGGATTTTCCCACACCAGGATCTTCGATGCCACCATCCCGACGTCGCTTTCTCCCACATCGGGCTTCACGCGGATGGCGTCGAACATCGCTTGGAGCCAGCCTGGATCGGCCTCGGCATCGTTGTTCAGCAGCGCGATGTATTCCGCTTGTGATACAGCGAATCCTTGATTGTTGGCGGCGCAAAATCCCTTATTTTCATGGTTTTCAATGATGCGTATCGGGTGCGGAAAAGCCCTCATGATTTCTTGAACAAGAGCTACGGAACCGTCGTCCGATCCATTGTCGACCACGATCACTTCAAAGTCGGAAAATGCTTGGACGGCCAGGGAATCCAGGCAGGCGTGCAGCAATTCCTTGCGGTTCCAGTTGACGATAACGACGGAAATAGCGGGGGTGGGCACCTTGTAGCATAGTACCTCCGATTGTGATATCGTTTAAGCTCTTATGACCTCCGTGGGTGAAATTCTTCGCCGGGAACGGCAAGCCCAGGGACGTGAGATGTCCGAGATCGCGGAGGATCTCTGCATCACGCAACGTTACCTTCGGGCGATTGAGGAAGACGACCTGAAAAGTCTTCCTGGTACTTTCTTTTACAAGAGCTTTGTTAAACAATACGCTTCGTTGCTGGGGATCGATGAACTTCCGTTAATAATAGAGGAGGAGCCGCTGCCGTTGCCGGGGGCGAATCCGAAATATCATCCTTTGCGTGAAGTGGATCCGATTGTCGCCGATACCAACCGGCGGTACTTTTCGGATCGCCGCGTGGCACTGCCTGTGACGGCATTTTTTGTAGTTCTGCTGGGCTGCTCCGGCTTCTACACGTGGTGGAATAAAGCTTCGCGAAATACGCAAGTGGCGAAGCAACAAGGCAGTACCGTGCCGGCGATTCCGGTGGCTGCGGTGAGCAAGACGCCGACCGTCGATGTTACGGCGGAGGCCGGACCCGATGGCGTGGTGCTGAATATTTCCGCGACGGAGCGGACGTGGTTCTCTATCACCAGCGAAGGAAAGAAGATCTTCTCTGGCGTACTGGAGCCGAGCCAGACTAAGACGCTGCGGGCGTCCGACGTTGCCAAAATGAAGGTCGGCAACGCGGGTGGGCTGGACGTACGCTGGAATGGCAAACCGATCGGCAAAATCGGGCCCAGTGGACAGGTGCGGGAAGTGCTGTTCACCACCGAAAAAGTCCAGATTTTACCGCCGGCGCTGCCCGCGACGACGCTTTAAGCCGCCTTAATCGAGCGTAAGTGTAGCTCCCAGGTCTCATAAGCGCCCTTAATTTCGACGATTTGAAACCCTTCGCGTTCATAAATCCGCCGGGCGGCCATCAAAATCGAGTTGGTCCATAGAGTGATTTTGCGATACCCGGCCTCGCGCGCGAAGCGGATGCATTCCTGGACCAGGCGGCTTCCGACGCCCATGCCGCGCGCGGTTGGTTCCACGTAGAGAAGACGCAGCTTTGCGACGGTCGCTGATTTTTTGACCAGCGTCACGGAGCCGAGAATGGAGCTGTCCTGCTCAGCGATCCAGCAATGCTCACGCCGGGGGTCAAAATTCTCGACGAACTTCGCCGCGATGCCGGCGACCAGGGCCTCGAACTTTTCATCCCACCCATACTCCCGCGCATAGAGAACGCCGTGGCGATGGGTGATCCATCCGATATCGCCGGGGCGATGGGGACGCAGGATCAAGGGAGCCGGCGGTTTGGGTTCGAGGGTGCTCTCAATCGATTTCATTGCGGCGATCAGCCGGGCTTGATCGGACTCGGATAATTTGGCGAGCATGGCGGCGGCTTGGTGGTGCGACTTACGATCGATGGATGCGAATATCTTCTTGCCCTTTGATGTCAGGGAGAGATGACGTTGGCGGCGGTCGCTGGCCGCCTCTTTTTCCACGAATCCACGGCGGACGAAGGTGTTGAGAATGCGGCTCAGGTAGCCGGGATCGAGCCCGAGTTCCGTGAGGAGTTCCGTTGCGGTGGGGCTTATGCGATGCGCCAGTTCAAAGAGGACTCGCGCCTCGGTGAGCGAGAGTGGGTTGTCGGCGCTGGTTAATCCGATTCCTTCTTGAAGAATATGGATTCGCTTCGTGTAAAAACGGTTGAAAGCGCGCACGGCTTCGGGACGGTCCATAGTTGACAGTGTCAACTATTTAGTTGCTGAAGTCAATCGTTTGACCACGAGTAATGCGAGGCCCAGCGGCAAAAAAGACGATGGTTCGGGTACGGTGCTGCCGATGCCGGAACCGCTGATGGTCAGCGCCACGCCGCCCGCGTTGTCGTACAAACCATAGTCGTCGATTAATAAATCAACCGTCGCCGGAGCCGTTAGTGTGAACGTATCGACGAAGCCGGCGGTCGAGGTTGCCGTCAGCGCGGTCAGGTTGTCGTAGGTTACGATGCCGGTTGCGCTAGCCGCCAGCGCCTGTGTCGCGTAAACACCGGCGATGTAATCGTCCAGCAGGACTGTGCCTTGCGTGCCGCTCCCGTTGTCGGTGGCGATTACAAAACTCCACACCCAGTTGCCGGAGACGGGCCCTTCGAAATTCCAGGCTGAGTATTTGTCTGGCGTGCCGCCGATCGCAAGAGGGTCGCCGTTGGTCACCGTGTAAGTTCCGGCTCCCAGAGCAACCTGCTGGGGCGAATAGATGTCCGTCAGAAACGTGCCGGGTGTGACTTGGGCCACTCCGCTGCACTGGGAGCAGCCGCTTACAGTCGCGTCGATATCGATGGTAATGCTGCCCGCCCGCGACGTTGCCGATAGCAAACATCCGGTCAGGATTGCAAAGGCAGATTTTGTTAGCATATACTGTCCTCCGAGATAAAAATTATTCACTAAGGTTCGGCCAATTGCCCGGAGAACCGTCGGAAGAAATTTGGAAGATTTTCTAACGGTGTTCTATGTCGATGAAAGCGCAAGGAATCGTAAGATTTGGCGACTTCGAGTTAGACGCCGCCGAACGAACCTTGACCCGTGCCGGAGTGCCTGTCGCGGTCTCTCCGAAAGCTTTTGATCTGCTCGCCTCACTGACGGAGCATCCGGGAAAGCTGCGCACCAAGCAGGATCTGCTCGATTCCATCTGGCCGGATACGGCGGTGGAGGAAGCAACGCTGGGGCGCCACATTTCGGACCTGCGCCGCGCCCTCGGAAACGACCACCGTTACATTGAGACCGTCACGCGCCACGGC
>Ga0116129_1000789_pt1 | contig 18919 bp, 12 predicted proteins | sample June2015DPH_17_2_FD_89732 | JGI IMG/M metagenome (GOLD analysis project Ga0116129, IMG submission 89732) | Peatland microbial communities from SPRUCE experiment site at the Marcell Experimental Forest, Minnesota, USA - June2015DPH_17_10 | ecosystem: Environmental > Terrestrial > Soil > Wetlands...
CGAAGAGGGCCTTCATGGCGTGGGCTAATGTGCCTTTTAAATCTGAGAACGTGACAGAGGTGTCGACGCAGAGGCCTTCGATCTGATGGAAGATGGGGGAGTGGGTGGCGTCGGCGGCGTCGTTGCGGTGGACTTTGCCGGGGATGACGATGCGGATGGGTGGGGCCTGCGCGATCATGGTGCGGATCTGGACCGGACTGGTGTGGGTGCGCATGAGGAGGCGGTCGCGGCCAGGGCGGGTTTGCTGCGCGGCGATCTGGAGGGTGTCCTGCGTGTCGCGGGCCGGGTGGTTCGGGGGGAAGTTGAGGGCTTCGAAGTTGTAGAAGTCGGATTCGACCTGGGGGCCGAGGTTGGTGCTGTAGCCGAGATGGTGGAAGACGCGGACGATCTCGTGCATGGTTTCGAGGAGCGGGTGAGGGATGCCCGGAGTGCGGAGGGTGCCGGGGAGGGTGATGTCGATTCCCTGGGCTGCTGACTGTTTGGGTGCGGCTGGGGCTTCGAGTGCGGCTTCGATTTGCTGCTTGAGCTGGTTGAAGCGGATGCCCAGGGCTTTTTTAGCTTCGGGTCGGACGGATTTTAGATAGGACTCACTGAGTATCTTCAGGCGCCCTTGTTTGCGGCCGAGCCAGTAGAGGCGAAAGGCTTCCGCGGAATGGTTTGCAAACGTGGTGCGAACCTCTTCTTCATGCACTTTGAAGAGTTTGTCGAGGCTTGACTCGTCATCGCCGAATTCAATTAGTTCGATCGGATCGGTCATTGGTTCACTTAAGCGGAGATAGGCATTTTTGTGACGCGGGTGGTTGGTTCCGGGATGGGATCGCCGTCGGCTCGGAGGCCTTCGATGTGGAAGTTTATTCCTTCGCGGATGAGTTGCTCTGTGGCTTCGTAGGTTGGGCCAGCTACGCCAAGGCCGGGAAGGTCTGGGACGTAGGCGCTCCAGCCGGTGGAGGTCTTCTCGAAGATAACGGCGTACTCTCTCATGGCTTTAATCCTGCCTGTTTGAAGATACTTTTGCGGGTTCCCTCGTCCATTTCCTCTGAAGGATGTCCGGCAATGGTGACTCTGCCGGGTTTGGTCGGGTGTTTGAATTGACGGTGGCTACCACGTTGAGCGACTTGATACCAGCCATCATCATGGATGAGGCGCAAAATGTCTCGCGTCTTCATTCTTTCTTCCTGTTAGTGTATCGCAGCGTTATAGGGAGAGGAGGACGACGAGAACAGCCTTCTGGTGGGGCACGTCTTTAGAATAAACGGTTGCGCGTGAGTTGTGTCTGGGAGTGGCTTGTTTGATGGCCCTGAGCGTGACGTGTTGCTATTGAGGCGCTCAGGGCCGGGGGGAGGGCTGCTTTACCGACCGTGGTGATTCTTTTTCTTGCCGGCCGAGATGATGAGCTGCGGTCCGGCGGATTCAGGTCGCGGCCTGGGTGGAAGCGAACCGGTTTGCTTGCGCCAGGTTCGTATCGTCTCCAGCGTTTCGGCCTGAGTGAGTCTGGAGACCGGCATGAATTTGTCGCCAGCCTTCGCATTCATTGGCCGGACGATCATCGCTTCACGCAAGCCGGGGCGGACGCGGAGGAAGACACCACCGTGCTTTCTTTGGGTGGAGCTTGGCGGTGTGGTTGCCATTCGCAGCTCTCCCCTGGGTTGCATGTTGTGAAGCGCGTAGACAGCGCAGTCTCCGTCTTTCAGTAGTTCACGAATCAAGTCTTTGACGAGTTCAGCCTGATCGGGATTGAACTCGATTCCATGTACATTCGGCATTGAAAAATGCCTCCCTTCTTTGCTACTGACCCGATGCTAGAGGGCAGCACATAAGTAGTCCGTAAAGAAGGGATTGAATCGGTTGCGGGGCGGTTAATCCTGTTCGCCGAAGACGGCCGCGTAGGTCTTTCCGTAGGGATAGAAGCGGTCTTTTTCGCCGCGCTGCCAGGCGGCTCTGTGCTCGGCATCGGTGATGTCCCAGTCGGGGCGGCATTTTTTTGTTACGGCGCGGAGGTCCTGGCGGAGGTCTTCGAGGGTTGGGCGGCCCCAGAACCAGTAGCCGTTGTAGATATTGAAGACGACCAGGCCGGGTTCGAGAACGATGGTGTGGGGGATCATGGGATTGTGAACCGGGTCGGTGTACTCGGCAATGTCGAGATCTTTTTGGATGCGACGGCCTGCGTCGGAGAGGAAGGTCCACTGGGCGCCGACGCCGCTGCGGAATTCGTTGGTCTCGGAGATGCTGTCGGTGCTGATGGTGACGAGACGGGTGTAGGCAACTTCCATCTCGCGATGGAGCTGGAGGAGGAGTTCGGATTGGCGGCGGTCTTTTGGACAAAAGCCTCCGCGGCTGAGTACGAGCACCATGGGATGTTGCCCTTGCAGCTCGGAGAGCTTGCGGCGGGTTGCGGTGTGGTCGCTTAGTTCGTAGTCGGGGAAGATGGCGCCGGGAACGATGTCTGCTCGCATAGGTTCTTAACTCCTTCTTTTTCCATCATGCGCTTCGATGATGGAGGAAGAAAGTTTCCCTTCGGCAATAAAAGTAATGGCGAGTTGTAGGTTAGAGGGCGGAGAGGACTACGAGGACGACTAAGAAGCCGAGGAAGAGACTGCGGCGGTCGGTGATGGCGTAGACGACTGGGTCCTCGTGGAGGCGGCCGCGGGAGGCCTGGAGCCAGAGACGGCTGATCCAGAGGAGAAGGACGGGAACGAGAAGCCAGAGGCGCTTGGTGTGGTGGTAGAGCTGGACGGCATCGAGGTTTGAGATGTAGAGGGTGAGGACGACGACAGAGGCGTAGCCGCTGGCTGAGCCGAAGCTGCGGAGCTGCTCGATGTCGTTGGTGTGATAGCCGCGGCCACTGGCGGAGACGCCGCCGCGCTCGCGGAGGTTTTCGAGTTCGGCGAAGCGTTTGACGAAGGCGAGAGAGAGGAAGAAGAAGATGCTGAAGCTGCCGAGCCAGGTGGAGACGGCGATTCCTGATGCTGCGGAGCCGGCGATGATGCGGATGGTGTAGAGGCCGGAGAGAACGATGACGTCGACGAGGACTGAGCGCTTGAGACGCAAGGAGTACGCGAGCGTGGTGACGAGATAGATGCCGAGCCAGAGGAGGAAGTAATGCGGCTTGAGGAGGTAGAAGAGTTCCGGCGAGAGAGCGGCGACGGTGTGGGGAACAAGCAGCGCCAAAGTTAATGAGATTGCGAAGAAGAGAACGACGACGGCGATTCCGGAGGTGACGGAGAGATCGCCTGAGGCGAAGGGGCGGCGGTGTTTGCGAGGATGCTCGCGGTCGGCGTCGAGGTCGAGGAGGTCGTTGATGATGTAGGTTGCAGAGGCGCAGAGGCCGAAGCTGAGGAATGCTACGGCTGCAGCGGCGATGAGTCCGGGAGCCCAGGCGTGCGCGAGGAGGAGCGGGATGAAGATGAGGACGTTTTTGGCCCACTGATGGAGACGGATGGCTTTGAGCCAGGCTTTGAGGGGAGAGACGCGCTCGTTGAAGGCGCGGACGGGGGTGACGCGGGCTCTTCGCAGAGCGGCGCTAAGTGCGGGGGTGGGATTGGCGACCATGGGCTCCTGACAGTGCTGGAGGAGGGGAAGGTCGGGCAGGGCGTTGCCGATGTAGGAGAAATTGTCGCCGAATTGGGATTGGAAGGCAGCTAACTTGTTCTTTCCGGCGAGGTTGGTCTGGCCGTCGGAGGCGAGAACGCCGGTGAAGAGACCGAGGTGGTCGGCGATGCGGTTGGCAGTGCCGGCGTCGGCGGCGGTGGCGAGGTAGATGGGGCGGCCGGTGGCGCGCTGCTGCTCGAGGTACTGGAGGAGCTCGCGATTGTAAGGGAGATGGACTACGTCGAGCTGGATGGTTTCGGCTAAGTGACGCTTAAGGGAGGCTTTGCCCTGGAGGAGCCAGCCGGGGATCTTCAAAAGCGCGGCGGGGTGGTGCCGGGCGACGGCGAGGGCGGAGTCGTGGAGGGTGTCGGATTTGACGAGGGTGCCGTCGAGGTCGACACAGAGCACTGGCGGCGCGGCGATGTCGAGTGCGGGGGCCGGGTTGGGCAAATTTGTCCTTCCTTACGTCTAAACCACTGACGGCTAAAAGATAGCGTAGAACGATTGCTGGGTGATGACTGCGAACTGAAGCAGCCAAGGTCATTATCAAGTATTCTGGAGTATCGACACAAAGAATCGAAGACACGGTCCCCTGAAGCAAAAGGGAAGATACTTCTGAATCCAGAGAATAGAGAGCAGATATGTTGTCAGCGCAGATAAACGATCAGGATTCGCACGCAGAGAAACGGACCGGGGAGTCGCAGACGAATTTTTCCTCGAAGCAGATGACGCCGGAGACACCGAAAGGGTCGGCCGCGCGCAAGTGGATCGTGCTGCTGGTGATTTTGGCGGTTGTGGGAGCGGCGGTGTGGAAGATCCGCTCGAATGCCAAGGAGCAAGACTCGATTCAGCAGATTATGGCTGCGCAGGCTGAGCGGCCAACTTCGGTGCAGGTGTCTGCGGTTCAGCAGAAGACGATGCCGATCTTTTTGACCGCGCTGGGGACGGTGACGGCGTATAACACGGTGACGATCAAGAGCCGCGTCGATGGACAGTTGATGCTGGTTCCAGTGACTGAAGGGCAGTCGGTGCGGGAGGGACAACTGCTGGCTGAGATCGATCCGAAGCCTTATCAGGCTGCGCTGGAGCAGGCGCAGGGCCAGCTTGTGAAGGACCAGGCGAATGCAGTGAATGCGCGGGCGGAGGCTGCACGGTACGACGCTCTGCAGAAGGCAGGCGTGGTTTCGAAGGAGAGCCAACAGCTGCAGGCTTCGAATGCAGGGCAGGCCGAGGGTTCAATTGCGGCGGATCAGGCGGCCATTCAAGCGGCGAAGGTGAATCTTGGGTACACGAAGATTGTGTCGCCGATTAATGGAGTGGTGGGGCTGCGGCAGGTTGATCCAGGCAATATAGTTCATGCTTCGGACACGAATGGACTGCTGGTAGTGACGCAGTTGCAGCCGATCTCGGTGATTTTTACGCTGCCGGAGGACCAGTTGCCCGAGGTGTTGAAGCGGACGCGTGGAGGGAGCAGGCTGGCGGTGGAGGCGTTTGATCGCGCGGCTCAGACGCATCTGGCGAGCGGAAGTCTGCTGACGGTGGACAACCAGATTGATACGGCGACGGGAACGGTGAAGGCGAAGGCCGTCTTCGACAATCACGATGGTGCGTTGTTTCCGAACCAGTTTGTGAATGTTCGGCTGATCTTGCAGGAGCGGCAGAATGCGATTGTGATTCCGGCTGCGGCTCTGCAGACGGGCGCGCAGGGGAATTTTGTTTATTTGCTGAAACAGGGGCAGCCACCGGCGGATCTGGCGGAGAAGAAGAACTCGGATATGCCGCTGCCTGAGTTGCCGGAGAATCAGACGAACTACTACGTGACGGCGCAGACGGTGAATGTAGCTCTGACTGAGGGAACGCAGGTGATCCTGAACGGGGGAGTGAAGCCGGGAGACCAGATTGTGGTGGATGGGCAGGAGAAGTTGAAGAATGGAAGCAAGGTGTTTCCGCGGACGGCTTCGGGTAAGACGGATGGGGCGACTGCGGAGTTGAGTGTTGCGGGTGATGGGACGGGCGAGGGTTCATGAGTTCGATGAGTCCATCGAGGCCTTTTATTCTTCGTCCGGTGGCCACCTCGCTTTTGATGGTGGCCATTTTGCTTGCAGGCGCGGTGGCGTATCTGCAGTTGCCGGTGTCGGCGTTGCCGCAGGTGGATTATCCGACGATTCAGGTGCAGACGTTTTATCCGGGGGCGAGCCCGGAGGTGATGGCTTCGTCGGTGACTGCTCCGCTGGAACGGCAGTTTGGGCAGATACCGGGTCTGAGCCAGATGACGTCGACGAGCTCGGGCGGCGGAAGCGTGATTACGCTGCAGTTCTCGCTGGTGGAGAACATCGATGTGGCGCAGCAGGATGTGCAGGCGGCGATCAATGCGGGGTTTACTTATCTGCCGAAGGACCTGCCGAATCCTCCGACGTATAGCAAGGTGAATCCGGCGGATGCGCCGATTATGACACTGTCGCTGACGAGCGATACGCTGCCGCTATCGCAGGTGGAAGACCTGGCGGATACGGTGATTGCGCAGAAGATCTCGCAGCTTTCTGGCGTGGGGTTGGTCTCGATCAACGGTGGGCAGAAGCCGGCGGTGCGGATTCAGGCGAATCCTACGGCGCTGGCGAACTATGGGCTGAGTCTGGAAGATATTCGCACTGCCGTGGGTACGGCGAATGTGGACCAGGCGAAGGGAAATCTGAATGGCGCAACGCAGGCTTATACGATTGGCGCGAACGATCAGATTCCTTCGAGCGCGGGCTACAACAATGTGATCATCGCGTACCGGAATGGGTCGCCGGTGCGGTTGTCGGATGTGGCGAATGCGGTGGATAGCGCGGAGAACCTGTTTCAGGCAGCGTGGATGGGGACTTCGGCGAGGCCTGCGGCGAATGGACAGCCTGCACAGACCGCGACGCTGAAGCCGGCGGTGATTGTGAACATTCAGCGGCAGCCGGGGGCGAACATCATCGGTGTCGTGGATGAGGTGCAGGACATCATGCCGCGGCTGCGGTCGTCGATGCCTGCGACGGTTGATCTGCAGGTGTTGACGGACAGGACGACGACGATTCGTGCGTCGGTGGCGGACGTGAAGTTCTCACTGATCCTGACGATGGGGCTGGTCGTGATGGTGATCTTCCTGTTCCTGCGGTCGTTTGCGGCGACGGTGATTCCGTCGGTGGCGGTGCCGCTGTCGATTGTGGGGACGTTCGGGGTGATGTATCTGCTGGGGTATAGCCTCAACAATCTGTCGCTGATGGCGCTGACGATCTCGACGGGATTTGTGGTGGATGACGCGATTGTGATGATTGAGAATATCGCGCGTTATCTGGAAGAAGGTGATTCGCCGCTGGAGGCTGCGCTGAAGGGTTCGGAGCAGATCGGGTTTACGATCGTTTCGCTGACGGTGAGCTTGATCGCGGTGCTGATTCCGCTGCTGTTCATGGGCGATATTGTGGGGCGGCTGTTCCGCGAGTTTGCTGTAACTCTGGCGGTTACAATTCTGGTCTCGGCGCTGGTGTCGCTGACGCTGACGCCGATGATGTCGGCGAAGCTGCTGAGGCATACTCCGGCGAACAAGCAGAGTACGTTCTATCGGAAGAGCGAAGATTTCTTTGAGTATGTGATTGCGAAGTATGCGGTCGGGGTGCGGTGGGTGCTGCGGCATCAGACGCTGACCTTGCTGGTGACGCTGGGGACGTTTTTGCTGACGGTATACCTGTTCTGGATTGTGCCGAAGGGGTTCTTCCCGGTGCAGGATACGGGCGTGCTGCTGGGGATTACGGAAGCTTCGCAGACGGTGAGCTTTGGGGCGATGAGTTCGCGGCAGCAGGCGTTGGCGCGGATTATCTTGCAGGACAGGGATGTCGAGAGTGTTTCGTCGTTTATCGGGATCGATGGGACGAACTCGACGTTGAACAGTGGACGCATTCAGATTAATTTGAAGGACCGCGAGTTGAGGAAGTCGTCGGCGCTGGATGTGATTCAGCGGCTTGAGCCGAAGGTCGCGAAGGTGGATGGGATTCAGTGTTTTCTGCAGCCGCTGCAGGATCTGACAGTTGAGGATCGGGTGAGCCGGACTCAGTATCAGTACTCGCTTGAGGACGCGAATGTTGAGGAGCTGGCGTTCTGGACCGACAGGATGGTGAAGGAGCTGAAGACGGTTCCGATCTTGAGCGATGTGGCGAGCGATGAGCAGTTGGGCGGGCTTGAGGCTAGTCTGGTGATCGATCGCGATACGGCTTCGCGGTTGGGAATTACTCCGCAGAATATTGACGACACGCTGGATGATGCGTTTGCGCAGCGGCAGGTGTCGACGATCTTCACGCAGCAGAACCAGTATCACGTGGTGCTGGAGGTTGCTCCGAAGTTTCAGAGGAATCCGGAGTCGCTCGACAATATTTATGTGAAGAGCTCGAATGGGACGCAGGTGCCGCTGTCGGCGTTTACGCACTTTGAAGAGAAGCCGACGCCGCTGGTGATTAGTCATCAGGGCCAGTTTCCTGCTGTGACGATCTCGTTCAATCTGGCGCCGGGGAAGTCGATTGGCGATGCGGTTGAGGCGGTGAACAAGGCTAAGGCGAAGCTGAATATGCCGCCCAGCGTGAATGCGGAGTTCCAGGGTTCGGCGCGGGCGTTTGTGGCGTCGCTTGAGAATGAGCCGCTGCTGATTCTGGCGGCACTGATCGTCGTCTACATTGTGCTGGGGGTGTTGTATGAGAGCTACATTCATCCGATAACGATTCTGTCGACGCTGCCTTCGGCTGGTGTTGGCGCGATCCTTGCGCTGCTGTTGTTTCATGTGGATTTGAGCGTGATTGCGCTGATCGGAATTATTTTGCTGATCGGCATTGTGAAGAAGAACGCGATTATGATGATCGACTTTGCTCTGGAGGCTGAGCGTGAGCAAGGGCTGACTCCGACGGAGGCGATCTATCAGGCTTGTTTGCTGCGGTTCCGGCCGATCATGATGACGACGATGGCGGCGTTGCTGGGCGGATTGCCGCTGGCGCTGGGTACGGGCACGGGAAGCGAGTTGCGGCGGCCGCTGGGCATCACGATTGTGGGCGGATTGATTGTGTCGCAGGTGCTGACGCTGTTTACTACGCCGGTGGTTTATCTGTTCTTCGACCGGCTGGCGCGGAAGACAAAGGGTTCGGAGGAATTGGAGATGCATGCGATGTCGGCGGATTGATAGATGACGTTTGGAGTGGACTTGCGTTGAATGATCGAAGGACAACAGCAAGAACAAATGCGAAATGCGGGGGTCCTTCGCTGCGCTCAGAATGACAAGCTTTTTGCGTTGCTCCTACGAGGTTTGGGGAAAGATAAGGGTTGAAGATCTAGAGGGTTATGCATTTTTCAGCACCATTTATTCGGCGGCCGGTGGCGACATTTCTGATGTCGATCGCGGTGATTCTGGCGGGTGCGGTGGCGTATACGCTGCTGCCGGTGGCCAGTCTGCCGCAGGTGGAGTTTCCGGTGATCTCGGTGGGCGCGAGTCTGCCGGGGGCGGACCCGGAGACGATGGCTTCGTCGGTTGCGACGCCGCTGGAACGGCAGTTTTCGAAGATTGCCGGGATCAATGAGATGACGTCGTACTCTTCGACTGGCGCGACCGGGGTTGTGTTGCAGTTCGATCTGACGCGGGATATCAATGGCGCGGCGCGGGATGTGCAGGCGGCGATCAACGCGGCGCGGAGCCAGTTGCCGGCGAATCTGCCAAGCAATCCGAGTTATTACAAGGTGAACCCGGCGGATTCGCCGATCATGATTATTGCGCTGACATCGGAGACGATGACTGTGCCGCAGTTGTACGACGCGTGCGACAGCATTCTGGCGCAGAAGATTGCGCAGGTGGACGGCGTGGGGCAGACATTCTGCGGAGGGAGCGCGAAGCCCGGTGTGCGAATCGAGGCGAATCCGATGCAGCTCGCTCACTATGGGATTGGGCTGGAGGCTTTGCGGGCGGCGATCGGCACGGTGAATGTGAACCAGCCGAAGGGGTATCTCGCGGACGATGAGCGGCGATGGAGCGTCAGCGCGACGGATCAATTGTTTGGGGCTGCGTCGTATGCTCCGCTGATTGTTGCGACGGATCGTGGGCCGGTGAGCTCGGCGCCTGCGAGCACGGGACTGCCTGCTTCGGTTGCGAGCGCGGTGGCGAATGCGCCCTCTGCGGGCAACGGCGGCAATTCGCCGTCAAGTACGGCTAGCGCGGCTGCGATGACTGGAAGCGCTTCTGCCGCGGGGCCGGCGCATGGAATCGTGCGAATTCGCGATGTGGCTAAGGTGGTCGACAGCGTCGAGGATGTGCATGCGACCGGCGTGTTCAATGGCAAGCCGGCGATTCTGGTGATTGTGTTCAAGACGTCGACGGCGAATGTGATCGAGACTGTCGAGAACGTGAAGAAGATGCTGCCGATGCTGGAGGCGTCGATACCGCCGGCGATTCAGGTGCACGTCGCGCTGGATCGGACGACGACGATTCGCGCTTCGGTGAGGGATGTGACGCGGACGCTGATCATCTCGATTCTGCTGGTGATTCTGGTGGTGTTCCTGTTCCTGCGGGAGGTGCGATCGACGCTGATTCCGACGGTCGCGGTGCCGCTGAGCCTGCTGGGGACGTTTGCGGTGATGTATCTGCTGGGGTATACGCTCGACAACCTGTCGCTGATGGCGCTGACGATCTCGACCGGGTTCGTGGTGGACGATGCGATTGTGGTGATTGAGAATATCAGCCGTCATCTTGAAGCGGGGATGACGCCGTTCCGCGCGGCGATGGTGGGATCGAAGGAGATTGGGTTCACGGTGCTATCGATGAGCACGTCGCTGATTGCGGTGTTCATTCCGATTCTGCTGATGGGCGGGATTGTCGGCAGGTTGTTTCGCGAGTTTGCGGTGACGCTGTCGGTGGCGATCATGGTTTCGCTGGTGGTTTCGCTGACAACGACGCCGATGTTGAGCGCGAAGTTTCTGGAGCCGCATGACAGGCGGAAGCATGGGTGGTTCTATCGCGCGGGAGAGCGTGCGCTGAAGTGGCTGGCGGATGAGTATGAGCGCGGGCTGCGGTGGGTATTGCAACACCAGAAGCTGGTGCTAACGATTACGGTGCTGACGTTTGTGTTGAATGTTTATCTCTACATTCTGGTGCCGAAGGGGTTTTTTCCGGAGCAGGATGCGGGGCGCATCGGCGGGCAGGTGCAGGGGCAGCAGGATGTCTCGTTTCCTGAGATGAAGAAGAAGGTGCTGGCGCTGGCTGAGATCGTCGGGAAAGACCCGGGTGTGCAGGATGTGACGGCGTTTGCCGGTGGGCGCGGCAACTCGAATTCGGGCTTCATGTTCATGTCGTTGAAGCCGGATGCGGAACGGCTGAAGCGAGGCGATACGGCGCAGGTGATCGTGGACCGGCTGCGGCCGCAGGTGAGCGACATGCCGGGCGCGACCCTGTATCTGCAGGCGTTTCAGGATCTGCGGATTGGTGGACGGAATACAGCGACGGAGTATCAGTACACGCTGACCTCAGACAGTTTGAAGGATTTGAACTACTGGGGACCGAAGCTGAACGATGCGATGGACAAGCTGCCGCAGATCAAGGATGTGGCGACGGACCAGCAGCAGGAGGGGCTTCGGGGACAGCTTGTGATCGATCGGGCGACGGCGAGCAGATTGGGGGTGTCGCCGCTGACGATCGATGCGACGCTGTCGGATGCGTTTGCGCAGACGCAGGTATCGACGACCTATATGCCGCTGAACCAGTATCACGTGGTGATGGAGGTTGCGGATGAGTTCCAGCGTGATCCGGATGCGCTGAAGAATATTTTTGTGAAGAGTACGACGGGGGCGATGATTCCGTTGTCGGCGGTGACGCACTTTGAGACGCAGAGGATTCCGCTGGCGGTGAACCACCAGTCGCAGTCGCCGGCGACGACGCTGTCGTTCAATCTGGCGCCGGGCGCTTCTCTGAGCGATGCGACGCAGGCGATTCAGCAGGCGCGCGTGGATATTGGAGTGCCGACGTCGATTCATGGGGGATTTGCCGGGTCGGCGCAGGCGTTCAAAGACTCGATGAAGAGCGAGCCGTGGTTGATTTTGCTGGCGCTGATTGCGGTGTATATCGTGCTGGGGATCTTGTATGAGAGCTTTATTCATCCGCTGACGATTCTGTCGACGCTGCCATCGGCGGGAGTGGGCGCGATTGTGGCGCTGCTGTTGTTCCAGGTGGATTTGAGCGTGATCGCGATGATCGGGATTATTTTGCTGATCGGGATTGTGAAGAAGAACGCGATTATGATGATCGACTTTGCTCTGGTGGCGGAGAGGCAACATGGGAAGTCGCCGCAGGAGGCGATTTATGAGGCTTGCGTGCTGCGGTTTCGGCCGATCATGATGACGACGATGGCGGCTTTGCTGGGTGGGTTGCCGTTGGCGCTTGGACATGGGGCAGGAAGCGAGATGCGGAGGCCGCTGGGGATCACGATTGTCGGTGGACTGGTTGTGTCGCAGGCGCTGACACTGTTTACTACGCCGGTGGTTTATCTGTTCTTTGACCGGCTGCGGGGAAGGTTTGAACGGGCGGGTTTGCGGCGGAGGCCCGGGCGTGGGGTGGCTGAAGCGGTAGCTGGGGATTAGGCCAGCTCGTCAACAGCCCCTTCAAAAAGATCAGAGACAAAATACGTAATGTGCCAGCATCGCCTCAGTGCATTATTTTGTTCGTCTGGCTAGCAACGAGATGTTTGGTCCTGCAGGAGCATTCTGGTCGAACTGGATTGTGATTTCATTGAAGCCAAAATGGTTGAGTGCTCCTATCAAGTCTTCGCGGCTTAGCCAGTGGCTGTAGTGCTCAGAACCTCCCATGAACCCTGGATTGCCGAGCCTGAGCTGGTAATGTTGCCGATGAAGTGTGTGATGAAAGCCATCGTATATCGAAGGAGAAGTCGACTGAAAGTGGCGGCTCAATGTGGCGTTTTTTTTGACTTTTTCGTCATCGTAGTAATGAGTCCAGATGTAGACGGTATCCGTTGTCTTTGAAATGAGCGCAATTGCTTCAATCGGGTTCACGAGATGGTAGAGAACACCGCACGCGACAACTAGATCGTATGCCTGGTTAGTGCGCAGGTAGCTGACGAAATCTCCAAGAACGAAACGCGCCTTTTTGGAACCAAGCAATTCGCGAACAACGAGGCATCGCAAAAAAGCGTGGGTATTTGCTTCGACGGAAAGTATGGAGGCAACACCAAGCTGCTCAAGCATGTAGGTATGACCACCTTCGAGCGGACCGCACTCGAGAACATTCATGTGGTCTACCTTGCCAAGCTGCTCCCCGAGCCAGGTAATTCGCCCGTCCCCAAACAGTCCGGCCTGGCCAGCAGTTAGATCTTCAAATGGCGCTGGGAGTCTGGATGCCCATTCCCCTTTGAAGAGATCAAGTGAGTTTTGGGCAGATGGTACGGTGGTGATGTATTCAGCTTTGAGATCGAGGCCGGCAAGCTTTAACGCACGATCTTTAACTACAGCGTTCAGTTTTTTTACGGTAAATTTCATTCCATCCAAGATTGCGATTGATTTGGTTTTTCGTCAGTATACAGGTGACGTTGAGAGATTTGGAGCCCGGGCGGGGGTTGAGGTTTTTCGAGGCAATCTCTCTCTGTTAGGCGAGGACGGGTTCGGGAACGAGGATGTCGCTGGAGCGGCGGCGCTCGAGGGGGCTGCCGGGGGTTTTGTCTACCTGAGTGGGTGGGAAGTAGGAGTTTTCGAAGTACTGGGCCAGCATGCGGTGGGTGTTGAAGAAGCTGCCGTTGATGGCGATGCAGTGTTGCTGCATGTGCGCCCATGCGCTGGGGTTGGCGTACATGGGCGCGATAGATTTTTCGAGCTTGTCGTAGAGGCTGTTGGCTTCGGCGGCTTCGGATTCGCCGTCTTCGATGGCCCAGCCGGTGGTGTTTTCGGCGCAGCCTTCGATCCACCAGCCGTCGAGGATGGAGAGCGAAGGCACGCCGTTGAGCGCGGCCTTCATGCCGGAGGTGCCGGAGGCTTCGTAGGGCCGGCGGGGGGTGTTGACCCAGACGTCGACGCCCTGGGTGAGGAGCGCGCCTATCTCCCAGTCGTAGTTTTCGATGTAGTAGATCTTTAGGGCCGAGGAGTTGAGCTTGGCGGCGGCGGAGTAGACGTCGCGGATGAGGCCCTTGCCGGCGTTGTCGGCAGGATGAGCCTTGCCGGCGTAGAGGATCTGGAGACCGCCGATTTTTTGTGCGATTGCGACTAGGCGCTCGGGATCGTGGAGGAGCAGACTGGCGCGCTTGTAAGTGGCGACGCGCCGGGCGAAGCCGAGGGTGAGGACATTGGGATTGAAGTGGTGGCCGCTGCGCTTGGCGATGGTACCGAAGAGGCGGAGCTTGCCCTTGTTGTGAGCGGCGGCGATGCGGGCGGGTTCGATTCCGTAGACGGAGCGGAGGTAGTGGTTGTCGGTTCGCCAGTGAGGGATCTCCTCGTCGAGGAGGTCCTGAAACTGCGGGGAAAGCCAGGTGGCGGCGTGGACGCCGTTGGTGATGGAGTAGACCTTGTACTCCGGGAACATCTTCTGGGAGACCTTGCCGTGCTGCATGGCTACGCCGTTGACGAAGCGCGAGAAGCGCAGGGCGATGTAGGTCATATTCATGAGGCCGTTGTGGAGACAGCCGAACTGATCGATGGCGGCGGCGCGGTCGTGGCCGAGGACCTGGTACATCTGGTCGATGCCGAATTGGTCGTGGCCGGCGGGAACGGGTGTGTGTGTGGTGAAGACGCACTGCTGACGGACGGCGTCGATGTCAGCTTCGGTTGCGTCGATGAGGGGTTTTCCGGCGAGACGATCTTCGAGGAGGCCAATGGTCAGGAGGGCGGCGTGGCCCTCGTTCATGTGGTAGACCTTGGGCTTACAGTCGAGTGCGTCGAGCAGGGCGACTCCGCCGAGTCCGAGGACGGTCTCCTGACAGAGGCGGTAGTAGGTGTCGCCGCCGTAGAGATGGTCGGTGAGGCGGCGATCCCAGGGGTCGTTGCCTTCGACGTCGGTGTCGAGGAGGAAGACGGGAATGATGTGGCCGGTGATGCCGACGACGTCGAAGCGCCAGGCGCGGATGAGGATCTGACGGCCCTGCATGGTGAGGGCGATGAGCTGGTTGGCGCTGGGAAGGGTGGTCTCGGGCGACCAGGGAACGTCGGCTTCGGTTTGCTGGCCGAGATCGGAGAGCTTCTGGCGGAAGTAGCCGCGGCGATGGACGAGCGAGATGGCGACCATGGGAGCGGCGGTGTCGGCTGCGGAACGGAGGGTGTCGCCGGCGAGCATGCCGAGGCCACCGGAGTAGGTGGGCAGCGTGGGGGAGAGGGCGATCTCCATGGAGAAGTAGGCGACGGTGCGGGAGGTGAGGTCTGGTGCGGAGTGCGGGGTGAGAGTGGAGGCGAGAGTCATGCGGTGGTGGATCCTTTTCTCATCCGAGCCAGTGCTGCGTGAAGAGCGTGATATGAGTTCGGTGCTGGAAACCTCTCTGGAGGAGAAACTGCTCTGAAACCCGGCGATGAGAGAAGCCGAAACATCGAATCTGGCTGATTTTAGCAAATCGCTTAAACGATTTAGATAGAACCTACGGTTACCTGCGCTGGTTCTATCGGGGTATTGACTGGACGACAGCAACCGCAGCGGCATCAAGGCGTTGCCACAAGTGGTCTAACCAAAGGAGATGTTCCGGTTTCATGAGGACGGAACGGAGGCAGGTGGCGGTGTCCTGTGGGTTAGATTCAGGTGAATTTCTCCAGGAATTTTGTGGAAAAAAGCGCACTGGGAGCTTGGCTAAGGCCAGGTGGAGGTCGCGTTTGGCGGCTTCGTCGAAGATTTGTTGCGCAAGGGCAGAGGAGGCCGCAGGTGTCGAGGCGCGGACTGTCCAGAAGACGATGTCGAGTTCTGGTGGAGTTTCCGGGGCAAGGAAGTTAGGTGACTCGCTGAGAAGTTTGTGGAGTTTGAGAGCGGCGGTATGGCCGGATTCGAGGCCCTTTGCGAAGGCGCCACCGGGAGTGTAGGGGAGGAGTTGTTGGGTGGCCCAGAGGGCTACGGCGGAGGCTCCGGCGCGAGAACACTCGAGGGAGATTTCGCCGAGGTGGAGGTCCTTTGAGGAGAAGTAGGTGTAGGGGGAGTCGTGTTTATAGAGACGGCCGACGGCGGGGTCGCGGAAGAGAACGCAGCCGCAGCCGTAGGGTTGAAGGCCGTGCTTGTGCGGATCGATGACGATGGAGTCGGCATGAGGGATGGCGTCGAATGCAGCTCGGGTTTCGGGGGAGAGATTCGAGTCGAGCGTGAAGTAGCCACCGTAGGCTGCATCGACGTGGATGCGGAAGCTGTACTTTTTCTGGAGCGCGACGATGTGGTCGAGGGGATCGACGGAGCCGATGGCGGTCGTGCCTAATGTAACCACTACTGTTCCAATATTGTCAGTCTTGAGAAGGGATTCGAGGACGGCGAGGTCCATGCGGCCGCGCTCATCGGAAGGAACGGAGATGAAGGGGAGATCGAGGACTCCGGTGATGCGGCTGTGGGTGTAGTGGGCCTGATCGGAGGCGACGATTGCTTTCTCCGGCGCGTATTGTCCGGCGACCCAGAGGGCTTCGAGGTTGGCGAAGGTTCCTCCGCTGGTGAGATGGCCCAGGTGCTGAGGCATGTCGAACATCTTTGCGAGGGTTGCTACGGCTTCGATCTCCATCGCAGAGCTGGCGCGTCCACCGTCGAGGGCGTGGTTGTTGGGATTGACCGACATGGCCAGCGCGTAGGCAGCGCGGGCGATGGGATGGGGCGGCTTCAACATCTGGCCGGCGTAGAGAGGATGGGCGTAAGGGTAGTTGTCGTGGAGGCGAGTGGCTACCTGCTGCAGGATGGAAGAGGCTGCTTCGCCGAGTGGGGTTGCAGGGTTGGGCGGCAGGTGGGCGAAGGCTTCGTCCAGAGTTTTCTGCGATTCGGCGAGGAGCTTGAAGAATTCGTCTGACATATGCAGTAGCCAATTTGTCTATCGGCTGACGGTTTTAAAGCCGAACTCCATCCAGAAACCAACCACGGCGGCGAGAATGAAGGCTACGGTGGTCCAGACGCCGGCTGGGATGATGCGTTTTCGAAGAGTTTCGATCCCAAGGATCAGGATAAAGAGAACGATCATGAGAATGAAACCGTCGGCGACGAAGATACGAGTGGTACCAGGTGTCCCGATGAGAACATGCTCGATGTGAAACGGAGGAAAGAGCGAAGCTGCTCCAAAGACAATTAAGAAGAGAATGAACTGCAGGAAGGTAGTGACGGCTTTTTTCATGAATGAGTTCTCGAAGATGAGTTTAGCCCTGCTGGGAGAGATTGCGACAACAGTTTGCGGTAGTTCGTAGTCATGGCAGGCTGGATTCGAATTGATCGTAGCGGCGTTCAAGCTGCCATTGCTCTGCGGCTTTTTCGCTGGTCTGGAGGAAGCTCAGGCATTTGGGCGTGGGATTGGCTGCGCCCAGCGGTTGGCCTGCACATGCGGGGACGGGTTGGGTGAAGACATCTGGTTGCCTCCAGAGGCCAGGACCGGGAAGGAAGCTGTGTTCGAGACTGGTGCGGGCCGAGCTTTTCAGGTCGAGGTAGGAGAGATTGAAGTCCAGTGCGGCGCGGGTGTATTCGTTGGTGAGATCGATGCGGGAGACGCCCTCGTCGTCGGTGGATAGTGCGATAGGAACTCCGGCAGCGCGGTAGATGGGAAGTGGATGCCAGGGTGCGGTGACTCCGAGGATGACGTCGTTAGACGTGAGGTTGATCTCGACCATGATGTGACGGGCTGCCATCTCCTTCAATAAGGACTGGGGCTCGTTCTCATACATAACGTCGACTCCGTGGCCGATGCGTTCGGCGTGGCCGAGGTCGATGGCCTCGCGGATGTGGAAGCGGAGGCCGTCAGGCGGGACGAGGCCGGGAGCGATCTCGCCGGCGTGGAGGCTGATGTGGACTTTGGGATAGACGCTGTGGAGATAGTCGAGCATCAGCATCTGACGGTGGTACTCGGACATCGCCATGTAGGCATCTTCCGGCTGAACGAAGTTGATGCCAACGACGCGCGGATCGACGGAAGCCACTTCAAAGGCGAGGAGGGTCTGGGCAAAGACCTGCTGCGGCGGATTGCTGCGAAGCACTTGATCGAGGAAGCGGATCTTGACGGAGCAGGCCGCGCGGGCGCTGGGCTGGCCACAGTTTTCGATTTGGTTGCGGGCGTCGAGCGCGTCATCGAACTCCTTGCGATCGATGGCAACCTCATCGCGAAGGCCCGCGGCGAGGAGAGTGTCGCGTAGCTTGCTCATATCTTCGCGAGTTGTTCCCGTAGCATCGCCGGTGCGATTCAGCGCAGGGTCGACAGGCGTCGTGGGCCATCCGATGCGAGAGCTCATGTTCGCGACCTCGGTGAAGACAGGCGTCTGCATGACTTCGAGGTACTGCTCGTTTTGCATAGCGGCGCGTGTGGCAACTTCGTCGAGCCATTCGCCGGTATGGGATCTGTCGATGCCGCTGAAGCGTCCGAAGGTGGCGAAGAACTGGTCGTGGCCGCTGATGCCGGCGCTGGGAACGAAGCTGCGCATGGAGAAGGAATCGATGAGAGCGTCGTAGAGCTTCTGATCCTTGAAGGCGCTCTCGGCGCGGACGTTGCCTTCACCACAAACGGGCTGCGGTGGAAGACTTCTCGTCGTGGCGGCGGGCTTGAAGAGGCTCATCGTCTTCGGGTCGACGCAGAGGAGATCGGCGGCCGCGTCCTTGAGGAAGGTCTCGGCGTAGACCGCGCCGGAGAGATGCATGTGGAGGTCTCCGCCCTTCGGCATGCGGGAGAGGAAGGCATTGAGTTCGAGCGGGCTCTGCTTCGCTGCGTTAAAGGCACGAATGGCGCGTTGCTCGCGTGGCGTTGCAGCCATGGTGTTTTTGGAAGTGGATGGTACCGTGGGGGGCGCGGGCGGCTGACAGAGCGCGGCAATGGCAAGACCGGACAGAAGTGAAACAACAGATAGGGTGCGAGCGCGAGAGATCATGGCATCCTTGCAATGCGAGCGATGAGAAAGGATAGCGCGCGGGGAGCAAGTTGGCGGTATGGCGCAGGATTGTTATACTTGGAATGCGTTTGCGTTGCTGGTTCCCCGCCGGCGACAGGCTCTCCTGAAAAGGCCGGGCGACAGATGTAGCAGTAGCGCGCGGTGGTTCTTGGCGATCCCCGACGAAAGCGTTATGCCAAGGCCAGATAGCTCAGTGGTAGAGCGCGGCCCTGAAAAGGCCGGCGTCGGCGGTTCGATCCCGTCTCTGGCCACCACATTCTAA
>Ga0116129_1000791_pt1 | contig 18908 bp, 9 predicted proteins | sample June2015DPH_17_2_FD_89732 | JGI IMG/M metagenome (GOLD analysis project Ga0116129, IMG submission 89732) | Peatland microbial communities from SPRUCE experiment site at the Marcell Experimental Forest, Minnesota, USA - June2015DPH_17_10 | ecosystem: Environmental > Terrestrial > Soil > Wetlands >...
AAGACTTCAACGAAGACGTGTTCTTCAATGCGACTGAGCATCGCGGGAAGAAGGTGATCACGCAGGAAGAGGGAGTGCGTAGGTTCTGATCGGCTACGCTCGAATGCGGGCGACACCAGCGCGCTATTTCTATCCGGAGGAAGCGCCGGCCATTGCGTGCCGGTCCCTATTGCGTGCCGGTCGATGGCTTCTGAATCGATTGCACGCCAGAGACAAAGCGGCAGTTCAAGGCTTACGTGGCTTACGTCAAGGCGACCGGAGGTGTCACCACGGCGCAAATCCCACCGGACCCGTTGGTAGATAACGCGGCTGGGGTGGCTAAGCCGCAGCATCGGAGCTAGCTCGAACAACTCACTTCACAACCTTAATGGAGAGCGCCATGCCCGCCAATCTCGTCTCTGTTGTGATGCAATTCTTGACCCCTGACATGATCGCAAAGATCGCTTCCGCCCTGGGCCTTGACCGCAGCCTCGCGCAAAAGGCAATTGGAGGGGCCGTTCCCGCATTGCTTGCGGGTCTGGCGGACGTCGCTGTCACGCCCAATGGGGCTCGCCAGCTCGGCAACACACTGGCGCAGCAACAGACCGGGGCGCTTGAGAGTTTCAAAAACCTGATCGGCGGCTCAAGCCCGAACACGCTCGCGGAAACCGGATCGGGCATGCTGTCTGGTCTGTTCGGCGGAGCAGCGCTGGACACCATGGCACAGTCGATTGGCAAGTTCGCGGGACTCGACGGGGCAACCAGCAAGTCGCTACTCGGTATGCTTGGCCCTGTGGTCCTCGGGACGTTGGGTCAACAGCAGCGCAGCGCGGGCCTGGATGCGAGCGGGCTCGCGGCGCTTCTCGGCTCACAAAGGGATCAGATCGCCGCGGCGATTCCGTCCGGTCTGGCCGATAGACTGAGCGCTGCTGGCCTTATCGACAGTGCGGCGGGAACCTTGCGTAGCGGCACGGCGACAGCTTCGGCCGCCGGGAGCCGAATTGCCGGTGCCTCGGAGCGGACAGTTGCCGGGGCGAGCCGGGCAGCTTACGCCACAACAAGTGCAGCATCGTCGCAATGGCCCTATTGGTTGGCCATCCTGGCCGTATTGGGCGGTCTCGCTTGGTACACCGTTGGGCGCCCGTCCCGCGAAACGGTTGCCGAGTTGCCGCGTCCGGCTGCAACGCAGCCTGCGACCGGAACCGTGGGTTTGGCCCCGCCGGACCTGACGATTGGAGGAGTGAATCTGGCGAACCAGGTCAACTCGTCCGTCGGCACCTTGAGATCCGTGCTGCCAACGATCACGGACGCCGCTTCCGCCCAGGCCGCCATCCCCAAGCTTCGGGAAGCGACAACGCAATTGAACGAAGTCGGCAACCTCGCGACGAAGCTCACCCCCGAAGGAAAGAGCACTCTTGCCAAGTTGATCGCGGCCGCAACGCCGACCATCAACCAGATGTGTGACAAAGTGCTGGCGACCCCCGGAGTTGGAGATATTGCGAAACCAACGATCGATGAGCTTCGCGTAAAACTCGATACGCTCTCACGCGCTTGATCGACGACGATAGCTCGGAGGGTTACTTCGACCGCTGCATCGCCGGCTTGTCGTCGGCGTGCCTGGCTTCGCTTAAGTTATGCGCGGTATTGATCAGCGCGATATGGGTCAAGGCTTGTGGGAAATTGCCGGTCTGACGGCCGACGCCGGAATCGAATTCTTCCGCCAGCAAACCAAGATCATTGGCGACGCCGATCACGCGGTCGAACAGCGCTTGCGCCTTGTCGACCTCGCCGGCCAGCACATAGGCATCCGCGAGCCAGAGCGAACACGCCAGAAATGCGCCTTCGATCGGCTGGATCTCGTCGGAGATTTCGCGGGGGTCGTGCCGCAGCACAAAGCCGTCGCGCATCATATGCCGCTCGATCGCCGCCAGGGTGCCGCGAACCCGCGGGTCGGAAGCCGGCAGGAACCCGACCGATGGGAGCAGCAATACACTGGCATCGAGCAATGCCGAACCGTAGGATTCGACAAAAGCATCCTGTGCCGCATCAAAGCCCTTCTCGCAGACGTCGCGATGGATGGTGTCGCGCAGGGCGCACCAGCGATCGAGCGGCGCGTCGTAACCGAACCGTTCGGCGCCCTTGACGGCGCGGTCGATCGCAACCCAAGTCATCACTTTGGAAAAAACGTAGTGCTTCGGCTCGTTGCGCCTCTCCCAGATACCATGGTCCGGCTGATTCCAGACGTCCCCCACATGCTCGACAATCGTTCGCGCCAATGCCCATGAGCCCTGGTCCAGTTTCAACTCCGCCAGGCGCGACTGGTAGAACGCATCGATCAGTTCGCCGTACACATCAAGCTGCAACTGAGCATGGGCGGCATTGCCGATCCGTACCGGTTGCGCGCCTTCATAGCCGGGCAACCATCCCGCCTCCCATTCCAGAAGGCGGCGCTGGCCCATGATGCCGTACATGATCTGCATGTTATCCGGCGAGCCTGCGACCGCGCGCAACAGCCAATTGTGCCAGTCGGAGGCTTCTTCCGTATAGCCCGAGTTCATCAGCGCCAGCAGCGTGAAGGTCGCATCTCGCAGCCAGCAAAAACGATAGTCCCAATTTCGCGCACCGCCGAGCTTTTCCGGCAGCGACGTCGTGGGTGCGGCGACGATGCCGCCAGTCGGCGCGTAGGTCAGAGCCTTCAGCGTGATCAGCGAGCGCACCACGAGGTCGCGGCTGTCGCCTTCGTAGGTGCAGCGGCTGCACCAATCGAGCCAGAAATCCTCGGTGTCCCGCAAGGCGTGCGCTGGGTTGATCGGCTCAGGCAACGGCAGGTGCGAAGGCCCGTAGGTGAGCACGAAGGGAACGGTTTCGCCCTCGCTCACCTCGAACTCGGCCACGGTGGTCATATCCTTGCCGCGGGTCTCGACAGGCGTCCGCAGCACCGTCATGTCCGGTCCGCAGATCGCAAGCAGCGCGCCGTCATCCGTGCGCTTGACCCATGGAACGTCTACCCCGAATCCGAAGCGGATTATGAGCTCCATCCGCATGGTCACCTTGCCTTCGATACCCCGCACCAGGCGGACGATATCGGAAGCCTTGCCGCGCGGCGGCATGAAGTCGACGATGGCAACGACGCCATTTTTGCTCTCGAATCGCGTCTCGAGGATCAGCGTGTTGTCCCAGTACCGGCGGGAAATACCCGCGACGTCTTCCGCGGGCGCGATCAGCCACCGGCCGTTCTCGCGCGTGCCGAGAAGTGCTGCAAAACACGCATCCGAATCGAAGGCAGGCCAGCACAGCCAGTCGATCGAGCCGTCACGACCGACAAGAGCTGCGGTTTCGCAATCCCCGATCAAACCGTAATCTTCTATCCTGGACACGTCTTTTTACCTGCTGAATGGGAAAGGACTCATGCCCTGGCGCGAGCCCTTTCCTGGGTTGCGTCTTTCAACGCCCTGGTATCGACTTCGTGCGCGATATCGCCAACCGCAACCGGCAGCCGCTGCCGCCAGTTCGGGTGCTCGTTCACCGTGCCCGGAATATTCGGCTGATCAATCACGCCGAGAAGGTCTTCGAGCGATATCGCCATCAGCCGCGATCTCGTTTTGGAAAGGAAAGCCGCGATCGCATAGAGATCGTTGCCGTCGATGGCGTGATGCCGCAGCACCTCGTCCAGCATGGTCAGCGCATGCCAGCGGGCGTCATCGCTTTCGCCGGGATCGATGCCGAGCGAGCGCTTGATCTTGAGATCGCCGAACGAGCGCCAGCCGGCATAAGTCGAGAGGTCGTGGGTATTGAACGTGACGAGTGCGTTCGGCAGATAACGACCGGGGCCGCGAAATGCGCCGCGATCGTCACGCTCGAACATCATGACCTGATAGGACCAGATGCCCCACTCCGCCATCGTGTCGCGAAAACCCACTGGAACGGTGCCGAGGTCCTCTCCGATCACGATACAGGCATGCGCCACGCTCTCCTGAGCGGTCGCCGCCAGCAGCGCCTCGAACGGCATCGGCACATAGACGCCATTGTCGGCGGCAAAGCCATGTGGCACGAGATAAAGCCGCTTCAATCCGAGCACATGATCGAGCCTGATCGCGCCGGCATAGCGCATCGATGCCCGCAGCATCGCCCGGTAGGGTTCGAACGATTGCAGTTCGAGACCGGCGGCATTGAAGCCGGCAAGACCCCAGTTCTGGCCGGCGAGATTGAGCGGATCGGGCGGTGCGCCGACCGACAGGTGACGCGAGATCGCGGCCTGTTCGTTCCAGGCATCGAAGCCGCCGGACTGCACACCGACCGCCACATCGAGATAGAGCCCGACCTTCATGCCGAGATCGCGTGCCAGATCCCGGCAGGCGCGCAGTTGCCGGTCCGCCGTCCACTGCACGAATTCGACGAATTCGATCTCGGCGGCGTCCTCACCCCGGCGCAACTCGGCGCATTTGGCGTCATCGGGCGCGCGCCACGCCGCGGGCCACTCCCACCACGGCCGGTCGAACTTGTGCCGCAGCACCTCAAAGCAGGCAAAGCGCGACAAGAGCGGCGCGTGCTCGGCACGGAAGGCGTCGAAATCCTTTTTTCGTCCCTCGGCCGGCTGCACCCTGAACTTCTCAAAGGCCGCGCGCAGCGCCCGCCATTTCAGCTCGGCGACGCCTTTGTAGTCCACGATATGGCCTTCCCTTAAGCGAGCGGCGGCTTTACCTGCCTTGCTGCCAGCATCGAATTCGGGAATTTGTTCGACATCGATATAGAGCGCATTGAGAAACAGCCGGCTGTTGGGCGAATAGGGGCTGCAATCAGCCGGCTTGTCGTCGAACAGTGCGTGCAGCGGGTTTAGGCCGACACCGTCCGCGCCGAGTTGGGCGGCAAGCTCGAGCAATGTGGCGAGATCAGTGAAGTCTCCGATGCCCCAATTGCGCCCCGAACGGATACTGTAAAGCTGGACCGCCAATAGCCAGCCGCGATCAAAATCGCCGGCATAGGCCATCGGCGGTGAAACGATCAGCGGGACTTCCTCGCGGAAGGAGGTCGCATCCTTCAGCTTGAGCCGGTAAAACCCCTCGTGCCAACCGGCGGGCCAGACGATGGTGCGCTCGCCCGTTTCGCCCTGCGCAACGATCTCCTGGCCGGCGACGACCTGCCAGGTGACCGGCAGTGTGGCGGCGGGGCTTAGTTCGGTGCGCGAAATCTCGCCAGTTCGGATGACGACCGGCCCGTCGACAAACCGGGCGGGAATTCGCTCCGGCAGGGCATCGAGGATGATTTTGAGAGCCGTGGCGTCTGTCACATGGCGGTGACCCTGACCGTCCACAAATTCGGTCTGGATACCCAAGTCCTTGGCCCGGTCAAAAACGTCCATTCGGCACGCCATTTGCTGAAAAAGAGTACAGAGGGGGAGAGTATGAAGGGAGGTCGCCGCAAATTCTACTGATTCGGGAAGAGGATAGAGGTGATTAACGCAGGTCCCCGCCATGCCGTTCCCTAGTGTGGCGGTTCAGAAGTCCGCATCATTGCTGCCGCAGCTTCGTCATGCGGACTTCTGAACCAAGGCCACACTAGATTAGCAGGTTTGCTAGTGTTCTTTCGATTCCGAAGTTCGAAACGTGGCTCCGCAAATGACACGAACTTCGGAATCGGAACACCAGGGAACCAATAAGAGACAAGCGGCTTCTATATATGTCCCCAGCATCTCCTTTCGCGCAAACGAATGGGACTGATCCATGTCGACGGCTCCAACACCATCGTGAACAAAATCACCGAAACCGACGGAGGCCCCGCGCGCGCGCCTCGGCCCGAACCCTACCATGATCCTGCCTCTGCTCGTTCGCCGGTCGCGATGAACCTGATGTCCGACATCGATACAAAGGAAATGCCGGCTGCCGCGCTCGACAGCGACGAGCTGTGGTACAAGGACGCCATTATCTATCAGCTTCACGTCAAGGCCTTTGCCGACAGTAACAATGACGGTATCGGCGATTTCGCCGGCCTGACCGAGAAGCTCGATTATCTGCAAGATTTAGGGGTGACGACGCTCTGGCTATTGCCGTTCTTCCCTTCGCCGGGGCGCGACGACGGCTACGACATCGCCGACTACGGCGCCATCAATCCCGATTTCGGGACCATGAAGGACTTTCGCCGCTTCATCGTCGAGGCCAAGCGGCGCGGCCTGCGGGTCATTATCGAACTCGTCATCAACCACACCTCCGACCAGCATCACTGGTTCAAGCGCGCCAAGCGCAGCGATCCGAAGTCGAGCGCGCGCAACTGGTATGTGTGGAGCGACACCGACCAGAAATACCAGGGCACGCGCATCATCTTCACCGACACCGAGAAATCGAACTGGACCTGGGATTCTGAAGCCGGCCAGTTCTACTGGCACCGCTTCTTTTCGCATCAGCCGGACCTGAACTTCGACAACCCGCGCGTGGTCAACGCCATGGTCCAGGTGATGAAGCGCTGGCTCGATACCGGGGTTGATGGCTTCCGCCTCGACGCCATCCCCTATCTCTGCGAGCGCGACGGCACCAATAACGAAAACTTGCCCGAGACGCATGCAATCGTCCGGCAGCTGCGCGCCGAGCTGGACAAGTACGCCAAGGGAAAGGTGCTGCTCGCGGAAGCCAATCAGTGGCCGGAGGATGTTCAATATTACTTCGGCAACAGCGATGAATGCCACATGGCTTATCATTTCCCGCTGATGCCGCGCATCTACATGGCGATTGCCCAGGAAGACCGTTTTCCCATCACCGACATCCTGCGCCAGACCCCGGATATTCCGGCTGACTGTCAATGGGCGCTGTTCCTGCGCAACCATGACGAACTGACGCTGGAAATGGTCACCGACGTCGAGCGCGACTATTTGTGGTCGACCTACGCCAACGATCCGCGCGCGCGGATCAATGTCGGTATTCGCCGGCGCCTGGCGCCGCTGATGGACAATGACCGCCGCAAGATCGAACTGATGAACTCGCTGCTGCTGTCGTTTCCGGGTACGCCGATCATCTATTACGGCGACGAAATCGGCATGGGCGACAATATCTACCTCGGCGACCGCAACGGCGTGCGCACGCCGATGCAGTGGACGCCTGACCGCAACGGCGGCTTTTCCCGTGCCGATCCGGCACGGCTTTACGCCCCTATCATCATGGACTCTGTCTACGGTTATGAAGCGGTCAATGTCGAGGCGCAGTCGCGCAGCCTGTCGTCGCTGCTCAGCGCCACCAAGAAACTGATCGCGGTGCGCAAATCGACGCTCGCCTTCGGGCGCGGCACCATGACCTTCATCCGCCCTGCCAATCGCTCGGTGCTCGTTTATGTGCGGCGGCTCGGCGAGGAGGTCATCCTTTGCGTCGCCAATCTTTCCCGCTCGGCGCAGGCGACCGAACTCGATCTCTCGGCCTTCAGGGATCGCGTACCGCTGGAAATGCTCGGGCGCACGCATTTCCCGGCGATCGGCGAATTGCCCTACATGATCACGCTGGCACCTTACGGCTTCTACTGGTTCCATCTTCAGGAGCGCGACAAATCGGAGCACGTCGCGCCTTCGATCGTGCCCGAATTCGAAACGCTGGTGGTGCCGGTCGGCGCCACCTGGGTATCGCTCGCCCGCACCCGCAGCGTGTTCGAAGGCGACGTCCTGCCGGGACACCTCGCCCGCTCCCGCTGGTATCCGCTCCACACGGCGTCTGCGATCCATCCCACCCTGGCATCGGCGATCCCGTTCTGCGATATCGGCGACAACAGGCCGTGGCTTGCTTTCTTCGAGGCCACCGAGGATGAAGCCAAAACGCGCTACGTGCTGCCGATGCAGATCGAGTGGGTGCGGTTCGATCGCGAACGTTATAATCCGAACGCGCTGGCGGCCGTGCGTCAGGGCGCCCGCGAAGGTACGCTGCTGGACGTCGCCACCGATACCATTTTCATCGGGCTTCTGCTGCGCAATCTCAGCCAGACGCTGACGGTCGAGGAAAACAGCCTGAAGCTCGAATTCAGGCCGACCAGCAAACTCAACGGCAAGCCCGTCAGGCAGCCCGAGCGCATCGGCTTGCTCGATAGCGCACCCCTCAGCACCGCCATGCAGGTCGATTCCGATTATGTGGTGAAACTGTTCCGGAAGCTCGAAAGCGGCATCAACCCCGCGATCGAGATCGGCTGGTTCCTGACCGAGATCGCAGACTTTTCCAACACGCCGGCAATGCTTGGCAGCGCGGAGCTGATCGAAGGCGAGCAGCGAAGCGCGATCGCAATCGTGCACGCGCAAGTCGGCAATCAGGGCGACGCCTGGACGGTGACGGCGGCCTATCTCGATCGCCTGCTCGAGGAGCAGCACCTGCTTGCGGCCAATAGCGAGATTCGGGAAAGCCAGGAGCAGGTCGTCTACCTGCGTAATCTATGGCAGATCGGCAGGCGCGCGGCCGAACTACATTTGGCTTTGGCCAGCGGAAGCGGATTGCCTGATTTTACGCCCGAACCGATCCAGCCGCCGGACGTCGCCCGCTGGAGCGCGGCGATTGTGCAGAGCGCCGAACGTGCCTTTCACACCTTGAGGCAACGCCGCGGCTCGTTCGGCGAGGCGGATCGGGCTGTCATCGACGAGTTGCTGGCGCAGCAGGACAACTTGCAGGCCCGCCTGAACGTCTTGATGCCGCCACAGGCAAGAGCTCTCAATTTGCGCCTGCATGGCGACTTCCATCTGGGCCGGGTGCTGATCGTCAAGGACGACGTTTTCCTGACCGGTTTCGAGGGCGATCCGCGCCGGCCGATCGAGGAACGCCGGCGCAAGGCGCCGGCGGCGCGGGACGTGGCCAGCATGGTCTGGTCGATCGAGGCTTCAAGCCTCGCCGCACGCGAGCGCGCACTTCACCTGGCGCCAGATGAGCATGGCCGGCTTGACGCGGCGCTGGCGGAGTGGACCGATCGCGCCACCCATGCCTTCCTGGCGGCCTATCGCGAACTCATGATCGATTCCCCAATCTGGCCAGATGATCCCCTGGCCGCGCAGCGGATGGTCGACTTCTTCCTGCTCGAAAAGGCTTTTGACGTGCTCGAAACCGAACTGGTACAGCGGATGGAAGCCGCGCCGGCGACGCTCGCCCGGATATTGCGGATTTTGTCCCAGCCTGCCCGCGAGGCCGCATGACCCAACTGAATGCCGAGGCCTATGCGATCCTGGAAGGCCGCCACTCCGATCCCTTTCAATATCTCGGGCCCCACACCGAAAGTGGCAGAACGGTCGTGCGCGCCTTCCTGCCCGAGGCACAGAAGGTGGACGCGATCGCTCCGCATGGCGAGGCCACGGCGCTGACACGTATCCACGAAGACGGCCTGTTTGCCGGTTTTCTCCCCAACGGCTCGAACGCGTATCAGTTGCGCGCACGCTTCGGGGAGAAGGTGGTCGATCTCGACGACCCCTACCGTTTTCCTCCGGTCCTGACCGATTACGACCTTTATCTGCTCGGCGAAGGTACTCATCAGCGACTCTACGAGAAACTTGGCGCCCATCCGATGGTGCTGGAGGGCGTGCCGGGCGTGGCATTTGTGGTGCTCGCACCCAACGCACAGCAGGTGAGCGTCGTCGGCGACTTCAATTTCTGGAATCCAAAGCGCCATCCGATGCGCGTGCGTGGCCTCGGCTATTGGGAGCTGTTCATCCCGCATGCCACGGCCGGTGACCGTTATAAATTCAACATCTTCAGCCGGCAGGGCGAGCACTTGCCGCTGAAATCCGATCCGCTCGCCTTCGCGGCCGAAATACGCCCGAGCACCGCTTCCGTCGTGTTCGATGAGGAAAGGCTGCCGCGTCCGCGACCGGCGCCCGCCGAGATCAATTCACTGAACGGGCCGGTATCGATCTACGAGGTGCATCTCGGCTCATGGCGGCGCAAGGGCCATAACGAATGGCTGACCTATCGCGAACTGGCCGAGCAGTTGCCGGCCTATGCGCACGACATGGGCTTTACCCACATCGAGTTTCTTCCCGTCAGCGAACATCCATTCGACGGTTCATGGGGCTATCAGCCGACCGGCCTGTTCGCACCGACCAGCCGCTTCGGCAGCCCGGACGATTTCGCCGCCCTGGTCGACGCCTGCCACCGCGAAGGACTGGGCGTGTGGCTCGACTGGGTGCCCGGCCATTTTCCAGACGATCCGCACGGGCTTGGCCGTTTCGACGGCACCGCACTCTATGAACACGCCAACCCGCTGCAGGGTCGGCACCTCGACTGGGGCACACTAATCTACAATTACGGGCGCACGGAGACCGTCAACTTCCTGGTCTCCAACGCGCTGTTCTGGCTCGAGCGCTACGCCATCGACGGCCTGCGCGTCGATGCGGTCGCCTCGATGCTTTATCTCGACTACAGCCGGCCGGCCAATGAATGGGTGCCCAATCGATTTGGCGGACGGGAAAACCTCGACGCCATTGCCTTCCTGCGCCGCTTCAACACGGAAGTATTCGGCCAATTCCCGCACGCGACAACCGCAGCGGAAGAATCGACCGCATGGCCGCAGGTGTCGCGTCCTGTGGACTATGGCGGGCTCGGCTTCGGCTACAAATGGAACATGGGCTGGATGCACGATACGCTGGAATATATCAGCAAGGATCCGATCCATCGCCAGCACCATCACGGCGACATCCTGTTCGGCCTGCATTATGCGTTTTCGGAAAATTTCATCCTGCCGCTGTCGCATGACGAGGTTGTTCACGGCAAACGTTCGATCCTCGGGCGGATGCCGGGCGACGACTGGCAGCGCTTTGCGAACTTGCGCGCCTATTACGGCTTCATGTTCGGCCATCCCGGCAAGAAGCTGCTGTTCATGGGCTGCGAATTTGCGCAAGTGAAGGAATGGAATCACGACCATTCGCTCGACTGGCATCTGCTTCAGGAAAGCCGTCACGCCGGCGTGCAGTCGCTGGTCCGCGATCTGAACTGGCTCTACCGCGAGACGCCCGCGCTGCATGAGCTCGACTGCGACCCTTCCGGCTTCGAATGGCTGGTGAGCGACGACGCCACCGGCAATGTCTTCGCCTGGTTACGCAAGGGAAGAGACGAGCGCGCCCGTTGCCTGGTCGTCACGAATTTCTCGCCGAACGTCTATTACAACTACATCATTCACGTCCCCCTCGCGGGAGCATGGCGCGAGGTTCTCAATACCGATTCATTGCACTATGGCGGAAGCAATGTCGGCAATATCGGCGAAGTCCGCACGCTCGAAGGCATGGGTCCGGAACTGAGATTGACCATTCCGCCGCTGGCGACCATCTTTCTCGTGCCGGAAAGCAGCTAGTGGTCCGATTCTAACATTTGCATCCCATTGAGGCAGGCACTTTTGCAAATGTTAGAATCAAAGCACCACTAGCAAATATAGGTTTCTAGTGGAGTTTTGGATTTGACATTCGCTTGACGAGCTCGCGGCCCTGTGGGTAGCGAATGTCAAATCCACTCCACTAGTGCCGCCGATTTGAAGTCCCTGCATGCCTTGCCGCGAGCCCGCGCCAGGACTTCAAATCGAAAGCGGCACTAGAATTATTGTGTTGGCTAGTGCTCTTTCGTTTCCGAAGTTCGTGAAGGGGTGCCGCAAGAGTGACGAACTTCGGAAACGGAGCAACAGCGCATGCGACTATCGGCCGGATCGCCCTCGCGCCTCGGTGCAAGCTGGGACGGACGCGGCACCAATTTCGCGCTGTTCTCCGCCAACGCGCAAAAGGTCGAGCTCTGTCTTTTTGACGGCCAGGGCCGCCGCGAAATCGAGCGCATCGAACTGCCCGAGCGCACCGAAGACGTCTGGCACGGCTATCTGAACGACGTTTCGCCTGGCCAACTCTACGGCTACCGCGTTCACGGCCCCTATGCGCCGGAGCAGGGCCACCGCTTCAACCCCAACAAGCTTCTGCTCGATCCGTATGCGCGGCGGCTCGCCGGGCGCCTGGTATGGAGCGATGCGCATTTCGGCTACCGCACCGGCAGCGCACGGGAGGATTTGTCGTTTGACCGGCGCGACAATGCGCGCGGCATGCCGAAAGGCGTCGTGGTCGATGAAGCCTTCAACTGGGGCCGGCGTGAATTAAGGCCCAGTGTTCCCTGGGAAGACACCATTATCTATGAGGCCCACGTCAAGGGGCTGACGCAAAAACGCGACGACGTGCCGCCCAATCTGCGCGGCACCTATGGCGGGCTCGCCTCGCCCGCGATGATCGCGCATCTCAAGCGGCTCGGCATCACGACCATCGAATTGCTGCCGATCCATGGTCTGGTGGACGACCGCTTGCTGGTCGAAAAAAAGCTTTCGAACTACTGGGGCTACAACACGCTCGCATTCTTTGCGCCGGAAGCGCGCTATGCGCTGGACAACTCGCTCGATTCCTTCCGTACCGCGGTTGCACGATTGCACGATGCCGGCATCGAGGTGATGCTCGACGTCGTCTACAACCACACCGCGGAGGGTAACCACCTGGGCCCGACGCTGTCGTTCCGCGGCATCGACAATGCCTCCTATTACTGGCTCAAGCCGGACAATCCGCGTTACTACGACGACTTCACCGGCACCGGAAATTCGGTCAACCTCGCCCATCCGCGCGTTTTGCAGATGGTGATGGACTCGCTGCGTTACTGGGTCGAGGTCTGTCATGTCGACGGTTTCCGGTTCGATCTCGCCACCGAGCTCGGCCGCGGCCCGAACGGTTTCGACCGCAACGCCGCCTTCCTCACCGCGGTCCGGCAGGACCCGGTGCTTGCCTCCGCCAAGCTGGTTGCCGAACCCTGGGATCTCGGCATGGGCGGCTATCAGGTCGGCGGCTTTCCCTCGCAGTGGTCGGAGTGGAATGACCGCTATCGCAGCGCGCTACGCCGCTACTGGAGCGGCGAAGGCAGCCTGATCGGTGAGATATCCAGCCGCATGACCGGCTCGTCCGACCTCTTCAATCATGGCGGCCGGGTCCAGCGGGCCGGCATCAACCACATCACCGTGCATGACGGCTTCACGCTCAACGATCTCTTCAGCTACAACGCCAAGCACAACGAGGCGAACGGCGAAGACAATCGCGACGGCGCCAACGACAATCACAGCAATAATTGCGGCCACGAAGGGCCGACCGACGATCCCGCGATCAATGCGCTGCGCAATCAGTTGCGAAAAAACCAGCTCGCCTGCCTTCTGCTTGCCCAGGGCGTGCCGCTGATCCTGGCGGGCGACGAGGTCGGCAACACCCAGAACGGCAACAACAACGCCTATTGCCAGGACAACGAGACCGGCTGGATCGGCTGGGAAGGCCTGGGCCTCGAGGGCAGCGACATCATCGATTTTATCGGCCATGTGAGCGAAATCCGCCGCCGCTTTCCGCAAATCCGCGCCCGTCGCTGGCTCGACGGGCGGCGCGCCGACGGCTCTTATGGCGTGCTATGGCTGACGCCGGCCGCCGACGACATGAAAGAGCAGGACTGGAATTTTCCGGAAGGGCGATTTCTCGCCTACGTGCTCGGCCCGGTCGAACCGGGGCAGCCGCCGGTCTTCATCGTGCTCAATGCCGCACCCGAAGAGATCAGGTTCAAGCTGCCGAAAATGCCGGAATACAGGAGCTGGCGGCAACTATTGAACACGGCCGACGTTAAGCAGACGGCTGCGGACTTCCCGTCGGGAAGCGAGACCACCGCGCCGCCCCGCTCGGTACTGGTCTTTTCAGGCTCAACATGAATGAACGGCATTTCGGCGCAAGGCTGACTTCTGAAGGCACCACATTCCGTTTGTGGGCGCCGGCGGCACAACGCGTCGATCTGGTGCTGGAGCGACAGTCTTGCGCGCTCACGCCCGGCAAGCACGGCTGGTTCGAGACCATGGTGCCCGCAGCGAAAGCCGGCGCGCGCTACCGGTTTCGGATCGACGGCGAGATCGAGGTACCCGATCCGGCTTCGGCCTTTCAGCCCGAGGACGTGTTCGGACCGAGCGAGGTGATCGACCACACGAATTACGCCTGGCGCAGTAACGACTGGCGCGGACGGCCCTGGCACGAGACCGTGCTCCTGGAAGCCCATGTCGGCGCCTTCACGCGAGACGGCACCTACCGCGCTATGGTCGACCAGCTCGATCATCTCGTCGAGACCGGCGTCACCGCGCTGGAATTGCTGCCGCTCGCGGATTTCGCAGGCAAGCGCAACTGGGGTTATGACGGCGTGCTGTGGTACGCGCCGGACAGCGTCTATGGCCGGCCCGAGGACTTAAAATATCTCATCGACGAAGCACATCTGCGCGGGCTGATGGTCTTCCTCGACGTCGTCTACAATCACTTCGGCCCGGAGGGAAACTATTTCGGCCGCTACGCGCCTTCCTTCTTTACTGAAGCGCAAACGCCATGGGGCAGCGCGGTCGACTACCGCGTGCCGCAAGTACGCGCCTTCGCGATCGAGAACGCGCTTTATTGGCTCAACGAATATCGCTTCGACGGGCTGCGGCTCGATGCCGTGCACGCCATTACCGAACTCGGTGAAATCTCGATGCTGCACGATCTGAGCTTCGCGGCCGGCCAACTCGCAGCCAGAACCGGCCGGCACATTCATCTCGTGCTTGAAAACGACGACAACCGCGTCAGCCTGCTCGACCCCGCGCAGGACCCGCCGCGCGGGAAATATGATGCCCAGTGGAACGACGACTACCACCATGCCTGGCATGTCAAACTGACCGGCGAGAAGCAAGGCTATTACCGCGACTTTCAGCGCACGCCGCTTGCCGACATCGCCCGCAGCCTCGGCTCCGGCTTTGTTTACCAGGGCGAAGCTTCCGAACATCGCGGCGGCAACGCGCGGGGCGAGCCAAGCGGTGACCTTCCGCCGACAGCCTTCGTCAACTTCCTGCAAAACCACGACCAGATCGGCAACCGCGCCTTCGGCGACCGGATCGAGAACAACGTCAAGCCTGAGGCGATCGAAGCCGCACTCGCGATCACCCTGATCGCGCCTGCGATCCCCATGATGTTCATGGGCGAAGAATGGGGCTCGAAAGCCCCCTTCCCGTTCTTCTGCGATTTCAAGGGAGGCCTTGCCGAAGCCGTTCGCAAGGGCCGCCGCCACGAATATGCCTGGGCCTATGCGACCTATGGCGACGACGTCCCTGATCCCCTAAGCGAAGCCACCTTCCGCTCGGCCATCCTGGATTGGGAGGTGAGAGACGGCAGCGGGCGCGAACGGCTGGCTTTGGTGAGCAGGCTATTGGCGATACGCCGGCGTTACATCATGCCGCGCCTCGCGGATGCGCGTTTCGGAAAGGCGCACGCCGCCGATGACGGGCTCTTGACCACAGATTGGCGCATGGGCGACGGCACAAAGCTCACGCTCCTGGCCAACGTGTCCGACAAGCCGATTGCGGGAGCGATAGATTCTCCGGGGGGCACCCTGATTTGGGGCAATGAGCCCAGCCAACTCATGAAGCCATGGTCGGTGAGTTGGCGTCTGGTGGAGCGCTGATGCCCTCAGCCATTCCCATCGCAACCTATCGTTTGCAGCTCACCGCAAACTTCGATTTCGACGCGGCCGCCGCTGTCGTTCCCTACCTGAAAGCGCTCGGCATCAGCCATGTCTACGCCTCGCCGTTTACGAAGGCGCGCAAGGGCTCGACCCACGGCTATGACGTGGTCAATCATACCATCGTCAACCCCGAACTCGGCGGCGATGAAGGTTTTGAGCGGCTGAGCAAAACCCTTAAAGCATATGACCTCGGCCTGATCCTCGACTTCGTGCCCAACCATATCGGCGTGCATTTCGACGACAATCCGTGGTGGCTGGACGTGCTGGAATGGGGCGAGGCTTCGCCGCACGCGGTCTCCTTCGATATCGACTGGGAATTATTGCCCTATCGTGCGCGCGGCGGCGTGCTGCTGCCGATCCTCGGCTCTTCCTACGGCAAGGCGCTGGAGAGCGGCGAGATCGAGCTGCGCTACGACGCCGGCGAAGGCAGCTTCTCGGCCTGGTACTTCGAACATCGCCTGCCGATCGCGCCGGAACGCTACGGCGAAATCCTGCACACGATCATCAGGGAGGCTCGCGCCGAAGACGGCCCCGCCGGCAAAAGCATTCTTGACCTCACCTCGCGGTATCACGGATTGCGCCATCCCAACCGCAAGGAAGCGCCCTCCTTCAAGGCTGAACTGAAGGCCATCGAGGGAGGACAGGAGATCATCGACCGCGGCCTTGCCGCCTATCGCGCCGGACAAGACCGGCCCGTACAGACGCAGGCGTTACATCATTTGCTCGAGCGCCAGCACTACAAGCTCGGACACTGGCGGCTGGCCTCGAGCGACATCAACTATCGGCGCTTCTTCGACGTCAACTCACTCGCGGGCCTGCGGGTGGAAGACGCGACAACCTTCAACGTCGCCCATCGCCTGGTCAGAAGGTTGATCGCGGAAGGCAAGCTGCAGGGGCTGAGGCTCGATCACATCGACGGGCTGCGCGATCCCGTGCAGTATTTTCAGCGCCTGAGCCGCCTGGTCCGGCAGGCGGGCGGAAAAGCCGCCCGGTCGTTCTACGTCGTGGTCGAGAAAATCCTTGGCGAAGGTGAAACGCTGCGTCCGTTCGCCGGCGTGGAAGGCACGACCGGTTATGAGGCGCTCAACGCCATCACCCGCGTCCTCGCCAATCAAAACGGGCTGGAAGCGCTTGATGAAACCTGGCGGCAGATCAGCAATATGCCGCCGGTGCTCGCTCCCGTTCTCAAGGCCGCCAAGCAGCGCGTGCTGGAAACGCTGCTCACCAGCGAGTTCACCGTGCTGGCGCGCCTGCTCGCGCGCATCGCGGCGGGTCATTATTCGACGCGCGATTTCTCCGCCGACAGTTTGCGCCAGGCGCTTGAACTTTATGTGCTGAACTTTCCGATCTACCGGACGTATCTGACCGCTGCCGGCGCATCGCCCGAGGATCGCGCCCTGATTTCGGACACCATCGAAAAGGCGCGTGCAGAATGGTACGCGGCCGACGAAGGCATTTTCGATTTCCTGCGCGATGCGCTGACCATGGATCTCGCCAAGCCCGGCGCCGCGCTGCACAGCATGCCGCGGGTGCGGCGGTTTGCGTTGAAGGTGCAGCAGTTCACCGGTCCATTGATGGCGAAATCGCTGGAAGACACCGCCTTCTACCGCACCCACCGCCTGCTCGCGCTGAATGAAGTCGGCGGCGAACCTTCCGCGTCGGCGTTATCACCGGTCGCCTTTCACCAGATGATGAAAGCCCGCAGCCACGATTGGCCGCATGCCCTGACCACGACCGCCACGCACGATACCAAGCGGGGCGAGGACGCCCGCGCGCGTCTGATCGCGCTCAGCGAGCTTCCGGGCGAGTGGACCGCCGCGGTGGCCCGCTGGAAAGTGCTCAATGCGCCGCACATCATCACCGAGGGCGGCTTACGCGCGCCCTCGGCGACATTCGAATACATGCTGTACCAGACCCTGCTCGGCGTCTGGCCTCCTCGCACGCCCGATCATACGCTGACCGAGCGCTTGCAGGCCTATGCGGTAAAGGCGGCGCGCGAGGGCAAGCAGGAAACGAGCTGGCTCAACCCCCATGAAGGCTATGAAGCGGCAATTGGCGTCTTCATCGAACGGATTCTGAATCGGTCAGCCTCCGCCGAATTCCTGGACTCGCTGGAAATTTTTTCCCGCCGGCTCGCGCTGCTCGGCGCGCTCAACTCGCTGAGCCAGATCACGCTCAAAGCCATGATGCCGGGCGTACCGGATTTCTATCAGGGGACGGAGTTTTGGGATTTGTCGCTGGTCGATCCTGACAACCGCCGCCCGATCGATTTCGCCGAACGCGCCGACGTTCTCGAGCGGGTGGAAAGGGCCGATTGGGAAAGCCTCATTCGGGATTGGCCGAGCGGCCACATCAAGCTGGCCTGGACGCGACATCTTCTCACGCTTCGGAATGAACTTCCCGAGGTGTTCGCCGCTGGCGATTACGAGCCGCTCGAAGTCAGCGGCCCCCATCGCGACCACGTCACGGCGTTTGCCCGACGCCGCGGCCGCCACGCCGTGATCGCGGCCGCGGCACGGTGGTATGCGCCTCTCTCGGAGCAGGGCCGGGCCTGGCCGCACGGAGAAGTCTTCGAGGGCGAGCTTCACATCGACGGCTATTCGCTCGAAGGCGAAGGCAACCGTGCCCCATCCAAAGTGCCATTGGCCAACTTGTTCAAGCATCTTCCAGTGGTGGCGCTGAAAGCCGGTTACGCCGGCGCGGCCACGCAGCCTGCGAAACCAAGCCGGCAGTTCGCATGAGGCAGTGTGTTCGGCATAAACCACAGCGTGTGCGCTGCAAGAAGCCGGAACTTTCGGGATTCCCATTTGTTGGCTGGCTGGAACGTGCGCGATGAGCGTCAACGGTCGGCTGGAGGAATAACGATGTCCATTGGTACAATCGTTCTGATTATCTTGGTGATCGCCCTGCTCGGCGGCTTTAGCGGCGTCGGCGGCGGTCCCTTCTATGGCACCGGTTATTACGGCGGCGGCGGCCTCGGGCTCGTCATCGTAATCTTGCTGATCTTACTTCTGCTCGGGCGACTCTAAAGCCCGATCGAGTTCTTGAACTCATCCTTCGAGACGCGCGCAAAAAGGCGCGCTCACAAAAATGAGGTTCTTTTGCCCTGTGTCTACCCGTCATCCTGAGGTGCGAGCGAAAGCGAGCCTCGAAGGAGACGGCCCCCTTCCCTGCCACGCATCCTTCGAGGCGCGCCAAGGGGCGCGCACCTCAGGATGACGCTTCGAGGCGGGCAAGCTGGCGCGCTCCTCAAGAGGAGGTTCTTTTGCCCTGTATCTACCCGTCATCCTGAGGTGCGAGCGAAAGCGAGCCTCGAAGGAGACGGCCCCCCTTCCCTGCCACGCATCCTTCGAGGCGCGCCAAGGGGCGCGCACCTCAGGATGACGCTTCGAGGCGGGCAAGCTGGCGCGCTCCTCA
>Ga0116129_1000792_pt1 | contig 18903 bp, 20 predicted proteins | sample June2015DPH_17_2_FD_89732 | JGI IMG/M metagenome (GOLD analysis project Ga0116129, IMG submission 89732) | Peatland microbial communities from SPRUCE experiment site at the Marcell Experimental Forest, Minnesota, USA - June2015DPH_17_10 | ecosystem: Environmental > Terrestrial > Soil > Wetlands...
GGAAAGGCATCGAGCCCGATCTTGACGTATTGCGCGCCAACCACCTGGCCGGCGATACAGATATCGGCGAGGCCGACGTCTTTTCCGAGCGCAAATGGCGAAGGTTTTCGGCGCGCCAGGAAGCGCTCATAGGCCGCGAGACCTTCGATACTCCAATGCGAGACCCATTCTTCGATGGCCTTGGCGTCGGCGCCAAAGGTCTTTGCAAGGTGCTTGCGCACACGCGGCACGGTCAGCGGATGGCCATCGGCAATCGTCATCAGCGCGAGCGAGCGCGCATAGGCCCGCTCCTTGACGTCGTCCGGCAGCAGACGCGGGCTCGGCTTGATGTCGTCGAGATATTCCATGATCGCCAGCGACTGGTACAGCGTATGGCCGTCATGGATGAAGGTCGGCACCACATGCTCAGGGTTCACCTCGTCATAGCCGGGCTTGAACTGTTCGCCCTGAAGAATGTCGATGGAGATTTCCTCGAACGGCAGTGCCTTTAATTTCAGAGCGACCCTGATGCGAAAAGACGCAATCGAACGCCAGAACCCGTAGACTGTGATGCTCATCGGAAACCCTTCTCAACCAAGCCGCATGCTCATAGCATTCGCAACCGAATAGACAAGCACCTCAATCTGCCCGATTATGCTGCTGCCAGCGCAACAGATAGGCCTGTAGCCGCCGGATGACAGCGGCAAGCACGACGCCGACCAGCATCAAGACCGTGACCGCCACCATCATGCCCGAGGCTTCGCCGCGCGCTTCCGATTCGATGATCAGCCGGCCAATGCCTTTTTCCGCACCGATGAACTCGCCGACGATGACGCCGATCAGCGCAAAGGAAATCGCAGGCGTCAATGAAGCAAACACCCACGCCATGGTGGACGGGATCACCACCGTGCGGGTGATCTGCCATTCGCTGGCGCCGAGTAGTCGCGCGGCATGAATGAAACCTTCGTCGATCGATCGCGCGCCCTCGAAAGTATTGTAGAAAACGAGGAACACCACCACGATCCACGAGGTCACGATCTTGGAGGTATCGCCGATGCCGAACGCCAGCACGATGATCGGCGCCAGCGCGATCCGGGGAATCGAATTCACCGCGGTGATGAAAGGCTGAAAGATCGCGCTCAGCCGCTCCGAGCGTCCCAGAATGAGCCCGGCGGCAAAGCCGCTCGTCACGCCGGTGATGAAGCCGAAGAACGTGTTCTTCAGTGTAACGCCGGTGGCGACCCAGAGATTGTTCTCGGTGCGCGCCATGCATTTGGCAAAGTCGCCGTTGAACCAGCCGTTGAACACGCCGAGCTTGGATTTCAGGCAGCTCAAAATCAGAAACTGGTCGAAAATCTCCGAAGGTTTCGAGATGAAATAAGGGTCCAGCAGGTCCGGCACGGCCCACGGGAAACGGGCGTGGAATTGATAACCCCATTGCCACACCGACAGCACGGTGACGCAAATCAGCGCTTGCCATGCCAGCGTATTGAGTGAGCCTCCGCGCGTCTTCATCGATCGCGCCCCTTGACGAATTCCTCGCCGAGCGAGTGCCAGATGTGCTGGAATAGTTCGGCGTAACGCGGCGTCTCCCGCACCTTCACGGCATCGCGCGGTCGCGGGAAATCCACCTCGAACATGTCCTTGATCCGGCCTGGCCGCGCCGAAAACAGGATGATGCGGTCGGCGAGCGTGAGCGCCTCACCGAGATCGTGGGTGACGAACAGCACCGTTTGCTGTTCGCGCTCCCAGATACGCAACAGAACCTCGTGCATGTCGATCTTGGTATGGGTATCGAGCGCACCGAATGGCTCGTCCATCAGGAGGATTTGCGGTTCAACGACCAATGTGCGCATCAATGCGGCGCGCTGGCGCATGCCGCCGGAAAGCGCGGAAGGATAAGCTTCTTCAAAGCCTCTGAGGCCGGCCTGGGCCACGCAAGCCGAGACGCGCTCCTTGCGTTCGGCATCACTGCGGCCCGCGAGTTGCAGGCCGTAGCCGATATTGTCGGCGACCGTGCGCCAGGGGAATAAAGTATCGCGCTGGAAGACATAGCCAACATTGGGCGTCGCCTTGCCGGACACGATCGGCCTTCCGTCGATCAGGATCTGCCCGCCTGAGGGCCTGATCAGGGTCGCAATCATGTTGAGGACCGTGCTCTTGCCGGAGCCGGACGGCCCGAGCAGCGCGACGAACTCGCCACGCCGGACGCTGAAGCAGACGCCGCGCACCGCCTCAATCGCGGTGCCTGCGAGCTGAAACGTCTTGTTCAAATCCCGGACGTCGATGCGGCTCACATCCTGCGATTGATCAAGCGGCATGAGGTTCCCTGGTTTCAGGTTTTCCGGTTTTCAACGTGGAGCGTCTTCAACCCGGATACGCCGTCCTGGCCGCCTGCGCGAAATCGGACGCGACAACTTCGGAAATAGTCAACGGCTTGATACCGGTCATTTCCCGGAACCAGACTTTCTCGCCGCGCGCAAAGCTCGCCGCATCGATAAGGCCGTCATCATCCGCGACCTTTTTCAGGGCCGTGATCTCGAGAATGTTGGCCTTGCGCGACGTGCTGCCGACATAGGGTTCGATCGCATCGTAAACTTCATCGGGCGAATGCGACTTGATCCACTGCGCGGCGCGCCACAACGCCGTGACGAAGGCCCGAATTTTTGGCGGATCCTTGTCGATGGTCGACTGCACCGTGAAATGGCAGGTCACCGGCACCTTGCCGCCGATATATTTGTTCCAGATCGCCTCGTCGGTGCCATCGAACAGCAGCGTGCCCCAGCCCTGCTCCTGCGATTCATCCAGCAGCGACAGCGAACTCACGAGCACATCGACCTGCTTGCTCTTCAGCGAGCCCAGCATGGTGTCGACGTTGCCGGTACCGATCCACGTTACTTTCTCGGCAAGCCCCATCGTCTCCATATAATAAGACGACCAGACATGGTTGGTGCCGCCCAACGACGATACCGAGACAATCGGCTTGCGGCCATCGGGCCGCTTCCACTCGGTGAGCTTCTCCAGCGATGTGATGCCCTGGTCGCGGAGATCCTTGCGGATGATGAACATCACCGAACTGCTACGGGTATCGGTCGGGAGCAAGATCCGTCCGGCCCGTCCGTGATTTGCAAGCTGCATCGGATGGGTGACGTCGCCGATGCCGACGTCGCCCTGAGATGAGGCAATGATCTCGCGCGTCTTCACGCCGCTGCCGCCCTGGATGAGTTTGCAGTCGAGGCCGGCATCCCTGAAATAACCGATGCGGTCGGCGACAAACTGGGACTGATAGATCGGCACCGCGACGGGATAGATCGCCCGGCCACCGATGCCTTCGGCGCGCACCGGACCCGCGGCGAGGCTGGCGCCGCCGGCGATCACGGTCAGCGCCGAGCGGCGGGTGAGAAGCATCGCCATTACACCCTCTCCCTCACATCGCTCGCGACCTTGTCGAGCGCGGCCAGGACCGCGTCTCCCATCTCCCTGGTCGAAAGCTTTCGGGCGCCCGGTTCCGCGATATCGGCGGTTCGCGCGCCGTTCGCGAGCGCGAGATCGACGGCCTTTTCGAGCAGGTCCGCATCATCAGGTCGACCGAGCGTCATGCGCAGCATCATGATCACGCTCTGGATCGAGCCGAGCGGATTGGCGATGCCCTTGCCGGCGATATCCGGTGCGCTGCCGTGCACCGGCTCATACAGCGCTTTCCTTCGGCCGTAACGATCGACCGGGCCGAGCGAGGCAGACGGCAGCATGCCGAGCGAGCCCGAGGCCATCGCCGCGCAATCCGACAGGATGTCGCCGAAGATGTTGCCGGTCACCATCACGTCGAACTGAGCGGGATCGCGAACGATCTGCATCGCGGCGTTGTCGACATACATGTGGCTGAGTTCGACGTCGGCGAATTCTTCCGCATGCAACGCCGACACTTCCTCGCGCCACAAGACGCTGGTCTCGAGCACATTGGCTTTGTCGACCGAGCAGACCTTGCCCCGGCGGGTACGCGCAAGCTCAAAGGCAGAGCGCGCCACGCGCCGCACCTGGCTCGTGGTATATTGCTCGGTGTTGAAGCCGCGGCGCTGCCCGTCGGGCAGCTTCTCGATGCCGCGCGGCTCGCCGAAATAGATGCCGCTGGTGAGTTCGCGGATGATGACGAAATCGACATCCCTCAGCACGCGCGCTTTCAGCGGTGACGATTCCGACAGCGCCGGATTGGCCCTGATAGGGCGCAGGTTGGCATAGAGATCGTATTTGCTACGCAGCGAGAGCAAGCCGCCGGCCTTGCGCGCCTCTGCCGGCACCTCCCTGGTCTCGGGCCCGCCGGTTGCGCCCCACAGGATCGCGTCGGCCTCCTCCATGGCTTCGGCTGTATCGTCCGGCAATACCTTGCCGGTCGCGAGATACGGAATGAGGCCATATTGCGCCTCGCGCAACACCATCGGCACGCCGCGCTTCGCTGCAAACCAGTCGAGAATGCGCCGGGACTGCGCGGTCACCTCAGGGCCGATGCCCTCGCCGCCGACCACGGCGACCTTGGTCATATTGGATGAAGCACTCATGCGTTGTCCCTTGCAAAATGAATCCAGAGCCGGTCCTTGCGATCGGCGGCCTGAAAGGCGCGAATCTCAGCGTCGCGTTGCAGCGTGAGCGCGATTTCGTCGAGGCCTTTCAGAAGGCCGGCGCGACGGCGCGGATCGATCTCGAAGCGGTGCACCTTTCCAGACGGCGATGTGATCGTCTGTTCTTCCAGATCGATCGCGACGCGCCCCGCGCCCTGGCTGTGCTCGACTTCCATCGCAAGCCCATCGACAATGTGCTTGTCGACCACAATGGGCAGGATGCCGTTCTGGAAGCAGTTCGCGAAAAAGATGTCGCCAAAGCCCGAACCGATGATGGCGCGGATGCCCATTTCCTGAAGCGACCACACTGCGCCTTCACGGGACGACCCGCAGCCGAAATTCGGGCCCGTGATGAGAACTTCCGCGTTCCGATAAGGCTCGCGGTTCAGGATGAATTCGGGATTTTCCGCACCGTCCGGCAGATAACGCAGCGAACCGAACGCCCATTTGCCGAGCGTTCCGCGAATGGAGGTGCCGACCAGACGTTCGATACGAATGATGACATCCGTATCGATATTGCCGCGCATGATGGGAGCTGCGATCGCGCTCAGCTTCGTAAATGGCTTCGGCATCTATCGCTCCATGGTCCGAACGTCGGCGATCGCGCCCGAGATCGCAGCGGCCGCCGCCATGGCGGGACTCGCAAGATGCGTGCGGGCGCGAGGCCCCTGCCGGCCGATGAAATTGCGATTGGATGTCGAGACCGAACGCTGCCCCGGCGCGACCACCTCACCATTGGCGGCCAGGCACATCGAACAGCCCGGCTCACGCCATTCGAAGCCGGCCTCCATGAAGAGCTTGTCCAATCCTTCCGCGACGGCCTCCCGCTTGACCGTCTCCGAACCCGGCACGACCCAGGCGCGTACGCCAGGCGCTACCCTGCGGCCGTGGGCGATCGCAGCCGCCGCACGCAAATCACTCAGCCGGCTGTTGGTGCAGGAGCCGATGAACACCCAATCGACCGGCGTGCCCATGATCGGCGCGCCGGGTTTGAGGCCCATATATTCGATCGCCGTTTCGATCGCGGTGCGGCGCGCGGGATCGGTGATTTCAGCGGGGCGAGGAACGTGGCCGTCGACGCCGATAACATGTTCGGGACTGATGCCCCAGGTGATTTGCGGGATGATTTTTGCAACATCGATCACGACCTCGCGGTCGAACACCGCATCCGTATCGCTCGGCAGTTGGCGCCATGCGGCGACGGCGCGCTCCCACATCTCAGCCTTAGGCGCGTAGCGCCGGCCGCGGACATAATCGTAGGTTTTCTCGTCCGGCGCTATCATGCCCATCTTGGCGCCGAGTTCGATCGATAGATTGCAGATGGTGAATCGGCCTTCGACTCCCATCTCGCGGATGGCGCTGCCGGCATATTCGACCGCATAACCAGTGCCGCCAGCCGCCCCAACGTGACCGATCAGCGCGAGGATGAGATCCTTGGGTGTCACGCCAGATGACATCCGGCCTTCGAACTTCACGCGCATGGCTTTGGGGCGGCGCTGGATCAGCGCCTGCGTGGCCAGCACGTGCGTCAACTCGCTCGAGCCGATGCCGAACGCGAGCGCGCCGAGCCCGCCATGCGTGCAGGTGTGGCTGTCGCCGCAAACGATCAGACAACCGGGCAGGCTGAGGCCCAGCTCAGGGCCGATGACATGGACGATGCCCTGACCCGGCTCGTCGATATCGAACATGGCGATACCGCTCGCCGAGGTTTCGGCCCGCAGCCCTTCCAGCAATTCCAGTCCGGTCTTGCTGGTACCGGCGCGGCCGTGCGCCGAGGAAATCGCGTGATCCGGTGTCGCGAAAGTCAGTTCGGGATTGTGAACGGGAAGATTGCGGCTCTTGAGATCGAGCAGCCCGCGGGAACCTCCGAGGTCGTGCAGCAAATGGCGATCGATGTGGAGAAGGTCTGTATCATCGCTGATACGAGCGATGACATGCTGATCCCAGATCTTGGCCAGCATGGTGCGGCCACGTGTTTCCAAGCCTTGTGTTTTCGAGCCTTGCGTCTCCAAGGTCTGCCTCCCTGTATGGCCACGGATTTTCACCGTCCATTGCCGTTTGGCACGGCTTGATGTGAGGGCCTCTTTGGGCCCTGGCCTTAAGGTGCATCAAAGCACAACAGCCTCCGCTTCGGCTAGGGTTTCAGGAGATGACAGCCAAGCCGTGCATGACCCTCGCTTCGCCTAGTGGAGTGGATTTGGCATTCGCTACTCACCCGGCCGCGGACGCCGAAAAGCGAATGCCAAATCCAGAACTCCACTAGAATCCAATATTTGCTAGTGGTCCTATGATTCTAATATTCGCAAAAGTGAGCGCTGCATCGGGATGCGAATGTTAGAATCGGACCAGTAAGTATCCCCCGGCAAAGCTGGGGGCTTTAGATATGGGGCCGCTCAAAGCGGCCGGTCCAAACCGACGATCGAGAAGTGCGGCCATCCCGCGAAAAACTGCCACAGCAACCCAACTCCAGCCAAAGTCCGATTCTTCTCGACTCCCTCGATAACAAATGCCTCGTGATATTTGCGTCCCTACTTTGCTGAGCTAAGGTTTGATCTGTCCATCGTGAAACTCCCTTTCGTGTGCGTGGTGGCTTATGAGCTGGGAGTTTCATCGATGGACGACTGCGGTAAATGTCAAACTTTTGATGCCTCCCCGGCAGAGCCGGGGGGTCTCCCTTGTAGACTAGCCCACTATTTCAGCAGGCCGGCAAAGGCCTTTGCGAAGGTGTGGACGTCGCCCGGCCATCTCGCCGAAATATAGTTGCGATCCCGCACGACGAAGGCCGGCCGCGCATCGTCCATCGAATCGCGCTGCAAGCCGGAGGTTTTTCGACGGTATTCCGGATCGGTTTTGGGAACATCGAGAAAGTCCGCAGGGGTCGCCAGCGCGCGCGCTACCTCCTGCTGTACCGACATATAGCCGTCGGGCTCGCCGGCCTGTTCCAAATAAGTGCGGTAGTAGTTCGGGTCCCGGAACCGCGTGACGCGGGCGACTTTCCATGCACTGTTCTCGAGCGCCCAGGTCAGCGCCGTCGTCTTGTAGCCATGAAGCACCGAGCGGCCGGTGCGTTTCGAGATGCTGCGCGCGGCCAGGAGGACGCCATGGCAGATCGCTGCGACCGGCTTCCGTGCGTCAAAGAAGTCGGCCACGTAACGCTGAAGCGTCGCGTTCTCCAGATATTCGCGCATTCCGCGTGCGCGATGGCCGCCCGGCAGGAGCAACGCCTCGAAAGCGGAGGGATCGATGGCGTCCCAGCGCAAGAGTTTCGAATAATTGGGATCGGCGATCATCCCCGCATAGGATTTGCGGGCATCGCGGTTAGCCCGCATCAGTAGCCCGATCAGCGGAAAATTCCGAAAAAACGGAATCTCGCCCCAAAGATCGAGGCCTTCTCCGGTCAGCATCATGTCGTCGGCGACCGCGGGCTGGCCGTCCGGCGTTGCAAAGGTGACGATGTGGCCCGCGTTCGATAGCACCTGCCAGCTCACGGCGGCTTCGCTGGGGTCGAAGTCCCGCGCCGGCAGTGGGATGAGAACGCGGGCCATCGCGTCTCACACCATGAAGACAGTCGAGCCCGTGGTTTTCCGCGCGGCAAGATCCGCATGCGCCTTGGCAGCGTCCTTCAACGGATAGGTCTGGTTGACATTGATCTTCACGGCGCCGGACGCCACGACCTCGAACAGCTCCTTCGCCATGGCGCGAAGGTTCTCAGCTTTGGCGGCATAGGTGTTCAGCGTCGGGCGGGTGACGAACAGCGAGCCTTTTTGCGCCAACAGGCCGAGGTTGAGCGGCTCGACGCCGCCGGACGATTGACCGAACAAGGCGGCAACGCCGAGCGGCGCAAGACAATCCAGCGATTTCAGGAAAGTGTCCTTGCCGACGGAGTCATAAACCACCGGCACCTTCTTGCCTTCGGTGATTTCATCGACCCGCTTCACAAAGTCCTCGCGCGAATAAACGATGGTATGTGCGCAGCCGTGGGCCTTGGCGAGCGCGGCCTTCTCGTCGTTGCCGACCGTGCCGATGACAGTGGCGCCGAGGTGTTTGGCCCATTGCGACAGGATCAGGCCGACGCCGCCGGCCGCGGCGTGCAGCAGGATCGTGTCGCCCGCTTTGACCCGGTAGGTCTGGCGAATGAGATATTGCGTGGTGAGGCCTTTGAGCATCATCGCGGCCGCGGTCTTGTCATCGATGCCATCGGGCAGCTTGAGCAACCGCTCGGCTGGAATGAGCCGCGCCTCGGCATAGGCGCCAAGCGGGGCCGCGCCATAAGCAACGCGATCGCCCGGCTTCAAGTCGGTGACACCGGGGCCGACTTCCTCGACGACGCCAGCCCCTTCGCCACCAAGTCCGCTCGGCAGCGACAGCGGAGGATAGACACCCGAGCGATTGTAGATATCGACAAAATTGAGGCCCACGGCGGTGTGACGGATACGCGCTTCGCCAGCCCCCGGCTTGCCGACATTGACCTCCTCCCAGACAAGAACTTCGGGACCGCCGGTCTTGTGAAAGCGGATGGCATGCGTCATGGGAACAACTCCTTGAGGGTAGGAACACAGCAAGCGACGAGGCCGTCGCGCGCCGGGGCATATCATATTATCGCCGTAGCGAAGCCGAAAATACACATCCGGGCAATCCGCGAAAGCAAGTCAAATTTCAAAGACAGTTCCAGAAACGACAAAAAGCCCGGCGGCCAAACGGCCACCGGGCATGTTTATTCTCAATGATTTGCTGCGGCGATCAGCCGGCCACGGCCAACGCCTTGCCGAACACCCCGGCCTCCGCCAGCGCAGCAATCCGTTCCTCGTCATAGCCAAGCGTGTCGCGCAGCACCTCTTTGGTGTGCTGGCCTAGCAAGGGCGCCGCGACGGGATCGATGGCGGGCGTCAGAGAGAGGTTAAGCGGGGTTTCGATGTTCGGAACGGTGCCAGCCTTGGGGTGCGGAATCTCGCTGATGCGATGTCGCTCGCGCGCCTCCGGCGAGTTGAAGGCTTCCTCGACGGTGCGAAGGTAGCCGACAGGGATATTGGCCGCCTTCATCTTCGTCACCCAATTCTCGCGGGTGTCTTGTGCAAAGAGGTCAGTGAGGATGGCGCGCAATTTTTCCTTGTTGGCGGTACGCGAACGCCGGTCGCCAAATTCGCCGCTGACGAGATCGGGACGGTTCAATACCTCAACCACCAGGCGGCGATAAAGGCGATCATTGGCGCAGGCGATATAGAACGGCGCATCCGAGCCATGATACACGCCGACAGATGGCGAGCCGTTCGGCGAATTACCCTGGCGGCTTGGATTCACACCGCTCATCAGGTAGGCCATGCCGTAAAATTGCGTCATGGCCAACGCCATGTCGAACAGAGCTACCTCGACATGCTGGCCGCGGCCGAGCTTGTCGCGGGCGAGAAGCGCGAGCAGGATGGCATTACAGGACGACATGCCCGTGAGCATGTCGACCGCGGGCGGTCCGGTCCGTACCGGTGGCCCATCCGGAAAACCGTTGAGCGACATGAATCCGCTCTCGGCCTGTGTGATCGGATCGAAGCCGGGACGCGATGCGAACGGACCCTTGCGGCCGTAGGCCGAGATCGAGCAATAGACCAGCCGCGGATTGCGAGGCGCGACCGACGCATAGTCGAGGCCATACTTCTTCATCACGCCGGAGGAAAAATTCTCGACCACCACATCAGCGCGCGCGATCAACTCGTGCGCCACCGCGCAAGCCTCCGGCTTGGTGAGATCGAGCGCAATGCCGCGCTTGTTGCGGTTCAGGCTGACAAAGGCAGCGCTTTCGCCGGCGAGGTCGGCATGTTCGTAGTGCCGCGTATCGTCGCCACCTTCGGGGTTTTCGATCTTGATGACGTTGGCGCCAAAATCCGCCAGCGTCTGCGTACAGGCGGGACCGGCGACGACCCGGGTGAAATCGACAACCAGCAGACCGTCAAGGGCGGTCGGCGCCCCGTTCTCTCTCGGCAGCCGGCCCGGCAGTTTCGGTCGTGCAGTCATGATCGGTCCGTTCCTTCCCTTAATCCATTTTTGGCTAGAGCTCCGATTCCGACGTTCGCACGCTATCGCGGCTACTTCTGATGCGAACTTCGGAATCAAAGGAGCTCTAGCAACTTATTGATTCTAGGGCGGCCTTGAATTTGAAGTTCCTATAAAGGACTTGCCGCAACACTGATAGGAACTTCAAATTCGCCGCACTAGATGGTTGCGGAGGATTGTATACGGGCCTTTGCCTTCCTTCCAAGAGAACTCGGCCTCGAGGCTACGCCGTTATCGCCTTTTCGAATGGGTGCTATGAGAAGAAGGACCGGGAGCGACGTCCTTGCGCCAGTAAAGCGTGTCCGGAAACGCCCATGGGCAGGGCGGCCGATACATCCGGTAACCGGCCCGAATGAAATTGTTGGCAGAAACGACATTGCCGGTCGTATCGGAAACCACGCAACTCCAGCCGTTGCGCCGCACCCGCGCTTCCATGGTGCGCATCAGGCGTAGCTGAAGGCGATGGCCCCAGTGACGCTGCAAGACGCCGACCCGGCAAAAATATCCGGCATTGCGCACACGCGTCGATGGCACGACGCCGGCGAAGGCAACTGGTGTTACCTCGCGATAGGCCAGCCACCAATGTCCGCAGTCAAACGACGGGACGGACGCACCGCTGAAAAAGGTCAGACGGTGCAACTCAGTCAGGACGTCTGCGACTTCATCATCCCGTCCGTCCACCTCGCGAATCCGATAGGCTACGCTCATGACCTGAGGCATCGTTTCGCCCGCTCGATATCCTTAGCTGAGAAGCCCTTGGCGCGCGCCCAGGCCTCGGTCGCCGCCTCGCCATATAGCGTCACGGCGCGCTTCACGACCCAACAGGGAATGGCATCCGCTGGTGACGATGCCAGCAGCAACACGAGCAGCCATGCGAAGGGGATCATTTGCTGAGCATTGCCTTGATGCCGAGCCACACCGCACCGAGAAAGCCTGCCACGATGATGCTGATGACGGCCTTGAAGGTGAAACCCTGGGCCTGTTCCACGCTTTTGCGCCACCTTCGCAAATGCTGGAAATCGGCACGCAGTTCAGTGACGGCTTTCGGCATTTTGGATTCTTCTTCGTGAATAACGGCGTTACGCCGGCTCGTCTTCATCCCGGTGCTGCCAGGACGGTGGCGCATATTCACATGGCGCGGTGTCGGCATGGTCCATGGCGAGATCGTCCGGCCAAGGACGGGAACGGAACGAACGCGAGGGTTCGTGCGAGTAATGGTCGCGGCGACCGCGCGGGATGAATGGAATGATCTTGGCGTTCACGAGAAAACCTCCCAAAGCACGATGAGAATCAGCCCGCTCGCGGCGAGCGCGATCAGACAGGCGGTGGCGGCCATGCGGGTTTTCTTTCTGTCGGGATGGTTTGAAAAGCGCGGCAGAGCCGCGCATTTGTGCGCGGGCTCATTTGGGGCGCGAACCCTGTCTCTCTCGGGAGGGTGAGAGGCCGCGGCCGGCACGTTCGCGCGCACCGGCAAACAGAAGACTTTACCCATCCCTCGATACGGCGCTTGTCGATTCGCACCGTTCGCGACGGCCTCGCCATGGCTCGGCCTGCTCGGGTGCTGGCGCCTCCTCGGGGTGAGGACCTCATGGTGAGGAGCCGCGTCGCTTGCGCGGCGTCTCGAACCATGGAGTTATGAAGGTCGGACGGCGGCGCGCTTCGATGGCGCCTCGCAAAATGCGCTTCGAAGAGACTACTGCGCCTGGTGCCGCCGTCCGATTTCGGAAAATGGAAACGAAAAAGCCCGCGGCCAGTCTCCCGGCGCGGGCTGCATGTTTGCGATGATGGACTTATGCCGCCGATTTGCCCGACGTGTCAATTTCGGAAAAAAGCAGTCACCATTGACGCTGCGGGTGCTCTGTCGCGCCTTCCGATAATAGCCGGAAGATAGCCACGCCAGAGAGTCCGGCGCGTGCAAATACAGGGAACCATGGGCTTTCAGAACATTTGATCTTGCGCGAGCCTTGGCTAAATCGCCCGGACGGATTACGTTCGCTGAAACCCCTGCGGCGCAGATGTGCGAGGTTCTTCATGAATACCAGAACGATGACCGGATGGATGCTGGCTTGTGTGATCGGCGCCGCAGTCGCTGGTCTCTCGCCGGCTGACGCGCAAAGCACGATCGGCGGGGCCAAGACGCAGCAGAACAAGATTGGCGGCGCGGCCAAGCCGCCCCCCGTGGTTGGTGGGGCAGTCAAGCCGATCACGCCTGCCAGCCCGCCGAAGCCGGCTCCGGTCGCAGGCCTGGCCAAGCCGAATTCCCCCGCCGGGACGCCACCTGCCATCGGCAACGGAATGACGGCGGGTCAGACGTCGGCCGCGCTCAAGCCAAATCCGCCCGTCACGCCACCGAACAAGGGCAATACCGTCGTCACCGCATCGTCGACCCCGAAATGCACCCCCGGTACCTGCGCGCCGAAGGCTCCGAAGCCGTAAGGTTGGTGTAAGGCCGTATCGTCAAATCGCGGCTTGTCAGATGGCCACTTGCCGCCCGATCTCGACCACCTGATCGCTGGGCAGGCTGAAGAAGTCGCTGACATGGACCGCGTTGCGCTCCATCACCACAAACAGTTTCGCCTGCCACGCCGGCAGGCCCAATTTGTCCTCGCGGCCGATCACGGTCTCATGCCCGACATAATAGGTGACGTCGGAAAGATCGACCGTGCAACCGAGCGATTTGGAGGCCGCCAGCAGGTCCGGAATATGCGGTCGCTCCATGAATCCGAAATGCGCCTCCGCGCGCCAGAAATTCGGCGCGACCTCCTTGATCGTGAGGCGCTCGCCGGATGATGTCCACGGCGTCGACTTGATCTCGACACGCAGCACGAACAGGTGCTCGTGCAAAGCGCGGTTATGCGTGACATGCCACACCATCACCGGCGGCGTTTCGGATTCGGTCCGCGTCAAAAACACGGCGGTGCCGGGCACGCGCGGCACGTTGGCAGCCTTGATGCGCGCCATGAATTCACTCACCGGGATCAACTGCTCGTGCATGCGGGCAAAGACCGCGGCGGCGCCGCGATGCCAGATCCACATCACCGAATAGATCGCGAGCGCGAGCAGCAGCGGCACATAGCCGCCTTCGGCGATCTTGGTGAGGTTCGCGAGGAAGAAGGCGCTGTCGACCACGAGAAAGCAGCCAGCAACCGCGCCCGCAGCGAGCACGCTCCATCCCCAGATCTCGCGCATCGCGATGAAAAGCAGCGCCGACGTCATCAGCATCGTCGCCGAGACCGCGATACCGTAAGCGGCGGCGAGATTGTCGGACTTGCCGAACACGATGGTGAGCCCGACGGTGACGACCATCAACAGCCAGTTGACGATGCCGACGTAAATCTGGCCGTAACCTTCGGATGAGGTCTGCTTGACGTAGAGCCGCGGCAGCCAGCCGAGCTGGATCGCCTGGCGTGTCATCGAGAAGGCGCCGGTGATGATCGACTGGCTGGCGATGATGGTGGCAACGGTCGCGAGCACGATCAGCGGAATCAGAAGCGGCGCAGGACACAGGCGGAAGAAGATATTGCCGTCGGTCGGCGCGCCTTCGAGCACCAGCGCGGCCTGCCCGGCATAATTGAGGATGAGGCTTGGAAAAACGATTCCAAACCAGGAGAGCTTGATCGGCCGGCTGCCGAAATGACCCATATCGGCATAAAGCGCCTCGGCTCCGGTGACGCACAGGAACACCGCGCCCAGCACCAGAAATCCGGTCAGGCCGTGGGAAACAAGATAAGAAAGCCCATAGGCGGGATTGAGCGCGGCGAACACTTGCGGGTGCCGCGCGATTCCCCACACACCCATCACCGCCATCGCGACAAACCAGACCAGCATGATGGGTCCGAAAAAGCGCCCGATCGCCGCCGTCCCCCGCGATTGAATCGCAAACAACGCAAGCAGGATCGCAACCGCGGCCGGCACCACATAGGGCTGAAAGTCGGGCGTCGCCATGTTCAGGCCTTCGAGCGCCGACAGCACCGAAATCGCCGGCGTAATGGCGCCGTCGCCATAGATCAGGGCCGCACCGAACAGGCCAACCGCCACAATCGTCGGCCGGTGTTGCTTCTTCACGCCGAGCAGCGCCATCAACGCGAGAATGCCGCCCTCGCCGTCATTGTCGACACGCATGGCGAAGGAGACGTATTTGACCGTGGTGATGATGAAGAGCGTCCACAGCACCAGCGACAACGCGCCGAGAACCGTGGCGGGGTCTGACGGCACGTCGGCCGTGCCGAGCACCGTCTTGAACGTATAAAGCGGACTGGTTCCGATATCGCCAAAGACGATGCCGAGCGCTGACAGCGCCAATGCCGGCATTTTGCCTTGCGGGGTTTGCCGCGCATCGCTGGTCTGCATGGCTTGCTCGGTCACGGACCCGCCGTTCGCAGGAATGTTCCATCAGGAGGAGACCTGACATTCCTACAAAGTATCGCCATCGATTGCGACAGCCAAGCGACCCGAGGCCACGATCCCTAGCCCCGACAGCGAGCTAAAGCGGGGTAGTTTCTCAGTTTGAAATTTCCCCATGAATAAGACCGCACGAAGCGCCCGGCCATCAAGTCCATACCCGATCGTTTTGGTCGAGCGGGAGGATAGCGCTCGCCCGATTCCCGCTTGGCAATGGATCGATGATTACCAGCTACCAGAGACAATCAGGTGCCTATCGGTCGGATACCTTGTCGCGGAAACGGACGAATCAATTGCCCTTGCTCCCAACCTTGGAGACCTTGAGCAATCGAGGGCGCAAGCCTGCGGGCTTATTCGCATCCCGCAGCGCCAATAATCAAAACCTGGAAATTGTAGTTATTTTATTTTGCCGCCGCGCGGTTCAATGTGTCGCATTACGGACGCGCCAAGCTCTTGAGTTTGCTTAGTCGTTACCTTGCTGGGCGTGCGCGTAGCAACGCTGGCGATGTGCTTGATCTTGGGTGCCGTGATGGGGTGAACGATGACGGTCTTGGACGGCGGCTTAGACGGTGTTTTGGTCATTTTATTCTATCCATTAGGTTGTGGGAATCGCCAAAACTATACCAAAAAGCGACCGCTCGCGTGAGTTCCTTGCGAAGCTTACGTCTAAGCATTATAGCAATCGCGGGGGCCTCAGAACGAGGGTTTTCGAAATGCTGATTTATCAGCCCTTTGCCCGGCCAGCGAACCAAGACAAAAAGCACTTTGATCTCGGAAACAGCTCTGCAAGACCCGCAGCCGGGTAATTTGCTGGTGTTCTTGGAATAGACAGCGAGCAAGAGATTATGGACGCTATTGCCGGACTGTCGAATGAAGCAGAGATTGAAAACGCTCTATATGAGTTGTTCCGTGAGAACCGAAAGCAAGCACACGACTTCATGTGGTGGCGCATGGGAATAAAGAAATATGCCAAGAGGCCCTAAGGGCGAACGCAGACCGGCCGACGCCATCGGCAACGCTGTCATGATCGCCAAGATCGCTACCGGCGAGATCGATGACATCACCACCGAGGACGGTAAGAACGCCGCCGCCGTGGCGCTCGGGCGCATGGGCGGGAAGGCGAGAGCCGACGGCATGACGGCCAAGCGCCGAAAAGAGATTGCTAAGAAGGCTGCAGCTAAGCGCTGGGAAAAGTCCTAGCGCTTTGCTTTAGGTGTCCTTTTCTTTTTAATTTCTTCCACGGCGGCCTTCATGCCTGCAAGCGCTTCTTGAGGGGTTTTGTTGGACAAAGGTATTGTTCCAAACTGCCCTTCGTAAGCCGCGAGAAGACCAGTAAGATTTGTTACCAGAGCTTTGAAAAACTGTGGTGACAGCCTTACTGTGAATTGCTCTTCAGCACGCGAGGTGCCCGGAGATGGTTCCACGAGTCGCCCTAGCGTCAGTGCAACATCGACCGGAGTTAACCCTAGCCTCAAGTGGTTTGCATAGTATTCGCGAAAGTCTGCGGCTTTGACTGGTCCCTGCATTTCCGGCAGTTCAACTTTTTCTACAGAAGGAGTCATTTTCCGCTGCCTATCGTGATTTGGACGGGAGCATTTTTATTTGATGGAGTAGTGTCAATCTGAGTGACGGTAGTTTCCCAGACTATTGGGCCCACAGTACGCACAAAATCGGATATTTGAGCGGGCGTACGAATCTCATATCCAGCATATGCGTGATAATTTTTAAGCTCTGGAAGAGGGTCTTCGAGGGCATGAAGTACAATCTCCAAATCTCCATCCAAAGCTTCGACCAACTCTCCCAAGGTTTTGATTGTCCAATTACCAGGGCCGCGCAAATTTTTAGACAGCCAACCCTCATCTTTCCCGAGAGCCTTCGCTAGGTCGGCTTGCGTTCTTCCCTCAGCCCTCCTTCGCCGCCACAACTCATGCACAGCATCAAATGCTATGCTCTTGGCACGCGCTATGCCGTATTCTGCTCTTTGTTCGGGAGTAAGAGGGGCGATGTCAGATAGCGAAGTCATCGCAGTTCTCCGTAATGTAATCATGTATAGAGGCGGCTTTGAAAGGCTCGTGAGGAAATAGTTTTTTCCAAGCTGTCATGCAGTCATTTTTTGCATCGATCCAGTTTTGAGAATTTTTTCTTCCGAGAAATGAACGCGTTCTTGCGTGACTTGCAATGATCGTGTCCGGCTCCGCAAAAACGAAAAATATTCTTACCTGCGCGCCGGGCTCAATCATCAACATCTCCCACACCTCCGGTGCAGGAGGAAAAATTGGCTTGATAAATCGGGGTTTACCGGCCGCATCGACCCAAACCCGATCGCCTCGTGTCCACCTTTCAAAAACATCGCGGACGCGCCCTTGTATAGCAAGGGCGGCGAGCGCTGATTGTGGGGACGTGACGTCTTTCACTGCTTGGTCGCACAAGTACAAACGCCGTTTAGCTACCCGACGTTGAGGCGCATATCGGACAAGTTTACCCTGCGCTTCAAGGTCAGAAATCTCCTTAGATACATCATACGAAGTTGACATATAAGTCAATCAATCCCAAGCGCAACCCCCAAAGGCCGAATTCTGTCTCATTTCTAGGTTGGTTAATAGTATTTATACACTTGAATTTACTTCTTGACGCTAAGCATAAAAGTTCAAATGCTGGGAGCATGAACAAACTGCCCCTCGAAACCCGCGTCCAAATCCTTCGCCTGCTTTGCGAGGGATCGTCGATGCGCTCGATTAGCCGGGTTGCCGGGGTAAGCATCAATACGGTCACGAAGCTTCTGACTAATGCCGGGCAGGCTTGTGCCGCCTTTCATGACGAAGTGGTGTGGGGAGTCCCTGCCCAGCGCGTCCAGTGCGATGAGATTTGGTCCTTCAGCTGCGCCAAGCAGAAGAACGTCAAGTTCGCCAAATCAGCCCCGGAAGCTGCTGGCGATGTTTGGACGCGGACAGGGATCGACGCGGACTCCAAGCTTATCGTTTCGTGGCACGTTGGCGACCGTAGCCAACACATTGGCATTGCGTTCATGGGCGATCTGAAAGCCCGACTTGCCAACAGCGTCCAACTCACCACGGACGGCCACAAGGCATATTTAAAGGCCGTGGCTGAGGTCGATTTCGACGCCGACCACGCGATGCTGAACAAGATTTTCGCGACCGATTACGCTCGCGTTGGCCGCTACAGCCCGCCCAAGTGCATCGGCGCGGTGAAGAACGTGATTATGGGCAATCCCGATCCCGACCACATCAACACTTCGTTCGCGGAACGCCAGAACCTGACCATGCGGATGTCAATGCGGCGGTTCACCCGCTTGACCAACGCATTCCCAAAGAAGTTCGAAAACCACTGTCACGCGCTTGCGCTGTACTTCTTCTTCTACAACTTCTGCCGCGTCCACAAGACACTCGGCGCTACCCCGGCTATGGCAGCTGGCGTGACAGACCGGATCATGACGATGGAAGATGCCGTTTCGCTGATCGATGCGGCTAACCCGGTTGCCGCTGTTCGCGGTCCCTACAAGGAGCGCGGCATTTGCATCCATTGTCAGCACCCCATCGGGTATCACCACCTTGAAGGCGATAAGTGCAGTTGCAAGGATTGCACATGTCCCGGATACGGGGAATATCAAGCTGCCGAAATTTCAAATTGACACTACCCAAAGCGGGGTCAGCCGTTCGCGGAGCGCCGGAGGGAGGCGGCCTGAGACAGGCTCGTGTCCGAGTCAGTGTATTCCCGGAAGCTGTCGATCGCAGCGGGGCGTCCCAGCAAATAGCCTTGCACCTCGTCGCAGCTTTCCTCCTGCAGGAAGCGTAGCTCTTCGTTGGTCTCGACGCCTTCCGCAAGGACCGGGAGGCCCAGGCCCTTGCCA
>Ga0116129_1000793_pt1 | contig 18888 bp, 18 predicted proteins | sample June2015DPH_17_2_FD_89732 | JGI IMG/M metagenome (GOLD analysis project Ga0116129, IMG submission 89732) | Peatland microbial communities from SPRUCE experiment site at the Marcell Experimental Forest, Minnesota, USA - June2015DPH_17_10 | ecosystem: Environmental > Terrestrial > Soil > Wetlands...
ATGCGGCCATCGAAATGCTCGAAGGCGTCGTCCGCGACGACGACTCGCTGCGCATCGCGGTGCCGACGCTGGCGCTTTGCTACGTGCAGGCCGGCGAGCGCGAGCGCGCCGCCGCGCTGCTCAAAGACGACACCCTGGCCGCCGCTGAGGCCGACAGTGAGATGGCCTATCGGCTGGCCAGCTACTTCGCTGTTGAAGGCGATTCCAGTGAAGCCCTGCATTGGCTGCGTCGCGCGATCTACCTGGGCAACGAAAACTATCCCTGGTTCCAGATCAACCCGGCCTGGAACAACCTGCGCACCAATGCCGACTTTGAGCGCCTGCTCGAAGACCTCAAGCGCGGCTTCCGCAAAAACCAGAAGACCTGGAAACGGCTGCTTGGTCAGGTGCCGCCTAACGGCGAGTAACCATGCCTGTGCCCAAGGGCATTGAGCGTTGCAAGAAAACATCTGGAAAGTACCAAGCTCTCAGGCATTTCAGGCGCCCCATTGTGGAGGTAATGCAGTGCCTACGGGGCCAATGAATTTCCTCGGCAATTTTCACGGACATATCAGGCAGCGAATAGGCAAGAAGATCAGACCGAAGGACGATGCCGTTGGAACCACTCTCATTGGCATAACAGTACCCATGCGAGAATCAGGTTTGGCTTCCTGCAATGCAATGCTGGATCAGAGGCGCAACGAAGCAGCAGATTTCATAATTGAGACCGGGCTTAATCGTCGCGCTTCAGGTGCAAGGATATGAACAACGAGACTCGACAACCGAGAACTAGTAACTGCCATCATCCACACTGCTTGAGCGATAGGGCCGGTCCTGTTGTGTATGAACGTGTAAGATTGCGGCTGTCTAGCGGTTTTTGCTGCGCTAATGTACTGCAAAGAACGGGGTGCGCTTTATTTAGGGCCCGACTGAGCGCGATGCCAAGATCAGATAATGTGGAAAGTAGGGATTATTCGTCCGAAACTCAGTCGGGGAGTTGACAACTAGCCATTTGCACTCTATATCGACTTAACTATTCATTCACCCCCGCAACTTTTTCTCCAGTCGTTTTAGTATAAGTGCGCTGTTTTTCAACATGCACCTGCAGTCGCATCCCTCTTCTGTGTTGCCAAGGAGCCGCAGATGATCGCGGAAGTATGGAGATTTACGTTCCACGATAAACGCCCTCTTCTTCAGGGGAAATTCAGCGCCATGCCCATCAATGCAATCTATTGTAGCGTTTTGCTTTTGAATCGGCGTGCTTGCACATTAAGCCTCTGTCTTATTTTTGGTTTCTCTGCCATTTGTAGAGAAGCAAACGCACAGTTGCTAAGCATATACGCTGAAGACTTTGTGAAAGCGACGTTCCAATCACCCGAGACAGTTTGGGAGCCGGCTATTTCCGCAGGCGGGTCCGTTGCATGGAACGATTTCGTCTCTCCCATCGAAGGCTTTAGCTCGGGATGGAAGGGCTACGGACATCATTACGCGGTGGCACTTGCCGACAATGTGAATGGCAAGTTCATGCGAGATTTTGTCCTTGCTGCAGCTTCGCATCAAGAGGACAATTACAGTCCTCCCAAGAGCGACACGTTTTGGAAGAGGATTGGTTACGCGGCCTTGCACACTTTTGTTGTTGCTCCAGACGACTCATCAAAGAAATTCAACTGGTCGGGAGTACCTGCTTCCTTGGCTTCGGCGTCACTCTCAAATGCATATCAACCTGCGCCTCAACGAACCTGGGCCGCCACCTTCGAGCGAGCCGGTACCAGCACGGCTGGATACGCCGTCGGCAATGTCTGGGACGTTATTGCGGGTGCGTTGAAGGACAGACATGCAAGGGTTCATGTCCTCTTGAAGAACCGATAAGTTCGCTCGCTTGCGGAAATTCCTCGCTCTGTGTCGAAGAACGAGCCTCGAAACGGAAATGTAGCGATGTAAACGAGGAGAAAAAACGATGTCTCTGAAGACGAAGATCACTCACGCCAGTCAATTGTAGACGCATGCCATCTGTGCGATTATTGGTCCCCAGGCGTACCTGAGACTAGTTTATTGGAAGGGAGACCCTACGATCTATTTCGTGCTGAAGTTCGGTGAGTCGACCGAGTAAGTGGCATTGGCTCCCAGCCAGCTCATCTTTGTTTTGGTTTGTTTCTCCTTCAGACTTTCAGCCAACAGGAATTGAGGTTTATCAACAAACTCGCATGAAGACCTGCTCAAGTAGTGGGGGGAGGCGTAAAGCACTCTATGACAGAACTATTCGGTTTCTCTGGTATCCGACTGCAAACAGCATTTCTCCTCTTTGCCGCGGTGATTTGCGTCATGTTGCCTTCAGGCGCATGGGGCGCAAACTGCTATTTGACTGACTATAATGTTATCCCGTACGCGGGTGATGCCGGCCTCGTTCCGTTGAAAGTCATCGCATTCGGGACCTCTCTGACGTGGGGTGACGGACTAAAGGAGGAATCAACCTACCGCTATCTCGTCGCGAGCTACGTTGGCAAGCAGACTAAACGGACAGTCGCAATGTGGACTTTCGCGCATTCAGCGGCGTACCTTACGGATGCTTCCGATGCTGGCACCCTAGCATTATCCGCAGCCCCTTCCAAAGGAGATCTGAACGGTACGATACCCGCGGTTGAATCAGTTAGCGGACAGACAGACGACGGACAGGCCGATTGTGCTTTAAAACGCAAAGCTTCACTCCAAAATGCTGATTTGATCTTGCTTGATGGCTGCATCAACGAGGTAAATGCTGTCTTGATTGTTGCGCCGTGGACCAAGCCCGAGGATATTGAAGCCAATACCAAAAACTACTGCCAGAAAATGCAGCCCGTGCTTAGCAAACTCGTAGCGAGCTTCCCCAAGGCCACGATTATGGTTGTCAATTACTATCCGATCGTATCGCGCAACAGCAGCATCCTTGGACACAACCCTACTCGTCGCCTGGCGACACTCGCTGTCAAAGTACTTAAATCGCAAAAGAAGCAGGAGAGTAAAGATTATAAGGTGCATCCCTTAACTCCGTTAGACGAGAAGAACATAATGGCGGACAATTCGGAAAGGTTTTACCAAACTTCAAAGCAGGTTATTAAGGACGCAGTCGATGCAATTAATGCCGCAAATCCGCCTTTACCTGGAGAGCCGCTTCGTGCAGTTTCCGTGACACTTCCTGAACCTTCCGCATCCACAGTTGTACAAGGAGCGAGGACAGTGAACCCACTTTGGGCCTATGGCGCGCCTGAGACACATTTGTGGTTATTGCCGTTCCCGCTATTTCTCGGTTTTGGAATCAACAGGGATGATAAGTTTGCACCGCGTTGGTGGGAGTGCCTTTTCCATTATCCATTTTTTAGTGTCGATCGCTTCGTTAACGAAGTGAATGCCGGCTTCCACCCGACGAAACTTGGCGCCGCAACCTATGCGACATCCATAGAAACTGCCATTCCACCAAATGCCTGGAAGGTTTGGGGAACTCCTGGCAATCCTTGTCCTCCTGCCCCTCCTGGCTCTGTGATTCAACCCGCTTACTCCTATTTGACACCTGAACAGCGGTCTTTATTTGAGAGTTTCTACAAGCCTTCCAGCTGTAACCCAACGGACGTCTGGGAAAATCTCAGTGCCAGTCAACGTTTAGAGTTTGCGGGAGGGACGCAAGCGCTGTATTCGATTGGCGATGGCTTGATAACAAGCGCTCTCAAGGGACTCGATCCGGATGCGGTTGATAATATGAGTCCAGATGCGACGTCAATCGTGGGCTCGGTGCCTTTTGCTGACTCACAAAATCAGTTCCATATTGACGTGACATGGACTGGCGCGGCCGTCAATTCTTTTAAGCGTTTGCGAGGGTGGACCGAGCATATTTCCTTGCTTCATCCTGGTATGTTCGGTTACCAGCAAAACCAAGACGACATATACTCCGATGGAATTGTTGTTTTATTCAAGATGAATGATCACAGCACAGGACAGTTTCACATCGACATGCGTTTTTTGGACCACTTCGCAGTAGACAATGGGAATATAGCGGCAAATTATGTGACCTACAGCCGATGGTATAAGACGATTCCGGGTTACAGCCCACCCTCGGAACTACTTGCTCAAGTTGGGCAGTCTGCGATTTCGATTCCGCGGGCACGGGTGCGCGAATCAACAGCGACGCCTTCGCCCAATTTACAGCAGTCCATTACGAAGTTCTTGACCGCCTGGTACGTTGATCAAGATACCAATTCTCTGAATTCATTTGTGGCCCAGGACAACATGGTCGACTTTCCCCGCCCTGACGCGGCTAAAGATTCGCCAGTTCCGGCGACTTGGAGCCGGATTTTTGAACGGGCATTTGTGCCGACGCCAAAAGAGACCCATGCCACTGCACTGGGACAAGTGATTGGATTTGATCCGCCAAGTCTAGCCCCTGGGAGCAAGCCGCTCACTTACCTGAACGCGGGCAGCAATGGTCTTCCAGTAGATCCTTTTGCGATCATCAATCTCACTTCGCTCCCACCCGGATCGTTTCTTCCGTTGCCAAGCGTTTCGCCGAAAAACTCGTTCCTGGCCCATCTTGTGTCGGTGTATGGAAACGGCCAGGGTAACCTAGCGGTTGTTGTTTACACGATCAAGCCCGGAAGCGAGTTTGTGCGGGGAGCTGCGATCACCTATTGGATTCGAGAGAATGCGAATGGTCCGTGGAAATTAGCTGGATATCATGATGCCGATTAATGGTTAGTTGCGTTGAGGGAGCGTTGCACAGCTAGGCAGACCGGCAGGTGAGTTGTGAGATTTGGTGCAATCAGCCAATAGCTTCTCTCAACAACAACCTAGCAATTGGGACATCGCTTCGTCGAGGTTCCTGCATCCTGGGCAGAGAGGAAATCGGGCGGTCAGTTGGCCGGTTAAAAGGCCAATGCACTCATAGACCCGGTTCCGGTCGCACGGCTTGGTGTGGGCCGGCTCCAGATCATATCTGCGAAAGCCTTCGGCGTAATTGCGGGACCTCCTGTTCCGGTGTTATCTCGGGATCGATTGACAGGCACGGAGGATAGGCAGCGAGACCGCGCAAGGCTTGTTTGAGCGCGATCGGATCGGCCAAGCGTTCTTCGGGAAACCGGGCAAGAAGCAACTGCAGCACGGGCAGAATACCGGGGTACGGCGCGAGATGCGGATGAGCGAGCGAGCGGGCAGGCGAAAGGTGATTGCTCTCGATCTCCTGAGGGCTACGGCCCTGAAACGCGGCCTCGCCGGTAAGCAGTTCATAGAGGATGGCTCCCAGAGCGTAGAGGTCGCTGCGAATATCGACCTGCTGGCCGAGGATGCGCTCGGGGCTCATATAGAGGGGCGTGCCGGTGCGTGCCGAAGGGCTGTCGACGCGCCTGAAATCGTGCCGGGAATGACTGACGCTCGCCAGACCGAAGTCGAACAGGACGAACTGTCCGAATGTGTTCAGGCGAATGTTGCCGGGAGCGAGATCGCAGTGAAGGATCCCCTGGCTCCAGGCGTAAAGAAGAGCCTCGTTGATCTGGAGGACGGCCAGAAGGGCATCGTCGAAGTTGAAGCGGCCGCGCCGTGCGAGCAGATGATCGAGATCCTCGCCGGCGATATAGGGCATAACGAGATAGTGCAGGCCGTCACCCTCCCCAACATCGAGGACTGGAGCGATGTGGGGATGGCCGGCAAGGCGTGCTCCAACCACGGCTTCGCGGCGAAATCGGCCGAGGATCTCGCCGTCTTCCGTCAAAGGAGGGTGAAGAACCTTAATTGCGAAGAGTCCATGATGCCTGCGATGACGGGCAAGATAGACGCTGGCCATGCCGCCAATGCCAATGAGGCGGAGAATGAGGTAGTGGCCGGCGAACAGGGTCGCAAGACGATCGGCTATGTCCCGTGTGTCGGGTTCAATTCCTGGATGGGATTGCGCGCTTGCCTGGTTGAGCTGCACTCCCGGAGTTGCGGACCCGACCGGAAACTTCTCTGGACTTGAGGCGCCACGGTTCCTAACCGTCATGAGAGCCGCCGTCGTGCCGGCCGATGGCCGAAGTCCCACGCGTGGGACTGGACCGGCGTCATGGGGGTAAAGGGCAATGGAAGACGGTCTCTGATGCCCGGACGCCGATACCAGTCAAGCGCCTCCGGCTGGACGACATGGCCGGCGTCCAGATTGAGCATGGCCCAAGCCAGAACCCGTTGCAGTTGAGCGATTGTCTGCTCCAGTGTTGTTTGAACCCGATGCCTGGTCCACAGACAGACGAATCCGTTATCGGGATTCACATTGGGATGGAATACCGGCGCATCGAGATAGACTTCGATGGGCATGGTTGGATAATAGCGGGGGAAGTCGATACGCAGACGGTGGCGGCTCGTGACTGCTTCACCCATGCTTTGATGGGCGACGGGCGCATAACGCAGCGCAGAGAATCCGTCCACCTCAAGCGACACGCGCTCGCCCGCCCGCGTTGGGTGAATCCTTCCGGGGTTGAGCCGCTGCAGTGCTTCGAGCAGCAGCCATTCGTTCTCGATTCGACGTGTGCGCATCGTGAGCATAGGGTGAGGCTTTGCGCTTCCACATTGCCAAGATCAACCGTTGGTGGAAATCGTAGAGACACGAAGGACGTCGTTGGGACGCACCCCCTGCTTGGGCAGCGGAATGGAGAAGTCCAGGCTCTGGCCGCTCCAATTGACTTCCGGCTCGCCGTCGCCCTGGAGCACGTCGCCGCGCTCGCGCAGGTCAAAGAGGATTTCGTCGAGCACGGCATTGAGGCTTTCGTCCTCGTCGATATCGACGTTGTATTTGGTCTCTCCGCGGACAGTGTCGAAGTACATCTGGTATTTGGCCATAACGCTACTCGTAGTGTTGCGATGATAACGCACCGCTCGGAGGCGGGTTGATCCGTTTGAGTGATTCCGGCAGATCGGGGACAGTCCAACTGCAGCGGGCGCATTCCCCGTTAAGATTATCCCAGCAATCGCGGCATTGCGGCCGGCGGCAACGTCCACAACTGCGCAACTCAGCCTGTTCAAAGGATGCCATGCAGACCTGGCAGCGGCCCTGGAGTGCTGCCGGGCCCAAAGCCCGGTCCCACCATTGCTTCTGGGCCGACAGCAGGGGCACACGATGCTCAACGCAGAGCTGGCAGCGGCGATGCTCGAAGCTCCAACAGCTTTCTTCACATACCTCTAGCGCGCATCGCGGGCAGTGGAAGGTGATCGCACTCAAGCTGAGACGCCGGTTGCACAGCGCGCAGCGTTTGCGTCGTATGGTCTGGAGGGCGACGACCGCGCTGCTGGCGAGCAGGCAGCCCGGAGCGGCCACCCACTCCGCGGGGCTAAAGCGGCCTACAAGGAAAACGGCGCCCAGGCCAAGCAGCGAGCAACCGCCGAGCATGACGGGCAAAAGCCAGGCGGGTTCGTTGAGGATGGAGAAGAAGCGCGCGGCGAGACTGCCCAGGATGCCGATAAGAACAGCGGTGAACAACGCTGGATAGAACCCGTCGAGCCCGCCGAGAAACTGCGCGGGAACCCAGAGAACTGCAAATCCGATCAGTGTGCCAGCATGATTGAGACGCAAAGATGCTCTCCGCCAGCATTGTAGCCGATGTCGAGAGCATCGGTTTGTTCAAGAGCGGCGCAGAGTTGCCGTGTGGCCGGCGCGGCGAAGAGTAAAGAGATGGTCGCTCGGCAGACCGAGATGCCGGGGAGTGAAAACTGCGAATGAATCGCCGCATGCCAAGCGGCTAAGCGTCCGAACAGAGTGCAGGTGGGAGCTTCCGCAGCGCGGGCATGCGCCGCGGCGGCGCAAGACCCCGACGCGCAGCATTGGGTTCCAGAGATGCTGGCAGGCAGCGCACCGGGCCTCGACGCAAACCGGCCAGTCGAGTTCGAGGATGGGAGGCTGGCTCAGGGACCCAGCGGACACCTCTAGAAGTGATTCGTTCAGGGGCACATCCATGGGGAGCGGCAGCAGATCCAACGAGAGGTCGGGCTCGTGCCAGGGGCAGTCGGCGCTGCGCGGAATGGTGAACGAACTCCAGCGGGTCTTCGGCAGCGGCAGAGAGAGTTCCCAGGCGCAGGCATCCACAACCGGGGCCGCCATGGCGAGGCGCAGGCCGAGATCCACTTGCAGGCCAGCCACGATCGAGGCCATCGTGGGCGTGCTGGGAAGGATCGGGTCATCGGACAGGTGCGCGAAACAGCTGTGGGAAGCGGCAAAGGAGAGCGAGAGCAGTTCGGCGCGTTTCGCTTCGCCCAATTGACAAAGATAACAGGCCGCAGAACCGCCCGGCAGCCAGGCTACTCTCCCCGACCAGAAGGCATGTCCTTTCAACCCGGCATCGATCATCGGCAGTCCGAGGCGGGAAGCGGCATAGCTGGATTCCACCCTGGCCAGAAGATTGTCGGTGCAGGAAAATAGCAAGGCACAGCTCTGGAGACGCTGAAAGCCTATGTCGGCGATCTCAGACGAGAGCGGCACCCAGGAGGTGGCGGCAAAGTGCGGGGCAAGATTCTCAATCAGGACCTCGGCCTTGGGGCGGCCAAGCGCGGAAGCGGAACGGAAATAGGGATTGTGAGTGAGGTTGGTCGCCTCCACCACGTCATGATCGATCAACAGCACTGAACCAAGGCCAAGCAGACCGAGCAGCCGCGCAGCCTCAGACCCCAGAGCGCCGCACCCGATGACCGCGACTGCCATATCCTGGATCGCCTCCCGCTTGTACGCGGTCAGGTCGAGCCGATCGTAAGCTGCAGAGGGACCAGAAGGAGCAGGCACAGTTTTGAAAATCCCTTCTTGGCGATGAATAAGCAATGAATAAACAGTGAACCTGCAATGAATCTGCAGTAAATCGCGAGTCGTTCCAGCCTGGCCAGCGTTTGCCGCCAAAGTGGCCAATTGACTCATGCTACTATTTTGCGCAGTAGTGCAATGGGAACAGGGGCCATGAGTCTCTATAAGAATCTTTACTTCGCAACCCTTGTGGGTGCGCTGGCCGGACTCACAACCTGGGGCGCAAGCAGCTTGCTCTTGATTAGCTTTGGCGTCGAGCGGAGTCCGTGGATTCCGGACGCTACCGTGGTCGGCGTGCTTGGAGTTCTCTTGGCCTGGTCGGTCTTGATGTATGCAGACCGGGCTGCCGGGAAGCCGATGCGCTGGTCCAATCTGGGATGGGCGCTGCTGCTCGGAGCCGGATCTGCAACGGTGGCGGCGCTGGTGATCTGGCAACTGCAGGCACGCATCCAGGTGGAGTCGCCGGCCGTGTTCCGCCTGGCGGCCTGGGCGCTGTCGGGTTCGCTCATCGCTATGGGAATCGGCTTGCGCTGGATCAAGAGCAATCGAGCTCGGGCGCTGCATACCTATGCCGGCGGCCTGGTTGGCGGTCTGGCGGGCGGTTTGATTTTTACATTTCTGGGGCCGCACTCCCCAGAGCTATGCCAGGCGTTTGGACTGATGTTGACAGGGGCCGGCACGGGCTTTGGCTCAGCGCTTTCCCCGGCACTGGCCAGCGACGGCGCCGTGCAGTTCATCAGCAGCGGGGATGCTCGCGCGCAGAGCAAGTTCGGACGGACCGGGAAGCAGTGGCTGCTCGAGTTCGGCGAGAGTTACGTTCTGGGCAGTGTCGCAACTGAGGATACCGGCAGCAGGTTTCAGCAAGGCGCTGACATTTTTGTTCCTGATTCTCTGCTCTCCCCACGGCATGCCGTTTTGTTTTCGAGGGATGGGCGATACTTCATCGCGCGGCACCCGGACGCAGGTGGTCCCGCGGGCATCGCGAAATATGTATTGCGAGTTCGCGGAAAGACGGTGACAACCTCGCAGGAACTGCAGGCATCAGACGATATATTGGTGGGCCGCACGGCTCTCCGTTTCTCCACACATAAACCCCAGAAATGAAATTCATTGCCAGCTTGCTCATTGCAACTTGAGGGCAAGCCTTAGTCAGACGGATTCATTATCCCCGACCTCAAGGGGAAAAATACGCTAGACAAGCGCCTTGGAATCGGCAGCCTAAGAAGAAGTCCTTCCCCGGCTAACTCATAACTGCTTTCCATTTAGGGATTGTTCTAGTGCTGTTTTGGGCCGCCAAGTTCTGGATGACGATGGGTGTGCTGATTGCATGCGCCTCCGGTCTTCGTGCGCAGAGCAACGGTGGAGAGGTTGCGGGACTCTCGGTAATTGGCGCCCCGCAACTGGTTCGCTGCACTCCGATCACACTGATGCCATGCATTTCAGTAACGGTGACTCCGTCGGACGGAGCTGGGCGCCCGATTGCCGTGGCGCTGCCAGCGAAAGATCGTTTGCTTGAGGCGGTCGAGATCGAGTCCGATGGAGCGGCGATCTCTCCCTTTTACGTTTCCTCCAGTTCCGGTTCGAGTCAGCGGCCCAATATTGTATTGATCGAACTGGATATCAGCGGGAGCATGAATTCGCTGGTGAGCCCCGGCGTAACGCGTTTCGATTCTGCGCGGACGGCCATATCTAAATATTTGGATAGTATGCAGGAGGGCGTCGATCAGGTTGCTGTAGTCCCTTTTGAAAGCCATCACGTCGCGCCCACCATACGCGCGGCGGTCTTCACCGGCAAGCGCCAGGAAGCGATAGCGCAGTTAGAGGCCGTGCCGCGTCCGGAGGCAAATCACAACACTGCGCTTTTTCAGGCCGTCTTCACTGGTGTTCAGACGATGCAGGCGGAGATGGCTGGGCTGATCAAGCCGGGGACTCCGGCCTCCGACTTTCAGCCGCGGGTCATTGTGATGACCGACGGCAAGAATGAAGTGATGCGCGGAGACGATCTGGATCTTCTCGATGGACCGCTGGGAATGCAACAGGCAGCTGCGCAAGTCGCTTCTTCGGGGCTCGATGTGATCGGAATCGGTTTCGGACGCCGGAGCGAGATTGATACCGATGCGCTGGGGCGTCTCTCGAAGCGCCTCTTCCTGGCGACCACAGGCGACGAGCTGGCGCAGGTCTTACATGCCACCACGCCGCTCAGAACCAGCCAACTGCAAATTACTTTTCTTTCGCCGTGGGGCGACAGGCCTTCCCTCGCCTCGGTAGACCCGCAGTTTGTGTTTTCGATGATGCTGCCCGACGGACGGAGACTGTTGAGCCCTGTGGCGCGCTACCTGACTCCTGCTCTAGGTACTCCGCTCTACCAGCGCCAGGCAACACACGAGGAGATGCAGTCTCTTATCGCGGCGCGTCCACCGGCTAATTCAGGATGGACCGCAGTGCTGCGCGGGCTGTTGGTGTTTGCCTCATACGGCGCAGTCCTCTTGCTTTTTTGCTTCTGGGTTCCCTGGCTGATTTGGGGCAACGAATACGCACAAGCCTGGACACGCGCCGGATCCACCAGAAACTGGGGCAAGGATGCGGGAGTGAAGGCGTCAGGCGTTCAATTGCGTACCGTCGCCCATGCCCCCGATGGCTTCGACGTGGAGCAGGTGCGAAAGAAGCAACGGCGATCGGCCGAACAGACGACGCAAATCCAGCCACGAGGCGCGTTGTCCAGGGCCGGAGGCCGCGATGGTTCGTGAAGCAGCGTTTGCGTGTTTGGTGATGTAGGCAGGCGGGAATCATCCGGGTAAAAGAAAAGAGAGGAATTATGCCGCTAGTCAAAGTAATTCGCAAGGGAGTGACTCCCTCGATAAGAAAGGTCCCGACGTCGACGGCTGCGGCTATGCTGCCGACGACGGTTGACCGCATTGGAAGCGAGGCAGGGTCGGAGAATGAGGAACTGATCAGAGTGGAAGACCTGCCGGACGCTTTCCGCAAATTTGAACCGAGGCTGGAATTCTGCGGAACTGCAGGACCGGAAGAGACGGAGTTTCGAGCCGATATCCGGTTTCGCAGCATCAAGGATTTCGATCCTGATAATCTGCAAAAAAAGCAGGAGACGAGGAACGCCGCAGGCGAGGCCCAGTATCTGCGCAACGATCTGGCCGACTTGAAAACCAACATCGATCTGCTCTACCGGCTCAAAGACCGATGGAAGTTGCCTGCCGTCCGGCGGGCCTGGGCCAAGGAAGAGCAGCGCAAAGAAATCATTGCGGCGCTCGGCAAACTACGCGGCGAACTCGAGCGCGTAGCGCGGAGAGGAATTCCATCATGACAACTGCACCGTTGATGAGCACGCTGACGACCGAACAGATCCTCGCCGAATCTCCGGCCCACGACCTGCTGCAGGATATTTTTGCCGATCTTCATCCGGCGCTGATCGATGAAAAGCGGGATATTGCCAGTATCTTTACTCCGCAATCGGCAAAGGATTTCCTCGCTCAGTTGACCAATTTCGAGCAGTTGTTGAACGCAGAAGACAACTATCAAACCACGGTGCAGAAAGTGCAAGCGAAGATTGATGAAGCGGAAAAGGTTCGGGACGAGCTGTTGCGGCAGGTCTTCGAGCAGATCCGCCCGATTGAATCAAGCTACCGGCAGCTGCAGTTGTTCTTCGAGAACGCCAAAGTAGGCGATGGCAAGGTTCGCAAGCCCGTGGAGTTGTACATTCTGAATGCCGATCCCCGGGCTATGCAGGATATCTTTAGCGCGAGCGTGGCGGCGATAGAGAACTTCATTGTGCGGCGCAATGACAACTTCAACTTCCGCGACGACATCTGCAACCTGGTTGTGCCCGGGTTCTATCCGCAGCAGATCCGGGAAAAATTTGAGCAGATAGCAAACGCATGGGGCATGCTGCTGATTGGCGATTTGGATGATGAGAAGTCGTTCAAGAATGTCGAGCGGAACTTTCTGCCAGGAGGCAAGTACGAGTTTCTCAAGCGGCCCGATGACGCAGCGGCCGCAGATGTGTGCCTGATGGGATATCTGCAGTTTCGGGCGCCGTACTGGTTTGAAAAGGGCGAAGCCCGCGATGGGCTGTTTGGCCCCCCTTCTGTGATCTTTGCCGGCGCGGTGGCGCGCGCGGACGATGCTCAAGGCATGGCGCAAGGGCCGGTGGGCTCGCGCTTTGGCAGGGTGTATGGCGCGGAAAAGGCACGAATCGAGCCGTTAATCGGCGAGATGGAACACCTCAGCATGGAGCGGCAACTGATCCCCATCATTCGCGATGCAGATAACCATCTCTGCTTTTACGGCTGCCGGACCCAGGCCGACGATCCGTACGGGGTCTTGAAGTTCTTTACCTCTTACCGCATCCTGCGTTACCTCGAGCGGTGCTGCCGCCACTATCTGCTGCAGGTGGCTGGCCAGATTCTTACCCGAGACTTCATGGATCAGCAGATCGAGACGCCGTTGAAGAGGCTGCTCGATGACCAGATGGAACAGGGAACGATCCTGGGCTACGACCTGTTTGTCGACAAGGACTCGAATAAACGCATGCAGGGCATCTGCGACATTACGCTGACAGTCATGCCGACCGGGCCGGCGGAAACCTTCGTTTTGAAGATCGACGTTCCGGAGTTCAGCAAGCACAGCCCCAAGCAGGAACAGGTATCGGGATCCGGCAGATGACCGGGTTCGATCGATTCCCATATGGCCTCGAGGCGACCAATCATGCACTCCGACACTGAAAACTCGCGATTTAAGATCCGTCCCGGAGTGTCGGCGCGCCGCGCGGAAGAGGAGCGCAACAGCAATGATGCATTCCCGCAGATGAGGATTCAAGGCGGGACGGCGGCAAGGGTTGCTGAAGCTGAGTCGCGCGCCGCGCGGGGTCCGGTGAGGATTCGCTTGCAAGCTCGCCCAGGTGAGACGCTTGCCTCCGCTTCACTCCGGAGCGCCGATGCTGCGAATGCGCAATCGTATCAAGGTAAGGAATCTGCGCAGCAAAAGCCAGCAACGAGCGTGCCAGAGAACAAATCAAGCAGATCGGCCATTCGAGAATATTCCCGGCAACCCTCAGCAGCACCAGATCGGCTGCCGAACCAGGCAACGAACGGGCTAGAAGTCAAGGAAGAACTCTCTTTCGCGAGCAACGAGAAGAAAAGCCCAACAACTCCAAGCTCTCCGCTCAAGAAACTTCGGGCCCTGTTTTGGCCGAAGTTGCCGAAGACAAGAACGCGAGACTAAGAACAGTTCGACTGACGCAATGCGATCACAAGGAGAATGACGTGGCAAGTCCTTATCGAAGCACCGTGTCCATCGACGGCACAAAGTTCAATGCCGTAACCACCAGTGTCAAATTCACAACCGAGAAAGATCACGCCGGCGTTGCGCAGATGGGCAGTCTTTCCACGCGAATCCGCGTATGGGCCGATCTGCACGATGACCAGAACCTTCCGTTTTCAACGGTCAAGCAGCTGTTCGATCTAGCCAATGTAGTCACCCGGGACAAGATCAAGCCGATCAAGATTGAGTTCTGGAAAGACGAATCGCAGCAGGATGCCCTCTGCACGTACAGCTTCAACGGCTGGATACGCCGCTTTGAAACCAGCAATCCGCTGGATTTCATTCCGCGCTCGCAGACTTCGAGCACTGAGGATCAGCTGACCGATGGAGCCGCGCCTGACTTGAACCATATGCTGGTTCTCGATCTTGAGCCCGCGATGAATCAGCAGAACTTCCAAACTATCCAGATGAGCAATTAAACCATCTCAGCATGAGGATGAAACGATGGCGACTTCCCCTTATCGCAGCAGCTGCAGCATCGACGGCAACAAATTTGATTGCCTGTCTATCTCCGTCTCCTTTGCAACCGACAAGGATCGCGCTGGCATGCCTCAGATGGGCAGCCTGCACACAAGCATCCGCGCCTACGTGGATTTCCACGACGACCAGAACATGCCTTACTCGACCATGAACTCGTTGTTCAACCTGGCCAACGTTGTAACCAAAGACAAGGTGAAAGATATCAAGCTGGAGTTCTGGAAAGATGACTCCCACAACGACGCCCTTTGCAGTTACGGCTTCAAGGGCTGGATCAGCGGCTTTCACACGCTCAATCCATACCAGAGTGATGATGCAGTCAATTCGGGCGAAACCGGCGTGAATCACATTCTGGTGCTCGATCTTGAACCTTCCCTCAACCAGCAGAACTTCAGCGATATCCAGCTCAGTAACTAAAGGACGTAGTTTCTTCCTGAAAATCTCTCTTGCTGCAGAGGCAAGAGGCAGGTTTGGATGTGCGTATACGCCAAAAGCGGAGACGCCTGGAGTCGCATATGCAGCTTCTAGCATTCCCGCTGCGTCTGCACGAGAGCGGGGTTCTTCACCGCACCGATGAGCCATCGGCTCTGTTGTCTTTTTTGCATGCGATGGCGCTCACGCCCGGAGGGTCGTGGGCGGCCTGTCCAAGTTTTGGAATTCGAGACCTTCTGGAATCCGGCAGGCAGCGCGCGGATTCGCCCCGGTTGGCCATGGAGCGCGCCAATCGGGCTTTTGACGAACTTGGCATCACCGGTTACCGGGTCGAGGAGATCGAGAGAGAGAATGCTCAACGCGCCGATTTCGATGTCTACTCGATCACGCTCATTGCAACCCGCAGTTCGGAGACCTACTCGACTCAAGTCAACCTGGAGCCTTACTAGGAATTTCTACCAGCCAGCGATGCTTCTCTCGTGAGTGTGCGATATGAAAGCAAGGGGTTCACGCATCGAGGTCATTCCCGGCTGAACCCGAGAGGCTCTTAAGCAGCACATCGATCAGCTTGATCAACCGTTCCCGAGACTTGGAATTATGAGTTTTCAACCGCCGACCACGCTTGAAATCGATCGCGGACTTCGCGATGACTTTCGCAGACGCTTGAAGGACTTCGGAATCACTGTCGACGCACCCGATCCTGTGCTCGCGGTCCTGTTCCGCACCTTTGCGCGGCAGATAGAAGAGGTCTATGCGGATACAGGAAGGATGCGGCAGGCGTTGCTGGACGAGTTGATGGCTGGGCTGCAACTTCAGCCCAGGTTAGCGCGTCCAGCGCAGACGGTAGTGCGCTTCTTCTCTGGTGGGAACCCGGCCAAGATGTTGCGGGCAGGCACGGAGCTGAATGCGAAAGCCTCGACCGGAGAGCGGCTTACCTTCGGTCTGGATGCAACGATCCAGGTCTCGTCAGCGCGCATCGCGTTAGCGCTGGCCTATCAAGACCAGCAGTTGCAATTGTTGCCCGGCGTGGAGATGACGGAGTCGCTGCAGACGTACCGGCCGTCGATCGATCCTGTCAGGGTCAATCTGGGAACCCAGCCGGCGCTGTTACTGGCCGTCGAAAATCTGCCTTCTTCGCTGCTCAGCCGCCATGCGCTCTTTTTCGAACTCGGTCCCGGTTCGCTTCTCCTGCAAGAGGCGCTGCGCACCGAACCTTGGTGGATCTTCAGCGAAGATGGAACACTCCGCGGTGAGGGGCTGATGCGGCCCAAGCGGGCCAACAGCGGCGTCTACGAGTTGAGATGGCAGTCGGAAGCGGACCGGGAGGCCATGAACGAAGCCGGGATGCCCCAGATTCCGGACGGTTTCTACTCCGGACGCCAGTTTGTCTTTCCCGAGATGCATGTGGATCGCAAGCTGCTGACTCACGCGCCCCGGTTTGTTGAAGGCGCTCTGACAAAGATTTGCGGCCGGGAGATGAGCGCTTTTCTCGGCACGCCAAGAGTGTGGATCAAGATTCCGTTGCCGCCCCGGATCCCTTTGCTGCGCAACGCCATCCATGGCGTCCTGTTGCATGCAATGACGGCGTCAAACGTCTTCTGCCGCAGCCAGACTGTTGTCTTCAAACGCGACGGCACATCGATTCCGGTGGGACGCAACAGCTCCGGAATACGGGAGATGCTGGTGGCGCCCCTGTCGGTTAGCAGCCACGCGAACGAACCCTATGAAGCGGGGTTGCGGCCGCGCAAGAACCCGTCAGCGGGCTGGTACGAACTGCACAACGACCGCCTGACACTGCACCCTGGCAGTGATGCTGGCGGGCAGGCGCAAACCGCTGCAAACGTTCGCCTCTGGCTTACAAATGGCGATCTTGGCAACCGGGTTGGTCCGGGGGACATTTCCGGATTCGCGCACAGCGCAACCCTCGACGAGATCCATGTTCATCACCTAACTGCGGCGGCCGGCGGCCTAAATGGCGAGGATTACTCCAACGCACAGCGACGCTTTGCCGAGTCCTTGTTGAGCCGCGGGCGCATCGTTACCCGCGAGGACCTGCGAGCGTCCGCGTTAAGCTTCGATCGCAGGATTCACTCGGTCGAGGCGCGCTCTCTGGTGGAGCGTAAAGCAGAGGGTTTTCGGCGCGTCGAGCGGCTCTGGGTCACCCTGGACGAGCAGAGCTTTACGCTGCCGGAAGTGGAACTGCCCGTGCTGCAACAGGGATTGGAGAATCACCTGCGGCCAAAGCTCGTGCAGGGTATTTTGCTCGATGTTCGCTTCGAGTGGAGCGGGAGCGCACAGCCATGATGGAACCCATGATGCAGCAAGGATCAAGCGAGCAGAACCCATCCAATACGAAGGGCCTGCCGCAGATCGGGCCCGGAGACGCTTTGATGATGCCGGAGCTGGCTTTAGGAAACCACGCCTTCCGGCACACTGTGGATTCGGCATTGGCGTGCCTGGCGGCGATGGGCATCTCACCGGCACGCATTCATCTGCGGCGCACAGGACGCGAGGCATCGCCGGAGGGAATCATCATTGCCCAGTCTCCGCCGGCCGGCCGGAAGATCGAGCTTGATACGCATATTCATCTGCAGATTGCCGGCCTGGGATTCACCCACGCACTGCCGGCTGGCATGTGGGACTCCGGCGGCGAAGCCGAGCCAGGAACCAGGGAGATGCTTGCCGGCATCGACGATCCGCTCGAAAAACTCGCGCACTGGGCGCATGAGGGCGCTGGGTTCTTCCGCCTCTCCGAGGCAGATCATCAGGCCTGCGAACGCTGGATGGCATTGTTTGGCGTTCGGACCTCAGGCTGGCCGCGTGAGTTGTGGTTCCCGCTGGCGAGCCTGCTGGCGCAGCTTCCTTGGCTGGCCTGCAGCGAAGAGGGAATCGGCCTGGCGCTTGGAGTGCTCTTCCATGTCCCCGTCGCCAGCCTGCGCTACGTGCAGTCGATGGCTGCGATCGCCGGTGACAAGACCAGCCTGCTGGGGCGTCGCGCCAGCCGCCTTGGTGTGGACGTCGTGCTCGGCGATGCCATTGAGGACCTTGCTTATCTGCGCATTGTCCTGGGACCGGTGTCGCTCGAAACCTACGAGGCTTTCGCGGAAGGTGAGCAAGGCCGGCTCCTGCTCTGCGCGTTCGATTACCTGTTGCCCGCCTTTCAGGATTTTGAAATCGAGTGGGCCGTCGAGGACGCCAGACGGTGTCCGCAGCTTGGCATTCGGGAGCGTAACAGCCGGTTAGGCATTAATACGCATATGGGTAGCGCCGCTTGAGAAGCGGTAGGAAGGGAAAGACGGTGGATAAGATCCGGCTGAAGTCGGTGAACTGGGAACACGGGATGCTGTTGACGCCGGAGCATTTCCTGCGCCAGGAGCATTACCTGGAGTCGCTCGCCTTCTGGAGCATCGGCTATCTCACTACCGGGTCCGGTCTGGTTGGCGGCGGCATACGGCTGCCGGCCAGCGATCTCGGTGCAGTGCGGCATGACCCTACGGTCGTGTTGGACGAAGGTCCGGAAACCCTGGATATCTCGATCGGCAGGTGCCGCGGACTGACGCCTTCGGGCTTGATCGTCGAAGTGGAAGAGGGCTCTGTCCTCTCGGAGAGATTTCCCAAGGAGCATCTGGCCGGGGTGGCCGAGGCCATCGTGTATGTGGTTTGCGTCGTCGGGGAAAAGCGAAAGGCCGACGGCACAGCGGACGCATTTAATCCGCAGATGAAGACCGAGCGTGCCTTTGCGTATCGGATTGCCCTCGACGCGACCGCTGCAGAAAAAGAGAACGCAATTGCCGTGGCGAGGCTGCGGCGTCCAGCAGCCGGCATGCATTACGAGAAAGACCCGCGATATATCCCGCCCTGCCTTTCGCTTTCAGCGCACAGCGAGCTTA
>Ga0116129_1000794_pt1 | contig 18887 bp, 21 predicted proteins | sample June2015DPH_17_2_FD_89732 | JGI IMG/M metagenome (GOLD analysis project Ga0116129, IMG submission 89732) | Peatland microbial communities from SPRUCE experiment site at the Marcell Experimental Forest, Minnesota, USA - June2015DPH_17_10 | ecosystem: Environmental > Terrestrial > Soil > Wetlands...
CTCGAGTGACGGTATCCAAAGCGCCGCTGAAAGCAAAGCCGAGCGCAAAATACGAGCCGATATACAGAACGGCACCCGCCAGGTCCAATCGCAGGAAGGGAGCCAGCCGCATGCGCTGCGACGAGAGCATTGGGGACCTGCAGGACACCGCGCGCGGCCGCCCCGCCCGCGATCAGCAGAGCCAAAGCTGCAGGCACCGGTATCCCGACTGTCTCCAAAAAAACTATGGCGGCCAGCATCGAGTAGCCGTGTTGTGCGAGCGCGCTATTCCAAGATCCCATGTCCACCCTTTAAGGTTCCATCGCAATGCGAACCGAGAGCTCGCACAGGGCCCTTTCATGAGTCTACTGCTATTGCAGTATGCCGGGTTTGCAGTGCGGCAAGCGCTGGCGTAGGTCCCACGACGTCGCTGGAATATCAGATACCACGGCGCATTTTGGCACCGGTGTGCCGTTACTTAGTCCAACTGGCGGACCCAAGGCTGTCCTCCTGCGTAACGTCTCGGCTCGCTGCCGGTACTTACCACGAGATGTAATCGTTTAGCCCCGGAAGGCACCCATGGACAGTGCGCGCGAAAGGCCGAATCAAAACCTTCCGGTCCATTGTGCGGAATGCGTGCGCGAACCCGCTACCACGCGTTTCGTCAAAGCGACCGTCACGCCAGCCCTTTCAGCTCGACCGGAATGAGCTGTCGGGCGCCTATTGCGCTGCTCGCGGTCTACCTATGTGGTTGCAGCAGCACGCATCTTGCCCTCGAGGATAAGACGGCGGCACAGCCCCTGAAGGACGATGCCGAACGCTATATCGTCGCCGGAGTCGAGAATGATGATGCAATTCCCATCGCACACGCCGGCAGCACTCCCAGGGGTTACGACAGTCCGCAGGTCTATGGGCCGACTCTTCGCACCAAGCAGTTGCTAAAAGGTCTCGAACATGACTACGGCCTGCGCGAGATCACCGCCTGGCCGATCGCGACTTTGCACATGCAATGCGCGGTGCTCGAGCTGCGGGCCGGCGCAGATCGTGCGTCCGTACTCGCAGCGATATCACGCGATCCGCGCGTTCGGATCGCGCAGCCGCTGCAGAAGTTCACAACACAGGTGGGGGGGCTGCCTTTAGCGCGGTTTCCAAACAATGCGCACGCCGGGACGACCGGGGCCAAGCGCAAGTGACAACGGGCGCCGGCGGCCGGGCACTCACCGGATCGACCACGCAGCCCACGCACATCGGCCCGGGCGATGTCCCAAGGCTCTTCGAAATTGCTCACTGCCTGGGAGTGGCGTATGCTAATCCCATTACGATTCAGACTACAAAGTCCACTACCGATCGTCATGTCCATTGTAAGCATCAGACTCCCGGACGAAATCGAGTTGAGCCTCACCAGGGAGGCCGAGCTCACGCATCGGGCGAAGTCGGAAATCGCGCGCGATGCTATCGCGGACTATCTAAAGCGCCTGGAACGACGGCGATTTCTAGACGAAATTGCGCGAGCCGCGCGCGTGCGAGGGGATGTGGAAGCGCTTGAGCTTGCCGCCGAGGCGCTACCCCTCGATAACGAAGCATTGCAGCGGTTAGAGGCGCCAAAGACGTCGCGGCGCAAACGCTGATGCGCCGGGGTGAAATCTGGGTCGGCAACTTGAATCCCAACCGCGGCGCCGAAGTGGGCAAAATCCGGCCCGTGCTCATCCTTCAGGCCGATTTCCTCATCGAGCAAGGCGAGCCCACCATCATAGTGCTGCCCCTCACCACCCAGGTGAACAAGGCCAAGGAGCCCTTGCACATCACTATCCCCGCGCGCGACCGGCTCAAGCAAACCTGCCAAGTCGTTCCGGAACAGCCCCGCACCCTCGATAGGCGTCGCCTCACCGACGGCCCGCTGACCCGGCTGCAACCCGACGAACTCGCCGCTGTCGAGCGCAGTTTCGCCGCCGTCGTGGGCCTCTAATCCAGGAGCGCGCTCATAAGGCGGCCTTCGATTCCTTGGCAGTTGAAGTAAAGTCGGATTGGAGCGGGGCCGCTCAAAAGAATCCTGCGACAAACGCCGCCGCTTCATCTGAGATGCCGACGATCTTGTTCGTTGCCTGGCGGTAGAACTTGAAATTAAGCTCGGTCCTGGGCTGGCCGTCATTCCAGTCGGCAAAGTGTTTGAGTTCGCTTCGCCCCAGCGGCCGCTTCGCCAGAGCGGTGCGTCTGACGGTGATGCTCACGCGCGGCGTTTGCCGGGCCACGCCGCGCTTTTTCGCGATCGCCGCGGCGGAAGTGACGATGCCGCGCGCGATCAGGCCCGGGCCGCCCTCGTTCTCGCTCGCAAACACGAAAACCGTGTCACCCACGGCGATATGCTTGCCGCCATACATCGTTTTCTGTGCGGTGAACGCGAACGTCTTCGCCCGAGGTTCCCGCACTTCGGCTTTGATCGCGAATGCCATGCTGTCCTGCCCAAATTAAACTAGAAAGGCCTCGCGTCCAGAAATCGCTCGAGCACGTTTTGCGTGATGCGCGAGACGTTGTTGCGATACGAATCGTGCGACAAACTTCCCGCCCAGGCAATGGACCCGACCGAAAACACGGCGCCGCCGTTGTGGGCCCTGAAGAAAACCATATCGGCGCGTACCTTGGCGTTTTCGTGTCCGCCGAGTCCAAGGGACGTCTCGAGGAATTCCTCGGGGACCAGCACGTACGTATCCGTATGGCCCTCGGATCGGGCCAGAATGTAGGTGTTGAGGGGGGTGCCCAATTCAAGATCGGCGCGGTCGAGCTCGAGTCCCGCGGCGCCGCCCGCGATCAATCCGAAATCACCGATGCGTTCGGTTCGATCCACGCCCTCAAAAATGAATTCCATTTCGGGCTTCAGGCTGTCGGGCAACCGGACGTAGTACGTCGAAACGTCGAACCCCTGCGCCGCAAATCCAATCCCCACCAGCGAATGAGGCGAGCGTCCTTGTCGCGCCCAAAGGCCTCCTTGGCGGCCATCGAAGCTGTGATGGTACTCGCCGGGCAATGCCGGCCACGCGCGCACTCCACTCTCGGCGCGGCGCAGTTCGATGACTCCCGGCAGCTCGTGATGGTACGCGACCCGCCAGTAGAAGCCGTCGGCTCCGAGATACATCACCCGTCCGCCACGGTCGCGGTAGCGGCTTATGGCATCCCACATCTCGCTTGAATAGTATTCAGGGTGAGTGCCGGTCAAGACCACGCGATACGGCGACAACAAATCATAGCCGCGGGCATGCATTTCCTCGTCGGTGATCACATCGTAACCGTAGTCCAGCGCCTCGAGCCAATCGGTGATATGCGTATCGGCTGGAAATTGCCACAGTCTTGAATGGCCAAAGCCGGCCAGGACGTTCTGCCGTTTGGGTCTCATGTTCAGCATCGGGCGCAATCTCGATGCATGGCAGACACCGCTGCCATCTGAGTGAACATCGTAGAGCGAACCCCCATATTCCCAATGTTCATTCAAGAACAAGTCGTGAGGACTCAGCACGGTCAGAATATTGTTGAGCAACTCATTGTCGGCACCGTCGGTTCCAAAATGGTCATTCGCGTAGGCCATGTAACTCGTGGTGGGGAGAAGCAGGCTGAAATCCCAGGCACCCAGCAAGTCGGAATCCAGCCGCAAAAAATCCGGACCCGCGAATTCCGCGGACTCGGCTTCGTCCAGAGCTCTCGACGCGATTCGCGGGCTGTCGATTTTTCCGTTGAAGTGCTCTTGGAATTGGCGTGGCTCGTCAGCTCCCAGCGCGGCAAAAACCAACGGTGCTCGATTGATCTTCGGAAGAGTAGGTATGCCTCGAACCTCGATCGATCCGCTCTCCTCGATATCAGGAACCGGAGAAAGGGCCTGCTGGAAAACCCGGATGCGACGGGCCGCTGCATCGAAGGCGGCACCCACGCGATACCAGCGCCGGCGCTGCAACGTTCGGCCCGTGGAAAAGCAATCGACCCTTCCGGTCCCGTCGCCCACTTGCAGAGCAACGTGACCATGCTCATCGAGGATCAGTGCAAAGCCGGATTTCTCCTGCGCGCACCACTTCGTGACGATACCTTGCCTGCCCCGCGTGGGAGTTGTCGGCCATATGTAAGCCTGGATCGTAAAGTCCTTCAATCTGGCCGCCGCCTCGCAGTCCGGCACCAGGACACATGAGCCCGAATGTATCTCTTGTCGGCGGCCCGGGTGCGTTCCAGGCGGTCTGGTGGATGATGTTCTTGAGAGCATACTGCTTGCCAAACTCAGGGTCGTCACTCCCTTGCCTTTGCGCTCCGGCTGGCGGAATGAAAACCGATAACCCCGCCGTCGGCGCGGCATCATGCCGCGATTGTTGCGAGGCCCGTGCGCCAGCGTCCATCCAGTATCGGGCGGTGGTCAACGCTGTATGCCGCTACAATGTGGGCATGACCACGGACGCCATGACGGCCATTCGCACTGCGCTCGCGCTGTTGAAACCTTCAGAATTGTCCCGCGTCTCGGACGCGCTTGTCGCCGCGCGTGACAATCCGGCGCAAGCTGTGATCGCTTTCCGAAACGCGGCGCGCGATGCGCTCTCGACCAATCCCGAGGCGGCCGAGACCTTCACCACGTGTGCAGAGATTATGGCTAAGGCGATAGCGGCGCCGGGGCCTTAGCAGAACTTAGATGTAGGGTGTCCGACTCTTAATCGATTGGTCGTAGGTTCGATCCCGGCACCGTAAGCATTAGGGCCCCTGTAAGCCCACGAAAAGCGTGGCACTTGCTACCGTAATTCGACATTGAGAGGTTCAACAAAGCGAGCTGCCGTGGAGAGGGCGCGCGCGCCGGACGCTCAGATCGGCCACGTTTTCCCTGCGGCGTCGCGAGCCGATGCCGACAAGCAGGCGGCGCAGCTCAGCTGGACTGGTTTGGAGCCAGGTACGCCGCAGTGCCCTGCGGAAATTAGCGAAGCGGGCCCGCTACCAATTCAAACACGTCTTGCGTTCGCGAAGAGCCTCGCTGACAAGGCAACCGCCCGCTATTGGCCAACCACCACAAAGCCTTCTCGTTGAGCGGCGCGCGCCAGGCGAACATCGAGGCAGACAAATTCCAACGACATGGGATCGTGATCGGCGGCGATCAATGCCGCTGCCAGCTGCAGACTGTCGGCAGCGCGCAGGGGATGAGCCCGAAGCAGACGTTCGGCAGTTCGACGGATTGAGTCAGACGGCACGATCTCGTGCCAACTCTCTGCGAGCGCATGCACAGTCGCTAGTGCAGATGTAACATCATCGGCAGTGAGCAATCCCTCCCGTTCGCGCCTTGCCAGTGCGGATGCAATTTCAACGGGCGTTCCCCACCATGCGAGCATATCTGCATCTTGCTCAAGCAGCTTAAGCAGGTAGTCTCGAGTCGGTTCTTGCGCAATCAGCGGAGTAATTGCCGAAGCGTCCCAATATTTCATGACAGCACCCGCCGCACGCCAAGCACAAGCACGTCGGGGCTCATCGATCCTCGGTCCGATCTTGCTGCACAGCCTCGAGCAATCGCGTGGCATGGGGTAGGGGGCTACCCGACCCCGCGATGATGGCCACGGCTGATGCGTGACGCAGCGGAAGTCGCGTCACGCCTTTTGCATGAAGCGACGCAAGGCGGTCAGAACCCAGTCCAGCCGATTCAATTCGCTCGAGGCGAGCAATTGGGACTTCTCGATCGTAGATGACAATGGGGTGTCCGGCGCGAACCTTCCGGAGGTACGCGCTTAAGTTGTTCTTCAAGTTAGATACACTGGCCTTTTCCATATAGCTATTATAGCTATTTTATGTCAGTTCTGCAAGGCTCGGCGGTGCGACAGGGTGTCTTGCCGATTTTAAGTTGATTGCTTGTCCTAACCATCGTCAAATAATCCTTCCTTCACGATGTCGCTCGCCGGCGAGGGATCGCGCAAGGCGCCCCCGATGAACATGTCAATGTCGCCCTGACGAAGATCGTTGAGCAGCTGGTCATAAGGCGCCTCCAACACGCGCACCGTGGCGGCCGGATGAGCCATTGCAAATTGCCGCAGCAACTCGGGTAGAAACACGGCGCGGGCTATCTGCCGGCACGCACCAACAGCTGAGCGCCGAGAAACTGCTGCAGAGCGCGAACTGCGCGATGAACACCGGGTTGCGACAGACCGATCCGCTGCGCCGCCGATGCATAACTGCCCGTACTCTCCACAGCAATCAACGCGCGCAGTTGGGTCATTGTCACCCGACGCTTGATATGAGCGATCGGAGTGAGTCGGGCGGATCGACGCACCAGCCGTAATCAATAGCTTTTGCTTATAGGCAGATCGTAAATCGAATTTGGCAAAACGTCACCCAGCTGTCACATTGAGCTGTGATGGCCGTCAGGCTCCGAGGCTACGGCCTCGCCGCCTTTGAGCGTTGGAGGAAATCATGAGGCCTGTTGTTGCGGTTATCGCGCCTGGAAACATGGGCGCTGCCATTGCGAGGCGGCTTACGGAGCACGGTGTGAAGGTGGTCACGACATTGGTGGGGCGCGGGGCCGCGAGCGTGGCCCGGGCCGGCGCTGCAGGGATGACCGACGTGCCGTTGGATCGACTGGCGGAGGCGGAGATCGTGCTGTCGATTTTGCCGCCGGCTCATGCGCTGTCGTTCGCCGAACAGATGGCGCCGCTGCTTGCGGCGACGAAGCACAAACCGGTGTTTGTGGATTGCAATGCGGTGAGTCCGGAGACGGTGCGAGGGATTGGCGCGGTGATCGCGGCCACTGGAACACCGTTCATCGATGCAGGCATCATCGGGCCGGCGCCGAAGCCGGGGCAGCGCAGTCCGCACTTTTACGCATCCGGTGACAGCGCGCCGCGGCTTCAGAGGCTGACACAGTATGGGCTCGAGGTGCGGGTGCTCGATGGGCCGATTGGGGCGGCCTCGGCACTCAAGATGTGCTATGCGGGAATCAACAAAGGAGTTGCCGCGATAGCGGCCGCCATGATTCTGGCGGCTTCGCGCGCGGGGGCGACGGGGGCGTTATATCAGGAGATGTCGGAAAGCCTCCCCGGGTTGCTCGAGTCGCTGCGCCGCCAGGTTCCGGACATGTTGCCCAAGGCTTATCGCTGGGTAGCGGAGATGCAGGAGATCGCGGCCTTCGCGGGCGAAGACGCGGCCGCGCACGATATCTTCGTCGGGTTTTCCGCACTGTTTGATCACATTGCACGGGATGTGGCCGGGAAGAAGTGTGAGAGTGCGGCGCTGACGGGTTTTTTCCAACCTCGGAGTTGATATCTAATGCGCTCCTCGCTGTCTGAACGGAGCTTCGCCGGTGCCGGATTTAAGCGGATGCATGCAGAAAGTCTAGCACGGGCCTAAATGGCGCCGCCGAGGCGCACTTTGAGATCCCCGGGATCCACCATTTCGGCCCTGAAAGCCCTTGCCTGCCGCCGCCAGCCAAGACCATAGGTAGCCGCCGCCCATGTCTCGAGCGCCAAGCCCATCTCGTCCAGATTGTTTAGAGTGGATCGCGATCGCGTGGTTTTATTACAGCTTACCGCCGCCGGCATCGTCCGCCTTGCGAAGTCCCAGCGCTTCGCGCGCTCCGGCGCGGATATAAAGGTAGATTTGACTGATCTCATTGCGAGTAAGTGCGTCAAATTTCGGCATACCAACTGGCAGCAATGAACCATCGTGTGCAACCGACCAAATGCCGTCGACGTTGAGCGCTAATGTCGACTCGCGTAGATCGGGTGCGGTTCCCGCGCCCTTGAGTCCAGGTCCGTGGCAGCCGGCGCAATTCGCAAGATAAAGAAATGCGCCAGCCTTGACGTCATGTTCATTCAGTTGCAGCGAAGGATTGTCGAGAGCCTTGACGGATAAGTCGGGGGGTGGAGTTGGCGGCAACCTCGCATCGCCGTCTAGTATGAAGGTCAGAATTCGCCGCGATTGCGCGCCAAATTTCCAGCCGACATTCAAGATTTCGCCCCAACCAGCGCCACCGTATCCGACAAGCACCGAGACGTATTGCTTGCCGGCCGCTAGATAGGTGATCGGCGCAGCAATGATTCCGAGGCCGGCATTGAAGCGCCAAAGCTGATCACCTGTGGTGGCGTTGTAGGCCGAGAGATAGCCATCGGCAGTGCCTTGGAAAACCAGATTCCCTGCGGTTGTCAGCGTACCGCCGTTCCAAAATGTATCGAGCTGAACTCTCCACCGTGCCATTTGACGTACGGGGTCCCACGCTAACAGCGCCCCTTTACCGTCTTCCGGGTCGGCCTTGACGAAGCTGAGGCTGAGCTGTGCGAATGCAGAGCTGCTGGTCTCATCGCTCGCCTTGCGCTTGGTCAGGCGCGATCCTAGTTGCATGTAAGGAATGTAGACCAAACCCGTTTGGGGATTGAAGGACATGTCCTGCCAATTGTGTGTCCCAAGACTGCTGGGCCACATGACGGTCTCGCCCGTCTCATAGCGGATATTCGCTTCCTCCGCCGGTCGGCCGGTGCGCAGGTCGATACGCCGGGCCCAGGTCACCTTGCCGGTTTTCTCAGCGGAGAGAAGTTTGCCCGTCTCCCTATCCAGCACATAGAAAAAACCGTTCGTGGGCGCCTGCATCAAGACCCGGCGTGGCTTTCCGTCAATGCGGATGGTGGCCGCTATGATGTTGGCGGTTGCCTTGTAGTCCCAGGCCTCGCGCGGGTTGACTTGGTAATGCCAGAGATATTTACCCGAGTCGGCATCAAGCGCGACGATGGATGCGAGATAGAGATTGTCGCCGCCACCGGGACTGCGTACGGCGGGGTCGTACGGTCCGGAGTTTCCGGTGCCGATGTAAATGCGGCTCATCGTCGGATCGAAGGTCATTCCGTTCCAGACCGTCCCGCCGGTGCCGGTCTTCCAGTATTCGCCGCTCCAAGTGGCCGCTGCGCGTTCCATGGCGGGATCACCCTTATTCTCATCCGGCGAGCCGGGAGCCGTGTAAAAGCGCCATGCTTGGCGGCCCGTCGCCGCTTCGTATGCGGTTACGTAGCCGCGCCCGCCATAGTCAGCGCCGCCGTTGCCGATCAAAACCTTTCCCTTGAAGGCGAGCGGAGCGCCAGTGCTCGTGTGTGGCGAGTCTCTGGGGACGGTCTCGACACTCCAAAGCTCCTTGCCGGATTTGGCGTCCAAGGCAATGAGGCGGCCATCGAGCGTTCCAACAAAAATACGACCGTCGGCGTAGGCGACACCGCGATTCGCAGCAAGGGTTAGTCGAAGTTTGCGGGCGTTGTGCTTCCAGTCCTCCGGGTCGTATCTCCACAGCAGCTTCCCGGAGATGGCATCCACGGCGTACACGGCCGCATGGCTGCCGGAGAAGTACAGCACGCCATCAATCGCAAGCGGCGTGGCCTCGAGCATGTGCTCACCATCGAGATCGAGCGACCATGCCAATGCGAGTCGTTTGACGCTGTCCGTGTTGATGGCATCGAGCTTGCTGAATCCGTTCTCGTTTTCATCGCCGTCGTGCGCGCTCCAGTTGACTGCCGCCGCTGTGGGGCCGTTCCCAGGGCCGGCGAACGCGGCCAGCGCGAGCACATACTGAGCCGCCCCGATGAGGGCTAGGAGCCGTCGCCTCATGAATTCACCGAAAGGCGGGTAATACCTTCTTCGCAAACGTTTCTACGTATTTGGCGTAGGCCTTCAGCGGTATGCCCGATGGAACCTGCAAGCAGAAAGACTCGATGGGCGCCAACTGCCGTCGACCGCGGATGTACTCAATCGCCTCCGTGGGAGTCATTGCTTTGATCGCTCCACTTTTCTTAAAGGTCTCAAAGTCCATCCGATTGATATAGTTCTTGCCCCACTCGGTGTCCTTCTGCCATTCAGCGTAAGTATTGATCTGGTAGTAGCAATGCGGAGCGATTTCGTTGAGAGCGGCTTCCGGGTCGTCCGAAACAACGGACCACATGTCGGCCGCGTCGAGCGATATGATGCGTGCCGATGATGCGGGCTTGCCGGCTGCCTTCACTTCCTCGACATATGCGCTCCAGTTCGCCAGCGGACCGGCGTAGCCGTCTCCGAGGCGGGCGGCACGCTTCAAGCCAGGAGGCGCCACAGCGCCGATAAACATCGGTATGCGGGGTTTTTGCACCGGCAGCGGAAAAATTCGCGCCTTTCTTAGGTCGTAGAATTCTCCTTTGTGCGTGACGGTCTCTCCTTCCCAGAGCCGTCGCACCAACTCTAAAATCTCGTCGGAGCGTCTACCACGGGTTTTGGATTCGATGCCGTATGCCTCGCACTCAAATTTCAAATACCCGATCCCCATGCATAGCTCGACCCGACCATTGGAAATGTTGTCGAGGACGGCCGTGTCCTCGGCAAAACGCACGGGATGATAATGAGGCATCAAGCCTACGCCGGTACCGATGCGCATGTTCTTGGTTTTGGCGGCGACTGCCGCGCCAATTACCAGTGGCGAAGGTAGATAGCCGTCCTCGATGCCATGGTGCTCCGCAAACCAGCAGTTCTCGAACCCTAGGCTCTCAGTCCAAGCAATGAATTCCAGCGTCTCGGCATAAAGATCGGGCGAGGGCTGGTGCCACTCCGTCGGATTTCGAAAATCGAACCCGAAGCCAAATCTCAGTGACGAAGGCATCGTATTGCTCAACTCTTGTTGGGATCTGACTTGATCTTGCACCTTGAGCACGTTTCCCGTCGAGACAATTCGTGCGTCCAATTCGACAGGAGGTGCCGAATAAGATAGGCCGGCCGCTTCGGCATTCATTTGGAAATCACCGCGACACTGCGTGCCGGGGCACTTATTGCCTAAGTGCTGACATCAAATATCGAGATTCGACGTCGCGCCTATGCCTTACTCACGGACGAATGAAAATTAGCCGGGTTTGAACGCTCGGGCGGCGGGGAGGCGCAGAATGTTCGCACGTAAACTGACTCAATCCAGCGCAATCATGGTTGCGCTGTTGATACCAACAATCGCCGCATTCGCACAAAGCGGGACTGTGGATCAGACTGCATCCTCGCAAGACAACGAGGGACTTCAAGAGATCGTGGTTACCGCGCAGCGACGAGCTCAAAGCATCCTCTCGGTACCGATGTCGATTCAGGCGGTGACAGGGGATCAACTCCTCAATACCGGCCTCACCGAAGTCAGAGATCTCGCGTACACCACGCCGGGCCTGACGGTGGACTACAGCGCCGGCTATAGCCAAATTTATATTCGAGGCGTCGGCAATGCCATCTTTGTCGGCGCGGATCCCAGCGTAGCCACGTTCATCGACGATGTGCCGCGTATCTACGGGTCACTGGTCCAGAACTTCGTCGATGTGGATCGCGTCGAAGTGCTCAAGGGCGCACAGGGCGGGCTATACGGCCGCAATGCCACGGGTGGTGTGGTCAACATCATCACGCGTCAACCGAACACGGATACTTTGGAGGGCAACGCGCTGGTCGACTACGGCGAGAAAAATACGTTCCGCGCCGCGGCGTTTGTCAACGTGCCGATGGGGGACAAGCTGGCCGCCCATTCAAGCGCTGGACTGGTGTCACTCCAAGGTCGTTTCGAGCGCAGTTGCTCAAACCCAGCTGACTCCGGGCAATGCCAGGTCAGAGACCGAGCCGCGCACGCTGCTTCAGACCTTGCGGCAAAGCAAATCACATAGTGTTGGCACTAAATGTCGAAACGTGGACGCCTCTTGTAGAGCACGCATCCTGCGGTTCCTGATAGCGTAGATCTCCAACGCAGCAGCAGGGAGAATTTTATGAGCGACGCCGTGAACGAAGGATCCGGCCGCCCTGCGATGGGGGTCGACACCACATTGTTGAACTCGTCCCTGGCCGATCCCGCGATCATGTCACACCCGAACAGCTTCTACCGCGCGCTGCGGATGGGCGACCCCGTGCATTACGACGAGAAGCTGGACGTGTACCTGGTGTCTCGCTACGAGGATCTACAGACTGTCTTCCATGACCCGGTGACTTTCTCGCAGGAGAAGGGCTGGCATCAGCAGTTTGCGCGGGGCTATTTCGAGGAATTCAAAGAAATTCTGATCCGTGAAGGTGGCGGATACTTTCCTGAAGCGATTCTGCGCGACCCGCCTCGTCACGGCCGTGTTCGGCGCTTACTTGAAAAAGCGTTTACCCCGCGGCGGATAAAACTCTTGGAACCCAACATTAGGTTGGTCATCGGCACACTGATTGAAAAGGTGGCGGACCGTGGTTACGCCGACGGGGTCAAAGATTTCGCGATGCCCATGACCATTGCGATCATGTCCGAGCAGCTTGGCATCGACCACAGCGATGGTGAGAAAGTCGAGCGGTGGTCCCGAGCTTATACCGCTCAAGTTGGAGGCATGCAGGATAGGCCTACGATGCTGGAGAACGCGCGTCAGGTTTGCGAATTACAAAATTACATCATAGCCCGCGTGCGGGAACGTCAGGCGAACCGGACCGAGGATATGATCTCAGACCTCATATATGCACGCCTCGACGATGAACAAGGCCCGACCCTTAGTTTCGAGGAAGTCGTGGCACTGGCGCGCGCACTTCTCGTGGGCGGAAACGACACCACGGCTACTGCGTTAACCAATCTCTTGCTCCTCGTTGCGCAAAGGCCCGCGGTTGCGAGACAATTAGAGCTTGTCTCCATTCGAACATAGCCTATTCGCGGCGGTGGATGAACTCGTTAGCCAACATCAACTTTCCGACGCGACCTGGGCGAAACTTGCTGAAAAATACACCGCACAGCAACTCATGGAGGTGGTGTTCACGGTCGCCAACTATTCACTCATGGCCATGGTCACCAACAGTTTTGGAATAAAGCCTGAGGCGGATGTCGCGAACTCGTGGAAGCCCTTTTAATCACGCTGAGGAGCCGGCGAATCGGTCCTACGGCCGGCTGCGGCTCATTTCCATACCCTGAAACTAAATCTCTTCGTTATCCTGCCTTTCGCATAGGTGCTCCGACCCCCAGCGCCTTCAGCACATGCTTTGGGTCATTCGTAATGGCCCGAATTAGCGCCTTCGCCGGCCCGGTCGGTTCACGCCTTCCTTGTTCCCAATTGCGCAGCGTCGACAAGTCAACCTGTATGAGCGCCGCAAATTTCTCTTGAGTCAATCCCGCTTTTGCGCGCAGTACCTTGATCGACTGCGCGTCCACCCTTCTTCTTACGAGGGATGTGCGCTCCCGACTTTCTCGCCTCGGACAGACCGATGGCGATAGCCTGCCTGCGACTCTTTACTTTCTTGCCGGAGCGGCCGCTGCGAAGCTTCCCGCGCTTCATTTCGTGCATCGCACGCTTCACTTTGCGGTTTCCGGCCTTTGCTTTAGCAGCCATGATCGCATCCGTCAGGCAGCTTTCGCCTGAGATTGAAGTTCCCGCTTGCGAGCCAGAAGCTGCCCGCCCAAGATTGCCAGGTCCATGTCGGACTTTTTCGCCTCCGCAAACATGCCACCGGGCTTTTCCTCCTCCTTGACATGGTGCTTTATCATTTCGGATAGCACAGTTACTTTGGCGTCAAAATAATCATCCTCGGGCGATAACTCTTGAATTTGGGCAATGAGCTTCTTCGCTCCGTCGTGTTCCACGACGGCTTCATGGTGTTTGTCCGTATCCTCGGTGGCCTGCAGGAATGCGGGGTAAAAAATCTCCTCCTCGATTGTCGTATGAATGGTCAGCGCTGCACAGATATTGGAGGCCAACCGGCCCTTCTTCGAGGAGCTCTTCGACCTGTCGAACTCCGAGAACCACGCTTCCACTTGCCGGTGGTCTGCTTTCAGAAGCGATATCGCGTCTGTGCGGGATGAGGACGTTTTCTTGCGCGTGCTAGCCATGACTGTGCTCCCTTTTGGTTGCTGTGGGTGGGAGCGTGAAGCTCGCAGCCCTCGCCATCTATCGGCGTGCGTCGGCACACGGCGTGGGAATTCACCGATGACTTCGAGCGCGAACTCGGCATTCTTGAGTTAAAATCGGCAAACCCCGGCACGGGTCTGGAAGGACGCATGGCACAAGAAATCCATTACGCATTTCTTCATGGTGGCGGTCAGGCCGGATGGGTGTGGCAGGAGACGCTCGCTGCACTCGATCAACAGTACGGTAGCACCGGCTATCGAGGCATTGCTTTTGATCTGCCGGGTTGCGGCCGCAAGCGGGGGCTGGATACCTCTCACCTCTCGGTCAGGCAAGTCGCTGAAGCCTTCGCCTCCGATCTGGCGGCCTCCGGGTTGAGCCGGATCGTCCTGGTCGGCCATTCAAATGCGGGAACGATCATGCCGCTGATCGCAGAATTCCTGCCGCAGCTGATCCAACACTTTATCTACGTCTCGTGCCTGGCACCGGCACCGGGGCAGAGCGTGCGTGAGCTCATGAACAGCGGGGCGCATCCCATCGGCGGCCAGTCCGGCGACTCCCTCACGCGGCTGCGAACCATGTTCTGCAACGACATGGACGAGGCAACCGCCTCCCGGTTCGTCGCGAAGCTCGGCCACGATAAGTGGCCGACCCTCCAGGCGTTGGAGGAAAACGTCTGGCGCTATGATCATCTGCAAGCTCGGAAGGCCACCTACGTCCTGTGCCTTCGTGATCAGACACTGTCCCCGGAGTGGCAGCAACAGTTTGCGTCACGGTTCCATGTTCGGCGAGTCGTTCGCATCGACGCGGGCCATCAGGTCATGAACACGCGGCCGCACGCGCTCGCCGAGATTCTGCGACACGAGGCGGTTAGCCAGGGCTGAGTGGGCCAATCGGCCGCGGAGGAAACGCATGTGTCGGCATTACCAGCCCGGAGGACCATAGACAAACCCGAATCCTGGACCCGGAGTCCACGGTCCCCACGCACCCCAGTTCCACGCGGCGTCAGAGTATGTTTGCGCGGTCATTTGCTGCTCATCGGCGAGATTCTGTTGCAACTGGTTCGCTTTGTATTGGTTATAGGCTTGCTGAGACCCGACGTATAGACAGCCGCAGACCAGGGGGTCCGCGTACACGTAGTGGACGACATCCCCGTTCACCCGCTGCACGAACACGTGCGGAGGCAGGCGATGCAGCATGCTTTGGCGTTCCGGCGTGTTTGCCGGGCGGACGATGAATCCGGCGGCCGCTAGAAGGTCCTCACGTTGCTCGACCCGTTGTTGCTGCGTCTCGCAGGCGGTCAGCGCGCAAACCGCGAGTAGAGCGCCGGCGAGGATTCCCGCGCCGAGGAAGCTGCTGCGTGATTGCTTGGAAACTGGTATCGCGTTCATGAATGTTCTCCCCACCGACTTAAGAAGCGTCCATCTATGTCGTGGACTATACTCGGACAGCGCACGGTTCGGGACTGTTATCGAGCCAATAATCCAAGGAGCCCGCTGTGAAATTCGTCCCGCATCTCTGGGGTAGTTTGGTTGTCGTCTACCTGGCGGGCACCGCTCCCTGTGGCGCCCTGCAGTTCGTCAATGGCGCGAGCGGCTCTTGCATTGAGGTGCGCGGCGGCAATGTGACCGATGGCACACCGATAGATATCTATCCCTGCACCGGCAGTCCCAATCAGAATTGGACCGTCAGCGCGGGTCAGATCACCGGAATTGGCGGCAGTTGCCTTGACGTGAAGGTGGCTCGAGCGTCCGCGAGTTCAGCGGCGATTCTCGCGCCATGCAATGGTCGACCCAGCCAAAAATGGTCTTTTTCGAACGGTCAGATCGTGGGTATCGGAGGCGGATGCCTTGACGTCAAGGGAGGCGGCCAGGTGAATGACACGCCGCTCAAGCTGGTTCGCTGTACCGCAGCCCAGAGCCAACAATGGATCGTGCAGTAGCAGCGACGTCTCGACACGAAGAGCCGCTCAACGATCCATCCCCGAGAAGCCGCGCCGGCGAATGCCGCGCGTGAACCTTCCGAGGTCGAGCATGTCTGCAACAACTGCGTGTCTTTGCAAACACTTTGGCAATCGACACATGCGTCGGCTATATATTACTTCCCCCAGGAGGTCAGAGCATGCTCGTTCTCACCCGCAGGATTGGCGAATCGCTGCGCATCGGCGCCGATATCACGGTGACCGTGCTTCATGTGCGTGGCGATCAAGTGCGAATCCGCGTCACGGCGCCGGGAAACGTCGGCGTCTACCGCGAAGAAATCGTCGCGGAATTGAGACATGCGGCGCAGCACGCGTTATCTTCGCGTGAACTGACAGTTTAATTCTTCCAAATAATTCGTGGCTCAACATTCGACGGGCGCTTCCGGCCATCAGGGACTTTTGCGCGCCCTCGGCCGATGGGACCTTTTGGCTCTCGTAATGAATGGCATCGTCGGCGCCGGCATCTTTGGTCTGCCCGCCAAGGTGCACTCCTTGCTCGGCGTGTATGGGCTCTGGGCCATTCTGGTCTGTGCGGCCATTATCGCCCTCATCATCCTGTGCTTCGCCGAGGTGGCAAGCCGGTTCGTGGAAACAGGAGGCCCGTTCGTGTATGCGGGCACGGCGTTCGGTCCCTTCGTGGGCTTCTTGACCGGCTGGGTTCTATGGTTTGCGCGGGTCACGGGATGCTGTGCCATCGCCAGTCTTTTGCTCCAATACGCCGCTTTCTTCGATCCGCGCTGGAACCAAGGCGCGGGACGGGTGGTGGCGGCGGTGGCGATCCTTGGCGCACTGACCGGCATTCACTTTTTTGGAATCAAGCGGGCGGCGCTGTTTGGCAATATCGTTACGATTGCAAAGCTCGCGCCCCTGGTCATCTTTGCCGCCTTCGGTCTTTTGCATTTGGATCCGCATCTGTTTGTGCACACGGCGGCGCCGGCCAATGCTAATTTCGCACAGGCCGTATTGCTGATTGGATTTGCCCTCGTGGGTTGGGAAAGCGTCGTCGTTGCGGCAGGGGAGACGCGCAACCCGCAACGTGATCTGCCATTTGCGCTGATCGCGGGACTTTGCGCCGTTGCGCTGCTCTACCTGCTGATCCAATTGGTATGTGTCGGCACGGTGCCGCAGCTCGCCGCGTCGGAGCGGCCCATCGTGGATGCCGCCAGCAGCTTCTTCGGTACCGGCGGGGTATTTCTCATCGCGGTAGGCGCGATAATGGCCATGGTCGGCACGCTGACCGTTGCCATGCTGACCATCTCGCGTGTGCAGTACGCGATGGCCGTGGCGGGACAGCTGCCGCAGCCGCTGGCCGCCATTCATCCTCGATACCGCACGCCGCACGTGTCGGTGGTGCTCTGTGGCGTGCTCGTGCTGGGGTTTACGCTGAGCGGCAGTTTCGTGTACCTGCTGACCGTCAGCACGATCTCACGGTTGTTGGTGTTTGCGGTGACATGCGCCGCGCTCCCGAAGCTGCGGCGCATGGCCGATGTGCCGGCGGCGCGCTTCGCGCTGGCGGGCGGGTCCACCATACCGTGCGCGGCACTGCTGCTGATTGCATGGCTCCTGGCGAGTTCCTCCTGGACCGAGACACGCGACGTCACGCTATTGATATTGTTGGGCGCGCTCGTCTATCGATTGGGACGTCGGCGCAGGGCATCAGGTGTCAATGCCTGACCGGCAGCGCTACGGCCGTGGCGTGAGCACCATTTTCATCCCATGGCGGGCACGAAGCGTGATCAGGCCCTGAGGCTCGACGGCATGGCCCGCCGCGACTCGCAGCCGGTAGTGCTGCGCGATGGTCGCGAGCAACAGGGTCGCCTCGGCCGTGGCAAAGGCCGCTCCAATGCAGATACGGCGGCCCCCGCCGAACGGAAGATACGAGAAGCGCGGACGCGCAGCGGCATGTTCCGGTCTGAACCGTTCGGGGTCGAATCGGGCGGGATTCTGCCAAAGCTTCAGGTGGCGGTGCAGCACCCAGGGGGCGATCAGCACAGTCGATCCCTTGGGCACGTGCCGGCCTGCGACCACATCGTCGGCGATCGCTTCGCGCGTGATGGTATGCACCGGCGGATAGAGCCGCATGGATTCGTCGATCACCATTCGAGCGTAGGTGAGCTTGCTCAGATCCTCAGAGTTGGGGACGCGACCGTTGAGCACCGACTCGAGTTCGGCGTGCAGTCTCGCTTCTTCGGCCGGATGTTGCGATAAAAGATACCAAGTCCAGGTCATCGCCATTGCAGTGGTTTCATGCCCCGCCATGAAAATGGTGATGACTTGATCGCGCACTTCCTCTTCGGTCATGCCCCCGCCCGTTTGCGCGTCGCGCGCCGCGATGAGGCGCGCCAGCAAGTCGTTGGGCCGGCGTTCCGGGTTGCCCGCCCGCAGCTTGATCAAGCGATCGATTTCTTTATCGAACTCACCGAGCGCATGATCGGCAACTCTGAGCCGGGGTAAACCTGCGAGCCATGCGGGTAAACCCAGGAAATCCATGATATTCGGGCGCATTCTTGCCTGATAGCGGCCGGCGCCCCGCTCCATGATGGCGACGATGTGATCGGAGTCCGACGAAAACATCGTGCGAGAGATGATATTGAGAGTTACTTGCATCATCGCGGTGGCGACGTCGACACTGGCGCTGGGCCCGAGGTTGCGCCAATCGGCCAGCAACTCTAGCGCGGCGCCGGTCATCAGCGGCGCATAAGAGGCAATGCTTCGATGATCAAAGGCTGGCGACATGATGCGGCGGTGGCCCCGCCACGTCTCTCCCTCCGAGGTAATCAGTCCTTTGCCCAAACCGGGCTCGAGCATGCGGCGAGTGATCTCGCTTTTGTAATAGTTTGCGGCATTATCGAGCAGCACGTGCTTGATCGCCGTGGGCTCATTGACGAGCAACCGGCGGCGTCCAAACAGCGTTCTCTCGACGATGTCGCGCTCGTAGGCCTCGCTGGAGTAGGTTGCGATCAAGCTGTCGCGTAGCACGCGAAAATACTCGAACAGGGACAAAGATCCCGGCCGCGGTGCAGGCGCTGCCAACCGTGGAGCGGCTATGGGATCGTTCAGGCTCGTCATCGGCTCAAGGCCCCCACATTCGTAGTCCCCCTTTATCATAAAACGAG
>Ga0116129_1000797_pt1 | contig 18845 bp, 17 predicted proteins | sample June2015DPH_17_2_FD_89732 | JGI IMG/M metagenome (GOLD analysis project Ga0116129, IMG submission 89732) | Peatland microbial communities from SPRUCE experiment site at the Marcell Experimental Forest, Minnesota, USA - June2015DPH_17_10 | ecosystem: Environmental > Terrestrial > Soil > Wetlands...
CGCCATGCCAAGACGTTGATGCAAGAGACGCTGCATCTCGCCGCGCAGCGGCTGATTGGGGCTCCGTACGTGCGCCCCCGCCGTAACTACCGAATCGGCCCGCTCGTACTCGTGCCCGTCTCATCGGCTTCTGGCGTGCCGATCTGCTGGCCGCGCGAGCGCAGGTACTGACGGATCGCTTCGGCTTTGTCAGCCGAAACTTCTGGAAACGCGGGCATGCCCTTGGCGACGAGGGCACCCTGCAGCGCTGCGTGGAACGCCTCGCGGTTCGCAGGAAATGCCGAGATGCGCAGATCCGGCGCCGAACCGCCCCCCACTGCGTTCGGACCGTGGCAGACGCTACAACCACCCATCGCAAAAGCCATCGCTCCCGTCGCCTCGAGTGCAGGATCCGGTTTGTAGTCAGGATCATTCGGCGCCTTCAGCGGCGGAGCCTCGGCGCGAGGCAGCTTGTCCTGGCCATCGAGCGCGAACGTCAGCACCCGTCGCTGCAGCCGGTATTCGGTCGGGTATTTTGCATCGCCTGCGGCGAAGAGACCGCCACCCGAGGCGCCGCTGCCGGAAAGGACCGTGACGTATTGAGTGCTGCCGATACGGTAGGAGATGGGGGGCGCTACCACCGGTGCGCCGACAGCAAAGCTCCACAGCAGTTTGCCGTCGCGCGCATCGTAGGCCGCCAATTTGCCGTCGATACGCCCCTCAAACACGAGACGGCCTGCCGTCGCCATCGTGCCACCTGGCCAGTCTCCCGGCAGCTCGATCGACCATCGCGCCTTTTGCGTGGCGGGATCCCATGCCTTGAGGAAGCTGCGGCGCGCACCGGGCAGGTCCGCATCCGGCAAGACGTTGACCGCCATACCTCCAATCGGGGGCTGATGCTGAAGATCGACACCCTCGTCGCCAATGTAAGCAGCCGCCTCAATCACCGGCAGATAGACGAGCCCGGTCTGCGGGCTGAAGGACTGCGGTAGCCAGCTGTGTGCACCGCGAACACTGGGCCACAGTTCGAACATGCCAGGCTTGCCGTTGTATCGAATACCAGGGTTCTCAACCGGTCGGCCCGTCTTGAGATCGACCTTGCTGGCCCAGGTCACTTTGGCAAAGGGCTCGGCTGACAACAGTTTGCCGGTCTCACGATCAAGTACGTAGAAGAAGCCGTTCTTCGGTGCCTCCATCAGCACCTTGCGTGGTTTGCCATCGATCGTGATCGTTGCCAGCGTCATATCGTGCACGGCGGTGCAGTCCCACTGCTCGCCGTTGCACACCTGATAGTGCCAGACGTATTGGCCGGTATCGGCCCTCACCGCGACGATCGAAGCCAGAAACAGATTGTCGCCACCACCCGGGCTGCGCAGCGTTTGGTTATAGGGGAAGCCGTTGCCAACGCCGATGTAAATCAGCTTCAGTTCGGAATCGTAGCTGAATGCATTCCATGCCGTGCCACCGCCACCCTGCTTCCACCACTCGCCTTTCCAGGTCCTAGCGGTAATCTTGGTGGTCTCGTCATGATCCGACGCCGGATTGCCGGGCACCGTGTAGAACCGCCACAGCCGCCTGCCGCTCGTCGCATCGTACGCGGTGACGTAGCCCCGAATCGCACTGATGTCCGCGCCACCATGACCGATGATCAGCTTGCCGTCGAAAATGCGTGGCGGGCCGTCGATGTAGCGCAATTCCTTCAGATCGAAATCCCGCCGCACCCACACTACCTTCCCCGTGTGGGCATCGAGCGAAATGATGCGGCCTTCCTGTGTCGCGACGAACACGTGCCCATTCCAGTAGGCGATGCCCTTCGGCCCCCAACCGAAACGCAGGCTCAGGCCCGACTGCTCGCGGGTGTGCGAATCGTATTCCCACAGCAGTTTGCCGCTGACTGCATCGAAGGCGCGTATATAAGAATGCCCGGTGGTGACGAACAGTTTGCCCTCAGCTTCGACGGGCCCGGTCAGCGTATTCTCGGATGGCAGATCGTAATGCCACGCCAGCGAGAGCTTTGAGACGTTGTCCGTGTTGATCTGATCGAGCGGACTGTAGTGCTGCTCGTCACCCGACCGTCCCCAGGAGGGCCAGTCATTGCGGCTGACATTGTCATGGTCATTTGCCGCAGGCTTGGACGCCGGCGACGCCGTCAGCGAGCAGCTCAGCAGCGTCAGCCCAAGAATGCCAAGCACCTGGCGCAACGAAGTTCTGGTCATAAAGGTACGTTCCAGAGGTTCTGATTAAATCTTGCACGCTAGTCGAATGACCAGCGTGCTTGACGAGCGTAGCGACGGTGCCTGCGGGCGTCAAATATGCGACACCCGATTCAGCGGGCTGGATTGTCCTGAAACGTATGTTTTCGCTTTTCCGCCACTTGCTGACAGCGGACTCTCGCCGTGTGAAACATGCGTTTCGTATTACGGCTGGTACATTATTGCGGGCACAGTTCTTGCGCAGATCGCAGCGAATGACCTGGCGATAAATTCATTCTCACTTTTCCTTCACGCTTGGTCTGCCGACCTGCGATTGAACATCCACCCCTGAGGCGCTCGAAGTCAGCCTTGATCATGCAGTAGACCTGCGCGGCGTCTTCATTTTGACCTTGCGGCGAGTGCCTAATGCGTTGAAAAATCGTTCAACAATAGTGGTGGCTTCAGCGTGGCCCAACGTGACGCCGAGACCCGCTTCAAGCCTACCCATGTGTTTTGAGCCACGTGCGGCCTCGGCGAAAATCGATTTTCGATGATTGGTGAGCGCCATGAACTCGAGTGCAACTGGAGATCGCGGCTACGAGCATCGGCTTCCATGACATCCCTGAGGGTCTTGCGCGCCTGGAGCGCGGCGGCGTGGTGGGACGATTGGTTGCGATTCCCAGTGCTTGAACTTCAGGGTATTGTCCCTGACGAACCTGGAGTGCCGGCTGGCGTATCGAAGCCCCCCTCGACGTCGATACCATCGCCATAGAGGGCGTCTGATTCCCCGTCGAGGCGCAGTTCCGTGTCCGGATTACGCCCCTTTTCGTATTCGGAGTGATCCACGGCGGCCTTTTGCTCTGATCCGTTCAAGTCAACGCCTCGCAGCTTGCGTTCGCCGGCGATATCGGTTGTTGGATCGTCGGTTGGAAGCATTTCGTTGCCCATGGAAAACTCCTTACGTACCTGCTAGTTCTTGGCAGCAGGATATCGGTGGTATCGAGATAGTCCGGAACCAATACGCGCTGGAGCTGCAATTCGGGTCCTCTGAGGTCCGCCACGGCGTTCCTCGTAGTATCAAGCGCGGCGTCGAGGGCATATACGTGTTGGCGCTCACGATGCGATATGCAGCCCGCGGTGATCGAGATCAACGCCGCAAGCGCGATTGGGCGCACATCCGCCTGCATCAGATAATTGACCGTCAGCGAGCCGATCGCGACCTCTGCACCGACATAGAGAAAGATGCAACTTGCGCCGAAGATGAATCTCGGCACCCGCAGCAGCCCCAGCGCCTCGCGCCAGCTGCTGCCGGGAATTCGGTGTTCACGCAAGTGATTACGGTACCACCACACCATCGTCGCCAGCACCAACAGCGCCAGCGCGAGCCCCAAGTACGTTCCTCCAATGACATGTGTTGCCCGCGCGCGGTAGCTCATCAGGGCGGCACCCCTGAGCGTCTTCGGATCGACGGTTGCCAATGAGCCGAGGATCAAGGCCGAGCCCACGTAGGGGAAGACGGTCGTGCCGAGCGAATTGAACGCCTGCGCAAACGTGAGGCGGCTGTACACCGTTGCCGGCGGCCCGAGGAGCGAGATCAGCGGATTCGCGACCACCTGTACCACCGTGATACCCGCGGCCACGATGAACAGGGCGATCAAGAACATCTGGAACTGCGCCGACGAGGACGCCGGTTTGAACAGGAGGCACCCGATCATCATCAGCAACAGCCCGACGACGGCGCTCCGCATGTAGCCGATCCGCCTCACGACGGCCGCCGCCGGCAGCGAGATGACGAAATAGGCTCCGAAAAACGCCGACTGCACGGTCATCACTTCCGCATAGGAGAGTGTGAACAACTCCCTGAGCTTCGGGATGATCACATCGTTCAAGCTCGTGATGCCGCCGAAGATGAAGAACAGCGCGAACACGAACACACGAAGTTGACCCGTGTTGTCACCCGTTGCCGTGGCTGCCGTACCGGTGTCCGCCTTCGATCCATCGCCCTCGAGGCTTTTATCCGGATTCGTGCGGTCATGTTGCAAAGCTAGTTGGTCACTCATCGTGCCTGCCTCCGAAGTGAACTCGTAGCCTTAGACTGCCCGAGGTTCCACGCAATTCATTGGACCGCAGTGCTGCCGTCGTTCCGCGATCCAATTCTTGCGCGAGGCGATGCAATTCTCGCGCACGCATTGGATGGCGGTGCTGCCCCCATTCGCGCATCCAATTCTTTGACGACCGTGCCCAATAGCATCCATGCGGTCGAACAAGAGAACCGGAGGCTGGCTAAACATGAGATTCATTGACATGAGATTCATTGACATGAGATTGATCGCTTCAGTAAGACCAATGCGGTGCGCCTCCCATTGCCTTTTTGCCCCGGTATCGGGTATGCCCTGGCGGCAGGGGATGCAGGGACGCTTTGGGCGGCGTGCCCCAGGAGAAACTCGCCAACTGGGTCTCTTACCGAGATTCGCAACGGCTCGATCGTCGGACAACAGGATACTGAGAAGTTCACGGCCGGTTATCGTGATGCTGACGGTGGTGTTTGGTTCGGCGGTCCGGATGCGCTTGGACACCTCGAGAGCGGCCGGGTGGTCACGACTCCGCTTCCGGAAGAGCTAAGTGGGAGCGATGTACAGCTCATCACGCGTGACCGAGACGGGACACTGTGGGTATCCGTGGTGGGAAAAGGCGTGTTCCACGTTACAGATGGGCGCTGGTCTTTGTACGAGCCGCTCCCCAAGATTCAGGCACTTGCCGAGACCACCGATCCGCAGGGCACAATGTGGTTTGGCTACACCGACGGTCGAGTCGCCCGGATGCAAGGCGGTAAAGTCCGGCTATTCGATGCAGGTGATGGACTCAAAATCGGCCACGTCGCGACAATCCTTGCTCAGGGAGATGAGATCTGGGCCGGTGGCGAACTTGGCTTCGCGCGCTTCAACGGCAAGGGATTTCTGGCGATAGAAAGTGGCTGCGACAGCTCTTTCACCGGCATGTCTGGGATCGTCGGTACGAAGAATGGCGACCTGTGGCTCAATTCGATCGGTGGCATCGCTCACATTACTCGCGAGGAACTCGAGCACATCCTCAGCGACCCTGAACATCGTGCGAAATGTGAGATTCTTGATTCCCTCGACGCGGTCCCTGGGAACCCCATACAAACGCGGCCACTACCCTCGGCTCTCGCGACAACTGATGGCAGATTGTGGTTCGCCCTCAGTGGCGGGGTGATTTCAGTTGATCCTGATCATTGGATTCGCAATACGCTTCCACCTCCCGTGAGAATCTGGAGTATCGCCGGCCGGGGTAAGGAATATGCCAATCGAGGAGCTATCTTGGAGCTGCCTATTCATACCAAGGACCTCCAAGTCAACTACACGGCTGGGAGTCTGACGATTCCAGAACGGGTACATTTTCGTTACAAGCTCGACGGCTCGGATAAGGATTGGCAGGACGGCGGCGACCGGCGCGACGCTGTGTATACCAACCTAAGCCCGGGCCGCTACACCTTCCACGTAATCGCTGCCAACAACGATGGGAAATGGAGCGAGATAGGCAGCTCGATCGCCTTCAGGATTGCGCCGGCCTTCTACCAGACCAGGTGGTTCTACGCGCTGTGCGTCGTCGCATTCATGGGTCTCCTGGCACTGTGGCACCGCGTACGTGTCCGCCAGGTGCAAGCACGGACGGTCCGGCTTCTGGAGGCCGGTCTCGCAGAACGCGAGCGGATCGCGCGTGAGCTTCACGACACGCTGCTGCAGGGGATGCAGGGGCTCATATGGCGATTTCAGGCGGCGACCGACCGCATGCCTCAGGATCAGCCCGCACGGCAGCTGATGGAGCAATCCCTGGACCGAGCCGACAAGCTACTCGGGGAGAGTCGGGATAAAGTGAAGGATCTGCGCCCGGCGGCACACGAGGTTGCCGATCTGGCCCAAGCTCTCGCCGCGGAGGGCGCACAATTTGAGCAACTGCACTCTGCCGGATTTCAGGTGAGCGTCCAGGGATCTTGCCGAGACCTGCATCCGATGGTGCGCGAAGAGGCATTGCTCATCTCACGCGAGGCGCTCGGCAACGCCTTCAAGCACGCGGGCGCCCGACATATCGAAGTGGAAGTGTCTTACGACGATGCGACCCTGCACGTCAGAATCCGCGACGATGGCCAAGGCATCAGCACCGACGTACTCCATGCAGGCGGAAGGCCCGGACACTTCGGGCTTCTCGGGATGCGCGAGCGTGCCGAAAGGCTTCACGCCCGATTGGATATCTGGAGTAAAACGGGCACGGGCACCGAGATTGACCTGCGGGTCCCGGCGGAAGTCGCCTATCGCCGGGTGCAAGGTGCGTCTCGTCGCATGCGGTCGTGGCCCAAATTTTTCCGTTCGTCGGTCGAATAGAACGGCACGAGCCTCGTCCGGCTGCGCGTCTAGAGGTCGAGTATGCCCCGCTTCAGTGCGATCATTACGGCGTGGGTACGATCGCTGGCATCGAGTTTTGGCAAGATGCTCTTCATGTGGGTCTTCACCGTGCCCTCGGCGATATTGAGTTCGGCGGCAATTCGTTTGTTTGATTTTACCGCGGCGACGCGTTTCAGGATCTCGGTCTCGCGCTCAGTCAGCGAGTCGTCGGCGACATGCTCAGCGATCTCCGTCGCAATCTCTGGCGGCACCCGCCGCTTGCCGGCATGAATGGCTCGAATGGTGTCCAACAGCTCGGTGCGAACCAGGTTCTTGAGCAAATAGCCCGATGCGCCCGCTCTGAGCGCTGCGGCGGCCTGGACGTCGCCCGCATAGGTCGAGAGCACGATGATGCGCGCGTTCCGAAACTCACGGCAGATTGCTGTGATCGCTTCAATGCCGTTCATGTCGGGCATCCGCAGATCCATGAGCGTTACGTCCGGCCGCAGCTGCCGAAAGCAATCGATGGCCTCCCGGCCATTGCTGGCCTGTCCGACCAAAACCATGTCGGGCTGCGCTTCAAGGACTGCCGCGATTCCCTCGCGCAACAACAGGTGATCGTCGACCGTAAGGATTCGAATGGCACGAGCATCGTGTTCAATCATCGCGTTACCTCATTGCTGGACTGATCTCGCGCATCTCGCACGTTTCGACGCCCCTGCACCCCGGTACACCCTCGACGCCCAGCCGAAACGCACGAAGCGTGTACCGTCGAAGCGGTACAGCCCTCGCGAGCAACCATGGAACGATGCGCCTCAAGCGATGCACTCCCGGCAAACCTAGCTCACTGCGTACCGCGCTCCGAGCGCGTGCGGATCTCCCAAAAGGGGCACCCTCCGCTCCCGTCATCTAGGGTACACCGTGATCCTTGAAGGGAGCACCCTTACCCAAGTGCAGAGGCTCTTTTCCATGTTTCCCACCGGTTGGCCCGGCTTCGCATTGCTGCTCTTGCGGGCATCCGTCACTATGGCGCTGCTTTTTGAAAACGTGGCGCACCGACACGGCCTATCGGTCTGGATTACCGGCGCTTCGCTCATCGTTTGTGCAGCGTTAAGTGCGGGATTTCTTACGCCCATTGCCGCCGCCATTGCACTCGGATTACACGTGCTGATCTGGTCGTGCCTGAGCGTTGATAACCCGGGAACCGCGGTGATTGTCTGTGTCGATGCCATCGCACTGGCCTTACTTGGACCAGGTGCCTATTCTTTTGACTCCCGTCGGTTCGGCCGCCGACTAATCGTGCAAACCCCGCCCTGACGTGCTCGAGCCCTACTTCGATGCAGCAGGCGCGAGCATGACGCCCGACCGCGCCGCTCCGAGCAGCGCGATATCCGGATACACGATCAAGCTGGTGGGGATTGCCGCGACATAGGGCGTCAACCGTCCCTTGTCTTCGAAGCGCCGGCGAAACGGACTCTGTATGAGAAACTCTTCGATCTTCTCGGCGATGCCGCCCGCGATGTACACCCCGCCGCGCGCTCCGTGCGCGAGCGCCAGGTCGCCTGCGACGGCGCCGAATACAGCGCAGAACATACTCAGCGCCGCTCGGGCGCCCGCCTCATTGCGCAGCGCCGCGGCACTGATCTCAGCTGCGTTAAGCGGGGACGCCGCGCGACCGGCGATCTGCTCCAGCGTTCGGTACAGGTGCTCGAGGCCGCCACCCGAGAGGATGCGCTCGATCGATACACGTCCCGATTGCTTCCACATCAGCTGCAGCGCTTCGAGTTCCTGCGCGTTGCCCGGCGCGAAACCCATGTGCCCGCCCTCGGTCGCCATCGGCACCGCCCGATCGCCATAGCGCGCGAGACAGGACACGCCGAACCCCGTGCCGGCGCCGAGGATGGTGATGGTTCCGCCCTCGAGTCCCTTGAGCGGCGGGCCAATGCTGTGTAAATGTTTCTCATCCAGCAGGTCGACGGCGAGGGCGAGCGCCGCAAAGTCATTGATCAGAAGCGCCCTCTTGAACCCAACCTCTCTCAAGGCCTGCTCTGAGATGTCCCAGCCGCGGTTGGTGAACCGAGCGATCCCAGCCTCAACCGGACCGGCCACGGCAATCGCCGCGATCGGCGGCAGCGCAGTCAGCCCAGCGCGCTCGAGGTAGCTGCGTAGTGCGTCATTGAAAGTATGAAACGGCTCAGCGAGGTCCAGGCGCTGGAGGATGCGCCACGGGCCGGCGTCCGAGGGCTGCACCACGGCAAATCGGGCGTGAGTGCCGCCCACGTCGCCGACCAGGATCCGGTTATCCAAACTCATGGCGGCCGATCTCAAGCGTTGAACGAGCCCGCAAAGCAACCGTCATTTGCACTTCCGCGCTGCGATGAGCGGTTGGCTTCGGTACCCGGGCGTTGCTTCGCCGCCATCGGCCGGGGCTGATACCGACGATTTCGCGAAACCGTCTGTTGAGGTGCGCTTGGTCCGCAAATCCGCACGCCAGCGCCACCTCCGCGAGCGACTCCCGAGTCGAACTGATCATGGCCTTGGCTCGCTCCACCCGTCTTACGACCACGTATTCCATCGGCGAGAATCCCAGACTGCGCTTGAAGGCGCGGGAGAAGTGACTCCTGCTCAAGGCGACCATATTCGCCAGGTCATCGATTTCCATCTTCGATGCGAGATTCGCTTCGATATGGGCAACGGTCCGCCTGGCTTGCCAGGTCGCCAAGCCGCCCGGTTGAAGCTTGTCCACGCTCGGGGCATCGGCCCCAAGATCCTGTACGTCCGCGCCCAGCAGCGTCGAGGCGTCGCTCAAGCAGCGCCACGCCGCTTTACGATCCGTCTCGAAGAAAGTCATCGCTTGCCTGACCAGATGTCCCACCCGCATGGATGCAGATGCTACCGAACGCAGCGAACGATTCAAGTACGACGATGAATCCTCTACCTCTGCCACACGCAAACTGCCCGTGGACGACATCGTCCCGAGCGGATATAGCTCTCTCATTTTCCGTGCTCCTGCGGCATTGAATTGGGTTGGCGTTGAATCACGCCTTGATTACGCCACGGGGGGAATCGAATTGATTGGACACTGCTATCCAATCTCGGCGACGGCCGGGTGAGATCATCCGGGCGGTGGTGCAGGGCGCTACCCGGCGGTCACCCCACCATCGGCCGTCCAGATAGCGCCGTTAACTGCACTCGCTGCGGGTGATGAAATAAATGCCACGACAGCGGCCACTTCGGCGGCATTGGCAGGCGGACGTTGTCCAGAATAGCGTTTGATCTTGGCGATATCCGCATCGGCGGGAGGCCGCGTGCCCGTGCTGATCTCCGTCATCATCGCACCTGGCGCCACGGCGTTGACACGTATCGACTTGTCGGCGTACTCGACTGCCAATGATTTGGTGAGTTGCAGCAACGCCGCCTTAGACATTGAGTAAGGCACCAGATACGGAGTGCCCATGAAGGCACTCTGTGACAGGATATTGACGATATTGCCCCCGGTGGCGAGAAGATGCGGCATGGCGGCCTGAACGAACCAGAACGGTGCCGCCGCATTGACCTGCATGATCCGCCAGAATTCCTCCTCCGGCACGTCAGTTGCGTGATTGAAACGCATCAATCCAGCTGCATTGATGAGGATATCCAGCTTCCCGAAGGCGCCAATCGTTGCATCTACCGCAGCGATGCAATTGGCCCTGATGGAAATGTCGGTCGCGAAAGTGGCGCAGCGCGCGCCTGCGGCATGCAGTTCGCTCCGTGTTGCCTCCAGTCGGTCGGCGAGCACGTCGACCAGCATCAAAGTGATGCCTTGCTGGGCCAGCGCTTCCGCGATAGATCGCCCGAGCCCGCGGGCGGAGCCGGTGACGAGCGCAACTCTCGCACTATCGCTCAAGGCCAGCTCTTCTGGAACTCGTCGGTATGGAGAATCTGACCCGTGAGGGTCTCCGCCGTCTGTACTGCGAGCCAGAGGAGCGCAGGCCCCAGCACCTCGGGTGTCGCTGGCTTGTGGGTACCAGCCTTCGCCACAGCTGGATTCTGGGCGAGCGCCGACTCGCTTAAGACCACCCCCGGACTCAAGCAGTTGACAGCGATGCCGTGAGGCTTCAGCTCGGTGGCCATGAAGTGCGAAAGGCGGTTCAACGCCGCCTTGCTGACGGCGTAGGGCAGCATCTTCGGATAATTAGTCTTGGGTCCCATTCCAGCCGCACCTGCCGTGATGTTTATGATGCTACCCGACCGCTGCCGCATCATGTGCGGTGCCGTCTCCCGGATGGCGACATAAGGTCCGCGCACATTGATGGCCATGTACCGGTCCCATGCCTCACCGCTGAGGTCGAAGGAGTCGACCCTCGACAAGATTGCGGCGTTGTTGACCAGCACGTCGATGCGACCAAAGTTCACTGCCGCCTGACCGATCATTCGGACGATGTCCGCTTCGATGGCCACGTCGCATGTTTGTGCGTAGATGCGACCCGATAAGGTCTCGCTCTCCCTCACGACCGTCGCCAGAGAATTGGCATCCGGCGCCTCGCCCGCACCTCCGCCGAGCCGGCGAGCCGCCGCAACCACTGTCGCGCCCGCACCGGCGAGTGCAAGGGCGTAGGCCCGTCCTATCCCAGCGCTCGCACCGGTAACGATGGCCACCCTTCCTTGCAGGTCCATGCGTCTCTCCTCGACTGGATTGGTCACATCAGTCCTTCCCGCCAACGTTGCTGCGTTTCGTTCCGAGGTGTTCCGCGAAGAACTGCGCTATAAGCTTGTAAGCACGCTGCGATTCCGGAAGCGTTACATCGGTGTAGAAGCCGTGGTCCATGCCATCGAACAACATAAGCTCAGATTTTACACCCAGTTCGAGGAGTTGAAGATGAGCCTGTGTAGCGCCGCTCATCTCTGGTGCCCGTGTTCCGGTGAGAAAGAGCGTCGCCGGGAAGCCCCTCAACACCTCCTTGGAGGCTGAAGGGTATTGCAATGGGTCCGTCGGGAATTTCGGTTTTGCCGGTGCTAAGTACACGGTCCTTGTTCGCTGGCGCGATACCCGCCGCAGGCAGAAAGGTCTCGACCGGCACGCCGCCCATCACCGACTTGGTCGATGTGGAGAGGTAGGCAGCCTTTGCCTTTTCCAGCTGCGGCTTGATCAGCTTCTCATCGAGGCTCTGCCGCATCTTCGCGACATCTGCGGAAATCGGCATCGGATTGCGAATTCGTTGCACAAGCGCTTGAGTCGCCTCGGGGCTGGCAAAGGACGAGAACGGTAGATCGAAAGAGGGAACGGTGATCGTTCCATCATCCTTGATCGGCGGAGGCGTCGCTAACCCCGGCATGGCTGGAGGCGCGTCTGTGGTGCCCGCTGCGCCCGCTGCGCTAGCCAAGAGACCTGCGGTCAATGCCATTATCACGGAGCGGCCTTTCCTACTGATGATCATGTGTATTGCCCTGTGTGACTCGCGAGAATTAGATTGTTCTGAATTTTGAAACGCGGATGCGGTTCATCGTGATTCCTATTACGCCAGCATAAATATTGTATTCGTATGCATCGCCATAGTAAAATCCAATGACGCGCAATCAGTGATTATGATCGTGGAGCGCGCACATGTTGGCGGTTCGCGATTTCATGAAGATTCAGCAACTCCAAGCGCTGTGTCATCACGCCCTCGACTTCGACGTGCCGTCGCACGATGCCGTGGTGGATGCTCCCCTCTGCCATCAGCAAGAGCGTGTTGGACCGCCTTTCGCACTTCATGGCCAGCGAATGGAGGCCCCGAGTCGACGACCCACGGAATGACTGTAAACGCCTCGAGTCCGGGGGTAGTATTCAGCGTATCGGGGCTTGCGGCGAATCCGGTGGTGACCTTGATGCACAGGCCGTTCAGGCGCGGCACCGGCGGCTGTGAGCCGGGTCGAGCGAAGTTTTCTTGGAGACTCGTGACATGGACATGCAAGATATGGTGATCGTCAGCGTCGACGATCACATCACTGAGCCGGGTAATGTCTTCGACCGGCAATTGTCGGGCGACGCTTATGCCTCCGCGCCCAAGCTGAAGTTCAAGCAGAACGGCAGCAATTACTGGGAATATCAGGGCATGAAAGTTCAGTCGGTGGCGCTCAACGCTGTGGCCGGCCGTGTGCGCGAGGAATATGGCTTCGAGCCCACCTCCCTAGATCAGTTGCGCAAAGGCTGCTATGACGTGCATGCCCGCATCGACGACATGAACGTCAACGGCGTCGCCGCCTCGCTCAATTTTCCGAGCTTCGTGGGCATGGATGGCGGGCTGTTCTTGAACGCGCCCGACAAGCAGCAGGCGCTCGCCCATCTGCGCGCCTACAATGATTGGCACATCGATGAATGGTGCGGCGCCTATCCGGGCAGGTTCATTCCCTGCGCCATCCTGCCGATCTGGGACCCCGAAGCGGTCGCGGCCGAAGTGCGGCGGCTGGCCAGGAAGGGCTGTCACGCGATCAGCTTCAACGACAATCCCACCAAGCGCGGGCTGCCCAGCGTTCACAATGCGCATTGGGAGCCGCTGTGGAAGGCGGCTACCGAATGCGACACGGTAATCTGTCTGCATATCGCCGTCGGCAACGTCGCCCCGCACGCCTCGCTGGAGACGCCGATCGAAGCCAATATCGCCACCATGCCGATGGCGGTAGCCTTCGGCGCGGCGGACTGGCTCAACCTTGATGCGCTGCACCGCTATCCGACCATGAAGATCGCGCTTTCGGAAAGCGGCATCGGCTGGATTCCCTATCTGATGGAGCGCGCCGATTACAGCCACGAGCAGCATCATGTCTGGACTCATTCGGACAAATATTTTCGGGGCATGAAGCCCAGCGAGGTGTTCCGCCGGCATTTCTCGAGCTGCTTCATCGACGATGCCTATGGTTTACGTAATATCGACCTGATCGGCGAAGACAACGTCTGCTATGAGGTCGATTATCCGCACTCCGACGCGCCCTGGCCCCATGCACCCGAGGTGCTGTGGAGATCGGCGCGGCATCTGACCGACAGCCAGATCGACAAGGTCACCCATCGCAATGCCATGCGGCTCTACGGCTTTGATCCCTTCGGGCACTACCTTCGCGAGGAGCTGACCGTGGGGGCGCTGCGCGCCAAGGCACGCGCGGCCAGGGTGGACACGACGCTGCGCTCGACCGGCGGCGCCCGGCCGCTGGCACCCGGCGAAGTCGCGCGCCCCGTGACCTCGGGCGACGTGATCAAGATGTACAGCAAACATTCCGAAGGCGCCTGAGGGAGCTTTCGCCGCGGCCTAGAGGAGCTGTCGTCTCAGCAATAGGATTTGCCTATTGCTCCGAGCCCAGATTCGGATGTGCTCGGTTGAGGCGTGTTCCATATACTCTCTGGCAAACCGACAGGAGGGGGGCGAAGTGGCTATATCGCTATTGCCGGATAATCCCGGCGCTTGGACCTGGCATCGCTTTCAAGACCTTTACGCGGTTCCTCGGCAGGAACGCGAGAAGCTACAGCTGGAGGCTGTGCGGATCAATTTCGCGCGAATGCGAAATCGCATCCCGGCGCTGAAGAAGTTGGCTGATCGCCAGGGTGTCGAGCAGATCGACAAGCTGGAAGACGTGCTTCCGGTTTGCTTTGATCACCGTGTTCTCAAGAACTATCCGCTGCAGATCATAGAGAATCGCGACTTCGCGAAGCTTACGTCCTGGCTCGACAAGTTGACCGCGCACGATCTGACTAGGGTGGATCTTTCCGGCCTCACCACGATCGAGGAATGGCTGGCCAGGCTAGAAGCGTACGGCATGCTCGTGACCTACTCGAGCGGAACCACGGGGAAGCTGAGCTTTGTGCCGCGCTCGCGCGACGAATTTGGACCCTGGCGCGCCCACTTCTTCAATGTGAATCACGCCTGCAGCGGCGTCAACCCGCATGTCACGAAGATGCCGACGTTCTTTCCCGGCTACCGAGGCGGCTATCAGACCATGCTCAAGATGATGAGCCTGTTCAACGTCGAGATGGCGGGCGGTGAGCTGCAGTATTACACGCTCTATGACACTCATATTCCGGCGGATTTGATGGCGCTGTCCGGGCGCATGCAGTCAGCCGAGGATAAGGGCGAGATTGAACGCCTTGGACTCGATCCCGCGCTGCTGCAGCAACGTCGCACGATGATGGAACAAGGCCGTCGAAGAGAGCAGGACATGGCGGCTTGGTTCAGCAAATTGATCCTCGATTTCAAGGGCCAGCGCGTGAAGATCGGCGGCACGTTCTCCGATCTGTATCGCGTTGCCAGGTCCGGCCTCGACAAGGGCATGCGTTGCGAATTCGCACCCGGCTCCATCCTCATGGGCGGCGGCGGTATGAAGGGCTACAAGGATGCGCCGGATGACTGGGAGGACCAAGTGAAGCATTTCTTTGGCATCGATCGTCTGGGTAACCAGTACGGCTTTTCGGAATGCATTGGCAACGCGCCGCTTTGCGAAGCCGGCTTCTTCCACTTCTTTCCCTACACGGTGCCGCTGTTGATGAACCCGGAAGGGGCGGCTTTGCCGCGCGAGGGCGTGCAAAAGGGTCGGCTCGTGCTTGTCGATCCGATTCCCACTTCCTATTGGGGCGGTTTCACATCGGGCGACGAGGTCACCATGCACTGGGAGGAAGACTGCCCCTGCGGCTGGGGTGGCCCGCGCGCAGCGAAGACCATTCGCCGCTTTGCCGAGAGCGAGGGAGGTGACGACAAGATCACCTGCGCAGGCTCGCAGCAGGCGTATAACGAGTTCATGGAGTTCGTCTCGGGAGGTACATGATGGCCGACGTTATTGAGATGCCGATCATTGCACGGGGCAGGATTATCGATCCGACTGCGGAGGACAACGTGCAGTTCAGAGGACGCGGCGGCGCCGACTTTCGCTCACCGGATCCGCACAAGCACATTCACGATCTCGTGCTTGGCAACACTGCCCAGCTTGGCGACCTCAACGACACGAAAATGCGGGATATCATCGATTTCCTGGCCGAGGTCGGCAAGCGTCTGCGTCTCGACGACAATGTCTATCTACAGCAATCCTTCGCACTCGCCTTGCGGGCAGGCGGCCTCGTGGAGCCGATATTGCGTGGCGTGTATGACGATATGCCCCACATGTTCGACCCGAAAACGTTGACAGCGCTGGTCGACAAGACCATCGGCATCGGTTATCTGGATGGCTGGGTGCCGGGAGAAGGCGCTTATTCCAATGTGCGGGTGCGCGCGGTTGGCACGCGGCAACTCCACATCACCGCCGGGAACGTCCCGGTCGTGGCTGCACTTACCATCGTGCGCGCCGCACTCACCAAATCGGACTGCCTTATCAAGACCCCGTCCAATGACCCGCTCACCGCCAGCGCAATCGCTCGCACGCTCATCGAGGTCGATCCGGGCCATCCGGTGACGAAGCATCTGGCAGTCGCCTACTGGAAAGGCGGCGACGAATACATGGATTCTCAGATCGTGCGCACTTCGCGGATTGACAAAATCACGGCCTGGGGTGGAATGTCCTCGGTCAAGCACATCCAGAAATTTTTATCTCCAGGCATTGATCTCACCGCCCTGAACCCGAAGTACTCCATGTCGATGATCGGGAAGGAAGCGCTACGAAGCAAGGAAGCGATGCGGGAAGCAGCCATCGGCATCGCAGTGATATCAGGCTTTTATAATCAGACCGCCTGCGCCAACACACGTATCGTCTATGTCGAGAGCGACACCGACGATGAGTCACTGCAGCGCGTTGTCGAGCTTGGACGCGAGATCGTCGCGGCCTATGGGCAGCTGCCTTCCGTGATCTCGACGCCTGCGACCAAGGCCAACCAGGAACTGGAGGCCGAAATGGAGGCCGTCGGTCTCGAGGACGATTTCTACACGGTCGGAGGCGACACGATACAGGGCGGGTTCGTCGTGTCTCGCTTCTCCGATCGCGTGGATTTCTTTGACAAGCTCAGCAATCGAGTCGTCAACCTCGTGCCGGTGCCCGATCTGCTGGACGTGGTGAAATGGTGCGACGATAGCACCCAAACAGTCGGCATCTATCCGGAATCCATACGTGACCGGCTTCTGGATGCTTTTGCGCTGGCCGGTGTCCAGCGTATGGTGGCGTTGGGGGGAGGTAATCCCATGCAGATCTTCAAGGATATGCATATGCTGCCGCCAGGCTCGCCGCACGATGGCATCGAGCCGATGCGCCGCAACGTGCGCTGGGTCATCGATCATCGGCCGGTCGCTGCGTCAGCTTCGCTCAGAATGGCGGTGGGCGCCCAGTGACGAATTCCGAGGAATCGCCTTGGCAGCCGAACATCGCGGTGCCGGCTGGCTTGCTGCGTGCGGTTGGCGCAGGCTTGCACTGCCCCATCGGGCTAAGGACAAGCTGTGGATACCCGTCACCTGCGAAGTTTCCTCAAGGTCGTTGAGACCCGCTCCATCACGCGCGCTGCGATATCCCTCCGCATCACGCAGCCTTCACTCAGCCAGCAGATGCTCAGGCTCGAGGACGAGGTCGGTCTGAGCCTGTTCCGGCGTACTGCACGCGGCGTCAATCTCACCGAAGCCGGACGCATTTTCCACGAGCGTGCGCCACACATTCTGCGAAGCATCGAGTTGGCCATCGAGGACGCACGCCAGCTCACCGAACCCGCGGGCGACGTCACGCTGGCGGTGCCGCATTCGATCAGCAAGCTGGCGGGCGTCACATTGGTCGAGGCCTTTCTGCAGCACGCGCCACAGGTATCGTTGCGGCTGGTCGAAGCCAACACCGGTCAGATCCGAGGCTGGCTCGATGCCGGCAAGATCGACCTCGGTGTTCTTCACGACGTGGGATTGTTGCGGCACTTGTCGGTAAGAGAGTTGGCCGCGGAAGAGCTTTATCTCGTTGGTCCCGCCGGCATCTACGGAAATCTCGACGCGCTGCCTGACGTGCCCGTTGAGAAGCTTGCGGGCCTGCCGATGATTTTGCCCGGCCCGGAGCATGGGCTTAGGCAGGTGGTCAGTCAAACAGCGGCGCGGTGCGGCGTTGCACTGACGGTTCGGCAGGAAATCGATGCGATGGCGCATGTGGGGAGTCTCGTCGCCCGAGGCCACGGCCACTCAATCTTACCGCTGCCGGTCATCGCCGACGATCTTGCCCTCCGACGGGTTTCCATCGCCCGGATCGGCGGCGGCAAGTTCCGCCGAAAGCTCTGCCTCGTTCGCAACGGCAACAAGCTTGTGACGCACGCTTCCGTTCGCAGCGAAGAATTGTTCATCAACGTGCTTTTGCGGCTCATCGAAAAAAGAGCGTGGCTCGCCGATCCGGGCGCGACTCTGCAGATCAGGACAAAGGACGCATCCACGCGTTCCCGAGTTCAGAGAGTCTCCGCTGTCAAAGGGAGGATCAGATGACCTCTCAATCGTTGATTGGACGCATTGCGCTGGTGACTGGGGCAGGACGCGGTATATGATCTGCACAGGGGGGCTTGACGTGAGTGTGGAAGAGCGACTGGAAGCCTTGGAAAGTCGGCTGCGGACGGCCGAAGATCAGCTGGAGATCATCCGCCTGTTGAACAGCTACGGCCCGTTGGTGGACGCCGGCGAGAGTCAGGCGGCTGCGCATCTTTGGGTCGAGGGTGGCGTGTACGACGTGGGCGGTGTTCGCCGCATACAAGCCTACGACGACATCGCCGCAATGTACGACAGTGAAGGTCACCGCAACCTGATCAACACCGGGGCGTCGCATCTGACCGCCACCCCGCGCATTACACTGCAAGGAGATGACGCCGAAGCCGTGGCCTATTCTTTCGTGGTTCTAAAGGAAGGCGCGCGCTGGTTCGTGTGGCGCGCATCCGCCAACCATTGGACACTTAAACGCACCCCCGAGGGCTGGCGTATCGTCGAGCGCTTCAATCGAGTGCTCGACGGTTCGAAAGAATCGCACGCAACTCTGCGACGCGTCATGCGCGCGTAACTTCAGAAGTCAGGAGGCGCTCACTGATGGCACGTTTCGATGGCAAAGTGGCTATTGTCACCGGCGCAAGTACGGGAGTTGGGCCAATCATGGCCAGGATGCTTGCGGACGAAGGCGCAAGAGTCGTGCTGGCAGCGCGCCGGCTCGAGTTGCTTCAGCAGACCGCGGCAGAGATCGGGCCGGCGGCCATTGCCGTCCGCGCCGATGTGACCCAAGAGGACGACGTTGCGGCGATGGTAGAAGCTGCGATGAGCCGGTGGGGCCAAGTCGACATCATGATGAACAATGCCGCGGCGCCCGGCAAGGATTCGTTCATATGGGAGCAAACGCTCGAGAATTGGAA
>Ga0116129_1000798_pt1 | contig 18829 bp, 14 predicted proteins | sample June2015DPH_17_2_FD_89732 | JGI IMG/M metagenome (GOLD analysis project Ga0116129, IMG submission 89732) | Peatland microbial communities from SPRUCE experiment site at the Marcell Experimental Forest, Minnesota, USA - June2015DPH_17_10 | ecosystem: Environmental > Terrestrial > Soil > Wetlands...
CAATCTCGTGCCGCACTGGGCAACCTGGGAACACTTTCACAAGATGGCTCGCAAAGGCCTGGCCCTGTTCGGTCAGATGCCGGCTGGCTCGTGGATCTATATCGGCAGACAGGGCATCGTGCAGGGCACTTATGAAACCTTCGCCGAGATGGGCCGGCGGCATTTCGCGGGAAACCTGCGCGGCAAGTGGATCTTCACTGCGGGCTTGGGCGGCATGGGCGGCGCACAACCGCTGGCGGCGACCATGGCCGGCGCGAGCATGCTGGCCGTGGAGTGCCGCCAGAGCAGCATCACGAAGCGCCTGGAAACTCGCTACGTCGACGCCCAGGCGCGCGACTTGGACGATGCCTTGAGTATGCTGCAAGCAGCCCGGCAAAGCGCCCGGCCGATTTCCGTTGCCCTGCTCGCCAATGCCGTGGACGTGCTCGAGCAGCTGCTGGCGCGCGGCATCAAGCCGGATGCCTTGACGGATCAGACCTCCGCCCACGATCCGGTCAACGGCTACTTGCCGCAGGGCTGGTCGGTGCAGCAATGGGACGAGCGCCGCAGCAGCGACCCCGCAGGGACGGCCGCGGCCGCCACGGCATCCATGGCCAAGCATGTGCAATACCTGCTGAAGTACAAGGGCTTAGGTCTGCCGGTTTTCGATTACGGCAACAATATCCGGCAGGTGGCGCGCGACGCCGGCGTGGCCCGCGCCTTCGACATCCCCGGTTTCGTGCCCGAATACATTCGTCCACTGTTTTGCCGGGGAATCGGTCCGTTTCGCTGGGTAGCGTTGTCCGGCGATCCGGACGATATCTACAAGACCGATGTCAAGGTAAAGGAATTGATCCCGGATGACCCGCACCTGCATCAGTGGCTCGACATGGCGCGCTCGCGCATCCAGTTTCAAGGACTGCCCGCACGCATATGCTGGGTGGGTCTGGGGCAACGCCACCGCTTGGGGCTGGCCTTCAACGACATGGTCAAGAGCGGTGAGCTGGCCGCGCCCATCGTCATCGGCCGCGATCACCTTGACGCCGGTTCGGTGGCCAGCCCGAATCGCGAGACCGAAGCGATGCGCGACGGCTCGGACGCAGTCTCCGATTGGCCTTTGCTCAACGCCTTGCTGAATACCGCCAGCGGCGCGACCTGGGTTTCGATTCACCACGGCGGCGGCGTCGGCATGGGATATTCGCAGCACGCCGGAGTGGTCATCGTGTGCGACGGCAGCGAGGCCGCGGCGAGGCGCATCGCGCGCGTGCTGTGGAATGATCCTGCGACCGGCGTCATGCGGCACGCCGATGCCGGTTATGAGATCGCGATGGAGTGCGCGCGCGCGCAAGGACTCAAGTTGCCCATGATCGAGCCCGGATAAGTGCCGTACAGCCTGCCGATGCGCGCCGGCGCGCTGTCGCTGCCGGAACTGCGGCGCATCTATGAGCAACCCGTCGCGTTGCGTCTGGCGGCGCAGGATCGCGCGCGCATCTCTGCGGCCGGTGCCTTGGTCGATAGCATCGTCGCGGCCGGCGAAGCCGCTTACGGCATCAATACCGGCTTCGGCTTGCTGGCCCAAACACGCATACCCGCCGATCAACTGGCGCAGCTGCAGCGAAATCTGTTGCTGTCGCATGCCGCTGGAGTCGGTGCGGCGCTGCCCGACCGGGTGGTGCGGCTGATCCTGGCACTGAAAGTGAATGCTCTGGCGCGCGGACACTCGGGCATCACCATGGGGCTGATGGATGCCCTGCTCGCTCTCCTCGAGCATGAGGTCTATCCGGTCATACCGGCGCAGGGTTCGGTGGGAGCATCCGGCGATCTAGCGCCGCTCGCGCATCTCGGCACCGTGCTGCTGGGGCTGGGCGAGGTGCGCGTGGCAGGCACGGTGCGCAGCGCCGCCGACGGACTGCGCGTCGCGGGACTGCGGCCCATCGAGTTGCGCGCCAAGGAGGGCCTGGCTCTCATCAACGGCACCCAGGTATCGACCGCGCTGGCCTTGGCGGGCTTGTTCGGCGCGGAGGATGTATTCGCCGCCGCGGTCATCGCCGGTGCCATGTCGGTGGATGCGCTGAAAGGCAGCGATTCCCCCTTCGATGAGCGCATCCATCTGGCACGCGGCCAGCCGGGCCAAATCGCGGTCGCGCGCGAATACCGCGATCTGATTGCCGGCAGCGCCATCCGCGCATCGCACCTGGATTGCACGCGCGTGCAGGATCCTTATTCGTTCCGCTGTCAGCCACAGGTCATGGGAGCCTGCTTGGATCTGCTGCATCGCTGCGCTGCGACTCTGCTCATCGAAGCCAACGCCGTCACCGATAATCCGCTGTTGTTCGTCGAAGCCGGCGATGTGTTATCGGGCGGAAACTTTCACGCCGAGCCGGTGGCATTTGCAGCCGACACGCTGGCGCTCGCATTGGCGGAAATCGGCAGCCTCGCCGAACGGCGCATCGCCGTGCTGGTCGATCCGAAGATGAGCGGTCTGCCCGCCTTTCTGGTCGAGAACAGCGGGCTGAATTCCGGCTTCATGATCGCTCAGGTAACCGCGGCCGCGCTGGTGTCGGAGAACAAGACCATCGCGACACCGGCGAGCGTCGACTCCATCCCCACCTCGGCGAACCAGGAAGATCACGTCAGCATGGCGACGCACGCCGCGCGGCGTCTGTCCCCCATGGTGGATAATGCCGCGGCGGTGGTCGGCATCGAATTGCTGGCGGCCGCCCAAGGCATCGATTTTCATCGTCCGGCGCGCTCCTCGGTCAGCCTCGAGCAGGTGCACGCCGGCATTCGCAACGATGTGCCTTTCTATGCGGCGGATCGATTGTTCGCCCCGGATATCGCGGCGGCCCAATCTTGGGTAAAATCTGCCCGCTTCGCCGCTCTGGTGGGGCGAGTTCTTCCATCGCGAGCCGCTGCATGAAATCAATCGTCAACCATATTGCTGCGTTGTCGGCGTTGCTGGCACTGAGCGTCGCTGCCGGCACGGCACGCGCCGCGCCGGTCAATCTCGTCACCCTGACGTGCGCGAAGTACCAGACCCAGCTTCTGGCCGCACCCGCCTCGACCCCAGGCGCGGATGGCATCAACACCGTGATGTGGCTGTTCGGCTACTCCGTGGCGCGATCCGGAGCCCACGTCATGTACGGCGACGCACTGGCCGGATTCGGCTTCGGGCTGGACGCCGAATGCAAGAACAATCCCGGCGAGAGCCTGATGGACGCGATGCTCAAGATCAAACCCAGCGATAAGAACCCGATGGATCTCAGCACCTTGGACTGCCAGACATTTTCCACGCGCCACGTGGACCTGGCCCGTACCGACCGCGAGAGCGCGGACACGATCATGATGTGGCTGTTCGGTTTTGCGACCGCCAAGTCGGGCAGTCATTTTTTCGCAGCGGACGGCCTCGCGGGATTCGAATCGGCTTTTCTTGGCGAGTGTACCAAGCACCCTGAGCACAATCTGTTCGAGACGCTGTCAACCATGAAACTCTAGAACGCCCGCCTGGGAATGGGAGCCTGGCGCATCGGCAATCGCGGTGCGCCTACGCGAGTATGTCTGCGGCACCGGCCGCCCGGCCATCGGTGCGCGAAAGCCGTCGTGAGCACTGCTCGGCCAGAATCAAGTGCGTGGGGAAATAGGGCCGCACCGTCGGGCCTATGGCATCGTTCGCCAATCGCCGTAATGTCGCTTCCACTCGCGACGTCGTTCCAAGATCGGTCCATCCGCATCGCGGCACCCGCAACACGCGCAGAACGCTCTCGTTTCCCGACAGCACATCGCGGGAAAAATCCACCGGGCGCAAGTGCCGATAGGCCTCATCCAACTGTGCGCCTTCGAGGGTTTGCAGCGCCTTCATGGCAGTATCGAAGGCAGCATCGAACAGATTCAGCAGGGCGCGCACCGAGGCTGCCATGATGAAGGAGTTCCAAAGTGCGCCCTGCTCGATCAGCGCCCGAGCGCGCGCCTGCGCGGGTTTTTCGATGAATTGCAGCACCGCTGCCGGCCTGCCGCGCGAACAGGAGGCGGGCAGTATGTAGCCCAGCTCAGCGTCCGGCTCGTCGGGCTCGATTCCCAGCAGATAGATCGATTCGGGCTGCGCGCTCGCCAATTCGGCGGCCTCGCGCAAGGATTCGATCAGGATCTCTTCGTTGCGCACGTGATGGTCGGCCGGCAGCAGCACCAAGACCGCCTCCGGATCCATTTCCGCGATGCGCAGCAGCGGCAGCAGAATGCCATGCGCGGTGCCGCGATTATGCGGCTGTACGATGACATTGCGATTGCGCAGATAGCCGACCATCGATGTCCACCATTGCCGGTGCTGTGCAGCGACTACGGTGCATACCCTTTGCATGGGGGCAACGGTCGCTGCGCGCTGCAACGCCTCTTGCAGGAGACTCGGGCCGCCCTGCAACGAACAGAATTGCTTCGGCACTACCACACCATGCACATTGCGCGTGAGGCCATGCAGACGGCTGCCCTCGCCTCCGGCCAGCACCAGCGCCCAAGTGTGTAAGCGGTGTGTCACCGCAGCCATCCTCTCGCGGCGGTCATCGGCCTCGATACGGCGCGGGAACCTATTGCGCTGTAGGAATTTACCGATACCGCGCCGCTTCAGCGCATTCCTACCTCAGTTCGGTCCGCGCGCCGCTGCGCGCGCCGCCGCCCGCATGCTCAACTGCACCCATGGGCAGCATTGGACACAAGCACATACTTTTCGTGGCAATGTCCGGCTTAAGTGGAGTTCTCGCATTGCATGGGGCGTTTGCGGGGCCGCCCTTCGCGGGGCAACCCTTGGAAAGGGTAACCGCGGCCGTGAGCAGCGGTTCGAGAAACAATGCTCCCGCGGGAATTCAGGCGCCCAACAGGCGTTTGGATTTGAGCGCGCCGTCTGCAGTGATGAGCCCGCCGTCCGAAGTGATGGCGAACAACCAAGCCGCTACGGGGCCATTCCCAGCGCCGGGCGGCCACAGGCTCTTCGCTGTCCTGTCCACACCCCCGGCGTCGCAAAACGGGCACATCCTATCGCCGATGGAAAACGTGATGCACAATTTCCACGAGCAAGGATTGCCCGTGGCGAAGCTGTTCCAAAATAGCGATTCGCTGGTGCATCTGGGCTTGAATCAGAAGGGCAAGCCCGGGCTGTGGATCGTGCATAAGGTGCATTGAATCGAATAGGAATCATGGAAGGGAATAGCCTGCGAATTCTGTATGTCGAGGACAACAACCTGGTACGCGAAGTGACCTCGGAACTGCTCGCCGAGGACGGACGCAAAATCGTGGCGTTGAGAAGCGCTGAAGAAGCGCTGGAGGCATTCCGCTCGAATCAATACGACATCGTCATCACGGATGTGAGCCTTCCAGTGATGTCCGGCGTGGACCTCGCCCGCACCTTGCTGCGCGACAACGCAACGCTTCCCATCATCATCGCTTCCGGCTATTCGCTCGACTTCGGCATCGAGAACTGGGGCCAAAACGTGCGCACCATTATCAAGCCTTTCGAGAGCGACGAGATCAACGCACTGATTGCCGAGCTGTCGAACGGCAGCTAATGGCTGGGCGGTAGCTAATGGCTGGCCGCGGTGCGCGGCATGCAGACGCGAAACGAGGTTGCATCCTTCTGGCCCGTTTCAACCTCGACGCTGCCGCGGTGAGCTTGCACGATCTGCGCGACGATGTATAAGCCGAGCCCCAACCCCTCGCCGCGGCCCGACTGACGCTGACTGCCCCGAAACGGATCGAACAAATGCGCCACCACGTGTGGGGGTATGGCGCCGCCGTTCTTCACGATCAGGCTGACGCGGTCCGGCGCGCTGCCATCCAAGCGTACCTCGACCGAACCGGTTGGATCGCCGTGCTTCAAAGCATTGCCGATCAGATTGGATGCCACCTGGGCGATACGCTCGGTATCCCATGCGCCGCCAACATCGCCCTCGAACGACGATTGGATCAGCCGCGACGGTGCCGCCGCCTGGTGTTCGCGGACCACACGCTCCACCAGCACCTTTAAATCGGCGGGTTCACGCTTGATCAGGATGCCGCCCCCCAGGCGCGCGCGCGCCAGATCCAGCATATCTTCGATCATCCGCGCCATGCGGGTGCCGCTCGCCAGAATGCGAGCCGCAGTCTCGACCGACTCCTGGTCGTTGCTGCGTCGTTGCAGAATGTGGGCGGAACCGATGATGGCACTCAAGGGACTGCGCAGATCGTGCGCCAAAAGAGCGCTGAACATCTCGTTGAGCCGCAGCGTCTCGGTGCGATCGACGAGTTCGGCTGCGATTTGCTGCTTCTGACGGTGGATCTGGAAGAATACCTGCGCCTTGTTCCTGAGAATGTGAGGATCGATGGGCTTATAGATGAAATCCACGGCTCCCGATTCGTAGCCTTGGAACAACCTCTCCTGCTCGCGCGCGCCGGCAGTAACGAAGATCAGGGGTATGTGCCGCGTGCGTTCGCTGCCGCGCATCAATTCCGCGAGCTCGAAGCCATCCATGTCCGGCATCTGCACATCGAGCAAGGCAAGCGCTACCTCGTGCACCAGCAGCATTTCCAATGCTTCCGAACCGGAACGCGCGGTCAAGACTTCCACGTCGTCGCCCGACAACAGCGCCGACAAGGCCAGAAGGTTCTCCTCCAAATCATCGACCAGCAGGCATTTGACGAGCGGTAGCGTGGCAGTGTTCAAAGTTCAGGCCGCCTGCAGCAGCGCTGCGATTTTATCCAAAGGTAACACCCAATCCGCCGGCCGCAGCGCCAACGCAGATCGCACCATCTGAGGCGCCTGCGCGGTCTCGGGCTCCTGCACGACCGTGATGCCCCCCGCGTCCTTGACGGCAGCCAGACCCGTCGCACCATCTTCGTTGGCGCCGGTGAGGATGATGCCCAGCAGCCTATCCTTGTACACATCGGCAGCGGACTCGAACAGCACGTCGATGGAGGGACGCGAATGATGCACCGGCTCGTCCGCGGACAGCGCTAGTTGAGGACCCTGATCGATCAACAAATGATAGTCGGCGGGCGCGAAATAGATGTTGCCGGGAATGACCGGCTGCTTGTCCTCGGCCTCGAAAACCGGCAACGCGCATTTCGGCTTGAATATCTTCGCCAGAATGCTCGGCTTGTCCCGCGGCAGATGCAGAACGATGAAAACCGCCGCGCGCAGCGAGGACGGCAGCGCCGGCAGGAGCACGGACAGCGCCTGTATACCGCCCGCGGATGCGCCGATCGCCACCGCATCGACCCGCCCGTTCAGCGTCACAGCTCAGCCTTCCTCTGATAGATCCGCTCGGCGTGAACGAATTCTATGAAATCCGCCGCCTGGGCCGAGAAGCGTATCGATTCCTTGGTGCCGATCCCCAAAAAACCCTGCCGGCAGAGCGAATCGCGAAACAGGCCGAGCGCGCGGTCCTGCAGCGTGGGATTGAAATAGATCAGCACGTTGCGGCACGACACCAGTTGCACTTCGGCGAACACGCTGTCGGTGGCCAAGCTGTGATCCGAGAAAACGATATGATCTTTCAAAGACTTATCGAACACGGCGCGACCGTAGGCAGCCGTATAGTAATCCGATAGGGAGGAACGGGCACCCGATTTGTGGTGATTGGCCGTGAATCCCGCCACCCGATCGACCTCGAACACCCCCGCGGCGGCACTATGCAGGGTGCGCGGATTGATGTCGGTGGCATAAATCAGCGATTTGGACAGCAATCCCTCCTCACGCAACAAGATCGCCAGCGAATAGGCCTCCTCGCCGCCGCTGCAGCCGGCCACCCATATTTTCAGCGATGGGTAGGTGCGCAGCAACGGCACCACTTGTTCGCGTATCGCCCGGAAATAAGCGGGATCGCGGAACATCTCGCTCACCTGCACGGTAAGGTAATCCAGCAGCGCCGGGAACACGCCCGGCTCGTGCATCACCCTGTCCTGCAGCCGCGACAGCGTCGCACATTTGAAGCGATTCAAGGCGATCTTCAGGCGCCGCCGCAACGATGCGGATGCGTAGCCGCGAAAGTCATAGTGATACATCTGGTAAATGGCATCGACCAGCAGCCCAAGCTCGATTTCGAACTCTCGGCCCGTCTCGATCTGCTCCTGCCCTATTTCGGCATCCATACGCGCACCAGCGACAGCAGCCTCTCGACATCCAGCGGTTTGGCAATGTAGTCGTTCGCACCCGCGGCCAGGCATTTCTCCTGGTCGTCCGCCATGGCTTTGGCGGTAAGGGCGATGACGGGCAGGTTCTTCCAGCGGCTCTCCTTGCGAATCTCCCGCATTGCGGTCAGGCCGTCCATCTCCGGCATCATGATATCCATCAATACCAGATCGATGGGCGCCCCGTCGCGGCTGCAATTTGCCAGGGTCGCCAGCGCTTCGCGGCCGTTGCGCGCGATCACCACCGTCACCCCCTTGGGCTCGAGTACGCTGGTGAGCGCGAATACATTGCGCACGTCGTCTTCGGCAACCAGAACACGGCGTCCCTCGAGCACGGCCTCGCGGTTGCGCGCGCTCCTGAGCATTTTCTGATGTTCCGGCGGCAGCTTGGATTCGATCTGGTGAAGAAACAGGGTGACTTCGTCGAGCAGCCGTTCGGGCGAGCGCGCATCCTTGATGATGATCGACTTGGAAAAGCGCCGCAGACGCTGTTCTTCGTCGCGGGTCAGCGCGCGGCCGGTGTAAACGATGACCGGCGGGAATGGCACATCCTCTTGCTGCGACATTTTCTCGAGCAAATCGTAGCCGCTGAAATCCGGGAGATTGAAATCCACCACCATGCAATCGAAGGTCGTGGCCTTAAGATGCAGCATCGCATCGCCGGCGCTGGCCACCGCGGTGATTCGCACATCGCGGTTGCTCAGCAATTGGCGAATGCTCTCGCGCTGCCGCGCATCGTCCTCGACCACGAGCACGTAGCGCATGCTTTGCGAGAATTTGGCCTCCAGGTGGCGCAGCGCGTCGATCAACTCTTCCCGCTGGGCCGGTTTCATGATGTATCCGATGGCGCCCAAACCCAGCGCCTCGCGTCGGTGATCGGCGACCGAAATCACATGCACGGGTATGTGCCGGGTCTTGGGATTGTGTTTCAGCTGGTCGAGCACGCCCAGTCCCGAATGATCCGGCAGATTGACATCCAGCAGGACGGCGCTCGGCTGATAACGCAGGGCCGCCTCGAGTCCCTCGCCGGCAGACCCAGCCGCGATGCACTGGAAACCCATTTCGTGCACCAGATCGCGCAAAATCATGGCAAAGGCCGCGTCATCCTCCACGGTCAGAATCAGCCGTCCGCCCTGAACGAGGGAATCCCGGTCATCCTCCACGGCCCCGCGCGCTGCCGGCTGGGCAGCGCCAGGCGGGGCGGCAGCCACCGGGAGAGCCGCCGATGCTTCCGCGGCGGGCGCCGCGCGCTGCGCAGTCACCTCGCGCGCACCCTTGAAGATGGCGGGCAATGACAATGTGAATTCGCTGCCCGCGCCCAACTCGCTGCGAACGCTGATCACGCCGCCGAGCAATGCGGCAAGATCGCGTGAGATCGACAACCCCAGCCCCGTGCCTCCGTACTTGCGATGAATGCTGCCGTCGGCTTGGCGGAAGGCTTCGAAAATCACATCTTGTTGATGCGGCGCGATGCCGACGCCCGTGTCCCGCACGGCGAACGACACCGTGCCCGCTTCCGGGGAGAACACGCGCAGCGACACCTCGCCCTGCTGCGTGAATTTGAACGCGTTCGACAATAAATTCTTGAGGATTTGGCTCAAGCGCTGCGGGTCCGTTTCGATGAACTCCGCAACATCCGGCTCCACCTTGGCCGAGAAGCGCACGCCGGCCTGTTCGGCGCTCGGCTGAAAGATCTTGACCAGGGAATCGACGCTGCCCGCCACCGACACCTTTTCCGGCGCCAACTCCACCTTGCCCGCTTCGATCCTCGACAAATCCAGGACATCGTTGATCAACAGCAGCAAATCATTGCCGGCCGAGGAAATGGTCTGCGCGAACTTCACTTGCTGGTCGGTGAGGTTGCCGTCCTTGTTGTCCGCCAGCAATTTCGCGAGTATGAGCGTGGAGTTGAGCGGCGTGCGCAGCTCGTGACTCATGTTGGCGAGAAATTCGCTCTTGTATTCGTTGGCGCGCCGCAGCTCGTCGGATCGCATCGTGACGATGCCATGGGCTTTGGCAAGCGCGTCTTTCTGATGCTCGAGCAGCTGTGTTTGTTCCTCCAGCTGTGCGTTGGCGTGCTCGAGATCCACCTGCTGTGCTTCCAGGCTTGCCTGGGATTCCCGGAGCGCGCGCCCCTGCTCTTCCAGCTCCTCGTTGCTGACGCGCAATTCCTCCTGGCCCACCTGCAGTTCCTCCGCCTGCCGCTGCGTTTCCTGCAGCAGCTCCTCGAGACGCTGGCGATCCTTTGCGGCCCGCACCGCCACCGCGATCGGCTCCGCGGAACGCGACAACAGCTCGCGCACCTCAGGCTCGCTGGCGCCGAAGAATCCAAGCTCGATCACGGCATGGACGATGCCATCGACGCTCGCCGGCACGATCAACAACTCATTGGGCTTGCCGGCACCGGTCGCGGAAACGATGGGTAAATATCCATCCGGCACGTCCCGTACGCGCAGCGCACGGTTGTCCTTGACAGCTTGTCCGATCAAGCCGTCGCCGGGGCGTAGCGCCTCGGCGGCCGCGGCAATGGCGTAGCCTGCAAAGCGGCGGTAGTGGCCGCCTTCGGCGATGTAGATGGCGCCGACTTGCGCTTGCAGAAGCCCCGCGAGATATTCCAGCAAGTTATTGCCGAGCCGCTCGAGCGGCTGGTCGCCCTGCATGCGCTCGCCGAGCCCCATTTGACCGCCTCGAATCCAAGATTGCGATTGGCGGGCGCGAAAATCGCGGGATGCCACCGCTGCGGCGCCGGCGATCAGCACGAGCAGCAGGCCGGAACCGCCCCAGGTAACTGCCAGGGAGACCGTCGCGACCTTCTCAGCCACGATTCCACGCTGCGCGATGAGCCCGCGCTCGTCGCTTTCCATGTCGGCCACCAACGAGCGGACTCTATCCATATAGATCTTGCCGCGATCCGTGTTCACGATGGCGAGCGCTGCATCGACCCGGCCCGCGCGCCGCTGCACGATCGTGGATTCCAGCTCGTCCATTTTCTGCCGGGCAACCGTCTCGAGCACTTCCAGCCGGCGCAGCTGCGCGGCGCGGTCGCCGAGCAGCGGCCGGGCTCTTTGCAGCTCGCCCGGGAGCTCGGCGCGGGCGTTCGTATACGGCTCCAGGTATCTTTCATCGCCGGTGAGCAGATATCCTCGCTGCCCGGTCTCCGCATCCTTCAAGGTCGAGAGCAGCGACTCGAGATCGGTGAGCACCGCGATGGAGTGCGCCAGGTTCCGTGCGCTTGCGGCGGTGTCCTGCAGCGACTGATACGACAACAGCGCGATGATCACGATGGCGATGACCGCCAGCAGAAATCCAATGAGGGTCTTCGGCGGCAACGGCAAGCCGGATCGTGGGGCGACCAGCGATGATGAGGAAGCGGTTTGATCCATGGAACGCTGCGCAGCGGCGATCCGCCAAATTCTACGGGGGAAACTTTGCGCCGCACATGGGGCGGCGTCCATGCAGCGCGTGTAGGAGTGGGCCGACACCGGCCGGGCAAGCCTTTCAGCCCAGATTGAGCAGGGCCGCGTTTCCACCGGTCGCGGTGGTGTTCACCGTCAGGGTTCTTTCGTTGGCGAAGCGCGCCACATAATGCGGGCCGCCGGCCTTGGGCCCCGTGCCCGACAGCCCGGTGCCGCCGAAGGGCTGCACGCCGACGACGGCGCCGATCATATTGCGGTTTATGTAGGTATTGCCGACCACGGTACCCTCGAAGACCTGCTTCCAGAACGATTCCAATCGAGTCTGAACACCCAGCGTCAACCCAAAGCCACTGGCGCGGATCGATTGCAGCACCTGCGCGACCTGCGTGGAGCGGTAGCGCACCACGTGCAGCATGGGTCCGAATTCCTCGCGGGTGAGTTGCGCCGCGTTCTCGAGCTCGATGAGGTGCGGCGCGAAGAAACTGCCGTGCGCGTGCGCGGCGCCCAGCTCGCACACTTTGACGATGCGCGCTTCGTTGCGCATGTGCTCGGCATGGCGCGCCAGCTGCTGCGCCGCGGCCGCCGTGATCACCGGACCTACGTCGGTGGCGAAATCCGCCGGGTCTCCGATGATGAGTTCGTCCATCGCCCCGGCGATCATCTCGATGACCTGATCGGCGATTTCATCCTGCAGGAACATCAGGCGCAGCGCCGAGCATCGCTGGCCGGCGCTCATGAAAGCCGAAGTCACCGCATCGTCGACCACCTGCTCCGGCAACGCCGTCGAATCGACGATCATCGCGTTCAAGCCACCGGTCTCGGCAATCAGAGGAACGATCGCGCCGCCGCGCGCCGCCAGGGCGCGATTGATGGTCAGCGCGGTCGCCGTCGAACCGGTCATGGCGACGCCCGCGAGCGCGCTGTGCGCGAACGCAACCTCGCCGAACATACGTCCCGGAGACGGCACCAGGTGCAATGCCTGCGCCGGCACTCCGGACTCGTGCAAAATGTCCACGAACGCCTGGGCAATCAAAGGGGTGGGTTCGGCGGGCTTTGCCACCACGCCGTTGCCGGCCGCCAGCGCAGCGCTCACCTGTCCGGCAAAAATCGCCAGCGGAAAATTCCACGGACTGATGCACGCGAACACACCGCGCCCATGCAGGGACAACTCGTTCAATTCGCCCGTCGGGCCCTCGAGAGTTCGCGGCGCCGCGAATTGTTCGCGTGCCCGCCGGGCGTAGTAGCGGCAGAAATCCACGGCCTCGCGCACCTCGGACACGGCGTCCGTTATGGTCTTGCCGGCTTCGCGCACCAGCAGTGCATGTAGATCGGCGCGGCGCGCTTCCAGCAGATCGGATGCCTTTTCCAGACAGGCCGCTCGCGCCTCGCCGCCGGCGCGATCCCACGCCGCCTGTGCCGCGGCCGCGGAATCGAACGCCGCCGCGATTTGCGCGGGCGTGGCGTCGCGCGACATGCCCACCCGCATGCGCCGGTCGGCAGGATTGGTGATGGCGTGTGCACCAGCCTCCGGCGCGGCCCCGCCGGTTGCCCCGTCCATGGCTGCGGAGCGCGCCGCCAATTGCTCGCGCAGTGCCTGCACTTCGAGTGGATTTCCAAGATCGATGCCGGCCGAATTGCGCCGATCCGGATACAGCGCGGCCGGAATCGGCAAACGCGCGTGCGCGAAGGATTCCGCGCGCTCCAGTTCCGTGATGGGATCGCGGACGATCTCGGCGACGGGCACCTGTTCATCCATGAAGCGGTTGACGAACGAGGTATTGGCGCCGTTCTCCAAAAGCCGGCGCACCAGGTACGCCAACAGGTCCTTGTGCTCGCCTACGGGTGCATAGACGCGTACCCTCGGAAAATTGGCGACCTGGCGCGCTGCTTCCGCATACAGCAACTGGCCCATGCCGTGCAGGCGCTGAAACTCGAAGTTCGCCGCCGTCGGCGCCAGCTGCAGCACCGCGGCAATGCTGTGCGCATTGTGCGTGGCAAACTGCGGATAGATCACATCGATGTGCTTGAACAGGCGGCCGGCGCAGGCGAGATAGGCAACATCAGAGGTCGATTTGCGCGTGAACACAGGGTAGCCGGCGAGGCCGCGCTCTTGTGCGCGCTTGATCTCCGAATCCCAGTAGGCGCCCTTGACCAAACGCGCCGTCATGCGCCGGCCGTATTGCCGGGCCAGCGCCGCCACCCAATCGATCACCCCCGGCGCGCGCTTGCCGTAAGCTTGCACCGCCAACCCTAGGCCGGGCCAGTCGCGCGTCGCGGGGTCCTGCGCCAACGCCTCGATCAAATCCAGCGACAGATCCAGGCGATCGGCTTCCTCGGCGTCGATGGTCAACTGGATGCCGAGACCGGCGGCTTGCGCGGCGAGCGACTGCAACGGCGGCACCAGACGCCGCATGACGCGCTCGCGCTGTAGCAGGTTGTATCGCGGCTCCAGCGCCGACAGCTTGATGGAGATGCCCGACACCTCGTGCGCGGCGCGCCCGGCCGCCTTCGAGCCGATGACCTCGATGGCATGTTGGTAGGACTCAAGATATCGCTCCGCGTCGTGATGCGTGCGCGCGCCCTCCCCCAGCATGTCGAATGAACACAGACCCACGTCCGGCTCGCGTGCGCTGCGCGCCAGCGCCTCCTCGATGCTGCGTCCCACCACGAACTCGCCGCCAATGATCTTCATGGCGCGCCGTACTGCGAGACGCACCAGAGGCTCGCCGGCCTTGCGCGTCAGCGTGCGCAGCCAGCCGCCCGCATCCGACTTGATGGTCGGATCCAATTCGAGAATGCCGCCGGTGAGCATCAAGCCCCAGGTCGAGGCGTTGACGAACAATGATTCGGAGCGGCCGGCATGCGCGGACCAGTCGCCGCTCGCCAGTTTCTCGGCGATCAGGCGATCGGCGGTGGCATCGTCGGGGATGCGCAGCAACGCCTCGGCGATGCACATGAGCGCGATGCCCTCCTGATTGGAAAGACCGAACTCCTGCAGAAACGCATCCAAGAAGGGGCGCTCATCGCGCCGGGCGCGCGCGCCTGCGACCAGCGACATGGCAAGCGCCACCGCTCGGTGGCGCGCGCCGCCGGTGAGTTCCAAAGCATGCAAGAGTCCGGTGACCGCACGCTCTTCGGTCCAAGTGCCTTGGTCTCGGATCGCGCCGCGCAGCGACTCCAGGGTGTCGCCGCGGGAAGGTTGATGCAAGTTGGCCGCCATCGGGGCACCCCGCAAGTCAGTGACTTATCGTGGCAAAGAATACCGCACTCGCATTCGAAGACGCGCGGGATTGCAGCCGCGTGACTTGTCCGCTTGCGTTCGACATGATCGCCAAATCCCAAGGTTCCAAGTGCAGGCTCTCACCGCCGCCGTCCGTCAGCAGGAGCGCATCGTCGATGCTGAAAATCAACGTGGACTCGGCGGGCGATGCGCTGGCATTCAGGCTGCCTTGAGTTGCGGACAGCCACCGCACTCCGACCGCGACGGCTTGCGACTTGGCCACCATCAAATTCAGGTCGATGCACGGGCCGCCGAGCAGCGTACAGTGCGTGGCGAGCGCACCGTCGAATTCAGCCAGATCTCCCACCCGCCGCAAGCTGCGTTGCCGGCCGTCGGCGAATGCGAGCTCGACGCCCTCGCCCTTGAGCAGCACCATCTTGCGGTTGTAGGCGGCGAAATCGGAGAAGGGGCCGGACGCGTCGATGTGCGCCACGCTCACCCGCCATGCGAAGGCCTCGCCATCCGCCGGCACCCGGATGGCCTCATGCGTCATGCCCGCGCCGTTCTTCCACGGCCGCGGCGTGTACGAGGATTTGCGCACGATTTGTAGAGGCGGCGGCACCCGCCAATGATACACACATTCGCTTTATTCCCGGCCCCGGGAGACTCAAGGCCGCTGCGCCCCCTCCAGCCGGGCGGCATCAGTCCGTGTATATTGGCGCGGTGGCGCGCGAATACACCCACTTGCCGCGAAAGCTCGCACTTTGAGCGGCGATCTCGAAGTCCTGCTGCGCTCGCGGATTCCGATCATTGCGGTCGAGTCGCGCGACGAATCGCAGGTTCTGAAATCGTTGCTGCGTGCCTGCGCGAACCTGTCCGCTGCACAAGGAGCCGCGCCGCCGGGCCGCGGCACCGGCCTGCCGCTTTTTCAGTGGACGGTCACGGACGGTTTGAAGCGCCTCGATATGAATGTGGGACCGCCGCAGCGGAACATCAGCGAGGCCATCGATGTCCTGAAGCACATCCGCGCCACCAATCTCGCCGGCGCCTATGCGCTGCTGGATTTTCATCCTTATCTGCACGATCCAACGCTGATCCGGCTGCTCAAGGACATCGCACTCAATTACGACGCCTGCGCACGCACCATTGTGTTGATAAGCTACCAATTGGAGATTCCGCACGAGATCGAACATCTCACCGCCCGCTGCGAGCTTGCGCTCCCCGACCGTGACGCACGGCGCCGGCTGGTGCAGGAAGTCGCGCGGCAATGGATGCATGGCAATCCGCGCCAGCCGCTGAAAATCGACGAGCGCGCGCTCGATATGCTGGTCGAGAATATGAGCGGGCTGAGCGAGTCTGACACCCGCCAGCTTGCCCGCAACGCCATATACCAGCATGGCGCCCTGCAGATCTCGGATGTCCCGCAGGTGATGCGCGCCAAGTACGAATTGCTGAACCACAACGGCATTTTGCGTTACGAGCACGACACTGCGCACCTCGCCGACGTCGGCGGGTTGGCAAACCTCAAGGCATGGCTGGAGAAGCGTGCCGCCGCATTCGATGGCTCCGCGCCGGGACTCGATCCGCCCAAGGGCATCATGCTGCTCGGCGTGCAGGGCTGCGGCAAGAGCTTGGCCGCGCGCGCCTGCGCGGGCATATTCAACGTTCCGCTGCTGCGGCTCGATTGCGCCGCTCTGTTCGACAAGTATGTCGGCGAATCGGAGCGCAACCTGCGCGAATCGCTTGGCGCCGCGGATTTGCTGGCGCCGTGCGTTCTATGGATCGACGAGATCGAGAAGGGCTTCGCCGCGGGCGATGCCGACGGCGGTGCCACGCGCCGCGTGCTCGGCGCATTCCTGACGTGGTTGGCCGAGAAGTCCAGCCGCGTGTTCGTCCTGGCAACGGCCAACGACATAGCCGCGCTGCCGCCGGAGTTGATCCGCAAGGGACGATTCGATGAGATCTTCTTCGTGGACCTGCCCAATCAGGAGACTCGTGCGGAAATCCTGCGGATCCACGCCGCCAAGCGCGGCATCGCTCTCGATGCGTCCACGCTGAGCGGCCTTGCCGCAGCCTGCGAGGGCTTCTCCGGCGCGGAAATCGAACAAGCGGTCGTGGCGTCGCTTTATAGCGCACACTCGCAACATATCGGACCCGGGCCGCGGCTGCTCGCCGCCGAGATCGCGGCGACGCGTCCCCTGGCCGTGGTGATGGCTGAGAAGGTTCGTGCCCTGCGCAGCTGGGCAAGGCTGCGCACGGTGGCGGCGGAGTAGCGCCGGCTGTCGGCCGGCTAGCCTTTCCAGACCGTGGTGAGCACGAATATCAGGGCGATGATGACCAAGCCCAGATGGCCGAGAGCTGCGCGGGATTTCGCCAATAAATCGTTGGCCGGCGGTTGCGGAGCGGCGGAGAGTCGAGCGAAGGCTGCAAGGAATATCATCGCCCAAGAATAAGGGGGCTGCTCGGCAAAAGCGTGACCGGATTCACGACTTTATGAAGGCACCTCGCTCCTGCAGCGAGAAAATGTCGACTCGCCGAACTGCGCTGGTAGAGTTCCATCATGCTCTCGAACCGTTCAATGGCGCCGGGAATCATTATCCCCGTTCTAAGCTACCCGGACGTTGGCAAAGCGTCCGACTGGCTGTGCAGCGCCTTTGGATTCATCGAGCGCCTGCGCATTGCAGATCACCGCATTCAACTTCGTTTGGGAAATGCGTCGGTGATCCTCAGCCTGGGCGCGCTCCCAAGCGACGTGGTGGCAAGATCCAAGGCTACGCACTCGATCATGGTCCGCGTCGAGGACGTCGACGGCCACTTTCAGCGCGCCAAAGCCAATGGGGCCATGATCCTGCACGAGCCGCAGCTGTTTCCCTATGGCGAGAAGCAGTACTCGGCCGAGGATATCGGCGGCCACATCTGGGTGTTTTCCGAGAGCGTGGCCGATGTCGATCCGGCCGACTGGGGCGGCGATCTGCTCGAGCGCTGACGCACGTGCGCCGCCTCCAGACTTAGGCGCACCATAAAAAAGGCCCCGAGGCTCTTTCGAGTCCGGGGCCATATCTTTAGATACTTCTTATTATCTCATTCGGCAGCTTCTGTATCCCCCGCCGGTACCGCATCATCTGAGTCGCTCATGCCACCGCCAACATCCATGAAGCTGCGGCGCCGGCTGTCATCAAAGGCGCGTCGGCGTCGAGCATGATACGCGAAGCCGGTGCCGGCGGGAATGAGTCTTCCAACGATGACGTTCTCCTTCAAGCCGCGCAGGTCGTCCTTGAGTCCGCGCACCGCCGCTTCGGTAAGCACACGGGTGGTCTCTTGGAACGAGGCCGCGGAAATGAAGGATTCCGTCGCCAACGAAGCCTTGGTTATACCTAACAGCATCGGTTCCCAGGTCGATTGATGCTTGCCCTCGGACTTCTGCTTGGCAATGACATCGAGCAGCCTGCCGCGATCCATCTGTTCGCCCTTGAGCAGCCCGGAATCGCCGGTATCCAATACCTCGATTTTACGTAACATCTGCCGCACGATGACTTCGATGTGCTTGTCGTTGATCTTCACGCCCTGCAACCGATACACGTCCTGGATTTCCCGCACCAGGTAGTTGGCCAAAGCCTCGACCCCCTGCAACCGCAATATGTCGTGCGGGTTGGGCTCGCCGTCGGCGATGACCTCGCCCTTCTCCACCTGCTCGCCTTCGAACACGTTGAGATGGCGCCACTTCGGGATCAGCTCCTCGTACTTGTCGCTACCCTCATTGGTAATGATGAGGCGGCGCTTGCCCTTGGTTTCCTTGCCGAAGCTCACCGTGCCGCTGCGCTCCGCCAGAATCGCGGAGTCCTTCGGCTTGCGGGCCTCGAACAGGTCGGCGACGCGCGGCAGACCGCCGGTGATGTCGCGGGTCTTGGAAGACTCCTGCGGGATGCGCGCGATGATGTCGCCCACGGACACCTTCGAGCCGTCCTCCAGGCTGACGATCGCGCCCGCCGGCAGGGCGTAAACCGCCGGAATGTCCGTATTGGCGAAGGTGACTTCCTTGCCCTTGGCATTGGTCAGGCGCACG
>Ga0116129_1000799_pt1 | contig 18796 bp, 14 predicted proteins | sample June2015DPH_17_2_FD_89732 | JGI IMG/M metagenome (GOLD analysis project Ga0116129, IMG submission 89732) | Peatland microbial communities from SPRUCE experiment site at the Marcell Experimental Forest, Minnesota, USA - June2015DPH_17_10 | ecosystem: Environmental > Terrestrial > Soil > Wetlands...
GCAGAACCTCGAACCAGACGGCGAGGCTGATGATCAACCCCTTGATGATGAGCTGGTAGAACGAGGAGACGCCGAGCAGACTGACACCCCACAGGCGAGCCGTATCTTCATTGCCGCCGAGTGCATAAAGCAGCCGGCCGAAGCGGTTATGGCCGAGAACGAAAATCGCAAGAACTGCTCTCGTCAACAAAAAGCCCCGGACAATGCCGGGGCTTTCGTTTGTGCAGAGATCAGTCTTTCGCGATCACGAGCCGCCGCCGAACTTGTAGTTCACGCCAACCCTGACAATGTTGCCATTGAAGTGGGTCGTGGTGCTTGTGCCAACCGATTTTGTCCCGAAATCAGAAAAACTGGTTGGGGTGACGTTAACAGAATAACCGCCGGTCGCGTATTCCGCCGAGCCCAAATCATAATAGAGATATTCCAGCTTGGCGGTCCAATTGGGAGAGAACATCCATTCGGCCCCGCCACCTGTGGTCCAACCGACACGAGTGTCCGAGAATGACCCGGATGAAGAACCGGGGACCGCACCGCCAGTGTTGTTAAAATTGATTTGGGTGCTGGAACTTACCTCACCATAAGCCAGGCCGCTGGTCGAGTAGAGCAGCAGGTTGGGTATCGGGGTTACGCCCAGACGAGCCCGCACCGTTCCGAGATAATCGAGACGGTTGGAAACCGTGGTGGTTGTCACCCAAAATGGACCGGCAGCTTGGCCTGCCGTTGATGTGACGTTCAGATTCTGGCGCAGCGTCGAATCCTGAATATCCGCTTCCAGGCCCGCTACGAAAGAGCGAGAAAATTGATAGTTGTAGCCAGCTTGCGCACCGCCGAGGAATCCGCTGGAGCGATTGTTGAATTGGTTTGTCGCGGTGCTGGCGATGTCACCGGCGGTGCGAGTGTCATTGAACTGGGGCAAAAGAATTGCCGCGTCGGTGTTCGTCCGACCAAGCGAATCGATATAGCCCGCGTTGACGCCGGCGTACCACCCGGTCCAACTAGTCGCGCCCGGCGGCAAAGCGCGTGCTTTCACAGGCATGTCAGGGGCGACGGGCCTGTCCGAGTCGAATTTATAGTTGAACCCGACACGAAGAATATCGTCGGTGAACCTGGCGCTGCTGACCAATATGGACGGAAGGGTGTTGCCCGGCGATGCGCCGCCGAACGCACCCCCATTGATCGATCCAAGGTCGATGTGGAGATACTCTACCTTCCACCTCCAGGGGCCGTTTCCGATCAGGCCTTCGATTCCGACGCCCGCAGTCCAACCCGCCTTCAACTGGGAGTAGCTGAACGGTGTGGAGAAGTTCTCCTCGCCACCATTGAGCGCCAACGAGTTGCTGCCCGAAACCGATACCTCGCCGAAAGCGAGACCTCCGGTGCCGTATATCCAGAGGCCATTCGATTCGAAGCCCGCGCGGCCGCGAAAAGTTCCGAACCAGCCCAATTTACTGGTGAGATCGTTGGCGTTCGCAAAGCTACAAAGTACCGACGTACAGAGGTTCGGTGTGCCGGCAAACCCGCTGTGTGCCGAGCCTCTCTGGCCAGACCCTTGAATGTCTGCTTCGATGCCCCCAAGCCAGTGCGGCGCTATTCGCCCGACATACCCGAACTGGCCGCCGCCAATAACACCATTTACCTGCGACGAGGCGGAGCTGGCTCCTCCCGCAAATGGGAGGGTGAATTCATTGGCTTGAAAAGGCTTGACGGAGGTGTCGGTGTCGCTCTTGCCCCAGCTATAACCCAGGTTGCCACCGGCGTACCAGCCGACCCAAGGGTCCGATACGGCGACCGGCGCAACCGGCGCCTTCAGCGGCATGTCGGCGGCATACGAAGAGTTGAAGCCCAGGCACAGCGAAGTGCTGGCCAGCATGGCAAGTTTGGCGCGATTCATAAATACCCTTGGGCGGTATCTATTTGTCACGTTCAGCCCGCCAACCTCACCATGCAGCAAGATGGAACCACTTGCGAGGTGCGCCAGAGTAAAGTTCCACCCTGTGTTGTTCTTGCCACAGCGCGCGGCGCCCTAGCCGAGCGATCCCAGCAACTGCCGGTAAGGTGCGGAGCAACCGCGATCGTTTGGCAGCGAGGGCACAGGCCGGTCATTTATGCTGAGGCCGCAAAGCTTTGCTACGTTGCGCAGGGCCGTTGTGGGGTCATCCGCCGTGGCTTCGTAGCTTACGACGCGGACGATATCCGGTAGTTTCTGGGCGGTCAGGTCAATCATTGTATCATACCAATCCAGATATTCCCTGATCGCCTTCAGGTCATAGGCATAGGAGTTACCGTAGAGGTACCTCGTCAGATAGATTCGCCAGGCCACGTCGTCCGGGCTGCGCTTCACAAGCAGGAATCGGGCATTGGGGATCGCGCTGGCGAGAAGCGCGGCATTATGGATGTGGCCAGGCAGGGTATTGGTGAATACGCGCGCCGACCCCGCCCGCCGCGCCAAGTCTTCGAGGTACATTTCACGAAATGACGGCAACAAGTGCGCGGGAAGGTCTTCCAGGCGGCTGCTTGCGGGAATGGCTGCGGCCTGGAAAGTTCGGCGCACCGCCTTTTCCACGATAGGAACTTCACACCCCGCCTTTGTACCATCCAATGAGCCTACCAGCCGCTCCAGCGAAGTTTTGCCGGACCGCGAAGGGCCCAGGATAAAGAGCGAAATTGGCTGCTCGCGGTTGGTGGAGGGTTGGGCCGCGCTGGGGGAAACGCTGCGAAGTCTGACAAGTGACCTTTCGCGCCGCACTATGTTCGTCTTGATCTCCGCTTGCGATTCAGCCGCCAGCGGCCGGTTTGCCGCCACAAGGGTTTCCCAGGCCTCCGCATGGCGCCCGGCTGCGTCCAGCGCCGCTGCCCTTGCGAACAGGAATGTGTTCTTGAAAGCCGCATCGGTCGTGTTTCGGCCGGCAGCCAGCTGATCCAACGCACCCAGGACGTCGATCGGCACGGTGCCTGGCGGCAACGTGGTCATGGCGTGCAGCAACCGGAGAGAGCGAATTCCCCGACGATACGCTTTGCCGAGAACGTCGGCGGCGTCCGCCGATTGCCCAAGGCTCGACAGGCACAACGCCAGCCCAATGGCCGGGGTTTCCATATTAGGATCGAGAGTCAGAGCCTGATAGTAAGCCTGTTTCGCAAGCTCGTACTCGCGCTCTTCCCGGTGAATCTCTCCCAGAGACGAAAAAATGCTGGCATCCCGCGGCCTGATGGCCAACGCCCTATCGAGAGTTTGCGCGGCCATCTCGCCTGCGCCCAGCCGAAGATAAGCTAAGCTCAACGCCGTGAGTGTCATCCAGTTTGCTGGATCGAGCATTGATGCGCGGACCAGGCAATCGAGCGCACGTTCGAAGTCGCCCTTATCCAGATACACCAGGCCGAGCGTATGCAATGCCGCTACATACCCGGGATGGCGACGTGCCAGCGGATAACAAATAGCCTCCGCGCGATCGAACTTGCCTTGTTGGCGCAGCCCGTCCGCTTCTTCCAACAGCTCGCGCGGTTGTCGTGAGGAGTGAGACTGTCTCCCCGAAGGCGGCGCATCAGTAGATCGTGCCAAGTTCATTCACCTTCAATAGCGGAGGGAGGAGGAGCACTCGTGATCGCAGAATACGCAGATAAAATGCAAAATACTGCGCGCCGTCGCCTCATGCCAGTGCCGGGGCATCTCAGCCGAAAAGAAGAATGTCAAACAGACTTCCCCCGCGATAATCCGCAAACCAGTTCATATCCGCTTCGGGCTGCTTGGCCGCCGGATATCGGTTTCATCCCAACCTCAGTTCTTCCAGTTCTTCTTTTGCAGGACGTCGAACCAGACGGCGAGGCTGATGATCAACCCCTTGATGATGAGCTGGTAGAACGAGGAGACGCCGAGCAGGCTCATGCCGTTGTTCAAAACCCCTATGATCAGCGCGCCGATGATCGTGCCGCCGATGGTGCCGGAGCCGCCCGCGAGGCTGGTGCCGCCGATCACCACGGCGGCGATGGCGTCAAGCTCGAACATGTTGCCGAGGTTGGGGGAAGCGCCGTTCAATCGGGAGGCCAGCAAAATGCCCGACAGCGCCGAGAGCAGCGAAACCGTCACATAGACGATGATTTTCGTCGCGTAGATGTTGATGCCCGACAGGCGCGCGGCCTCCTCGTTGCCGCCGAGCGCATAAAGCCGCCGGCCGAAGCGGGTGTGGCCGAGAACGAAAATCGCAAGAGCGGCGATGACGACAAAGATCGCGACCGGCACGGGAAGGCCGTCGCTCGTACCGAACACATAAGCCGCGAGCAACAAGCCAACTGCTGCGGCAATCATGCCGGGCAGGTCTCTTTCAAAAAGTGGAAGGCCGGCTGTCCGGCTTTCCCGCCAGGTTTTGGCGATCGCGTAAAGGCCGGCCAGTGCAGCGATGGCGAGAAGCACCAATGTCAGTGCGGGCGGAATATAGGCGCTGCCGAGAAAGGCAAAGGACGGATCTGCGACCGGAACGGAACTGCCGCTCGACAGCGACAACGCCACGCCGCGGCCGATCGTCAGCATCCCGAGCGTGATGATGAACGGCGGGATGCGGTAATGTGCGATCCAGAACCCGTTCCAGAACCCCACAAGTCCGCCGACGATCAAAAGCGTGACCGGAACGGCGATCCAGGCGGCAAGCCCGTATTGCATCAATAGCGTCACGACGACCGCCGCGACGCCCACGACCGACCCCACCGACAAATCGATACCGGCGATCAGGATCACCATCGTCATCCCGACGCCGATGATGCCGACGATCGTCACCTGTCTCGCCACGTTGCTGAGGTTGCGTGCGGTGGGGAAGGTGGGATCGGCGAGCGCAAGCGCCACCGTCAGCACCACCAGCGCGATCAGCGTCGCATTGGCCCTGAAGAATCGAAGCGCCTGATTGCCGTGCATGATGGTTTACGTCTCCGCCCGGTGCGCGCCGGTCGCCCATTCCATGATCGCCTCCCGGCTCGCATTCTCCCGCGTGAATTCCGCGACGATGCGGCCTTCGTTCATCACGAGAATCCGGTCGCTCATCCCGATGACTTCTTCAAGTTCTGAGGAGATGAGGATGATTGCCACACCTTGCTCGGCCAGCCGGTTCAGGAGCTTGTGGATTTCGACCTTGGCGCCGATATCGATGCCGCGGGTCGGCTCGTCGAGGATCAAGATCTTCGGGTTCGCATTGAGCCATCGTGCGAACAGGATCTTCTGCTGGTTGCCGCCGCTGAGCGTTCCGACGATGGCGTCGGCGCTGGACGCCTTTACATTGAGCTGTGCGATGTATTGTTCGGTTACCGCGCGCTCTTTGCTGGCATCGATGACCCCGATCGGCGGCGAACTGATCGCCTGCAACGACGCGATCGTGGTGTTGAAGGTGATCGGCTGGTCCAGGAAAAGGCCGAGTGCCTTGCGGTCCTCGGTCAGAAGCGCGATTCCACGGGCGATCGCGTCAGTGGGCGAGCGGATATCGGCTTTCTCGCCCTCGATCAGCACCTCGCCATGCGTCGCTTGCGGGAAAGCGCCAAAAATCGCCGAGACGAGCGTGGTGCGGCCCGAGCCCATCAAGCCGCAAAGGCCGAGAATTTCGCCGCGATAGGCCGAGAACGAGGCGCTCTTGACCTTCCGTTCGTTCGCCAGCGAGGGATGATCGACGGTGAGATTCCTGACATCGAGAATCTTGTCGCCGCGCCGGCGCGCACCTGTCGGATACATTTCCTTCAGTTCCCGGCCAACCATCCGGGCGATGATCTGGTCGAGCGTGATCTCTGATATTGCCGTGGGCTCGCCGATCGTTCGGCCGTCGCGCAGCACCACGACGCGATCGGCGATCTCGGCGATTTCTTCCATTTTGTGCGAGATATAGCACAGGCAGACGCCAGCCTGCCTGAGCCTGCGGATCGCCCGGAAAAGCTCGGCGACCTCCTTGTCTGATAGCGCGGATGTCGGTTCGTCGAGGATGAGGATGCTGGCGTGCATTGACAGCGCCTTGGCGATCTCGACCATCTGCTGCTTGCCGACCGCGATGTGTTTCACCCGGTCGGTGGGCCTGACGTCAGAAAGCCCCAATTCGGCCAGCAGAACCTCGGCGTTGGCGTTCAGTTGGCGCCAATCGATAGCGCCGAAGCTATTGGTCGGCTGGCGGTCGAGAAAGATATTCTCGGCAACGGAGAGCTCGGGAATGAGGTTGAGCTCCTGATGGATGACGGCGATGCCGGCATCCATGGCTTCTCGGGTCGAGTGAAACCGCTGTTTCTCGCCCTTGACGAAGATATCGCCCTGATAGGAAGGATAGGGCCAGACGCCGCCGAGCACTTTCATCAAGGTGGATTTGCCGGCGCCGTTTTCGCCCATCAGCGCCAGCACTTCGCCCGAGCGCGCCTCGAAATTGACGTCGTCGAGCGCCCTGACGCCCGGAAATTCCTTGACGATGTGCTCCATCTTCAGAACGACGTCGGACATGCGCATCGGCTCAGACAATTCCGGTCATTCCGTTTTCGCGTATCCCGGTCAATTTCCGTAGACCTGCTTGTGGGTGTAAAACCCTTCCGCGATGATCGTCGAATCCAGATTGTTCTTGTCGACGAGCACGACCGGTGTCACGAGCGTCGGCACGTCGACGGCGCCGTTGTTGATCATCCGGTCGACCTTGACGAGGGACTTTGGGTCCTTGTCGGGATTTGCCGCAAGCCGCACGGCGATTTCGGCCGCGCTTTCGGCGAGCGGATCGATTTTCTTCCAGATATCCACGGCCTGCTTGCCCTGCGCGACATACTGGATGTTGACGAGATCGGCATCGGAGCCGGCAACGAAGATCTTGTCGGCGCTGGCAAGGCCCTGTGCGTCGAGAGCGGCGATGACGCCGCGCGCCATGCCGGAGTTGTTGCAGATCACGGCGTCGATCTTGTTGCCGGACTTGGTCAGAAGGTTTTCCGTGGTCGCCATCGCCTTGTCCGGCGACCATCCCTCCTGCGACTGATCGGCGACCAGCTTGAGCTCCGGGTAGGCCTTCAGCACCTCGAGAACGCCGCCGCTCATCGTATTGGCATTGGAATCGCCGGGTTGTCCGCGGATGAGCGCGACATTGCCTTTGACCGAACCGTATTTCGCCTTGAGCCATGCCACCATGGCTTCCGCCTGAAGTTTGCCGACGGCCCAGCTGTCCTGCATCACCATGGCGTCGAGCGGGCCGTTGACCAGCATGGCATCGTATCCGATCACCTTCACGCCGCTTCTGTGGGCCGACGTCACCATGCTGCCCGCGGTGCCGGTATTGACCGGTTGCAGCACGATTGCCTGGGCGCCCCGCGACAGCATGTTTTCGAACGCCGCGAGCTGCGTCTGCTCGTCGTTATTGGCGGAATCGAAGATAACCTCGGCGCCAAGCGCCTTGGCCCTGGCGAGGAAGGCGGCCTTGTCGCGCTGGTAGCGCTCCTCCTGCATGGTTTTCAGGAGAAAGCCGATTTTCACGTTGTCGGCGGCGCCAGCCGGCTTGACCCAGGCGAAAAGCGGAACCGCTAACGACGCAAGACCGCCGAGGATGGTTCTGCGGTGGAAACTCATGGTGCTTCTCTCCCGTGCGGCCTGTTCGGTAGCCGTTCCTGCTCCTGTTTATGAGGATATCGTAGCGGCTAGTACCGCCCATTTGAAGTTCCTGCACACAAGCGGCTAGTGGTCCGATTCTAACATTTGCATTCCGGCGAGGCAGGCACTTTTGCAAATGTTAGAATCACAGGACCACTAGCTTCCACTTCGCCGCAAAACCCTCTAATGGGGCGCATCGCTCGAAAGAGCCGCCGTTTTGAGGTCGCCAGGCCCTTGGAATCCATACCCGAAGAATCTCTGCCGGAAATCCCACCGGAGGTGCCGCCGTCCCCCCGGCGCGAGCCGCTCCTGACGCTGCCTCCTGCATTGACCGGCTATATCCTGCTGCTGGCGATCATTCATTTGCGCGTATTGTTGCCGTCGGACCTCGATGACTGGACCGTCTACGCCTTCGGATTCATCCCCAAGCGCTACGACTCGACGTTGTTGGTGGCTCCTTTTCCGGGCGGGGAGGGCGCCAAATTCTGGACCTTCGTGACCTATTCCCTGTTGCACGCCAATCTCAGCCATATCGGATTCAATGTGTTGTGGCTGTTGCCGTTTGGCAGTGCGCTGGCGCGGCGTTTTGGCGCGGTTCGTTTTTTTGTCTTCATGGCCGTCACGGCGGCGGCCGGCGCGCTGGCGCATCTGGTCTCGCATGAGCATGAACTCGCGCCGATGATCGGTGCTTCCGCCTCCGTCTCCGGCACCATGGCTGCCGCCATCCGGTTTGCATTCGCGCAGGGGAGCTTTCTCTCCGGCCGCGGCGATGCGGACGCCGCCGCAAAGGTACCCGCGCAATCCCTGTGGCGAGCCCTGCGCGACCGTCGCGTGGTCGCCTTTCTGGTCGCCTGGTTCGGCGTGAACATCATTTTCGGCATCGGATCGATCGCGATAGGTATGGAAGACGTCAGCGTCGCCTGGCAGGCGCATATTGGCGGCTTTCTGGCAGGCCTTCTGCTGTTTTCGCTGTTCGATCCGGTTCCGCGTGCCGCAACCCATGCTGCAGATGCGGCATCGCAAGATGGGATTTGATTCCCCTTATCGTCGCTTGCGGGGTCGCGCGATTTCCTCCATCATTTGTGATTAGTTGGCGGCACGGCTTAAGCCCGTGATGTGCTTATTTAAGCCGTACCGCCGTCCAAGCGCCCGCAACCAAAGTGGCGCGACATTGTTGTTTGCAGACTCAGAATGAATAAAGAGCGCGCCTGCTTTGCAAGAGCGCGATCGGTTTCAAGGAGGCGACAATGACGGTACGTGCAATTCTCGATACCAAGGGCCATCAAATCACGAGCGTCGATCCGGAGACGAAACTTGCCGCCGCGATCAAAATGCTGGGCGAGCGCAAGATCGGCGCCGTGCTGGTGCTGAGCGCGGGCCGGATCGAGGGCATCCTGTCGGAGCGCGACATCGTGCGCGTCCTCGGCGAGCGGGGCGCTGCGGTTCTCGACGAACCCGTCAGCGCAGTGATGACGCGCAAGGTCGTCAGCTGCAAGCAGTCCGACACGGTGGCCGCCATCATGGAGATGATGACGCTCGGAAAATTCCGCCACTTGCCGGTTGTCGAGGGCGAGCGGGTGGTCGGCCTGATTTCGATCGGCGACATCGTCAAATGGCGCGTGATGGAATACGAACACGAGCAGGAAGCGCTGCGCGAATATATCAAGACGGCTTGAGCGGATTTACATGCCCTAGTCGTCGCTCTCGACTTTGGGAGTGGTTGGCGCCGGCGCCAGAACCTCGATCACTTCCTGGATGGAAGCCATGGCGCGTTCGGCGGCGCGTGCGCCATGCGCGATCAACTCGTCGGCGCGGTGAAAATCAAACCAGCCGACCTGGCCGATCCGGGGCGTGATCAACAGGTCAGGCGGATCGCCCGCAAGGCGCGCGCGGGTGATGCGGTCCTGCATGATGTTGAAGGCATCGACCATGACGGAAGAAATGCCCGGCCGGCCGCCGCCGCCGAAAAATTCCCGTTTGACCGCGCGCTCGGCCGAAAAGAACTTGCCAATTCCGCGCCGCGGGGGAGCAGGCTCAGCCGGTACTTCCTGCGCGACGGCGGAAGCGCCGTGCGAATAGATCGTGGTCGAATGGGCAAATATGTCGCTTGAAAGGTTGGCGGCGATGACGATTTCGGCGCCCATGGCGCGCGCCGCCGATACCGGCACTGGATTGACCAGTGCGCCATCGACCAGCCAGCGGTTGCCCGCGAGCACCGGCGCAAATATGCCGGGTAACGCATAAGAGGCGCGCATCGCATCCACGAGGCGGCCGTGGGTCAACCAGGTTTCGTGCCCGGTGCGGACTTCGGTCGCGACGCTTGCAAATTTCAGCGGCAGATCTTCGATCAAGATGTGGCCGAGGGAGGCCTCGAGTTCCGCGGCCAGCTTGTCGCCGCCGATCAGGCCCGAGCCGTTGAGTTTGAGATCGAGATAGGAAAGAACGTTTCGCGGTTGCAGCCCGCGTGCCCATCGTTCCAGCGTATCGAGATGTCCGGCAGCAAAGGCACCGCCGACCACGGCCCCGATCGAGGTGCCGACCACGACGTCGGGAACGATGCCGTAGGCGGTCAGGGTTCGGACGATGCCGATATGGGCGAAGCCACGCGCGGCTCCGCCGCCGAGCGCAAGCCCGATGACCGGCCGCCGGCCGGCCGTTCTGTCCCGGACTTCTCCGTTGTTTTGGCCCCGTCCGATCCAATGATCCAACACGTTAATGGCAGTCTCCTTCCAGGGCGTGAGAAGGCTATCTTCCAAGGCGTGACAGAGAAGGCTATCGCGAGATGGCCGCTCCCGCCAGAAGGGCCGGCAGGCATGGTTTATGCCGGGGTTGGGAGGTGAGATTGTGACGAGACCGCGATGAAGTCTTATGGGGTAACGGAGGCGGCCGGTGCCGGTTCCGTCCTTGCGGCCTACCACATCGAGGCTTGAATTTGCCGCGTTTTCAGTGAAAAGCATCCGTTATGATTTGGGGAAGCCAGGATACCGGCGGATTAGGGCGGGGTAGGCGTTGCGGCCTGGCGTCGATATTTGCCGTGGTTTTGGGCTCGGTCCTTGCAGTCCCAGTTTCGGCGCAAATGTTCAGTGACCGGCCGCCACCGATACCGCCGGCTTCCGTTCCCGAGCCCCCGGCCGGACCCGCGATGAATTTGGCGCCACCCTCCGGCCCGGCGTCGATCCCCAATCTGCCGCCGCCGTTGACCGCGCCGCCTGCCGTTGCCTCAGTGCCGCCGGTCGTCGCCCCTCAGGGCGCTGTTGCACCGAATCAGGCGGTGCTGGCGCTGACGGCGCGCTTCGGCAAGGATCTTCCCGCGATCACCAGCGGGCTGGTGTGGCGCATATTTTCCGACCGGTCGGACGAGACCGGAAATATGAAGTTGGTCCGCGAGGATCGTGGCGCAACGCCGAACATCGTGCTGCAGCCGGGTAACTACGTCATCCATGTTGCCTTCGGCCTCGTCAGCGCCGTGCGGCCGGTCACACTCAAGCCGGAGACCGATCGCGAATCCTTCATCCTTCCCGCCGGGGGCCTGCGTATCGAGGGCCGCGTCGGTTCCTCGAAGATTCCGCAGAACCAGGTTTCATTTGCGATCTACAAGGGCAGCCAGTTCGAAGTCGGCGAGCGCGCCTCGGTCGTGCCGAACGTCGCCGCCGGCGACGTCGTGCTCTTGCCCGAGGGGACGTACTACATCATTTCCAATTACGGCGATGCCAATTCGGTGGTGCGTTCGGATATTCGCGTACAGGCCAGTAAGCTGACGGATGTCGTCATCACCCATCGCGCCGCCGTCATCACGCTCAAACTTGTCAGCGATCGCGGCGGCGAGGCGCTGGCCAACACCGCGTGGTCGGTGATCACACCGGGCGGCGACGTCATCAAGGAATCGATCGGCGCATTTCCCCGGGTCATATTGTCCGAGGGTGAGTACCGGGCCATCGCCAAGAACGAGGGCAAGGTGTACGAGCGCCCCTTCAACGTCGTTAACGGCGTCGACGGCGAAGTCGAGGTCGTCGCGCGCTGATATTCGCCGAAAATTACTGTCATAATTTCTAACGCGCGCTAACCATCGCGCGATTTAAAACTGTCATAATCATTGCCCTGCCGGCCGCCGCGTGGAATTTTTACGCTGCCTTAAAGTACCGCCGCATTGGATGAAGCGCGCCAAGAATTTGAGTGCTTTGGGGAATGTCATGCTTGCTGCCGGGAAGTCGTCGGGAAAATCAGCACCAGAGATGTTCGATGATGTCCCGGTCTTGCAGCGCAAGTGGCAGGCCGGACTGCGTCCCGGCGAGAAGCTGCCGGCTTACGAAGACATCATGCTCGGAAGCCTCGGCCGGCTCGCCGATCACATCGTTCTGCTCAAGGATGGCCCCGACGGGTTAGAAGTGTCCCGCACCGGCCGCTACACTCACAAGTGGCTGGGTCAGGACCACTGCAACGTTCCGATCAGCCAGTTGTCGCCGGATTGCGCGACCGTCCTCGCCGAGGCGGCCGCTTGCGCGCTCAACAACAACCGTCCTTACCTCACTGCCGCCCATTGCGTACGCGACGGATTGGTTCAGGCCTATAACGTGCTGGCCCTCCCGACCTCGTCGCGCTGGGGCCATACCCTTATCGGCGTTTATATCAACGAACGCGATCCTCAATATAATCTGCTCGACGCGATTTTCTCCGCCACCGACGAAGGCGTGCTGTCGCTCGCGACGATCCGTGACTCGCAAGGGAAGCCGTTCGATTTCCAGATCGTTCACCACAATGCGGGTGCTGCGCGGTTGCTCAAATTGCCTGCCGCCGAGTTGCTCTGGCAGCGGCTCAGCTCAAAGGGAAATCTTCTGTGTTCGAGCGGAGTGATCGAGCGATTGCTTCGTGTCGTGAGAAGCGGCGAGGGCGATCAGTTCGAGATCGACAGCGACGATCGAAACCTGAAACTGGGCGCAACCGCCTTCGGCGACATTCTCGCGCTGACCGTCTCCGATGTTACTGCCTTGAAACGGCGCGAGGCCTCCTTCCGGTTGTTGTTCGACAACAATCCGGTGCCGATGTGGGTATTCGACCCCGAGACGACCGGCTTTATCAGCGTCAACGACGCGGCAATCCAGCACTACGGCTATAGCCGCGAGAAATTTCTCGCCATGAAGTGCGACGAGATCTGGCCCGAAGATGAGCGGATCAGCCACAAGGAAGCGCTGCTGCACATCGGGGAGGCCTATCAGTCCAACCGCAACTGGCGGCATCTCAAGGCCGATGGCAGCGAAATCCACGTGCTGACCTTCGGGCGGCGGGTAACGTTCGACGGGCGCGACGGCTATCTTGTCGCCATCGTCGACATTACCGAGCGGCGCAAGGCCGAGGCCCGCGTCGCCTACATGGCCCATCACGACGGCCTGACCGATCTGCCCAACCGCGAATTCTACCAGGAGCAGTTGCGTCAGGCGCTTGAGGAAGCACAAGCCACCAGCAAGCGGGTGGCTGTAATGTGCGTCGATCTCGACCTGTTCAAGAACGTCAACGACTCCTTCGGCCATCCCATGGGAGACCGCCTCTTGCGGCTGGTCGCCGACCGGTTGCGGTCGCAGGTTCGCAGCAATCACCTTGCCGCCAGGCTGGGCGGTGACGAATTTGCGCTGATCTTGACTTCCAACATCTCGCCGAATGAGGTCAGCGATTTTTCCACCCGACTGATCGAGGTGTTAAGCGCCAGCTACGATATCGACGGCATCGAGGTCGTGATCGGCGCCAGCATTGGCATTGCGCTGTCGCCGAGCGACGGCACGACATCCGAAGAATTGATGCGCAACGCCGATATGGCGCTGTACCGGGCGAAGTCCGACGGCGGCGGCGTTCATCGTTTCTTTGAGCGCGAGATGGACCGCCTGGCGCAAAGACGCCGCGACATGGAGGTCGACCTGCGCCGCGCCTTCGCCAATGGCGAGTTCGAATTGTACTATCAGCCACTGGTGAACATCGGCGCCGATCGCATCAGCGGCTTTGAATCGCTGTTACGCTGGCAGCATCCCGACAAGGGCATGATCTCGCCGGCGGAGTTCATTCCGATCGCCGAGGATATCGGATTGATCGTGCCGCTCGGGGAATGGGTGCTGCGCGAAGCCTGCGCCGAGGCAACCAAATGGCCCGACGACGTCAAGGTCGCCGTCAACCTGTCCGCGGTGCAGTTCCGCAGCCGCAATCTGGTTCAGGCCGTGATCTCGGCCCTGGCGCATTCCGGCCTGTCGTCGCGGCGGCTCGAGCTTGAGATCACCGAGTCGGTTTTTCTCGCGGAAACCGAAGCCAACCTCGCCATCCTGCATCAGCTGCGCGCGCTCGGCGTCAGCATCTCGATGGACGATTTCGGCACCGGCTATTCCAGCCTCAGCTACTTGCGAAGCTTTCCGTTCGACAAGATCAAGATCGACCGCTCTTTCGTCAAGGACATCGCCGAGCGGCCCGATTGCGTCGCGATCGTCCGGGCGATTTCAGGCCTTGGCCGCAGCCTGAATATCGTCACGACGGCGGAAGGCGTGGAAACCGTCGACCAGCTCGACTGGCTGCGCAACGAAGGCTGCAACGAAGTTCAGGGATTCCTCTTCAGCCCGGCAAAACCGGCGGTCGAGATCGCGGCGCTCTTGTCCAAGTTCGGACGGCGCGCCTCGCAGGCGGCGTGAGCGGCGTCTTTGCGAAGATCAGCTCGGGAAAATCAGACAGGTCGTTGTGCCGTGGGCGAGCAGGCGTCCCTGGCTGTCGGTGACCCGTCCCTCGGCGGTGCCGATACGGCGGCCACGGTTTAAAACCTTGCCCTCCGCCCTGATCGCCCCGGTCTCGGGCGTGATGGGGCGCAGCAGCGAAATCTTGAACTCAAGCGTCGTCTGGCTCATGTCCTTTTCCAGCGTCGACTGCACCGCAAGCCCCATGCAGCTGTCGAGCAGCGTCGCCGTGAGGCCGCCATGCACCGTGCCGGCCGGATTGAGGTGATCGGCGGTCGGCGTGATCGCCACCACCACGCGGCCGGCCTCGGCCTCGGTGACGTCATAGCCAAGCGTTTTGGCGATGGTGTTCAGCGGCAGCGTCCGGTTGGCGAGGCCTTGCACGAATTCAAGCCCCGTCATTTCCTTGCGCTGGTCTGCACCGACTGTTCCATAGGTCCTGGTTGCGATCTCGCTTCTCATGCGTGTGTCCTCTCGTGTTCATTTGTCAGGCATCATGGCGTCCGCCCCTGTCGCAGGGCCGAAGGTGGCCGGCCATAGAGTTGCAGGAATGCTGCGCGCATGCGTCTTGGATGAGAAAATCCGGCGCGTCGTGCGACTTCGTTGATGGCCGAATCGGTGTTGTCGAGCAGTCGTTTGGCGCGCTGGATCCGAAGCGATAGCGCAACCTGTAACGGTGAGGCAGCGAGGTGGTCCGCGAATAGCCGCGACAGATGGCGCGGTCCTATTCCCAATCGGGCTGCGAGCGCGGTGACGCCGTTCCGGTCGAGAGCGCCTTGCTCGATCAGCTTCAGCGCGCGCGCGACCGTTGTCTGCGTGCCCTTCCAGGCCGGACAGAACGGCGCGGTCTCGGGCCGGCAACGCAGGCATGGACGAAAGCCGGCGCGCTCGGCTGCTGCGGCGCTCGGGTAAAAGCGGATATTGCGGGCAAAGGGCGTCCGCGCCGGACACACCGGCCGGCAATAGACGCCGGTGGTCTTGACCGCGACGAAAACAACGCCGTCAAAAGCGGGATCGCGGCGCTGAAACGCTTCATATTGGGCGGCGAAATCGAGCATGGCGGACGCTATACAAAAGGCGGTGCGGCTGGACCACCCGCTTCCTGTTGACCATGTCCGAAAACGACCGCTCTTCGATGCGCGGGGAACAATGGCCTCATCCTTCGAGACGCGCGTTCCGCGCTCCTCTGGATGAGGTGCAACTAAAACCGCGTGACGATATCCGACAGCACAGGCCGTGGCCGGTCCTCGCTCGGCCTGGACACCGTGCCGATATGGATGAAACCGGCAAGCTTTTCTTCCGCCTTCAACCCAAGCCCATCGAGTACGTCGCGGTCGAAGGAAAACCATCCCGTCAGCCAGCACGCGCCATAGCCCAGCGCGGTGGCGGCGGTCACGATGTTCATCGCGCTCGCCCCCGCCGACAGTTCCTGTTCCCACGGCGGCACCTTGGGATGCGGCTTGGTGAAGCTCACGATCCCAATCACCAGCGGCGCGTCGGTCAGGCGCCGCTTCTCGACGTCGATCTCGGCCGGTGAAGCATTCGGATTTTTCCGCGCAAACACGCCGGAAATGATTTCACCAGCTCGGAGACGCGCATCGCCTTCGAAAACAATGAAACGCCACGGCGCGAGCTTGCCGTGGTCAGGCACCCGCGCGCCGATCGTCAGAATGGTTTCAAGCTCGGCCGGCGAGGGGCCCGGCGAGTTCATCTCGCGCGGCTTGACGGAACGGCGGGTTTTCAAAAGTTCTAGGGCGTCGGGCACGTCTATTTCCTCGAAAGCGTTGGCGATCGCGCGGCAGAGATAGGCACATCGCCAAGTGATGGAAGTCGGTTTAGAGCGCTTATGACAAGCGAAATCTTTTTCCGGGCCAAGACCCCGACACAATTTTCAGGGACAAGAGTCTTCTATGACAACCGGACGGAGCAGGGGGCGATGGTTATCCGATTGGCGGGTTTGGCAGTTCTTGCTTTTGTCCTTACCGGCTGGACTCCGGTGCTCAATCCGACGTTTCAAGTCGCACAAAATGCCGAGAGCGGCGACAAGGCCATGGATGCCGCGCAGCGCGCCGACAGGGAAATGGAAATTGGTCGTTACAACATCGACAAGCGCAATTACATAGGAGCCATCAATCGCTTCAAGACCGTGATTACTCAATACCCGACCTCGGCTGATGCCGAGGAAGCTTTGGCGCACCTCGGCGAGTCCTTTCTGGCAATCGGCCTTAAAGCTGAGGCACAATGCGCTGCCGCCGTGCTGGAGCGAAAATTTCCTGACGGCCAATGGTCTTATAAGGCGCGCGAGGCGCTCAAGTCGGCCGGCCTGGAGCCAGCCGAGGATGAGAAAAACAGGACTTGCCAGGCAATCAAGTAAGCATGCCGTCGGCGCAAGAGCCGCGCCGACGTAATCAGGCCGCATGTAGTCAGCCGACCGACCGAGCCCGCTTCACATCCGGCGGTGTCGCCTCATCGATCAGCGCGGCAATCGCCTCATCGGTCGCCATCACCTTCTGCCCGTCGCTGCCAAGCCGGCGCACGGAAACCGAATGCGTCTCGGCTTCCTTCTTGCCGACCACGAGGAGGGCCGGAATTTTCGCCAGCGAATGCTCTCGGACCTTGTAGTTGATCTTTTCGTTGCGCAGGTCGATCTCGACGCGCAATCCCGCGCGCCGCGCGGCGGCTGCGACAACCTTGGCGTATTCGTCGCCTTCCGAGGTGATGGTGGTGACGACGGCCTGGATCGGCGCCAGCCAGAGCGGAAAATTGCCGGCATAGTGCTCGATCAGGATGCCGATGAAGCGCTCTATCGAGCCGCAGATCGCCCGATGCACCATGACGGGTGTTTTCTTCGAGCCGTCGGCGTCGATGTAGAACGCGCCAAAGCGTTCAGGCAGGTTGAAGTCGACTTGTGTGGTGCCGCATTGCCAGTCGCGGCCGATGGCGTCGCGCAGCACGTATTCGAATTTGGGCCCGTAGAAGGCGCCTTCGCCGGGATTGATCTCGGTCTTGATGCGCTGATTGTGGCTCTTGGCTTCGATCTCGCTGAGCACGGTGGCCATCACGCGCTCGGCATGGTCCCACATCTCGTCGGTGCCGACGCGCTTTTCGGGGCGGGTCGAGAGCTTGACGGTGAGATCGCCGGTGAAGCCGAAGTCGGCATAAACGGAAAGGATGAGGTCGTTGATCTTCAGGCACTCGTCAGCGAGTTGCTCTTCCGTGCAGAAGATATGCGCGTCGTCCTGGGTAAAGGCGCGCACGCGCATCAGCCCGTGCATGGCGCCGGAAGGCTCGTAGCGATGCACGACGCCAAATTCCGCAAGCCGCAAGGGCAGGTCGCGGTAACTCTTCAAGCCATGCTTGAAGATCTGCACATGGCCCGGACAGTTCATCGGCTTGAGCGCAAACCAGCGTTTGTCCTCGGCCTCGTCGCCGGCGGATTGCGCGGCGAACATGTTTTCGCGGTACCAGTCCCAGTGGCCGGATGTCTCCCACAGCACCTTGTCGAGGATCTGCGGCGCGTTGACCTCGCTATAATCGCCGGTGAGCCGCCGGCGCATATAGGCGACCAGCGCCTGGAAGATGGTCCAACCCTTCGCGTGCCAGAACACCACGCCCGGACCTTCCTCCTGGAAGTGGAACAGGTCGAGCTCGCGCCCCAGTTTGCGGTGGTCGCGCTTTTCGGCTTCCTCGATCTGCTTCAGGTAAGCGTCGAGGTCTTCCTGCTTGGCGAACGCCGTGCCGTAGATGCGTGTCAGCATCGGATTGTTGGAATCGCCGCGCCAATAGGCGCCCGCCACCTTCATCAGTTTGAAGGCGTTGCCGATCTTCCCCGTGGAGGTCATGTGCGGGCCGCGGCACAGGTCGAACCAGTCGCCCTGGAAGTAGATCTTGATCGGCTCGTTGCCCGGGATGGCGTCGACCAGTTCGACCTTGAAGTTCTCGCCCTTGTCGCGAAACACCTGCTTGGTCTTTTCGCGGTCCCAAACCTCTTTCGTGAAAGGTTTGTCGCGCGCGATGATCTCGCGCATCTTCTTTTCGATTGCGGCGAAATCTTCCGGGGTGAACGGCTCGTTGCGGAAGAAGTCGTAATAGAAGCCGTTTTCGATCACCGGGCCGATCGTGACCTGCGTACCCGGCCACAGCGACTGCACGGCTTCGGCAAGCACGTGAGCGGTGTCGTGGCGGATCAGTTCGAGCGCGCGGGGATCATCGCGGTTGACCAGTTCGATCTTCGCGTCATTCTCGATTGGATCGTTGAGGTCGGCCAGTTCGCCGTCCAGCGCCATCGCCACCGTGCGCTTGGCCAGCGAAGGCGAGATGCCCTTGGCAATCTCCAGCCCTGTGGTGCTTTTGGGATAGTCGCGCCGGGCGCCATCCGGGAAGGTGAGGGTGACCTTGCTCACGGGTTCAGCCGGCTTCAAATTCGTGAGGCTGTATTGGAATCCGGACGCGGGCGCATTCTTGTCTGACATGATCGTCTCCTCAAGGCTCACTCCTGCGAACGAGCGCAGGTAAGCGGGAA
>Ga0116129_1000800_pt1 | contig 18786 bp, 18 predicted proteins | sample June2015DPH_17_2_FD_89732 | JGI IMG/M metagenome (GOLD analysis project Ga0116129, IMG submission 89732) | Peatland microbial communities from SPRUCE experiment site at the Marcell Experimental Forest, Minnesota, USA - June2015DPH_17_10 | ecosystem: Environmental > Terrestrial > Soil > Wetlands...
GCCAAATGAGCTTCGCAAAATCGTGCAGGTATTTCGCGTACCCGGCCTCCCCGATCTCGGTCGCGAAATAATACTGGTACCAAAACGCGAGCGTAGGTTTCGGCGGCAACGGATTCTTGTTGGCCGCGGGACTGCCAATCAGATAACCGCTGACGGAGAGGATGGCCTTGCAGCGTTCCGGCCAGAGCACAGCCATAATATCGGCAGTACGCGCGCCCCAGTCAAACCCGGCAACGATTGCCTTTTGGATCTTGAGAGCATCCATCAAGGCGATGATGTCGAGAGCTACCACAGACTGCTGGCCGTTGCGCATGGTGTCAGCCGAAAGAAAAGTCGTCGTACCATAGCCCCGCAGATACGGGACGATCACGTGATAGCCTTTCGCAGCCAGCAAAGGCGCAACATCCACAAAGCTGTGAATGTCGTAGGGCCAACCATGAAGAAGAATCACGGCAGGACCAGCCGCAGAGCCCGCTTCAGCGTACCCAACGTTGAGGAGTCCCGCTTCAATCTGCTTCAAAGAAGCGAACGTCGTGTTCGTTCCAGGCTTAATTGCGGGCACATCTGCCGAGTTCACCTTTCCCGATTGCGCCTCCGCCAACCCAAACATCCCCAACTGGGCGGCGGCAACGGTCATGGCAGCAGTGCCAAAAAAACGCCGGCGGTTATGGTCGATCTCTTCGGACATCTTAATCATAGTCATCGCAACTCTCCTTGGTCTGATCTTTGATTGGAAGGCTGTCAGTTAGCGGAGCGTATCTCCACCACGTTGAAGACGTTTCCTGATTCCTGCAAACTCAACGATCTTGCCAGCCTTGTTCTGAGCCCTTGTCCTGACAGGTGCACACTCATCAAGCGCTGCAACGAAGTAATAACGCCAGCAGACGATCAGCGTATCCACGTCGCCGGGCATCTCCAATGAATCTTTGCGGGCCTTGGCGCAACCTAAGCGTCCTTTACGTTCGCTCCTTTTTTAGCCGCAATCGTCATCATTGCCGCAAGGAGGGTGCTTGGCGCGCCATTCGAGTGTTCATTCTGACGGCTCTCGCTAAACCGAAGACTCACTTCATGCAACTGTTTTTCGCGAGCACCACTCACAAAGCTGTCGCGAATCTGTTTGCCCGAAAAATCACAAGCAGCCTCAGCAAAAAACAGGAAATTAACGAATGATTAATCTGAGTTATTGAAAGTTGGTAGCGTTACCGGGGCTCGAACCCGGACTCTTCGCCTTGAGAGGGCGACGTGTTAACCAGTTACACCATAACGCCAAATCACTATCGACACAGGAGGAAACTCTCTCCAGGCGACTCAATAAAGTATAGCTTCTTCCGCAGTCAATGACAACAAACTCGGACGTGCAACCAGCCCCACCGCTTACTTCGCCACGCGCTCGAACCCAAGTGCATGTTTCGGCTGGTAGAGACCCACTTCGCCCCCGCCAGGAAGCCCGATCTTAGTAATCGAACCCCACCTCGCCTCCTGTATCTCAGAACACCGAACACCCTTCTTTCGAAGCGCCGCCATCTCCACCGCAAGATCGTCGCACATCAAATAAAGCTCCTGACGTCCATCCTCTCCCTCCGCAGGATGCACCGCTGCCTCGGCCGGTGGCAGCGCAAAGATCAACCACCCATGACCGGCATCCACGGATGCAAAGCCCAGGACATCCCGCAGAAACACACGGTCGGCCACCGCGTCCTTGCTGTAAACGATCACGTGCGCACCAAAGATCATCGGCCTTTCCCCCTCTCACTTTGATTCCCTAATCCATGCCGCTGTTCCTGCACGCTAAGCTCTCTCCTCCTCAAACGCCTTCAACCTCGCAAGCGCCTCATCCCACTCCCGCGACACCAGCTCCAGATACGCCTTCATCTCCGCAATCGGCCTCGGGTCCAGCACAAACAGGTTCTCCCGCCCCGCCCGCACCCCATGCACAATCCGCGCCCGCTCCAGCACGCGCAGATGCTTTGTAATCGCCTGCCGCGTCAGCACCGCCCCCCCGCTCCCCTGCGAATGGCCCCGCTGAAAATCGCTCAGCTCCGCAATCGAGTAGCTGCCGCCATCGCTCAGCTTCGTCACCAGCGCCAATCGCGTCTCATCCCCCAGCGCGGCGAAGACCATCGCATGGCCCGCGCCGCTGCCGCCGGACGCCCTGCTACGGCTTCGCTGTAACATGGATCTCGATATTCCTCATCTGCTGCGCCCATCCGTTGTCATTCATGCGGAACGCCTCCGCACGACGCGCAGCCGGAATCTTGTCGAAACCAGACTCCGTAACCTTAAGCAAAGTCCCGTTAGCCACCGTCGCACTCTTCTCCAGCGCAAACTCGACCAGCGTAGGAGTCTCCTTCGAATAATCAACCTTCGGATCGAGCGCATAAGGATGCCAGGTATAAGAAAAGTACCGCTCCGGCTCAATCTTCTGCACCACCACATCCATCCGAAGGTGCTCATAGCCGGGCCACGTAATGAAGCCGCCAGCCACCTGACCCGCCACAAACGGCCCCTCCAGCTTCACTCGAAACCACTCCCCAAACTCCCGATAATCCGTCAGCGCCCGCCACACCCTCGAAACCGGAGCCTTCAGTTCAATCTGCTTCTCAATTCGATCACTCGCCATATAAGCAACCTCCAGGTTGCATATTAGATTAACCCAAAACAAAAAGCAACCCCGAGGTTGCTCTTTTAGAAAAAACTGCTTATCCGGTGAAAATCCTCCGGATCCTGACCATTCTGGCTGCCTTATACCGTTAAAGTGTCATCGTCTCACCATCGGGTAGGCGCCTTATGGATGGGAACCCAGTCGTGTCCCCGTCCCATGCAGCCCCGTGGATAGGCACTAATTGTTTGGCATTCATCGAGTGGGCGAACGATCGCAAAATAGCGGGAGACGCATGGCCGCTCGTGTGAATGTGGCTGGCGCGACTTCCTCCGTCTTCGAACCACTTGCTGACCATTGCGCCATCTTTGTTGGTGAGATATCCGCGCCACATTGACCAGCTCCACGCGTCGTCGGCATTCGGTTCGACACCGCTCCTCACATAGTCTCGCATCAGCGATGGTCGCACCATCACCACCCATTTTTCGTGGGTTGCACTCAGCTTCTTCGCCGAGATGCCGAAGGGAACCATGCGCTCCACGAACACTTCATTGCCCTTCCGACGATACATCCGCGCCATCGCGCTGGTGACGACGACCTTGACGCCTGCCCAATCCGGCCGAGGCAGCTTGCCGAACTCACCCAGCATTTCCATTACTTCTGCCGTGTAGAGATCGACCACGAGGGTTCGGCCTGTTTTGAGACAAGCCCGGTAGAGCGTGACGGTGCGGTCAATGTTCTGGGCCGACCATGTCACGAACACGCGGCCTTTGGTTTGGCGAAACAAAGCCTCGAAGTCGCTTTCCAGATCGCTTTCTGTGACGCACGACTTATCGCTGCCCAGGTTGGTGCCCTCCATGAGAAGCACATCGATGTCTGGAGGCGGCGCAGCTATGAAGCGGTCCACCAAGGCGGCTTTACGCCCGTGCGTCCGGAAGTCACCCGAGTAGAGGATGCGTTTTCCCTCCGCCTCGATCAACAACATATAGGCGTCAAAGGCACTGTGATCGGTCAGGTGCGGCGTAATACGAAACGGCCCCACCTCGAACGGCGACCCGCTCTTCCAGAGTCTGAAGTCCCGAGCAATCGGTTTGCCGAAAATTCCCGAGGTCAACTGAATCAACCGCCTGGTTGCCTCCCCGCAGAATACCGGCCAGTCGCGGGGTGTTTCCTCCAACAGGCCATAATGATCCTGATGTGGATGCGATATGAGTACGCCCCCCACTGGAGCTTTGAGATCCACCGTTGCAGGCAACAAGCCGGTGGCATCGTTCGGTGCATCCAGTGGCCGACCGACATCTAAGAGAATACGATGGTCGCCGGTGGCGATTTCGATGCAATTCCCACCGATCTGCCGCGTGCCGCGGTGGACAGTCAGGGCAAGGCTCATGATTGTCCGCACAGAGCCAGCTCACTCAGGCTCACCACGGCCTCCACGCGCAAGCCAGCGCCCTTCAGCTTGTCAAAATGTCCGTTCTCTCTGAATGACTCGTTTTTCTTATCGTAGATGATCAACAGGCGCGGTTTGACGTCGATCGAGGGCGGAGTCGCATTACTGTTTGCAACCGCTCGAATCCCTGGCCCGAGTTCCTCAATATCCCGGCGGACACACTTTGCAATCGCGTGCAGCCCAACCAGCAACCCGCAATTGTTTTGATATGCCTCTGCCACGCGGCTTTCGTGGTCGCCATATCTGAGCCATTTAGTGTAGGCCTCCAGTTGCTCCAGCACTTCCGGTTGCTTGTCTCCCTCACAGCGTGCGCGCCCGTCGCCGACGCGTTTAACTTCCCACAGGACGACCCGCCACCCGCCCTCATGTGGTTCGAGCGCCACTAGATCCATACGTGGGGCGCGCCGCTCTTCCGGGATATAGGCAGGGAGCCCCATCTCAAGATCAATCACATCGGGATTGTGAGCGACAACGAGGTCGACGAAACGCTTCTCCGGACCGACCTTATTATTCGCATTCTCGATCCATTTCTTCAGGTGCTGGTCGTCGTAGGGAACGAACTGTCCTTTACCGGGTTCCAGGAATCCCTTGGAAGTTAATTTAACGTATTTCTTCCCGGTGCTCTCACAGCCGTAAACATACTTCTCATGAATCTTCGCCTGGAGTCCGTCACGGCCGAATTCCACCTTGGCAATGGACTGCCCGCCACAGTAGAAGTTCATGTAACCCCCTCGAAACGCCACGCGGAGATTTTGCAACTCGCCTTTATTCACGCAGTCTCGCGCGAGCACCGCCTTTCCGTCACCCAGACGGCTGTTGACTGCGTCGCCCGCCGGGTGCCACCTAAAGAGCAAGTCGGTGAACCAACTATTCTTTTTGAGAACAGTATCGGTTAGGCAATTGATTGGGAACTCCCGGCTAAAGTCAGTCATAGTTGGCCTTTTTTAAATTGCGGGTTGGTTGGAACGACTTCAGGCGTCGCTCCCAATTTTGCTGCACCAGTACCCCTCGAAGCTAAAATGTTTATTCTCAATGCATTATGACATGCAGGCCAGCTCATCGAAAACGTCGGCCAAGTGTAACGCGGTTGGCTACAAGGGATGCGCTCGCGAAACCGGTATTCGACACGTCATTCGGATTGGTCCCAGGAAGCGCGCATCTAGGAAAGAACGACTCTCGTTTGACGCTAAATCACCAACTGACTCACCGAGTGCAGATCAGTACCGCTAAGTCGTCTTGTAGGCAGTGATTTGGAGATCCACTTGTCCGAAAACGAGCTCGTCGGACATGTCGATACTCACCAAGCGAATGCAAATTGATCTGCTACCGGAAAATCCGGAAACTTGACAAACCCAAGCCAGCCAGACGCATAGAATCCATTCCGACACGCTGTGGGGTCACAGCATTCAGCCCTAATCGGACTTGGAGTCCAACCCTAAGTCACATTGTTCGAAGACTTTGCACACTTTCGACGAGGAGGGGGGTACCAAACCAGGCACTACGGCAAAGCCATCACAGCCCCAGCTTCTTGACCTCGTCGTTGTAATACTTCCGGTAGAGAATGTCCCACTCCTGAGACCCTTCCACAATGATCTTCCGCTGCGAAGCAATCTTCTGCCGCGCCGCCGCATCGATCCTCGTCTCTTCGGTCAGCAGCTTCTCCAGCGCCTTCCGCGCCTCCTGCCGGATCGTATTCCGATCCTCCAGAAAGTCCACCTCATTGATCTCGGCCAGCGTATCCGCTACCGTGTGGGCCAGCTTATTCAGCTTATCGCGCGAAATTCTCACAGCACCGCCTTATACTTGCGGGCCAGTTCGTTCTTCACCTTCTTGAACATCTCCGGATAACTCGCGCCTGACTTGCGCATATCATCCTGAAACGCCTCAAGAATCACCCGCACCTCATCGTTAATGCGGTCTTCGAGCGCCAACTCATCGACCATGGCCGCCGCAACCCGCTCATTCACCAGTTCGGGTTTTTCGGTACGGATCATCTTCTCGGCGACCAGGTGTTTCACTGTCTGGCGCGCCAGATATCCAACGTAATCTTTAGAAAAAATCATCTCGCTTTCTTTCGACTATACCACGCAAGCCTGCTTAGAATTTGCGCCGCGGCGAGCCACTCGAAAATCAGCTCAGTGGGCCAGCAGAACGACGCCGACTGCCACAAAGAGGACAGCGAGCCAGCGCCGCCGGTCAACGTCTTCACGAAGGAATAGTTTGGCAGCGGCGGCGTTGCCAATGTAGGTCAGCGAAGCGGTGGCCGGGGCTGCGAGCGAGAGATCGACAATCGAGAGCGTGAAGAGCAGGGCGAAGAAGTTGAGCGCCATGCAAAGCGCACCGGCGACGAAGATAGGGCTGGACAGCACAGCGCGGACGGGGCCCAAGTAACCGCGGATTCCGGGACCGGTGCGGAGATGGTCGAGGTCCCCAAGCCCGCGCATGGCGGCAGCAATCAGACACTCGCCGGCGATCGCGAGTGCGGCGACACCGAGGATGCAACTCCAGGCACGCAGCGACGTCTCGGAACCGAGCATCAACGGCCGGCTCCGCAGTCCATGACATCGAGATCGGCGTCAGTGGGATGTTCAGTGCGCGATGGGCCTCCGGCGACAAAGCCCACAGCGCAAACGATGAGGAGAATCCCCGCCCAGCGGTAGACACTGAGGTGCTCGTGCAGCCAGAAACGACTTAGGAGCGCGACAACGACGTAACCGAACGCAGTGGCTGGCATGACGAAGGTGAGGTCTGCCCACGAGAGCGCCGTCATATAGCTCGCGAAGAAGCCAATCAGCAGAACGATGCCAGAAAGGATATACGGATTTGCGAGGGCGCGAAAGAGAAGCCCGAGGTGATGGAGATCGACGGCGCCGACCTGGGCCATGCCACGAGAGAGAAGGGTATCGCCCACCGAGGCAGTGAGCATAACGGTCAGAAGAATGGCGTACTGGGAAGCTTTGAGGCGATGCTTCATCTAAACAGTGAACTCTGCTCGTTTTGCGTGTTTGCGAAGGGCGTTGAGGAAGGTCTCTCGGTCGAGTGGATATGCAATCATGCTGGTGTGAGGATCAATTGACGATCCGAGTTTTCCAAATTCGATATCAAGATAGCCGGAAGACGGTGATTGTTTGCCCCAAGGGCCTACATTGGTGATTGCTGCGTACTCAATGCGGCGGACATTCCAGAAGCGTCGTTCCAGAAGTGCGTCGGAATCCAGATCCCAATAGATTAAAGAATAGCTTGTTACGGCCCAGGCGGAGATAAATACCCAACATACTGCAAGCACAAGATACGCGGCATGCATTCCGGAGATTACATGCCGCTTATGCAGATTAAGATAGGCGGAGACCAGCCATATGAGGCCTGTGAACACCTGAAACCACGGGAACTTTGCACGGAAGCGCACAGGTGAAGTTTACCATCGCGTACAAAGCAAGCGGCCAGCCGAAGCTGACCGCTGATTCGAAATTGCGGAACGCTGGTTACGCATTCATGCTGACGGATTCCTGGGCCTTGAGGGCGTTCTCTTCCTTCTTCAGGCGGGAGGCCTTGTTGCGCTGGGAACGAAGCTTCATGAAGGCCTTGGCTTCGACGTAGAGGCGGGGGACGTCGCGGTTGACGACGGCCTTCCAGACTACCCGGAAGGCAGCCTTGGGGCGGAAGTAGTATTCGTCGTAGAACTTGTGGACCATCTCCATGACGTACTCGGTGGGCAGGCCGGGGTATTCGATGTGAGCCATCTGGTGGCCGCCGCCGTCTTCCATCTTTTCGTTGGTGATGAAGCTGTTGCGCTTGGCGAAGTCGTAGAACTCGGTGCCGGGATAGGCGTGGGCAACGGAGACCTGGATGGTCTCGCAGTCGAGAGTCTTCGCAAAGTTGATGGTGTTGCGGATGGACTCTTTGGTCTCGCCGGGCAGGCCGAGGATGAAGTCGGCATGGATGATGAGGCCGAGGTCGTGGCAGTCTTTGACGAAGTCGCGGGCACGCTCGACTGTTGCGCCCTTCTTGATGTTCTTGAGAATCTGCGGATCGCCGGATTCAAAGCCGACGATGAGGAGACGGCAGCCGGCTTCCTTCATGGCCTTGAGGGTGTCGCGGTCAGTGGTGACGCGCGAGGTGCAGGACCAGGTGATGCCGAGTGGCTTGAGCTTGGCGCAGAGTTCGATGGTGCGAGCCTTCTGGATGTTGAAGGTGTCGTCGTCGAAGAAGAACTCTTTGACGTGAGGAAAGTTTTCTTTCGCCCACTTCATCTCGGCGGCTACGTCGTCGGAGCTGCGCTTGCGCCAGGCGTGGCCGGAGAGCGTCTGGGGCCAGAGGCAGAAGGTGCACTGCGCGGGGCATCCGCGGGTGGAGTAGAGCGAGATGTATGGGTGGAGCAGGAAGGGGACGTTATAACGGGTGACGTCCATGTCGCGCTTGTAGATCTTGGTCGCCCAAGGCATCGCGTCGAGGTCTTCAACCTGCGGACGATCGGGGTTGTGCTGGATGACGCCGCTGGAATCTTTGTAGGAGATGCCGAGGATTTCATTCAGGGGTTTGCCGTTGGCGTATTCGACGACAGAGAAGTCGAACTCACGGCGGCAGACGAAGTCGATGACTTCGCACTCGTTGAGAGCGCGGTCGGGGTCGGTAGTGACCGGTGGGCCGACGAAGGCGATCCTGATGGTGGGATTCGCGTTCTTGATTGCGCGGGCAAGTCCGTGGTCGCCGCTCCAGCCTACGGTCGAAGTAAAAAGAACGAGAAATTCGTAGCTCTTGGCGATCTCGATGGTCTCATCCGCGGAGACGTGGTGGGGCGGAGCGTCGAGAAGCTTCGATCCTTCGAGCATGCCGGCAGGATAGGCGAGCCATACAGGGTACCAGTAAGACTCGATCTCGCGTGTTGCAGGCCAACGGGAGCTGGCGCCACCGTCAAAGTTTTCAAAGGAGGGCGGATTCAGAAACAGTGTTTTTAGTGGCATATCAATCATTCCATTTTACCATTCGGTAACGTGCTTCGGTGGGATTTCAGAGGTTCCGCACATGGTGCGACCCGAAGTTCCGGGGAAAGGGCAATCGATTCATTTCAAAAACGATAGTTGAGTCTCATAGCTCAAGGTTTCGCCGGGGCTGCGGGTAAGGCACTGACGGCAGTAGCTATCCAGTTTTCGAGCTCGCCGGTGGCACGGAGAAGGCCAATCCGCGCTTGCTGGAGTTCGAAGTTGGCGTTGAGAAGGGCAACAAACTTTTCGCGCTCAGTAATGCGGGCAGCCTGCTCGTCTTTGGGGGTCATCTGCGGGGCAGCGAGGTCGCCAGTGCCCGATTTCAACTGGACGAGAAGAATATCGAGCTGCTGCCGGGCAAGTTGCTGGTCAAGCGTGGCGATCTCGGTGCGAGCGGACAGCTCGGCCGCGCTATGACGGGCGCGAAGGCGGTTGTCGAAGAACTGATCGCGGATCGAATCCGCCTCATGTTCGGCATGGGCGGCGTCGGCAGCAGCCTCGCGTGCCAGGGCGCGATGAGCCATGTCGTAGATCGGTACAGTGATCTGCACACCGACAGCAGCGTTATTGTGCTGGAAACGGAAGTAGTAATCCTGGATGTTGTTGAAGGAGGCAAAGCGGCTGTACTGCCCATTGAAGGTGATCTGCGGTCTCCAGAGGTAACGGGCCTCGCCGAACGCTGTCTCTCGCTTGGATCTGGCAGCGGCATAAGCTGCTTCGACCGCGGGACTCGTGATGAGGGTGGTGGTGGTGAGATCCGGTGAGTTCGTGGGAAAAGCTGGAACACTGCCGGCGGTGGTGCCGACGCCCTGCGGGGGAAGGCCGATAAGACGTGCCAGATGGGCTTGGTCGGCGGCGGTCTCGTCTTCGGCGCGAAGACCGGCCAGCTTGATCTGTGCCGCGGTCAGTTGCGAGGTCGTCAAAGCGATCGAAGTGTCCTGCCCGGCATCGAGACGCTGCTGAACGATGGCCACCAGGCGGTCGGCGAAGACCTGTTGCTCACGGAGCGCGGCTTCGCGTTGCTGGTCGCGGTCGAGGGAGAGGTAGGTGATCGCAGTGTCTTCGGCCACGGCCTCGCGGGCGTCCTTCAGGGTCTGGTTGGCTGCATCGAGCGCTGCGCGCGCGGCACGGCTGTAGTCGCGCTGCGAATAGCTGAAGACTAGAGACTGCGCGTTGATGTTGAAGATCGACGGCTGACCGAGCGGGAAACCATACGATGGTGGACCGAGGCCGGAGCCCCCGACCACAGCGGGAATATACGCGTCGCGAAGCTGTTGGACCGCAGCCAGAGCTTTGTCGACGTCTGCCTGGGCAGCGAGTACTTTGGGATTGCTCTTGAGAGCGAGGTCGATCGCGGTGGTGAACGATATCTGGGCGTGGACGGGGGCGGCCACAGAGAGGAACGCAGAACACGCGAGACATAGGCGAAAGATGCGGATCATACGTCCTGAAAGATTCCTTAAGACCGGTTCCCAACCATGGTATCGCTTTTCTTTACGAGCCTTGCATTGCTTTTTGCGCAGGTGCATAGTTCGATGCGAGGGCAAGAGCGGTGGCATATTCGCGATGGGCTCCGTCAGTATCGCCGCGCTTCGCGAGGAGATTGCCTAACTGAACGTGTGCCTTGAAAGCAGGGGCTTCGTCGGTTTTTGCAGAGGACGCGAGGTAGGCACGAAGGAGATTCTCGGCGAGATCAGGGGAACGGTGGGCATCGGTGAGAATGCTGGCGGCATCGACGAGGGCGGGACCTTTGCGGTGGTCTGCGCTGACCGCGGATTTCAGAGCTTCGAGCATCTTGTCGGGCTGGTTGTGACGTTGATAGAAGTGGCCTAGGTCAATATAGGCATCCGGGGTTTTGCCGGCGTCGACCGCTTTCGTGAACTCTGTCTCGGCCAGGACATTATCTTTCTTCTTCTCTGCGATGAGAGCAAGCAAACGGTGAGCCTGTGCGGGAAAATGCGGCTGCATTCTGGCGGCGAGCGCTTGTGCTTTGTCGAGCCCGCCGCCGATGAGCGCAGGTGCCGCGACATAGTACTCACCGAGATCGCTCATTGCGTTGATATTCTCGGGATCGAGCTGGACGGCGCGCTCGAAGGCAACGCGTACCTTGATGGCGAGGTTGAGAGCGGCAATCGGATTCGCGTGGGAGGCTTTGAATCCGTAGGCACGGCCGAGCCACATCTGGTTGTCGCTGCTGGAGGGCGCGTTGGCGACAGCCAGTTCGCATTCGTGGATGGCTTTGTCGGCCATTTCCTGGGCGTAGTCGGCGCGGCAAAGAAGCTGGTGGGCTATGGCATCGCCAGGTCGTGCGGTGAGCAACTGCTGGAGGCTGACTGCTGCTTCATCAACGTGTCCCTGCAGAAGAAGAACGTTGGCCTGCGTGGTATCTGCGCAAAGAGGGCGAAGAGCGCAGAGAAGGACAAACGCAACGCGGATGCCAGCCGGATAGGTCGTCGAGGGCATGGTTAGTCGACTATCTTGACCGTAAGCCCATTGGACAGGTCACGGTTGCTCACAGCGCTCAGGGCAACGGTATCTTTTTCGGTGAGGCCACCGGTAATCTCGGCGCGAATCAGGTTTGTGGCCACGCCGATCTGAACCGGAGTGCGGACAAGTTTGTTATTGATAACGCGGTAGACGAAGTTGCCCGCATCAGTGTGGAGAGCCTCCCGCGGTATGCTGAGTGCGTTGAAACGCTGGGCGGTCGTGACGGTGACGACGACGTTGGTATTGGGAAGCAGATCGCCGTGGGCATCGTCGACAGTGATGATGCATTCGCCGACGTTGCGAGTGCCGTAGGTGATGACAGTAGTTGGCGCGATGGTGATGTGTCCGTGCCAGGTCTGGTTCGGCTTTGCGTCCCAGGAAATCTTAACTGCCTGCCCGACGGCCAGCTTGCCGATCTCCGGCTCGTCGAAGTAGGCGTGGATCTGAATCTTGTTTAGATCGGCGACGGCGATGAGGTTCTCGCCGGCCTGGATGAAATCGTAGTCGGAGACGGGGATGGAGTACACGGTTCCACTCTGGGGGGTCCGGATATTGTAAGAGGCGTAGCTGCTCTCGGCAGCTCCAAGCGCTGCCCGCGCGTCGGCTACCTGTGCTTCGACGCGAGCCTTATCGGCTGGGCTGTAGCGCTGAGTGCCCCTCATTTGAAAGCTTTGAACTGAGTTGTTTGCCGTCTGCAGCCTTTGTTCCGCAGCGGCGACCTCGCTGGGAGAGGCTGCGCCTTTCTGCTGAAGCTGCTTGAGCGCCGCCAGATTCGCTGTGGCCTGCTGCTGCTCTAACTGGGCACGGCTGAGATCTCCATTCAACGTGATGTGCTCTTCCTGCGAGCCGCCCTGTTCCAGATCGTGAAGAGTGGCCTCGGCCGTGCGCAGCGCTGCAACAGCGGAGGCAAGCTTCGCCTTGGCATCGGCATCCTCCATTTTGATGAGGAGATCGCCGGTTTTTACCTTCTGCAGGACCTCAACGTAGACCCTGGCGACAACACCCGATGCGGGAGCGTAGGCCTGAAATTCGCCAATCGGTTCTACTTTGCCATTGGTCGAGATCCAACTGACAAGATTCTGCCGGTCGACGGAGGCTACCTTGACCTCCACCACATCGCGGGTACTTGTACGGAAGATGAAGAAGGCAAGGATGATAACGGCGAGGATGATGCCCCAAACCAGTAGGGGATTCAGTCGTCTTGTCTCGGTAGTCGGCATCAGTCAAGAGGTTCAGTATATAAGACGCTTATGCACCGGAAACGAAGCAGATAGTTTTGAGGGCAAAGTAGTTACCTCGAAATGGCTCAAACTTATGCCATTCGGATGTCGACGAGTTCTAGTTCGAGTCCTGGATATTGAGGGTTGATCTTTGCCTTCAAGCGGTAGGCTACGTCAAGCAGCGAGCCTTTCTCCAGGGCCATTTCGGTGCAGCGCGCCGGCCAGTTGGTGTGACGTGTCCAGCCGAGAGCGCTAATGCGGCGGGGCTCTCCAGTTTTTTCGAGTTCGAGACAGATGTGCTTTCCTTTGATGATACGAACCGGAGCTGCGAGTGTCAGGGCGCGAGTGACAAAGAGTGGTTCACGATTACCTGCTCCAAAGGGTTCGCACCGTGTGAGCCAGTCGAAGAACTCCTGCGTGAGGTCTCTGAGGAGGACCTCTGCATCGCATTGCAGTGATGGGGTTAGAAGCGTTCCAGCCAGGCGGGTCGAGCTGTAAAGCTGCATTCGATCACGCAGCAGATTCATCCGATCCGAGGGGATGGAGAACCCGACAGCGTGGGCGTGCCCGCCGAAGCGCGTGAACAGCGTGTCCGGAGCGTCGCCCACTCCGTGGACTGCGGTAAGAGCATCGAGCAGATGAAAGCCGTCGATCGAGCGACCCGAACCGTGCGCCTGCCCCTCTTCGTGCGTAACGATAAGCGCGGGACGTCCGGTGCGATCGACGACACGGGAAGCGAGAATTCCAAGGACGCCGCGATGCCACGACGGATCGTCGAGGATGAGGCAGTCCGCTGGATTTACAGTGAGAGCTTCGAGCTGGGCTTCAATGCTTTCGAGCGCCTTTGCCTCGGTGGCGCGACGCTCGTCGTTGAGGCGGTTCAGTTTTTCCGCAAGATCGGACGCGCGTACGGGGTCTTTCGTGAGGAAGAGCTCGACGACTTCGCTCGCGATGTCCATGCGGCCGGCGGCGTTAATGCGGGGAGCGAGGCGAAAGCCGACTTCCGTGGCGGTTGGGGCGCGGTTGATAGGAATCTGCGCCACCTGCATGAGTGCGCGGAGACCGGGCTGGACTGGGTTACGGAGTTCGCGAAGGCCGAGTGCGGCGATGACACGGTTCTCTCCTTCGAGGGGAACGGAGTCGGCGATGGTAGCGATCGCGACGAGTTTGAGGAAGGAGGGAATAAGACCGCGCTTGAGACGCAGACGCTGGGCGTCAGGGTCATCGGAGTTCCTGGCGCCCTCCAGAAGCAGCGCATGCGCAAGTTTGAACGCGACCGCCGCGCCACAGAGGGACTTGAACGGATAAGGACAGTTGGCCTGGGCGGGATTGAGCACGGCTATCGCTTCGGGTATGCCAAGTGCCTCATCCGGAAGGTGGTGGTCGGTGACGATCAGATCGAGGCCAAGCGCCTTTGCTTCTTCGGCGGCGGCAAAAGCGCGAATCCCGGTATCAACACTGATGACGAGGCGGATTCCGTTTGCCGCTGCGGCGCCAAGAACGCTGGTTTGCATGCCATAGCCTTCGCGCAGCCGGTGGGGAACGTGATAGGTGACAAGTGCCGGGGAGCCTTTCGCGGCAATCCGCTCGATAGCAGTCTTCAGCAGCGCAGTGGCGGTGGTTCCGTCGACGTCGTAGTCCCCATAGATAAGGATAGGTTCGGCATCGCGAACGGCTTGCTGGATGCGGGCTACGGCGCGGTCCATACCAAGCATCAGCATGGGGTCGTAGAGGTCGTCGATGGTGGGGTTGAGAAATCTGTCCGCAACGGTGAGATCGGAGATACCCCGCGAGACAAGGAGACTTGCAATGGCATTCGGGCAGCAAAGATGCTCCGAGACGCGCGCGACTGCAGAGGAGTCGGCGCTTGGAAGTATCCACTGTTGCGGCCCGGCGTGGGCAGAGGACATGGATCGTCTACTCGTCGCTCTCGCGGTTGTCGACGACAATGCCATCGAGGCCGGTAACTGTCTCCATGAGGTTCTGGAAGCTGTCGTACCAGTCGGTGGCGACCTCGAAGAGGAACATGATGCCTTGATGCGCGAAGCCAAGCTGCAGATACCCGATCTTGCCGACGTGGTTGACGAGATATTCGGCGTCGTCGATCTCTTCCGAAACATCGCCGGAGAAGTCTTCGTCGCGTAGCTGGTCAAGGAGGATGGCGACGTCGGCCTTTTCGAGAACGACCTCGCTCATGGTCACGAAGGGCGCCCCTGCAGCTTTGGCGTGCTCGACAAAGTCCTTCCAGCCGTCAGGATTGTCTTCCTCGAAGACAACTGTGGGGACTTCTTCGGAGACAAAAGCGTTGAGGCGGCGCATGCCGTGACCAGCAATAAAGGCCACCATGTCGTCCTTGAGCGAAATGAGATTGTCGGGCTGCATTCGATGGTTATTGTCTCAGAAACAGCTGTAAGGCGCACAGGAATATGGAATGCCACGAAGGAACCCCCGTTAATCGAATAACTGATTTTGCGGCGCTTAGAGTGTTTCGTAGCTTGACATGCGATTTTTCGGACTGACTCTGGATCAATTTCTTTCAAAAATATGTTATCGAACCCCAAGCAACGGCATCAGTCCGCTGGCCGGAATCTCCGGTGCCATAAACCGTTCCCTGTTCCCCACAACAAACCCAGCCGCAAGCCTTCCGCTGCGTGCCGCGCCTTCCATCGTCGAGGGCCACTCGGTACCCGTCCAGTCCCCCGCGAGGAAAAACCCCGGCCAATCGGTTCGAGCGCCAGGCCGAAACCGATCCAGGCCGGGCACAACCGAAAAAGTCGCCCGCGCCTCCTTCAGCACTCCGCTTTTCAGCAGCTTCGCTCCCTTCACCTCTGGAAAAAACATCGCAAGCTCTCGCAGCGCCGAAGACAAAATCTCCTCCCGCGTCATCCCAAGCTGCGTCCTTGATCCAGCAATCACCACCTCCACATAACTTCCCTTCTCCGGCGCATATCCGCGAATCCGCGACTTGTGGAAGAACCATTCGATCGTCGTATCGAGCAGCCACGCATGATCGAGATCGGTAATCTCCCGATCAAACCAGAGCAAGACAGAAGTAAAAGGCGAATGCACCTGCCGCGCCAGCTTCAACTCCAACTGCTCGCGCGTATCAAGCGCCAACCCCGCATAGTGACTGTTCAACTTCATCATCGGCATCAGCTTCTGCGTCTGCTCGAACGGCAACGCGAGAATGATCGAATCGGCAACATAACCTTCATCCGCAACATTCACCCGCCAGCGCCCATTCTCCTCCTGCGTAATCGCTTCCACACTCGCCCGAAGCTGCACCGCGCCGCCACGAGCCTCAATCAACTGCGCAACATCCGCATAGAACTCGCTTAACGGAACCGTCGGAATACCCAACCGCCCCCCCGTCGAGGATTTAACAAAAAGCTCGTGAAACACCTTCCCTGCATAGCGCGTCGAGCAGTGCGCGGCATTATCGTTCAACGTCGCCATCAAAATCGGACTCCAGAAGTGCCGAATCGACCGCTCCGTCTGCCGCGTCCGCTTCAGCCACTGTTCCATGCTCTCGTCATCCTCGGCAGGATAGCCGCGAAAGAACTCCATCAGCCCTCGCGCCATCCCCAGCTTGTCCTTCCAACCCAGCGTAGACATACGCGCAAAGCTGGGAGCAAAGTGCAATGGCGCAGGCAAACCGCTAGCAACAATCGTGCTCGACCTGCCGTTCGGCTCAAGAAACGTCTGCTTGTCGTACCAGCGAATCTTGCCCGAGCTTCCCGCCTGCTCACACAACTCAATAAGGTTCGTGCAGCACCCCAGCAACACATGCTGCAGATCCACCACCTCACCCAGCGCCGGATGTTCATAGGAACAAGCCCGGCCACCCACATAAGGCTTCCGCTCAAGCAAGGTCACACTCTTCCCTGCACCACTGAGCGCAGCCGCAGCAGCCAGCCCAGCCGCACCAGCCCCGACAACAATCACATCGCAAGCTTCGCGACTCATGACGCCACCCGGTTTCGCAGCGTCATCAAGACGCCCTGTCCAAGAATGGCCATCTTCGCCGGCGTCGAAACGCTGATGCGTTCGCTGAACACGTCGCTGTCAGCCTTCGCAATCTTGTGAAGCAGCCTGTGGTAAATCTCGACAAGCACCCAAAGCGCCGCGCGGCTGTCGGGATCGATCAAAGGAAGCAACCGATCCGCGGAAGAATAATATCTTTCAGCGCGAGACCCAAGAGCATCCAGCATCACTCGCTCTTTCGTCTCCATCGCAGCCCCGCCGGCCAACATTTCCACACGGTCGACGCTTACGCCAAATTCATGCAACAGATCAAGCGGCAGATAGATCCGCCCACGCTCCGCATCCTCTTTCACATCGCGCAGAATATTCGTCAACTGAAAGGCGATCCCAGTCTCCTCAGCGAGCTTCTCCGCCCGCGCATCCGTGTAGCCAAAGATCCTGATGCAGACAAGCCCCACAACGGAAGCCACAAGATAGCAATACCGATAAAGTTCCTCGAAGGTAGCGAAGGTCTGCAACTCATTCTCGGATTGCGGCCTCGGTTCCAGATCCATCGTCGTTCCCTGCACCAGCTCTTCCAGCAAGGCGTCAGCAATCGCAAACCTCGTCTGCGTATCATTCAACGCAAGAAACACCGGGTCATCGGAGGCGCCACTCCGCCTGGCCTCCCGCCACGCCGCGAGCCACTGCGCCATCACCTCACGCCGCTGTTGCACCGGCATTGTCTCATCGTCGGAGATATCGTCCGCGCGCCGCATGAACGCATACACTGCGCACATCGCATTCCGCTTGTGCTCCGGCAGCACGCGGAACGAGTAATAGAAATTCTTCGCCTCCCGCTGCGCAATCGTACGGCAAACCGCATAAGCCTCAGCGATCGTCACGCCGCCATCCCCGCACGCAGCTTGTCGAAAAGAGCCTCGATCAGCAGCCCCAGCTTCTTTGCCTTCGTTACAACCGGCCTTCCCCGCAACACATCGAAATCCTGCGCGCCAATACCGTTGAGAATCGCCTCTCCACCTTTGCGGAAAAGATCCAGCACAACGGCAAGCTCCTTATCGACATGCCTGCTGATCTCTCCGCCCTCAAGCAGCATCGCGCGCGTTCGCACCACCAGGCTCTCGATCATCGCGCGAAACTCAGGCGTGAAGACCCGCCCATCAATCTGCCCTTCCTCCACTCCAAACCGCGCCATCGACTCGGCTGGAAGATACCGCCTTCCGCGCTCGGCATCTTCCACCACATCCTGCCAGAAGTTGGCCAACTGCAGCGCCGTGCAAACCTTGTCCGAGAGCAGCGCAAGCGACTCTTCGCGATATCCGCACACCCACAAAACCAGCCGCCCAACCGGGTTCGCCGAATAGCGAGAGTACTCCAGCAACTCCTCCCATGTCGCATACTTGGTCTTCACCTGGTCCATTCGGAACGCATGCAGAAGGTCGAGAAAAAGTTCGCGCGGCGGGTTGCACTCGCGAATCGTCTCATGCAACGCCACAAAAACCGGGTGCATCGACAGCTCAGGAGTGTCGTAGCACTCATTCAACATCGCTCCCCACGTGTCCAGAAGGCGGCTCGCAACCGCGGTATCGCCAACCTCATCCCCCAGGTCATCCGCCACTCTGCAGTAAGCGTAGATGCTCTCGAAGTGTGGCCGCACCTTACGCGGCAGAAAGAACGTGGCGACATGGAAGTTTTCGTAGTGCGTCGTCGCAAGCTCACGACACCACGCGCGCGCCTCGTCAACGGTCGGAAGCTCCAGCGGAGTCAGATACTCAGGCGGAGCGCCCACCAGGGAGTGTCGCGTCACCATTCCCCCGTTCATCGTGGCACTCCTCCCGGAAAGACCGCCGTCTTAATCTCCCGCGAGCCTCCATCGCGACTCATCATCCGCGCAAAGAGGCCTGGCACATCGCCAAGCTCGGCGCGCCCGGTAATGTACTCCGCGCACTTGAACCGGCCGCTAATCACCAGGCCAAACGCCGTACGGCACGTCGCCGGTGTGTGATGAAAACTGGCTTTCAGCGTGATGTCCCCATAGTGCAGCCGGTTCGTATCCAACTGAAC
>Ga0116129_1000801_pt1 | contig 18775 bp, 14 predicted proteins | sample June2015DPH_17_2_FD_89732 | JGI IMG/M metagenome (GOLD analysis project Ga0116129, IMG submission 89732) | Peatland microbial communities from SPRUCE experiment site at the Marcell Experimental Forest, Minnesota, USA - June2015DPH_17_10 | ecosystem: Environmental > Terrestrial > Soil > Wetlands...
CCAAGGTACCAGGATCGACGCGCCCATCGGGCCCCGGCGGGGTGATGATCACGGTGCGCGGCACCCCGGCCACCAGCGCCGGAATGGCAGTCATGTTAAGAACGCTTGGAAACGAACCCTTGCCGCGCGGCACGTAACAGGCCACCGAATCGATGGGGATATGTCGGTCGCCCACCCAGACGCCGGGCTCGATTTCCTTCAGCCACATCTCTTCCGGTTTCTGCGCCTCGTGGAATCGCCGGATATTTGCCGCGGCATGTTCGATGGCGCGAGTCACCGCGGCGGGAACTCGATCGAGCGCGGCCTCGAACTCGGCCTCCTCCGCGCGAATGCTCATGGCTTCGACGCCGACGCCGTCGTAAGCGCGGGCAAATCTACGCAGCGCCGCGTCGCCTTCCAGCCGCACGGCTTCGATGATCGGTTGCGCGCGCTCGCAGAAGGGCGTCAAGTCCATGACGCTGCGCGCGAACAGCGCCTCGGGAAAGCGCTGCGACGAACTCAAATCGTGGACGGAGATTGGCTCTGACAGGTCCATGGGTCTTATGTTACACATTAGGATGGTCGCTTGCTCTAGATAGGAGCCCCCTCGCCCACAACGCTTCGAAACCGCCAGTGGCAGCCCGCTTCAGCAAGCGCAGTAAAGAGTATGAATACGCCTGCAAGGGTTCCGGCCGGCATTGTCGATGAGATATAGTGAGCCGCGCGCACACCGAATTGTGCCAAGATGGCGGGAGATTCGACAGCTGCGCCCTGGAGGGACTTCACGCATGCACCCGCTGACCGATTACACCTACGCTGATCCGAAGGTCATGCAGAATCCTTTTGCGTATTTCGAGCGGCTGCGCACCGAAGACCCCGTGCATTACGACGAGGGCATCAAGACTTGGCTCGTCACCCGCCACGAAGACATACTCATGGCGGCCCGTGACACGGAAGGTCTTTCAGACCAGATGCGTGTGTCCGAAGCCATCCGTTCACCATTTCAGAACGAAGCTGATGAGTACATGCGCAGCGAAGGCTTCTTCCTGCTGGATACCGCGGACAGCTTCAAAGTCGATGGCGAATTGCACGCCCGCCGCCGGGCCCTGGTTGCGCATGCGTTCAGCCCGCGCGCGGTCGCTTCCATGGAATCCCGGGTAACGGCGATCGTGCGCGAGCGGGCAGCCGCGCTGCTCCATGGCGGCGAAGTCGACCTTGTCCGGGAATACGCCATGCAGATTCCGATTCTGGTGATCTGCGATGCATTGGGTTTGCCCATGGATCGCGTCGATGACATCAGTCGGGCAGCCGATTCCATGGTGGCGCGGGCCGGGGCCGGTGCCACACGCGAGGCGGCCCTTCAGCATGCCCGCAACCTGATACAGCTGCAGCGCCTGATCCGGGTTGCGATTGAGCAGCGAAGGGCCAATCCAGCCAACGATCTGATCTCGCACATCGTCCATGCGCGTATCGATGATCCTAATCTGCCTCCGCTGACGGAGAAGGAAGTCGTCTCCATCTGCGCCGTCGCCGTCGCCGGCGGTGCGGACACAACGCGCAACAGCATCGCCTATGGGCTTTTGACGCTGTCCACCCAGCCTGGCCTGGTGGCACGCCTGCGCGATTCCAGTCAGCAGGACAAGGACATCACACGCTTCAACGAAGAGGTGCTGCGGTTCCATTCGACCGTGCCGCAGCTGCCGCGGGTCGCGACGCGCGACACGGTTCTCGCCGGCAAGACGATCCCGAAAGGCGCCTTCGTCATGCTCTGCTGGGCATCGGGAAATCGCGACCCGCAGCGCTTTGCCGACGCTGATACCTTCGATATGGATCGGCCAAACCTCAACAATCATCTGGCGCTGGGCACGGGTGTGCACTATTGCCTGGGTGCTTTCCTTGCGCGTCAGGAGATGAGGTGGGCCATCAAGGAAATCGTGAACAACACAGAATCGCTCGAGCTGGCGGTGCGCCCGGACGAACTCGATTTCAGCTCGAGCATGCCCATACTGCGTACCATGAAGAGCCTGCCGGTGCGCCTGCGCGGGCGCAGGATCGGACAGACTGTGCTGGCTCCGAGCTGACGGCGGATCTGCCCGCAAGGCCGGCGGCAGCGTACGCAGTCATTGCTCGGACAATGCATAGGCCATAATTGCATTTGCGTTCGGCCCGGGAATCGCAAAGTGGCCTCCGGCGGCGATGACCACGTACTGCCGCCCGGTGTGGGGCGAAACATAGCTGATGGGCATCGATGCGCCGACTGCGGGCAATTCCGCGCTCCACACCTCCCGACCGTTGCCGCTGTCGAAGGCGCGCAGCATGTGATCCTGCGCGGCGGCAATGAAAACCAGACCCCCGGCCGTGGCGAGCGAGCCGCCAAAATTGGGCACGCCCATGCGCAGCGGAATGTGGCTCGCCATCCCAAAAGGTCCCGATCCTGCCGCGGTGCCAAGTGGCTTGCTCCACAGCAATTTGCGCGACGCGATGTCGAATACCGAGATCGTGCCGAACGGCGGTCGCTGGCAAGGCACAAACAGCGGCGAGAGGAACGGGAATTGCGCGAGATAATAGGGCGTGCCGGCCATCGGAAAAGTGATCACGCCGCCTTCGAAACCGCCTTTCACCACCGTATCCTTCGTCTTCGGCACCAGGGTGTTGAGGTTTGCGAGGTGCAACGTGTTCACCACCATCAGTCCTCGCTGGGTGTCGACCGAGACGCCTCCCCAATTGATGCCGCCGCCGACGGCGGGATAGGTAAGGGAGGGTCGCGTCACGATCGGCGTGAACTGTCCGCTGTAGTTCGCCCCGCGATAGCTGATGCGGCATATCATCTGGTCGATCGGAGTCAGGCCCCACATGTCGACTTCGCGCAGATCATCACCCGCTACCGATGGAAACCCGGTGGTGTAGGGCTGCGTTGGTGCGGTCCAATTACCCTCCGCGGCACCCTGCGGCGCCGGCCGCTGCACGACCTCATCGATCGGCTTACCGGTGCGTCGATCCAGAACGAACAGTTGTCCGCGCTTGGTAGGAATGATCAGCGCAGGCTTGCCATCGGGCAGATCGACCAGCACGGACTGCGCAGCGATGTCGTAATCCCATAGATCATGGTTGACCGTCTTGAACGACCAGCGGAGTTGGCCGGTCGCTACATCAATGGCGACGACATTGTCGGTGAACTCATCGGAAACCTTCGAGCGGTAACCGGCAAAGTAGTCGGGCGGGCTGTTGCCGGTACCGACGTAAACCAATCCCAGGCTCTCGTCGCCGCTGAACACGCCCCAGGCATTCGGGGTATCGCGGGTATAAGTCTCGCCGGGATTCAGTAGAGTCTGGCCAGGTCGGCCGACATCCCACGCCCAGCGCAGCGCGCCGGTTTCGGCGTCATAGCCGCGGATCACACCGGAGGGCATTTCGAAAGAACCGAAGTCCGAGATGCTCTGCCCAACGACTATGACGCCATTGACGACCGTCGGCGGGGAAGTCGGCAGCGCGTCGTCGGGCCCCATCTCACCCATGCCTTCCTTCAAGTCGGCGATACCACCGTTCGCAAAGTTGCCGCACTGTTTTCCCGTGTCGGCATCGATGGCGATGAGTTGACCTGCCGATGTGGTCAGGAACAGGCGGTGCTGACAGTCCGGTCCTGAAGTCCTGGCCGCGTAATATGCGACGCCGCGGCATTTCCACCCGAGATAGGGGGAATTTTCCGGAAGCCCCCGGTACTGCCAAAGCCGCTTGCCGCTGTCTTGGTCGAGCGCAGCGACCGTACCGGACTCGATGCACATGTAGAGTCGTCCGTCGACGGCGAGCGGAGCGGCCTCGAGACTGCGCAGCGTGCCGGGTTTGATTTCCGAATCGTACCGCCATGCCAGCTTTAGCTTGCCAACATTAGCGAGGTTGATCTGGTCGATGGCGGCGTATTTCGTACCCGCGAGATTGTTGCCCCAATTGCGCCAGTCCGTCGGCGCGCCGCCAACGAGTGTGACCTTTGCGGCGGAAGGTAGACCACTCTCCGCCGTCTCGGCATGCAGGATCGCGACGCCGATGACGAGAAACGCCGCGAGCGTGGGAGCGCCCACCCACCAGAGTGATGCGCCCGTGGCGCGATGAATGACGGGCAGCAGGAAGAGAAGGCCGAGCAGCGCCGGGGCGAGCAGCCGCGGCATCAGTCCCCAGTCATCCAGGCCGACTTCCCACAGGCTCCAAATGAGGGTCCACGCCAGCATCGTGCCGTAGCACCAGGATGCATAGCGAGCACGCCGCATCAGGCCGGCCGCGGCGACGAGCACGGCGAGGCCAGCGACGAGGTAATACGCGCTGCCCCCGCGAGTAACCAGCGTGACACCGCCGATACTCAGGGCGGCGCCAACAATGCCGAGGATGGACGCAACGAGCCAAATGGTGAATCTTGCCACCTCTCCCCCTCAACTCTCTTTTCGATTCAACCGAGTATAACGACGTGAGGCGCACACCATGGATCACTTGCCGTGTCTGTTCCTGTCATGCGTTGCTTCTCGGCACGCACCACGCGGGCCAGCGGGGAGCCCTGAAAACGTTTGACGGCGTGTGAAACCGGCGTTTCATTGGCGTGCAACAGACGGGGACCGACGGTGCTGAGTACGCGACTGTCGGGCCGCCGGCGATGTGGGGAATACGCGCGCGCTATAACTTCGGCGGAAAAAAGTAAGTTGCGCGAGCGATCGAGTGATGAATGATCGTGCGGATCACGCGGGCGGCTGGCGCAGGATCCAGCCGTTGCCGTCCGGGTCGTTGAACATGGCGAAGCGTCCCCAGGGCTGCTGGTCGATCTTGCCAAGCTGCAGCCCCTTGGCACTCAGCTCCTGGTGATCACGATCGATGTTCGTGCTGTTCAACATCACACCTTGCAACCCGCCCGGCCGCATGGAATCGAACCAGGTGACCAACGCAATCGTGGTCGAACAGCCCTTGGGAGCGAGCTGGATCCACCTGCCGGTGGGACCCATGGGCTCATCTCGCAGCAAATCGAAACCCAGGGTGTCGCGATAGAAAACCTTTGCCCGTTCTTGATCGCTCACGGGCACCGAAACGATTTCAAAGGAAATGATTGCCATGACACCTCCCACGCCTCGCAGGCGCGCAACACTCGCTGCTAAAAAGGATAGTTCAGCCCGGTAAATATAGCCGCGCCGTCGCTGCCGACACCGATGTCCACGTAGCCCACCACGGACGGGCGTGCGATGCCGCGAAAACCCACTCCGTAGGCTTGATGCATGTGATCCACCGGCGAGGTGCCGGCCTGCGAGAATACACGCCCCACGTCGATGAAGGGCGCCACCTCGATGTCCAAGGCGGTGCTCACTGCGTTGAACGTATAGACCTTGTGGCGCAGTTCCACGGATGAGGCAAACACATCGCGATCGTAGTAGCGCCCCGTGCCGAAGCTGCGCAGCTGCTGCGCACCGCCGATGTCGCTCTCGCCGCCGCCAAGATTGCTCAATTCCCAAAATGGCACCGGCCGCGAGCCCAACAAATAGTGCAGCGCGGTGTGCCCGGCGAGGACGTAATCCGGGGACATGGGCCAGAAAATGCGCCCATCGATGCCGGCCTCGGTATAGAGCGAATCGTTGATTACACCGTTATCGCCGGCCACACCGGAATACAACTCCCATTTCATGCCGCGACTCGGAACCACGATATCGTCGCGCGAGTCGTACACCAAGCCTAGGCGGTTGAGTATCTCCTTGTTGGTATGCAATCCGTCGATGGTCGGGAATCGCGTCCCGATCGAGGGGATATTGGACAAGGTTCCCGGCAGCACATCGAGGTCCTGAAAGCGTGCGGTATAAAGCAGCTGCCAATTATGATTGAAGTTGAATCCAACCTGCGCCTGCGCAAGTTCATGCTCGGCGGTGTAGTTGGTCTGTGCGGACGTGCGCGTGCCGTTGCCGATGCCGTAAAAGCGCGGCGTGCCGCTGCGATCGAAGATCAGGCTGTAGTTGAAGGACCAACGCGAGTCACGCAGCCGGCCGGTCTGGTACTCGAGATCCGCTTCGCGCTCCACCCGCTCCTTCACGCCCGCCACCACCGACAATTGTTCATCCGCTGATAGGTACGAATAGATGCGGCCATGCGCGCCGAAGCCGAAATCCGGGTTGTAAAGGACATCAGGGGCGATGATGCGGGTAATGTCGTTGTTCTCATCGGTCTTCAGCCACACCGGGATGAGGCCGACGGTAAGGCCGCTGTTGGGGTCCTCGCTGATCAGCGGCACGGGTAAAAAGGGCGCAGTGGCGGGGTCCAACCATTTTTGCCACCAGCTCGGAGGGGCCGCCGCCGCCGGCACTGGGATGGGACCCGGCGGCGCTTTATCGCCGGGGTCCGCCGGGTCCTGCGCGGTATCCGCGCGCGTTGCCGGCGAAAGAACCAAGACCAACGCCGTCAGGCACGCCAGGTAACGCAGCGCGGCGCTGCAAGCCCGCGCGAGTTGCTGCGTAAGGGCAGTTTCTCGCGCGGTTTGGTCTGTCACGGCAACGACCTCGCAAAACAGTCGATCAGACGCTCGATATCTGCGTCGGTCAGATTTCCCATGGTGGAAACTCGAAACAGCGACTTCGCCAAGCCGCCCTGCCCGGCGTAGATGACGAATCCTTGTGCCTTCAATGCATCGTGCAATTGCGTGTAGTTCAAGTTTCGCGGCAAATCATACGATCGCAATACCACGGAGGACTGGCCCGGGGCCAGCATGGCGTTCACCCCGCGGGCCTCGAGCCCGCTGCGAACCCGTTCGGCGAGCTGAGCATAACGCCGATACCGCGCTGACCTTCCACCCTGCTCTTCGAACTCCCGCAGCGCCTCCAAGAGGGCGTAATAAGCATGCACCGCGGGTGTGAAGGGCGTGTTGCGGGCCTCCTGCAGACGCATCAAGCGGCCGAGGTCAAGATAGTACGTGCGGCTTGCTGCGCCCTCGAGGGCGTCGCGGCGCGCGATGACGAAGGCCACCCCCGGCACGCCATGCAGGCATTTGTTGGCGGTCGCCGCCACCGCGATCAGCGACTCATCGGTAAAATCGATGGCTTCGGCACCAAAACTACTGACGGCGTCTACCAACAAGCCAATGCCAAACTGGCGGCACAGGCCGCAGAGCCCCTGCAGATCATTGAGCCTGCCCGTGGTGGTCTCGTGATGAACCACGGCAAGATGCGTGAAGCGCGCGGCGGCGTCGCTCAAGCGGGCCGCCACGGCCGCCGCATCGATGGCGTGCATCCAATCGCCCACCAAGCGCTCGTGTGCGATCGAATACTGCGCGCAGATCTGCGCGATACGCTCGCCGTAAACACCGTTCTCCGCGATCAAGAGCCGGCCGTGCTTCGGCACCAGCGCCGCCACCATGCTTTCCACGGCTGCCGTGCCCGATGCCGTCATCAGCACGGCGCCCCATCTGCTGGCCGCCAAGCCATAGGTGGCCAGCAATCGAGTGCGTATTTCGTCCTGTAAGTCGAAAAATTCACTTTCCCGATGGCACAGGTCCGGCTGCAGCATGCTGCGGCGCACCCGTTCGCTCAAGGTAACCGGACCCGGGTTCAGCAGCAGCATCATAGGTTCCCGATAGCGCCGAAGTGGCGCAGCCAGCGCTCTTTTACCCCGACCGGAGCCAGCGAGGGCCGCGGCAAATCCTGCGGCGCGCCCGGGCGAATCAGCATGCGCACAAAGCGCGGACCCTCTTGCGGCGGCGTATGCAGCCACGCAGCAAGGCGCTCGAGGTCGTCGGTTTCCAATGCCGAGGCGTACCCGCAGGCCGCCGCCACCGCGGCGAATGACAGCAGCGGCGCCACGGTCGCCTGACCGCCGGTGGAGTCGTGCACACCGTTGTCGAGCAGCAGATGCCAAAGATTGGCCGGCGCATAAGCGCCGGCGGTGGCGAACGCACCCAACCGCATCAAGGCGGCGCCGTCGCCATCCAGGGCGATGACGCGCAGCCGCGGACGCGCCAATGCCAAGCCGAGGGCCAGCGGCAGCACGCATCCCATCGAGCCGACCATGTAGAGCTGGTTGGGCCGATCATCCAAGGCAAACAGCTCGCGCCCGCAAAATCCGGTGGTCGCCAACACGGCGCTGTCGAGCGAGGTGTGCGCCACGACTTTCCGCAGCACCTCACGTCTCGAGGCGCGCGACGGCACGGCGAGGCTCCGCGATTCAATCACAGCCTGCACGCGGGGAGTTGCGCGCGGCGTGGGCAGCTCGCGCAATGGGTGGGCCGCGACGCTGCCCTTCTGCATGAGCAACGCGTACGGGCGCCGCTGCGAATCCATATGCGCCATGGCGCGTTGCAGTGCCGGCTCGATGGCATCCCGTTCCGTGGGAAACAGCTCCCAGGGAATCTCCATGGTATCGAGCATCGTCGGGGTGATCGGACCCATCAGGGCGTGCTGCGGCTCATCGGCGACGCCCGGCTGGCCGCGCCAAGTCACGATCAGCAGCTGTGGAATTCGAAAGGTCCAGGCCAACGAGGTCAGCGGGCTGACGGCATTTCCGAGCCCCGAGTTCTGCATCATGGTCACGCCCCGCCCGTAAGGCGTGTTCCTGCCGCCGGCAAGCGCCACGCCGGCGACCAGCGCCACGGCGTCGCCTTCATTCACCATCGACACATAATGCAGTGTCGCATCCTGCAGCACGTAATTAATGAAGGGCGTCAGATACGAGCACGGCACCCCGGCGTACCACTCGAAGCCGTGGCCGCGCGCCGCCTCGACGAAATCGCGTGCCTCGATCAATCAACGACCTAACGGCGCTTGCGCATGTGCGAAGTCGACCGCTTGGCGCAGATCATCCACATCGTTGACGCCGGTCCAGTGGCCGTGAATGTAAAGAACTTGAATCTGCGCAGCTTCGCCGAGCAGCGCGTTCAACAACGCCGGCATGTCCAGCGAATCGAAATCCGCGCGCAGGCGCAGCTTTGCCAGCATCGCCTTCAGCTTCTGCAACCCTTGACGGCTGCAGCTGAGCATGCCGATCCAGCGGCCATGTGCCGCCCCGTTCTGCGCCTGTGCTGCACTGTCGACCCTCTGCAGCAATACCGGCGTGCCGAACAGGCCGCGATCGTCGCCGCGCGAGCAATAAGCGAAGTCGCGCACCGTGCGATTGTCGGCGCCCGCCATGTACGAGTCGACGACCACCGCGAATTCGGCGTCGCGTTCCACCAAACTGCGCAGCACGTAACCGCGAAACAGCAAATCGCCGTAGGAGATCACCGCGTCGCAATCCATGGACTCGACGGCGCACGCCAACGAAGCGAGTTCTCCGGTGTCGGCGAAACGCTCGTTCACGACCAGCTTGATTCCAGCCGTATCGATGGCATCGGCACGATAGCCGCCGACCACGGTGATATCGTTGATCGCCTGCTTCTTGAAGCCGTCGATCAACCAACGCAGCAGCGGCTTGCCGGCGATCGGTAGCATCACCTTGGGGCGATCGGTGGTGAGCGCCTCGAGACCGCGGCCGCGGCTCGCCGCCAACACCACCGCGGCGCACGCGGAGCCGGAGCCCGACAGATACACCCGCTCGGCGGCCGAGTATTCGTCCGCGTCTTGCAGGCGAAATATCTCATCGACGGGGACGATGCGTTCCTCCACGTTCACCAGGCTCTGGCTTTGGAAGATCTCCTTGGCGACGCTCTGCATCGCGGACGCCGCCGAACGCACCAGATGATTCGCCCAGATCACGGTGCTGATTCCCGCCTGGCGAAACACCTGCGTCGGTGTGCTGTAGTAACGCGTCGGCACGATCACCAGCGGCAAGCGCCCGGCCCACTCGCGCGCAAAAGTCACGATCTCATCCGGCCGCGACAGCTTGCTGTGGATGAGAATGGCGTCGGCGCCCGCGAGCCGATAGGCCTCGGCTCTGCGCAGCGCCTCATCCATGCCCCAGCCGGCGATCAGCGCCTCGACGCGCGCCACGATCGAGAAGTTCGCGTCCTGCTGGGTGTCCTTGCCGGCGGCGATCTTGCCGGCGAATTCGTTGATATCAGCCAGCGGCTGCCGCTCGCCGTTCAGGAAGCTGTTGGTTTTGGGAAACTGCTTGTCCTCGATGCACACGCCGGCAATTCCGCGCTGCTCCAGCTTGCGCACCAGGCGGCGCAGGTTGTTGAAGTTGCCGTAGCCGGTGTCGCCATCCAGCAGAATGGGCAAATCGCTGGCATCAGCCATGAATTCCAGCATGTCCACGACTTGCGTCCAGCTCGCTTCGTTGTTGTCGCGCACGCCGAATTGCGCCGAAATCGACAGTCCGGAGGCCCAGATCCCCTTGAATCCAGCCTCGCGGACGATGCGCGCCGACAAGCCGTTGTGCGCCTCCATGAGAAACTCGAGCTCCGGACTCTGCAGCATCTGCCGCAGCTTGACGCTGCGCGAGGGCGTCGATCCGCCCCGTTCGGTTCGGGCCAGGCTTGCTGCCGCTTGACTGATGGATGCGTTCATTTGGTCGTTCACTCCAGCAAAGGTTGCAGCTGCGGCAGCACTTCCAGCGTTGCGCGTTCGACGTCAGCCGGAAAATCGATCTCTATCCAGGGAGCACCCGTGACATCGACCGTCTCCATCGCATGCGTGTGCTCCAGAATCAAATCGCGGACCGCTTCTTCGTGAGGCATGTGAGCCCGGCCGCTTTCCACGTACCCCGCGACCAAGCTCGCCAGGCGCCGCGCACCGCCCTCGTCGAAGCGAAAGAAACCGATCGACTCGCCGATGCTGTCGTATACAAGATCGCTCGCCAGCTGCTTGCGTAACTCGACCGGAACACCGGCGCGGATGCAGACCTTGACGGGCTCATCTCCCGGCTCAAAATCGCGATCGACCAACAGCCGGTTGACGGGGCGGGTTCCCGCCAGCAGCGGCGTCAACACCCGCTCATCGTACAGAACGTCGGCATCCATCAACAAGACATCGCCGCCACGCGTCATGGCTTCGGCGACGGTGTGAACGGTCAAGACGCTGCCGAGTTCGAAACTCGGGTTGTTCACCGTTTGCGGCCGCGGCTGCCAGCGCAGGCGGACCATCTCGGCCTCGACCAGATCTTGACGAAAACCCAAGGCCAGCACGATCTCGTCGACGCCGGCATTCCTCAGCATGCGCAGATGCCGCTCCAGCAGGCTCATGCCTCCGAACGGCAGCAGGCATTTCGGAACGTGGGTTGCGCCGCCTTGGCGCAGGCGCAGGCCGCGTCCGGCGGCAAGTATTATCGCCCGCATGAAAATCCCCTCAATAACGGTGCCACGAATGGCACCTTAGGCGAAGCGCAGGTATAGCAAGCCCGGGACCCCGAGCAGCAACTCGCGCGTTCGCTTGGCGAGCGACAGCGCCAAGCCGGCGTTGGGTGCCAACCCTGCGAGCGGTGCCAGCAGCAAATAGCCGCCCTCTTGAACACCGAGGGCACCCGGAATCGCGAATCCCGCGCCCCGTATCGCCTGACCCACGCTCTCCAGCAACAGCGCGTTGCTCCAGCTCACCGGCGTGCCCAGCAGCAGCGCGATCAGATACACCTCGCCGGTGCCCGCGAACCATCCCACCAGGCTCAGGAGCAGACTGGACGCAATCGGTCCAACTCGAGCGTAGATGCTTTGCACCGAGATATCGATGGCCTGCGCCTGACTCATCAGTTGCGACCAATCGCGCTTGCCCGCCAAGCGCGTAACCGTGCGGATGAGCTTGCTGAAAATACCGCGCCGCTGCAGCATGTAGAAGCCGCCGACCTGCACCGCCAACAAGCCGCTTGCGACCAGGGAGGTGGTACGCAACGCGTGCTCCGAGACATGGCTTGCCTGCGCGCCGAGCAAGGCGGCCCCGACCAGGGCAAACAGGATCTGCGCGAAGGTCTGCAGCGTCGTGCTCACGGTTATGACGCCCGCGGCCTCCTGCATGGGCATGCCGCGCTGGGCCAAATGGCGCGCCATGAGCACCGGACCGCCGAGCTGGCCGCCCGGCATCAAGCTGTTGGCGGATTCCCCTGCCCAGCGGGTCAGCAGGGAACTGCGCAGCGTGCCGCGGGTCAGCCCCTCGTCGAACAAAACAGCAATGGCCACGGCATCGATGCACAAGGGCAGCAGATGGAACAGCGCCACCAACAGCAGTCCCCAACCGGCGCGCGACAACATCGCCAACACCACCGGCAAACCCTGAGAGGCGAGCACCGCGACAAACAGCAGCACCCCCGCCGTCAAGAGCCACTTGGCGGCAGCGTTCATTCCGATTCCAAAGAGCGGGCTCCGGCCAGGCGGCGAAACACCTGGCGGAAGCCGAAGTATGCGACGGCGTCCTTTAGGTTGGAGATGAGACGCCACCAGGGGCTCATTCTCGGATCGGTGACATATTCGAAGGTCAGGGAGACGCGCACTTCGCCGGCGCCGAGCGGCGTTATTCGGTGCCGCAGGGCATCGCCGTCGAAAAACACCAGTCCGCCCGGCGGAATTTGCAGTGCGCCCCGCAGCGTCGCCACGCCTCTCTCGCGGGTGTGCAGCTCGTATTCCAAGCGGCAGGAAGAGCGGTCGATCACGCCGATCAGCAGCGTGTAGCGGCGTCCCGCGTAGTACGACGTGTCGTAGTGCCAGCCGATGTGATCCCCGCGCTGAGTGTAGAAGTACAGCGCATACGCGTGCGGATCGTCGGCAGGCGATACCTGCAGGCGCTCGCCGCACAGCTCCTGCAGCCATTGAATGAGCGCCGGCGAGCGGTACAGATCGGCGATGCACGGCGCCATTCGGTCCAGCGTGTGGCGGCTGACGCTGCCACCCTGTTTGTGGCCCGGCAGGTAATTGCGATTCACGGACGCCTCGACGGCGGCCACCGCCTCCACCAGCTTCGCCGTCCAGCCGGCGGGAAGGAACTCATCGAGGTAGATGAACGAACCTTGCTGCACGAAATGTTGGCGCAGCCGTGCGGTGTCCAGACTCGGCAGCACCTGCAAATTGCTGCGGGCGCCCGCAACTCCAGGCGAATGCCCGAACTCGATATCGGTCGCGGCCATGGCTATCCAGCGACCCCGGGAGACATGTCCCTGTCGCGGCGCATGACCCGTCGATAATCGACCGCCACCCAGGCAGCGAACAGCGGCGCGCATACCGAAGCAGTCAGCAAGAACGGCGCCAGCGAGTTGCTCAAGGTCACCAACGGCATGAGGTACAAAACGTCCTCCGACTCGAACCCGCCCACCGATGCCTGCCGCGTAGCCGATTTGCCCAGCATTTCCTCGATACGCATGCGCATGAAGAAAATGAGGCTGATGGCAACCCCCGCAATGGCACCCAGCAATGTCGGCGCAAGCTCGAAATCCATTCCGGACTTGGCGCTCACGCCGATGCCAATCGCCACGAACAGCAAGACTGTGACCACGGCATCGCTCACCAGATCGTACAGATGCCCGATGCGGCTGCTCTTGCCGCTGAGGCGGGCCAATTCGCCGTCGGTATGGTCCAGGAAATTCGACAGGATCAGCAGCAGCGCGGCCAGATTCGACCAACCATAATTGCCGGGCATGAATGCCAGGGCGGCCGCCAGCCCGACGCCGAGCCGCACGGTGGTCAAGTGATTGGGCGTCACCCAGCTGGATTTCAGGGGCCGCACCAGCCGCAGTGCCAGGCGCGCGTCCCAAGGACGCGGTACGGATTCAACAGGAGGCGATACTTGCGATGAATTGGCCATGATCTCGTGATAAGGCGATCGGCGCAACCGCGCCTTGGTCTCATCTTACGCCGGATCGTGGGGCGTCATCAAAACGAAATGGTCCCCTGGATACAGGTAGTTCGCCGGCGCGTGCCGTAGAGTCCCAAGCGCGTGCCGATGGTAGCCCAAGGGCGCGCGCGTGGATCCCGAGCGTCAGCTCGATTTCATCGGCGTACCGCAACGAGCCAGCACGGCGCGCAAATCGCGAATCGGCGGAAACACCTCGTTGTTCCAGTCGGCACCCTGCAGATCATATGCCCGCTGTTCGTGTTCGACGATATCCTTGTCCTCGCGAAAGATATTTTCCGTAAACCAAGTCACGAACGGCCATACCGCATGTATGACGCCCGGCACGCTGGGCTTCTTGACAGACAAGTATCCGTAAGTTCGATTGGTACGTTGCTCGGCATCTAGCGGGGTGTAGCCCAGCCATACATCGAGCACCGGATCGCTGTCCTGATTGATATCCCGCCCCAACCACACCTTCAGGCTCTGAGTCGGATAGTCGGTACGGATGCGCATGTGATCGGAGAAGTCCTTCTTCGGCACGCTGCGCTTGCGCATCAGATCGACGATTACCTGCTCGCCGACGGACTGCTTGCCGTCCGTGCGGGTGAAGCTATATTCCACCTGAGCCCAGTTGTCCCCATGGTTCTTGCCCAGGCAACGCGCCCGAATGGAACCCATCTGCTTGCGATGCATGAACTGGTGATTCATGTCGAATAGATTTTCGTGCATGAAGGTGTAGTGGCAGGCCACTTCCCGATTCAAGCGCCGCGTCTTGTAGTCCTTGCGGCGCGCCGATCCGAGCGCCGCCGGCAGGCGCGCGTCCGCCAGAGCTGGATCGCCGGGGAACACGAAAATCAGGCCGTCGACCTCACGCGCCGGATAACTCTTCACGCCATTGGGCAGTCGCTCGATCCCCATGTAAGGCACGTTGACGCACTTGCCCGTGCAGCTGTACACCCAGCCGTGGTAGTGGCATTTCAGGTCATCGCCGCTGACCACCCCCAAATGCAGCGGTACCTGCCGATGTGCGCAGCGATCCTCGAGCGCAAACACGCGCCCGCTCTTGCCGCGATACAGCACGATGGGATCGCCTGCGAACCGGCGTGCCAGTGACTTACCCACCTCGAGTTCATGCGACCAAGCCAGCGGATACCACTGGTCGGGATGCGCACCGACCCTGCGCAGATCGACGCTGGTCGGGTTCGCTGCGCGGATGGTCGCGAGGCTCAAGATCTCTTCAGACACGGACGCCGTCACCTGTCCACACTGTTACTTTTGTCCACACGCTAGATTCTAACCGTTCCCAGCGGGCATTCCTAAGGATCGAGGCTAGGGTCGGAATCGAACCGGCGTACACGGCTTTGCAGGCCGCTGCATGACCACTCTGCCACCTAGCCAAACCTCAAAAACGGCAAACCCCGGACGCGCCGGGGCCAAGCCGCGGGAAACTACTGGTGCGCCTGGGGATTGTCAATCGAAGGCTCGCTTCGGTGGGCTGGCGTTGCCAGCCTGGATTTTGCCCCGAGGATTTGGCCGAATCGTGCCCAGCTCTCGATCAAGTGTCTGTTTTGATTATCAAACATATGATTTTATTGAATTTTTTGACAGATTGCGCACCTTTCAAAGCGCGTAGTCCTTAAGGACACCGAGAAAGACCTCGAATTGGTCGTGGTGGGGCCAGTGGCCCGCTTCCTGAATGGCGACGGCGCGCCGATCGCGCAAATGCGCCGCCTGGCCATTGGCCTCGGGATCATGCGTCCAGCTTTCTGAGCCGCGACAAAGCAAGGTCGGGGCGGTGATCTCGCGCCAGAAAGTGGTAATTTCGACCGCGAAATCTTCGGATGTGAACTGGCTGACCCGGGGATCGACCTTCCAGCCGTAGCCGTCAGGATGCAAGCGCACGCCATGCGCGGCCAGATGACGGGCTTGGGCCGCGGAAAGCCGGGGATTGCCGCTGGATATCCGAGCCGCTGCATCTTCGATGCTGCCGAGGCGCCGCACCGTCTTGCGCTTCACGTTGCGCCGCTTATCGATCCATTCGCGCGTGCGCCGCACGGCCCCGTACTCCGCCCACGTGGCGTACGATTCCGGCGAAGGTCCAAATCCGTCGACGAGCACGAGTTTGCGTATGCGGTCCGGATAGAGACCCGCGTAGCGCGATGCGACGGAACCGCCGAACGAGTGGCCGATGATCGTGACCCGATCCTCGCCCAGGGTGTCGATCAACTCAATCAGGTCGAGCACGTGGTAGGCCAGCAAATAGGCACCGTCGGGAGACCATTGGCTGTCGCCATGTCCACGCAAGTCCAGGGCGATGACATGAAAGCGATCCTTGAGCGCTCGCGCCGTCCAATCCCAGCTTCGCGCATGATCGCTCGTGCCGTGGACGAGGATCAGCAGCGGCGCACCTTCGTTCCCCCAGTCAAGGTAATGCAGGGCAAGCCCCTGCGAGACAAAGGTCCGCGAGGTGGCTTCGGTATCGTCATCGGCGGGATTCAGCATGTGGCAAACAATAGCAGCCTGCAAACCGGGCACGCCAGCTTCGAAGATACCTTGACGTATGCGCTTTCACGCGACCCCCTCCACGCGCAGGCCCGTCACCATTGGGAAACCCTGCGGGGCGCAGGCGCGAAGCTTCATACTTCGGTCCCGACTCTTGCCTGTGAACCCAGAGATTTGGAGCACTGTTGGGAATACTTTCGGCGTGCCGACCTGCACAGACTCTCCGCGCTTGATGCGACCAGCTTTGTCATCATGAAGCGTGCACGCATTCGCCTGGCGTTCACCTTCGATCGTCATTTCTCGATTGTCGGATTCAGACTGGTGGCCTGACGAATTTCGCCGGCGACCCCAAGGCCGGGCTACGGGTTTCAATGCCGCGCTAAAGTTCTCGACGCACCGGCCGATACGCTAACGATGCGGTTCGATCCGAACGTAGGAGTGACGATTCATGCAGATAAGTGCTACGGCTGTTCCATCCAGCGCAACGGTTTCCCAGTCGATCACGCCCGCCAAGCCCCCGGCAACATCGGCCGCGCAAACCACGGCAAGTCCGCCAGCATCGTCGAAGACCCCCACCCAGGGGGCTGCGCCAACCCAAGGGGCCGCGCCAACCCAAGGGGCCACAGCAAGCCAAGGGGCCGCACCCGCCCAATCTTCACAGGCTCAGGCCGCCAGCGCCGCGGTGCAAAGCCTGGCGAACTCAACTTATTCGACCTCCGTTGGCGGCAAGAGCTACTCGGGCAGCATCTCGCAATCCAACGGGCAGTACGAGATTTCGGTGCCCAATTTGCCGGGCGCCAGCGTGACTGCATCCAGTTTGCAGGCCGCGGAGAATGCGCTGAACATCAAAATAGACATTCTCGCCTGAGAAGCCGGTGCCCCCGCGCGCGGCGGCACCGGCTGACGCTCGGTTGACGATTAAAAAGTGTACGTTCCGTAAACTGGATTGTTCACCACATTGATTGGTTGAGCGGCGTTAGTGATGTACGTCTGCACATCGGCAGGCAGGAGCAGTCCCTGCGCTTCCAGAGCCTTTGCCGCAGCAGTGACTGCGGTCACGTATCCAGCGTGGCTGCCATAGCGCTCCGCAAGCGACAGGCGTGGATCGCCAATCGCCATTCGTGCGGCTAGAGTGGGCGCGAACGGAATCAGCGAGCCGTTCGATTCGCAACCGTCCGGGCCGCCGAAGGCGGCGGCGCGAAGATTCCAGCCGGTCAGAGTGGCTACCGGTGCCGCCACCGGCGGCAAGCGGATGCCGGCGATGTCGTTACCATCCGCATCGACACTGGAAACGAATGACGGATACACGTTGCCCGTCGGTTGCGGCGGCAGCACCGACTCGATGCCCTGATTGAACTGCGGACCCCAGTTCCAGTCGTTGCGGACCGTGACCAGGCCGGTGTACAGCACGTTCGGAATGGTCGGCCAGCCGAGTGCAGTCTGCGGTACCACACCCACGGCGTCTCCCAAGGTGCTGGCGACGACGGTGGTGAAAACAGCCGTCCCGTCGGCGCGCCGTGGCACCATGCTATCCGTCGGCGGCGTACCATTGAGCCATCCATCGAGTTGCACCCAAAGTGCGCGCAATGCCGGATTCTGATCGGTGGAATTTACGAACTGCGCGCATATGCCGGCGTTGGAATTCACCGCCCCCGGGCCGGCATGCTGGGTACTTGAAATCAGGTAATTGCGTACGTTCGGCGGATCGGGAAGATCGTTGGCGGAGGTGTCCGTATGCAGAGTCGAACCGGCCTTGACCCAGTACTCGTTGCCGGAGTTGACGTTCATGATCAGCGGACAGGTGGCGGGCGAGGTCGCCATGCAGCGCATGTTGCGTCCGTCGGTCTTGCCGGTGAACGGATCGGTGAGCGTGTTATAAGCGAACGGGAATACCCCCTCCGGATAGTAGTGCTCTTGGCGGTTACGCTCCGTCATCCCGGACTGTGAGAAGCGGAAATTCAGGGCGACGCCGTCGCCGGCACCGACCCAACTGAACATTCCGTCGAATACCTGCTTACCGTTCAGGTCTTGGTTGAAGCCCAGCCAGATGAAGTCGTTCATGGTGCGTGATGGCTGCGACAGCGTCCATGACACGACTCTCGCGATGTTGCCTGCAAGCGGATTTGCGGTGCCGGCGGTGTCGGTTTTCGCATTGCGCAGGAAGGATACAAAATCGCGTAAGGCCGCAAATCCGATTCCGGAGACGAAGGGACTCTTGGCCGTAAATACCAGTTCATAGATCGCGCTCTGCTGGAACGACGTACCGGCCGGCAGCAGGGCAATCGTGGTGGGGCTGGTCCACGTCCATCCCGTCGCCGCAATCGTCGTCGGCGCATCGGTGAGATGCTGTTTGACCGTGAGCGTCGCCTGTGTGGTATCCGTGGTGTTGGTGGGGTAAGCCGTCGTGTAAGACATCGTGGTCGCGTTATCGAACTCGATGTACTCGTACACCGGACCTGTGATGGTGCTGCCGTCCGTGTTCACGGCGACCGGCACGGTGATCCCCATTGAATTATTGGCCCGGGAAACCGTTGGTTCCCATCCGCCCCAGACCAACGTGTAGCCCTGGTTCATGAGAAAGGCGGTACCGGCGTCGGCCG
>Ga0116129_1000804_pt1 | contig 18742 bp, 19 predicted proteins | sample June2015DPH_17_2_FD_89732 | JGI IMG/M metagenome (GOLD analysis project Ga0116129, IMG submission 89732) | Peatland microbial communities from SPRUCE experiment site at the Marcell Experimental Forest, Minnesota, USA - June2015DPH_17_10 | ecosystem: Environmental > Terrestrial > Soil > Wetlands...
GCCGCCGCGCTCGATTGGCCGCCGGCTGCCGTGCCGATCGTGTCGGCATCGAACTGCATGAATTGGCGGAAGCGGCCGGGGCCGGGCTTCTCGTTGCGATAGACATAGCCGAAGCGGTAGCTGCGATAGGGCAGCACCAGGTTTTCGGTGCCGTAGCGTTCCGCCACATATCGCGCGAGCGGCGCGGTCAAATCGTAGCGCAGCGAAATCCACTGCTCGTCGTCGTCCTGGAACGAGAACACGCCCTCGTTCGGCCGATCCTGATCGGGCAGGAATTTTCCGAGCGCGTCGGTGTACTCCATCGCCGGCGTCTCCACCGGCTCGAAGCCGTAGCGCTCATAGACTTCGCGGATCTTTTCGACCATCACGCGCGTGGCGTTGATCGCAGCCGGACCACGATCTTCCAGCCCGCGCGGCAGGCGCGCTTTCAGTTTTTGCGGCTTTTTCGGTTTGTCGGACATGTCGTTGACTTACACCATAAACGGTGCATGTAAACGCAGCTTTTTACCTCGCCCCGCTGCGACCGTTCCCCGGATGCTGCGCAGCGCGCCGCGACTTGCGGCGTGGTGCGCTGCTGATCCGGGGTCCATCATGAGGCTCGGCGTTCCAGGTCCCGGATCTGCGGAGCGGCATTGCACGCCGCACCGCGTCCGGGACACGCGAAATCTCGAGCCGCTGCGAACTAAAGCACCTTTCTGATCCAGTTGTGCGGGTCGTTCGTCCGGCCGTACTGGATATCGACCAGTGTCTTGCGCAGCCCCATGGCGACCGGACCGGCCGCACCACCGCTGATCAGAAAATCGCCGCTTGCCGAACACACCTTGCCGATCGGCGAGACGACGGCGGCGGTGCCGCAGGCGAACGCCTCTTTCAGCTTTCCGCTTGCCGCATCCTTGCGCCACTGCTCGATCGTGTAGGGCTCCTCACGCACAACCGTGCCGGCATCCTTCGACAACGCGATGATCGAATCGCGGGTGATGCCCGGCAGGATGGTGCCGAGCGGCGGCGTCAGCATCGATCCGTCCTCGAACACGAAGAAGATATTCATGCCGCCGAGTTCCTCGATGTAACGGCGCTCGACCGCATCGAGGAAAACCACCTGGTCGCAGCCGTGATCGGTGGCTTCGGCCTGCGCGCGCAGGCTTGCGGCGTAATTGCCGCCGCATTTGACCGCGCCCGTGCCGCCAATCGCAGCACGCGTATAGTTCTCCGACACCCAGATCGAGACCGGCGCGGGTCCGCCCTTGAAGTAGGAGCCGACCGGCGAGGCAATCACGGAGAAGATGTATTCCGCTGACGGTTTCACGCCGAGGAAGACTTCGCTGGCGATCATGAAGGGCCGCAAATAGAGACTGCCCTCGCCCCCCGGGACCCAGGCGCGGTCGATCCGCACGAGTTGCTCGACCGCCTCTATGAACACCGGCTCGGGCAGCGGCGCCATGGCCATGCGCTCAGCCGAATTTTGGAAACGTTTCGCATTGGCGTCGGGGCGGAACAGGTTCACGCCGCCATCGTCGCGCTTATAGGCCTTGAGGCCCTCGAAAATCTCCTGCGCGTAATGCAGCACGGCTCCGGCCGGATCGAGCGGAAAATTCGCGCGGGATTCGATGCGCGCGCCGTGCCAGCCATTCGCCTGATTGTAGCGGACCACGGCCATGTGATCGCTGAAAACGCGGCCGAAGCCGGGGTTTTCGAGCCTTGCGGCGCGCTCTTTATCGGGCGTTGGATTCGCCGCAGGCTGGATTTCGAATTTCAAACTCATTCCCTGGTTTCCTGCCCTAATTTCTTGCTGTCGTAACCGGCGCGATTTCTGGGCCTTATATCTCCGGGGCTGTTGGCCTGATAGGCCCGGACTTAACCAACAGCTCTGCGGCCGGCTTCCCACGGGCACGCCGGCAAGGACATGCTTTTGTGGAGGGCTGAAGTCCAGTATGGTTGCCGAGATGCCGCTCGACAATCGTACGGTCAACCTATTCGCGAGCCTGCCTTCCCATGCCCGGCGTCCAAGGTCGCCAGCCTCGGCGAAGCGCACGAAACGATCTAATATTTCGTTGCCATCGGTAGTTTTGTAACATTGAACCTCAGATTTGTCAACATGGCTGACGTAAATCCATCAAGCGCGTCCACGGCTGCCGGCTCCAAGCCAAGCGAGGGGCGTGCGGCGAACGCGGCCTCGTCGGGCCTGCGTTGGGACCTCATCGAGCTTCTGTTTTTCGCCTATCGCGACTTCGTCGGCGATGCGGATCAGGAACTGGAAGCGTTCGGTTTCGGACGCGCCCATCATCGCGTGATGCACTTTGTTCACCGCTACCCCGGCCTGAAGGTCGCCGACCTCCTCGACGTGCTGCGGATCACCAAGCAATCGCTCGGACGGGTGCTCAAGCAACTGCTCGACGACGGCTATATCGTGCAGAAGGCGGGCAGCAGCGATCGCCGCCAGCGCCTTCTTTTCGCCACCGCCAAGGGCGAGGCGCTGGTCGCAAAGCTCGCAGGGCTGCAAACCGATCGGCTGAACCGTGCCTTGCGCGGCATCGAACCGGCGGGCCTGGAGACAATCCGGCAATTCCTGCGCGCCATGATCGATCGTGACGATCCGGACAAGGTGCTGGAAGCCATTTTTGGTGTCGCGCCGGGCACAAAGGCAAAGGAATAAACGTGGCCGAAGCTGCAATCATCGCACGAACGCCACCGAAGCCTGCCGACGACGCGCCGCATCTTCTGCTCGTGGATGACGACCGCCGCATCCGCGATCTGTTGTCGCGTTTCCTCTGCGGCGAGGGCTACCGCGTCACCACCGCGATGAGCGCCAAGGATGCCCGCGGCAAGCTTAACGGCCTGCATTTCGACCTGTTGATCCTCGACGTGATGATGCCGGGCGAGACCGGCTTTGATCTCGCGAGATTCATCCGGACCTCATCTTCGGTACCGATCGTCATGCTGACGGCGCGCCACGAGGCGGCAAGCCGGATCGAGGGCTTGCAGATCGGCGCCGACGACTACGTCGCAAAACCGTTCGAACCGCGCGAGCTTTCCTTGCGCATCGGCAATATCCTCAAGCGCACCGCGCCGCCGCCGGTCGAGACGCTGGAGCAGATCGCATTCGGTCCTTACGTCTATCACCTGGAGCGCGGCGAATTGCGGCAAGGCGAGGAAGTCATTCGTCTCACCGACCGCGAGCGCGACATGTTGCGGATTCTGGCGCTGGCGCGGGGCGAAACAGTGCCACGCAACGCGCTGGCGGGTGACGGCAACGTGAACGAGCGCGCGGTCGACGTGCAGATCAACCGCCTGCGGCGCAAGATCGAGCGCGACCCCGCCAATCCGCTCTTCTTGCAGGCGGTGCGCGGCATCGGCTATCGCCTGGTCGCCTCTCCTTGAGGTGTTTTGGAGCAGGATGACCGTGATTGAATTGGTCCGCCCGAGCAAAGTTTCTGCCCCCCTCCCCCTTGCGGGGTCCAAGGCGAGCGAAGCTCGCTCTCGAGGTCGGGGGTGGGGGTCCATTCGGCATGCAGTACCCCCCTCCCCAACCCTCCCCCACAAGGGGGGAGGGAGCGTACTTCCGCTGCCGTCACCACTCATCGTCATGTTGTCGAGCATCACCCAATGAGCACGCTCGACACCGGCCTCACATTGATCCGCACCGCGGCAGGGCGGGTGTCCGCGGCCAATGGCTGGATGGGCAACGCCTTCAAGAGCTGGATGCCGACCGGCCTCTACGCGCGCGCGCTCTTGATCATGATCGTGCCGATGGTGGTGCTGCAATCGGTCGTCGCTTTCGTGTTCATGGAGCGGCACTGGAATACGGTGACGCGGCACCTGTCGGCAGCGGTCGTCTCCGACATTGCCGCGCTGATCGACGTCTACAAAAGCTATCCGCAGGACAAGGATCGCGCCCAGATCCGGCGCATCGCCCAGCAGCGGCTGGGGCTGGTAGTGGATTTCCTGCCCAGCGGCGACATGCCGCCGCCGGGACCGAAGCCCTTCTTCTCGCTGCTTGACCAGACGCTCTCGGTGCAACTCGGCCGGCAGATCGCCAAGCCGTTCTGGATCGACACCGTCGGCCGCTCCAACCTGGTCGAGATCCGCATTCAGCTTGACGACGCGGTGATGCGCGTCTTCGCCCAGCGCAGCGCCGCCTATGCCTCTAATTCCGAGATTTTCCTGTTCTGGATGGTCGGCACGTCCTCGATCCTCCTGATCGTTGCGGTGCTGTTCCTGCGTAATCAGATCCGCCCCATTCTGCGGCTGGCGGATGCCGCCGAGAGCTTCGGCAAGGGCCGCGAAGCGCCGAACTTCCGCCCGCGCGGGGCGCGCGAAGTGCGCCGCGCCGCGCAGGCTTTTCTGGAGATGAAGTCGCGCATCGAACGCTCGATCGAACAGCGCACGGCAATGCTGGCGGGCGTGTCGCACGATCTGCGCACGATCCTGACCCGCTTCAAGCTCGAGCTCGCGCTGATCGGCGACAGCCCGGAGGTCGACGCCATGCGCAAGGACGTCGACGAAATGTCGGGAATGCTGGAGGACTATCTTGCGTTCGCGCGCGGCGACAGCGGCGAGCAGGCGCAGCCGACCGACATGACTGCAGCACTGGAAGAGTTGCGCAGCGACGCCGAACGCAACGGCCATACCGCAACCGTTGCCTTCCATGGGCTTCCGGTGGTGACGGTGAAACCCGCCGCCTACAAGCGCTGTCTCGCCAATCTTGTCTCCAACGCCGCGCGGCACGCCAATACGATTTCGATCACCGGCCAGCGCGACCACCGCTATCTGACGGTGACGGTCGACGACGATGGTCCGGGCATTCCGCTCGGCATGCGCGAAGAAGTGTTCAAGCCGTTCCTCAGGCTCGATGACGCCCGCAATCAGGATGAGGGCGGAACGGGACTGGGACTTGCGATCGCGCGCGACATCGCCCGTTCGCATGGCGGGGACATCACGCTTGGCGACAGTCCGATGGGCGGCTTGCGCGCGGCGGTCCGGATTCCGGTGTGATTTCTCCTCGCCCCGCTGTTTGCGGGGAGAGGTGAATCTCTTACTTCGGCAGCAGAGCCTTGAGCTTGTCGACGTCCTTGACGTTGAGCTTGAAGCCGCCACCGGGCATCACGACGTCACCGGGCTTCTGGTCCGGTTTGCAGGCCCCCAGCCATTTCGCCTCGATCCTGATCACAGCATCGTGCGGCGCCGATTTGCCGAGGTCGCCGTGTGAGGTGGTCGTGACCGTATAGGCGGAATTGAAGTCGCCAGAGATCTCCGAATGCGAGGACACCGAAACGCCGGCGACGCTGCAGACGGAATCGGTGACGTAGCCGGTGGCCGTCTTCTGGGTATCCTGCTTGGTGCAGATTTGCTTGGCCATCGGCGAGACCATGTTGTTCATGTCCTTGTCGACGGTCTCATCGGTGCAGTGCTGCATGGTCAGCGAGGGCAGCGGCGAGCCGGTGTGGGCCACCTTGATTTCCCACAGACCCGCCTTGCGGATCGGCAGATCGTCGGCCCGGGCGCAGCCTGCCGAGGCGACCACGAGCAGACAAAGACCTAAACCCCAAGAACCCCAAGCAGCAAGCTCACGCGTCATCGGTCACGCTTTCGACTTCGACGAAGATGGGAAAGTCAACGCCGGGCCAAGCGCTCAATACAGGGTGCGTAGCGGCCGGTTATTGGCGCCATAGGGCACCCAGCGGCAGGAAAAAGAGATATAGCCACCGTACTGCGCGTCGACCGCCAGAAACTTCACCACCTTGCCGTAGGAAGCACAGTGGTCGACCGCGAGTTGGCGGGCATCGACGTGCTGGGCCAGTTCATAAGCGATGATACCGCCGGTATCGTTGCCTTTGAACGCCGGCACGATGTCGGCCCGCGCCGGAACCCATGAGAACATGGCAGCTGCGGCAATCAGAACGGCGGCCCTGGTGATTCGCATCGCTTACTCCGTTTATTTGAACAGCACTTTAGAGCGCATCGGAAGCCGTGAAAAGCGCGCGAACCCACAGAAAGCTGACTTATTGGCAGGTGTTGCCGTGCTGCACTTGACCTTGGGGAGGCTTCGCGGCACGGTTGGCTCGCTCGATCATTCGGCGGACGGACCATGCGCGACATATTTTCATTTGCCAGAAAAACAGGCCTTGGCGCGGCGCTCGGGGCCGGATTTGGCCTGTTGGCGTTCGGCCAGGCCGCCGAGGCGGCCAATCCGCTTGAACTGAATTTCTGGCTGTCGGGCCCGAAATATGAGGGGCGGCTCCAGTCCTGCGAGGCAGCGCTGGGAACCATCACATCCCAGTTCCAGGAAAAAGAGAGCACCTACTGGAATTCCAAGCTCACGATCACGGCCTATGGCCGGATCCACGAGACCGCCTACCGTCCCTGGCAGTCGGACAATATTCCGCGCCGTTATTGCAGCGGCGACGCGATGCTGAGCGACGGCAAGGTGCATCCCGTGCATTTCTCGATCATCGAGGACGGCAGCTTTGCCGGCTACGATCAGGGCATCGAGTGGTGCGTCACCGGGCTTGACCGCAACTGGGCCGACAACCCCGCCTGCGTGGGCGCCAGGCCCTGATTTTCCAGCCTCGACGCTTCTCCAAATCCTAGACCTGCGGCGTCCGCTATCGGCGGTCAGCGTCTATTTTTGTTCTTGAAGTGTTCCAGCCCCATGCTACGGTTCCAGCGGGGATCGCGGAGTGAGGCTTCATCATGGTTCGGTTTGGCTCGGGTCGAAGGCTGCGGATTTTCGCCCGCTTCGGCTATCTCTTTTTTGCGGCCGTGATCGGCTTTAGCGCTGCGACCGGCGCATCCGCCCAGGACCGGCGGCAAAACAGTCCGGGCGAGTTTGACTACTACGTCCTGTCGTTGTCCTGGTCGCCATCCTTCTGCGAGGAAGCGGCCGAGCGCGGCAGTGGACGTTCCCAGCAGGCCCAATGCGGCGGAAGACCCTTCTCTTTCGTGGTTCACGGCCTGTGGCCGCAATATGAGCGCGGCTATCCCGAATATTGCGATCGGGATTCCTGGCTGGACCGCAATGTCATGACCTCGATGCTGGATCTGATGCCGGCGCCCGGCTTGATTTACAATGAGTGGAAAAAACACGGCACCTGCTCAGGCCTTGGCCCCCGCGGTTATTTCGAGACCATTCGCAAAGCGCGCGCCGCGGTGAAAATTCCATCCGAATTCGTCGACCTTTCCGACGCGAAGACCGTCTCGCCAACCGAAATCGAGGATGCCTTCATCAAGGCCAATCCTGGCCTCTCCGCCTCCGCGATCGCCGTGACCTGCAACCGCTCCCGCTTAAGCGAAGTGCGCATCTGCATGGCTAAGGACTTGCAATTCCGCGCCTGTGACGAGATCGATCGCCGTGCCTGCCGTCGGGACCAGGTGACGATGCCGCCGGTACGCGGCGGCTAAACCGCGAACGACCTTTCGGACGTCATTGCGAGGAGCTAAAGCGACGAAGCAATCCATGGCGTGTCGACGGTTATATGGATTGCTTCGCTCCGCTCGCAATGACGTGGTAACTCCTCACCCATGAACTACCGCCACGCCTTTCATGCCGGCAACTTTGCCGACGTCATCAAGCACATCGTGCTGGTGCGCATCCTGCTTCACTTGCAGGAAAAGGACGCGGCGTTTCGCGTGATCGATACCCATGCCGGCGCCGGCCGCTACGATCTCACCGGCGAAGAGGCCGAGCGCGGCGGGGAATGGCTCACGGGAATTGCGCGCATCCTGCAGGCGCGGTTTTCGGAAAATACGCTGCCCCTGATCAAGCCCTATCTCGACATCATCAGGGCTTTCAATCCGCAACCGGGGAAACTCAGCGCCTATCCCGGATCGCCGCTGATCGCCCGCGCGTTGCTGCGGCCGCAGGACCGGCTGACCGCCTGTGAGCTCGAAGCCAAAGCGCACAAGGCGCTCATCGAGGCGCTGCGCCGCGACACCCAGGCCCGCGTGGTCGAACTCGATGGCTGGACGGCGCTGCCCGCCTTCGTGCCGCCGAAAGAGCGGCGCGGCCTTGTCCTGATCGATCCACCCTACGAACAGAAGGACGAGTTCGAACGTCTGGCCGCGGGCTTTAGCGAGGCCTTCGCGAAATGGCCGACCGGCAGTTATTTGTTGTGGTACCCCGCCAAAAGCCGGCGTGCGACCGACGAACTGGCGCAGCAGGTCGCACAAACCATCGGGCAAGCAAGACCGCCCGGGAAATGCCTGCGCGTTGAGTTCAGCGTCGCACCGCAAACCGCCGGCACAGGCCTTACCTCGGCCGGCCTTCTGGTCGTCAACCCGCCATGGACCCTGGCGGCCGAGCTCAAGGCGATCCTCCCCGAGCTGGAGAAGCCGCTCGGCCAGGGCGGTGCCGGCCGCTTCCGGCTCGTGCCTTCTATTTGAAGCCTCGTATTTGAAGCCTTGGCCCTATTGAAGCCTTCTCTTATTGAAGCCTTGGCCCCTACCTCCCAAAAGTCCGTAGGCAATCGGCCGGGAACCGTATTATGCTCGTCATCGTTGGATCGGCTTTTACGTTCCGCTTCCGCGAATGGTAGCGGCGGAGTGACAAGGCCTCTTCTGATTTTGGGCAGGCTCGCCATCACGCGGGTCCGCCTGATGGCCAAAGCTCCAGGCGGCAGGTGTCCGCAGCGAAGGTCCGGTCGGCCGCAACGCCTGACACGCGTGACGGCGGAGCAATGCGGGGGAGGTTTCCCGATGGCCATGACTGGGACGGTCAAGTTCTTCAATGGAGAACGCGGCTACGGCTTCATCAAGCCCGATGACGGCGGACGCGACGTGTTCGTTCACATCACGGCTGTGGAGCGTGCCGGTCTGAAGGACTTGACCGAAGGACAACGCATCACATTCGAGGTCGAGCCGGACAAGAAGGGCAAAGGGCCCAAGGCGGTCAACCTGGTGATTTCGTCTTAAAGCGTTTTCAAGCGAAGTGGGTACCGGTTCGCATAGCAATCAAGTTTACGCAGATTGCGTAGACTTATCTGCGGTAGAAAACGCGTCAAAAGATATAGCCTTGTTTCATGGCAAAAAAATCCCGGCCGCAACCGCGGCCGGGAGTCTGTGGTTGGTGCACTTTTTATTCTCTTATTAGAAGTGATAGTTCACGCCGGCGCGGAGCAGGCCGAAATGGAAGCCATTTTGTTGGTTGCCGGTGATCGCGAAATTGCTGTCGTTCAGATCGACGTAGAGGTATTCGAGCTTGGCACTCCAGTTCCGAGCCAGACCGACTTCGGCGCCTACCCCCACGGTCCAGCCGGCATTGGTATGGCTCTCCGAGCCAGAGAAGGTCTGGCCTTGCAATTCGCCGAAGGCGAGACCCGCCGTGCCGTAGAACAGGACGTTGTTGAGGGCGTAACCGGCCCGCCCGCGGACGGTGCCAAACCACGGATTGGAGAATTTCCACGGCGCAAAAGTATCGGACGCACCGGTGCCTTGAAAGTCGCCTTCGATACCGAACACCCAGGGACCGTTTTGGAAGTTGTAGCCGGCCTGCACACCGCCCACGAAACCTGACGGCTTGGTCGGATTGTTGTCGACCGAGCCCCAATCCCAGCCGATATTGCCGCCCAGATAGGGCCCGGCCCAGCTATACATATTGAGCGGCTGATTAACGGTGTAAGGCTGGTAGGGCAAATCGGCAGCCTCAACCGATGAAGTCCAAACCGCGGCGATCAAGGCCGCAGCGATCAAGGCAATCCTGCTCATCACGCAAACTCCACTCGGGTAGTGCGGAAACCCTTGGCCATCGGCATGGTTACGGATTTGCACTTTTACTGAGCGGATTTATCGAGACTTTTAAGTTAAAGGGTTGTTAAGCCCTGCGATTCGCGGCTTCTTAGTCTTAACGGAGTGTTACCGGACGCCATTTGGCCGAGATCTGGCCTGTTTGCACGGACCGCCGGTCGCGCTGGCAAGCGGCGTGGATGACACCTAAATTCCAGGTCCCACAATTCCGGTCCCATAATTCCAGGTCCCATAGCTCCAGGTCCATGGCTCGCGAATCGACCAATCAGGCAAACAGCGCCGGAAGCAAGGAACCTACCCCTTCCCGGCCCGACCAGACGCAACCGGACCAGGAGCAGCCCCAGCATCTGGCCGCCGGCGACATTGATCCTGCGACCGTAACCCTCGACGAGGAGGATGAGGCGCGGCTGCCGGAAGTCACGGAGGATGGCAGTGAGGCCATCGCCGAGGGACCGCTGGCGATCGGGCATGCCGCGATCGAAAACGCGGTGCGGCTGGCGCCGACCTCACCCGGCGTCTATCGCATGCTCAATGCCGCCGACGACGTGCTCTATGTTGGCAAGGCCAAGAATGTCCGAAAGCGGCTTTCTTCCTACGCGCGGGCGAGCGCGCCGCTGCCGGCGCGAATCCTGCGCATGATTGCGGCAACCGTTGCGGTCGAGATCGTGTCGACGGCGACCGAAACCGAAGCGCTGCTGCTCGAGGCAAACCTGATCAAACAGTTGCGCCCGCGCTTCAACGTGCAGCTGCGCGACGACAAGTCGTTTCCCTACATCCTGATCACGGGCGATCACTGGGCGCCGCAAATTCTCAAGCATCGCGGCGCGCAGAGCAGGCCCGGACAGTATTTCGGGCCGTTCGCCTCCGCCGGCGCGGTCAATCGCACCATCACCGCGCTCCAGCGCGCGTTCCTGATCCGCTCCTGCACCGATGCGTTTTTCGAAAGCCGCACCCGGCCCTGCCTGCTCTACCAGATCAAGCGCTGCGCCGGACCCTGCACCCGCGAGATCGATTTTCCCGGCTACACCGAGCTCGTGCGCGAAGCAAAGGACTTCCTGTCCGGCCGCAGCCAGGCCGTGAAACAGGAACTCGCAGGCGAAATGGAAAAGGCGTCCGCCGAGCTCGAATTCGAGACCGCAGCGCTTTACCGTGATCGCCTCGCCGCCCTGTCGTCGATCCAGTCGCAGCAGGGCATTAATCCGCGCACGGTGGAAGAAGCCGATTTGTTCGCCATCCACCAGGAGGGCGGATATTCCTGCGTGGAGGTGTTCTTCTTCCGCACCGGGCAAAACTGGGGCAACCGCGCCTATTTTCCGAAAGCGGAAAAATCATTCACGCCTGAGGAAGTGCTGGCTTCGTTCCTGACGCAATTCTACGACGACAAGCCCCCGCCAAGGCTCATCCTGCTGTCACATGCGATCGAGGAAGCCGAGTTGATGGCGAGCGCCTTGTCGATCAAGGCCGGCTTCAAGGTCGAAGTCCTCACACCGCGACGCGGCGAGAAAAAGGAACTGATCACGCATGCGCTGACCAACGCGCGGGAAGCACTGGGACGCAAGCTGGCCGATACCGCAACCCAGAGCCGCCTGCTTGCGGGGCTTGTCACGACACTCGGCCTGCCGCATCCGCCGCGCCGCATCGAGGTTTACGACAACAGCCACATCCAGGGCACCAACGCGGTCGGCGCCATGATCGTGGCGGGGCCGGACGGCTTTATCAAAAACCAGTACCGCAAGTTCAATATCAAATCCGAAGGCCTGACACCGGGCGATGACTACGCGATTATGTGCGAGGTGCTGCAAAGGCGCTTCAAGCGGCTGCTTGCCGCCGCAAACGAGGGCGAGACGGCAGCATCCAAGACCGAGGACGATGGCGTGCCGCAGTCGCCTGATTTGGTCATCATCGACGGCGGCCGCGGCCAGCTCAACGCGGCGAAAGAGATTTTCGACACGCTCGGGCTTTCGCAGGTTTCGCTGCTCGCGGTCGCCAAGGGGCCTGATCGCGACGCCGGGCGCGAAACCCTGTTCCTGCCGGAGCGCGAGGCGATCAAACTGGAACCGCGCGACCCCGTGCTGTACTTCATCCAGCGGCTGCGCGACGAGGCACACCGCTTCGTGATCGGATCGCACCGCAAGTTGCGAAAGAAGGATATTCGCGAAGCCGGATTGCAGGAAATTCCCGGCATCGGCCCCTCGCGCAAACGGGCCCTGTTGCACCATTTCGGAACCCTGAAGGAGATCGAACGGGCCTCGATCGCCGATCTCGGCAAGGTCCCGGGCGTCAGCGCCGAGAGCGCCCGCAAGATTTTCGAGTTTTTCCACACCCAACCGGGGTAAGGCGGGGGTAAAAATGTCACCCGAAGGTCATATGTGTCCCCCGGTTGACCTTAAAGGCGCAGCGGTATTGGTAGGACGTATGAACATCGCAACGACCAGGGGACTGGCGAAAAGCTCGCTGTCCCTGCCCAATATTCTGACCATTGCCCGGATTGCCGCGATCCCGCTGGTGGTCGGCTGCATTTATTGGCAGTCCATTCTGGACGGGCCGTTATGGCTGCGATGGGTCGCGTTGGCCGTGTTCATCGCCGCCGGCGTCACCGACTTTCTCGATGGCTACTATGCCCGGATCTGGGATCAGCAATCGGCGCTGGGGCGGATGCTGGATCCGATCGCCGACAAGCTCCTGGTCGCCTCCTGTCTCTTGATGCTGGCGGCCGATGGCATCATCCACGGCTGGACGCTGTGGGCGGCCATCGTGATCCTGTGCCGCGAAATCCTGGTATCGGGCTTGCGCGAATATCTGGCCGGCTTGCGCGTCAGCGTCCCCGTCACCAAGCTCGCCAAATGGAAGACCACGGCGCAGCTCGTTGCGATCGGATTTCTTCTGGCCGGCGAAGCAGGCGACCAGGTCCTCCCCTTTACCACCCAGATCGGGCTATTGCTGCTCTGGGTCTCCGCGATCGTCACGATCTATACCGGCTGGGATTATTTCCGCGCCGGCATCCATCACCTCATCAAGGAGGATGAGGGATGAAACTGAAATATTTCGCCTGGGTGCGCGAGCGGATCGGCAAGCCGGAAGAGACGGTCGAGCCGCCGCCCGGCGTCAAGACCGTCGAAGAGCTGATCATCTGGCTTGCCGCGCGCGGCGAGACTTACGCCCATGCCTTCGAGACGCCGCGTGTGATCCGCGCCGCGATCGACCATGCCCATGTCAAACAGGATGCGGCGATCGCCGGCGCCCGCGAAATCGCGTTCTTCCCGCCAATGACCGGCGGCTAACGCGATGCCGTCATGACCGAAAACGTCACCATCCGCATCCAGGAATCCGATTTCGACATCGCGCGCGAGATATCGGCGCTGACGGCGGGACGCAGCGATATCGGTGCTGTGGTTTCCTTCACCGGCATCTGTCGTGGCAGCGAAGACGGAGCGGCCATCGCTGCGTTGACGCTCGAGCACTATCCCGGCATGGCGGAAGCCGAGATCGAGCGCCACGCCGAGACCGCGATGTCACGCTGGGAGCTCAGCGGAATAAGGGTGATCCACCGCGTCGGCCGCATCACGCCAGGTGAAAATATCGTGCTGGTCGTGACAGCTTCGAAACATCGCCAGGCCGCGTTTGAGGCCGCCGAATTCCTGATGGATTACCTGAAGTCCAATGCGCCGTTCTGGAAGCGCGCCGACAGCGCCGCTGGCGCGAGCTGGATCGAGGCGCGCGATCATGACGATGCGGCCGCCGCGCGCTGGACCAAATCCTGATGGCTAAGCGCGCCAAGGCCGGCCCCAAGCGTTCCCGCGCAGCCTTGAGACTTCCCAAGGTTTCGCCCGGCGAACTGGTGACGCTGCTCGATTTCGTCCGTTATGCGACAAGCCGCTTCAAGGAGGCGAAACTGACCTTCGCCCACGGCACCACCGATCCGGTGGCCGAGGCCGCGTTTTTGGTGTGCGAAACGCTGCATCTTCATCCCGATCAGTTCGAGAGTTTCGCAACCGCGCGCGTGGCGGCGCACGAAGCCCGATCGATCCTCGACGTGATTGCCCGCCGCGTCAGTTCCGGAAAGCCGGCCGCCTATCTCGTCAACAAGATCTACATGCGCGGCCTGCCGTTCTATGTCGACGAGCGGGTGATTGTGCCGCGCTCCTTCATCGGCGAACTCCTGGATTCGCATTTCGGCGGACAGGACGGCGAGGAATCTTCGTTGATCGAGGACACCAGCGCGGTGGAAAACGTGCTCGAGCTCTGCACCGGCTCCGGCTGCCTTGCCGTTCTGGCCAGCCGTGCGTTTCCGAACGCAGAAATCGATGCGGTCGACATCTCCAAGGACGCGCTTGCCGTCGCCGCACGCAATGTCGCCGACCACGGTCTCCAAGACCGTGTGATGCTGCATCGCGGCGACCTGTACGCGCCACTTGCGGACAAGCGCTACGACCTGATCATCGCCAACCCGCCTTATGTCGATGCGGAAGGCATGGCAGGTCTGCCGCGCGAGTGCCGCGCTGAGCCGAGACTTGCTTTCGATGGCGGCGCCGACGGCCTTGATGTCGTCAGGCGCATTCTGGACCGGGCCAGCCAGCACCTGACGGCAGATGGCGGGCTGCTGTGCGAAGTTGGCCGCTGCCGCAGCGCATTGGAGGCGGCCTATCCGCGAACCGAGTTCCTCTGGCTTGACACGGAAGACTCCGAGGGCGAGGTGTTTTGGATCGCCGCATCCGAGCTTGCCAATCTCTGAGGCGCACCACGCTTCGCCTTAAGCGCTGTCCCACCATACGGAAAAAGTCGGGCGCTGGCATTCCAGTACCCGACCGAAACTGGTAACGTATCGGGCAAATATCCACCGAAAACTTGAAGAGGCCCGCCATGCTGGACAAGAGCCCGCACTCCACCGCCGTCAACGTTCCCAACGACCTTGCCGCGCACTGGATGCCGTTCACCGCCAACCGCGCTTTCAAGAAGGCGCCGCGGCTGCTCGCCGGCGCCAAGGACATGCACTACTTCACGGTCGATGGCCGTAAAATCCTCGACGGCGCCGCCGGTATGTGGTGCAGCAATGCGGGCCACGGACGCACCCAGATCGCGGAAGCCATCGGCAAGCAGGCGGCGACGCTGGATTATTCGCCGCCGTTCCAGTTCGGCATTCCGCAGGCTTTCGAACTCGCCAGCCGCGTCGCCGACCTTGCGCCCAAGGGCCTCGATCACGTGTTCTTCTGCAATTCCGGATCGGAAGCCGCCGATACCGCGCTCAAGATGGCGCTCGCTTTTCACCAGATTTCCGGCCAGGGCGGCCGCATTCGCCTGATCGGGCGCGAACGCGGCTACCATGGCGTCGGTTTCGGCGGCACCTCGGTCGGCGGCATGGTCAACAACCGCAAGATGTTCGGTTCGCTCTTGACCGGCGTCGATCACCTGCCGACGACCTATGACCGCGAAAAGCAGGCTTTCTCGCGAGGAGAGCCGGAATACGGCGCCCATTTCGCGGACGCGCTGGAAAACCTGGTCAACCTGCACGGCGCCAATACCATCGCTGCCGTCATCGTCGAGCCGATGGCCGGGTCGACCGGCGTGCTGCCGGCGCCGAAGGGCTATCTCAAGCGGCTGCGCGAGATCACCCAGAAGCACGGCATTCTCCTGATCTTCGACGAGGTCATCACCGGCTTCGGCCGGCTGGGCTATGCCTTTGCGGCGGAGCGTTATGGCGTGCTGCCGGACATGATCACGTTTGCGAAGGGCGTCACCAATGGCGCGGCCCCGATGGGCGGTGTCATCGTGCGCGACACCATCCACGATGCCTTCATGAGCGGCCCCGAACACGTCATCGAACTGGCCCACGGCTATACCTATTCGGCCCATCCCCTGGCGTGTGCGGCCGGACTTGCAACGCTCGACATCTACCGCGACGAAAAGCTGTTCGAGCGTGCCCGCGCCCTCGAGCCGAAATGGACCGATGCCATCCTGTCGCTGAAGAACGAGCCGAACGTCGTGGACATCCGCACGGTTGGTTTAACGGCGGGCATCGACCTGACCTCGCGGCCGGACCAGCCGGGCAAGCGGGGTTTCGACGCGCTCAACAGCGCCTTCTTCGACAACGACCTGATGATGCGCATCGCCGGCGACACCCTGGCGCTCACCCCGCCCTTGATCGTCAGCGAAGAACAGGTCGGCGAGATCGTCGAGAAGGTCGCGAAGGTCATTCGAGCGGTGGCCTGAGGCGGGCTCACCTTCCATCCCCGTGGATCTCGGTCCGCGGCTCCTTCCGGGGAGCCGTGGTTCCCGCCGCTCGCCGCATAAAAATTGCGAGTGTTAAATCCACTCCACTAGCCTGCCGAATCAAACTTAGTGCTAGTGTTGGCGGGCTTGGGGGAGCGAAGCCGCGCGACGAACTCCTCTCAGGCCAAAGGCACCCACGGGGCTAAAGGGGCTTTACGCGTCACATGATCCGCATTTCCACGATCTTCATCGCCATCTGCATGGTGCTGGTCGCCGCCTCGCTCGGCCTCATTCTGTACTCGGTGGCGGGAATCAGCGGCATGGAATCGGCGATCGTCGCCTTGACCGCGCTGACCTTCCTGATCCTCTACAACGCCGTATCGATGCGGCTGCGCGACCGCACCGATGTCGGCGGCCAGATCGCGGACCTCTCGCGCGGGACCGCGGACCTTGCCCGCCAGGTCGCCGAATTCGGCCGACGGCTAACAGCAGTCGAAGGAAAGCTCGCCTCCCTCAACCATGCAGGCGCGGACCGCATTCAGGCGGTGGTCGGCGAGATCAACGAACTTGGCGGGCTGGTGAAACAACTCGCGGTGTCCGTTGCCGGCCATGACGATATTCTGTCTGCCAACGCAGCGGCCACCGCTCCTGCGGAACGGCCGGAGAGTTCGCCGCCCAAAGAACTGTCCAAGGAACCGTCCTTCACAACTGAGCCTCCGAAACTGGTCGTGGCCCCACCCCCGATCATAACGGTCGTCCCTGAAGTTCCGGCCCCCGTGCGCAACGAGGTGCAGACGCTTGCCGCCGTGAGAGCCGCGATCGAGGAAAACCGGCTCGACATCTATCTGCAACCGATGGTGACCCTGCCGCAGCGCAAGGTGCGCTTCTACGAGGCGGTGACGCGAATTCGCGACGAGAATGATCGGGTGCTCGCGGCCGAGGAGTTCATGCCTTTCGTGGAGGCCGCCGGCCTGATCGGGCGTGTCGACCACACCATGATGCTGCGTTGCGTGCAGGTGCTGCGCCGCCTGATGGTCCGCAACAAGGAGGTCGGGCTGTTCTGCAACATGGCCGCTGCAACCCTCGGCAGTTCCACGACCTTCGCGCCATGCCTGGATTTCCTTGAGGCCAACCGTGCGCTGGCCCCTTCCCTCGTGATCGAATTCAAGCAGGCGACATTTCGCAACCTCGGTCCCACCGAAAGCGAACACCTGGCGGCGCTGGCGCAGCGGGGATTCCGCTTCTCGATCGATCACGTCACCGACTTGCGGATCGAACCGCGCGAGCTTGCCGACCGCGGCGTCCGCTTCATCAAGGTGCCGGCCACGCTGTTGCTCGATCCAAAGGCGTCATCGTCATCGGACATCCACCCCTCGGACCTCTCTGACCTGCTGGGCCGCTTCGGCATCGACCTGATCGCCGAACGGATCGAGGGCGAGCGTGCCGTCGTCGATCTGCTCGATTTCGACGTCAGGTTCGGACAGGGCTTTCTGTTTGCGCCGCCGCGGCCGCTGCGGCCCGAGGGCACACCAGCCTCGGACAGCGCTTCCGCAAGCAAGGCGCCGGAATCCAATGGTGCCGTCAAAGCGCCGACGTCCGATGCTCCGATCATCGAACCGCCGACGCGAACCACCGGCAATGCGGCGCTGGCGCGGCGCGCGGTCGGCCCGAACTAATCGGCAAAGCCTGACATGACAACGCTGAAATTTGCCGAACGGCTGCGCGACCTCGTCGTCGGCGTGGACGTGCTATTGAGCGACATCTGGGGTGTCGTTCACAATGGTCTCGTCGCGTTTCCCGAAGCCTGTGAGGCCCTTCGGAACTTTCGCGACCAGGGTGGCGTCGTCATCCTGATCACCAATGCACCGCGGCCAGCCGATTCGGTGCAGCGCCAATTGCGCAAGCTTCACGTCGCCGATGAGACCTACGACGCCATCGTCAGTTCGGGCGATCTGACGCGGAATTTCGTCGCCGGCCATCCCGGCCAGAAGATGTTCTGGATCGGCCCCGAGCGCGACAACTCGATCTATCGCGGCCTCGATCCGGTGCTCGCGCCGCTGGAAGAGGCCGACTACATCGTCTGCACCGGCCTGTTCGACGACGAAACGGAATCAGCGGAAAATTATCGCGCGATGATGCTAAAGGCGCGCGAACGCAAGCTGACGCTGGTGTGTGCCAATCCCGACATCGTGGTCGAACGCGGCGACCGGCTGATCTATTGCGCGGGCGCCATCGCCGAACTTTATCTCGAACTCGGCGGCAAGGTGATCTTCTACGGCAAGCCGCACCGGCCGATCTATGAACGCGCCATGGCGCTTGCGGCCGAGCGGCGCGGCCGGGAGGTCTCGCCCGGCCGGGTACTGGCGATCGGGGATTCCGTGCGAACCGACCTTGCCGGCGCCCACGGTTTTGGAATCGATTGCCTGTTCGTGACGCGCGGCATTCATTCCGACGCGTTCGAGGGTGTCGACCAGCTCGACCCCGCTTCCGTAAAAGAATTGTTCGGCCACCCACCCCGCGCGCTGATGCGTGAACTCAAGTGGTGAGGCCGCGACTAGCTTCTATGCGTCGTCCCCGCGGACGCGGGGACCCATAGCCACCGACGGGTCAAAAGGGAGCGAGCTGAAGCCCTATCCGGTATAACAACAAACGCATGTGGTTAAGGGTCCCTGCTTTCGCATTAGGGCATGCACACATCTGGTGCGACGGATTGACTCAGGTCTGGCTTATGGGATTCCAGAATCGGGAATTCATGTGATTTCTGTTGCGGCACTTCGGATTTAGCAGAGGTGTCGGA
>Ga0116129_1000806_pt1 | contig 18736 bp, 18 predicted proteins | sample June2015DPH_17_2_FD_89732 | JGI IMG/M metagenome (GOLD analysis project Ga0116129, IMG submission 89732) | Peatland microbial communities from SPRUCE experiment site at the Marcell Experimental Forest, Minnesota, USA - June2015DPH_17_10 | ecosystem: Environmental > Terrestrial > Soil > Wetlands...
ACAGGATAATCGGTTTCTGTTCGTGCAGGGGGGCCAAATCAGAGCATCGAAGTGGGCCAATTCAGAATAGCGAAGTCAGGAAGATCGAAACGCCGCCCCAAAGCCCGCTTCAGATCCACGTACCGAGCGAAGACAGGCGCCAAGCGAGACGAAAACGCCGGAGTGAACGCCGAGGTTCCTTTCATCACTGCCCCTCCTTTCCGGCGCGCCCGCCCGGAACTGCGAGCGCCACTTCACGCAGATCCCCAGTGGCCAATCGCAGGTACATGGACGTGGCCTCTGCGGTACGATGCCCGAGGATGTCACCGATGGTCTTTAGAGGAGTTCCATTCTTGAGGAGACGCAGGGCGTAAGCGTGGCGCATGCAATGCGGGCCTTGGTAGGAAATGCTGAGCCCGCTTTTGCGAACCAGAGCCTGAAAGGCCTCCGTGATAGCAGTCGGTTTCAGCACGCCCATAGGAGCGCGTATTCGCAGGAAAACTCTCCGATATGGCGCCGGTGGTGGCGTTCGTTTCAGATGCTTCACCAGCGCAGACAGGACCTCGTTGGTCAGCGGCAGTTCCAAAGGCGAGGAGGTCTTGCGCTGGTGGATTCGCAGGATGCCTTGTCTCCAATGGATGTCGTCGAGGGTGATGGCAACCACCTCGCTGGCCCGCAATCCGTATGTAGCAAGCAACAGAAACATCGCGTAGTCGCGCAGGCCCATGGGCGATGCCGTGTCCAAGGATTGCAGAAGAGTGCAAACCGCATCCCACGGTAGGGCGCGAGGGAGTTGCTCCAGGCGGTAGAGTCGCGGCGTGTCGATCTGGCGATCCAGCCCGGTGGGAACCCTACCATCTGTCGCGAGAAAGCGCAGAAAGCCACGCAGGGCGGCGATGTCGTGTTGTAGACTGGCCCGGCTCAGCCGTTTGCCGGCCTGGGCGACGTACGATTCGACGTGGCAGGGCCGGATGCAGTGCCCGCTTTTGCCAGGTGCTGCAGGAAACACTGCGCGGTGCGCTGGTGGCTGGAAACTGTGGAGGTCGCGAATCCGCGAACTTCGCGGAGGTGACCCGCATACTCTCCGCTCAAACTCGATCGCTGAGTAGCTGCTGCTTGGCGGCCATCCACGATCAGGCCATTGGCGACTAGATATCGCTCCAGCGTGTGGATGGTTCCTGCACGGCAGGGATACCTCTTCTTCAGGACCTTAAAGCAATCGTCGAGAACCACGTGGTTGAGCTTCGCGATCTCGTCTACGCCGCGGCGGCGCAACTGCTTATCCGCGATCGGCAATAGATGGATCGCCAGCTTGCGTGAGCCCTGAGTGAAGCCGCTGGCGGTGAGCCAGTCGTCAAAACCATCGGTAATCAGCCCCAATAGCGGTAGTGCGAAATATTTCTGGTGAGCTCTCGGATAAACGGAACGTAACATCGGTACCTCAATAAAAAGGGGATTAGCCGCCGAACGGCGACCGTTCCGATGGCACCGCTTTAAATGTGGAGTTGGAAACAGAGGAACCCCGATTCGACGGGGTTGCCATGCGTCAACTCCACATTACTGACAACTTCACATTAATCGATAAATGTTCAGCTAAACATTTGTTGACGAGCTAGGTTACTTGAATCTGAAACCGGAGCAGTCGAACATCTTTTTCAAGCTCATGGAAGAGCGCTACCGTCAGCATTCCACCATCATCACTACGAATCTTGTCTATGACGAGTGGCCGAACTTCTTAGGCAGCCGGCCGATGGTGGAGGCGCTGCTGAGCCGTTTGCGGCACTACTGCCACACGGTGACGATCGACGGTCCGTCGCTGCGCGAACTGCAAGGTTGAAGATGCGGGGCTGGGTGGATTTCGGCGTGGTGAAACAGGCCGTGAGTCTGGAGGCCGTGCTGCGTCATTACCAGGTGCCGGGCCTGCGAAAATGCGGTCATCAACTGGTAGGCCGTTGTCCGATTCACCGCGGCCGGCGCGACGATTCCTTCCGCGCCAGTCTGAGCAAAAATGCGTTTCACTGTTTCGCCTGCCAGGCCGGCGGCAACGTATTGAACTTCGTCGCCGCCATGGAGAAGTGTTCGATTCGCCAAGCGGCGCTCTGGCTGCAAGGATGGTTTTCGGTCGGCGCGTCCGGCGAGGGGCGGAGCGTGCGGAATGGGGAACTGGTTCGGGAAAAAGAAGGGGGCAATCCTCCGCTGCCGTTCGTTCTGACGGGTGTGGATCATGCTCATCCTTACTTAGTCCAGCGCGGCATCGATCCGGCTACTGCCGTCGCGTTTGGTGTGGGCTTCTATGCCGGACCCGGTTTGCTGAGCGAACGGGTGGTGATCCCGATCGCGAACGCAAGGGGCCAGGCCGTCGCTTACGCCGGTCGTGCGCTGGATTGACAGCCTGCCGAAGTACAAACTGCCGGCCGGCTTCCGCAAGGCCTGGGAGCTTTTCAACCTGCACCGCGCGGCGGCCACCGGCAGCCAGACCGTGATCGTGGTCGAGGGTTACTTCGATTGCCTGCGGGTGCATCGAGCGGGGCTGCCGTGGGTGGTGGCTTTGATGGGATCGTCTCTGTCCGCGGAGCAGGAGAATGTGTTGCTGAAAGCCTTCGACCGTGTAGTTCTGCTGCTCGACGGGGATGCCGTCGGCCGCGCCGCAAGCCGCGCCACAGCAGCACGGCTGTCCAGCAGATGTTTGGTTGTCGAAGTCCAAGTGCCGGACGGCGCTCAGCCGGATCAACTATCGCTCGTAGCTATTCAGCAGTTGCTGAGTTAATTCCTTCACCGGTCCCCCAACGTCGCATGTCTTCACACAGACCGATGATGGCCTGAACTCTCTCGCTTTTCTTGGTGTGTTCCTAGCCGTGGTCGATTCATTCCAAGCGCCGAGGGAAACGGACTCGTTCCGCCGAAAGCGTTCGTGGAAGTGATTTACAACGGCATCAAGTAAGCAAATATTCAATCTTCAAAGGAGACTATCATGGCCGATCCCAACGCCTCCGCCTCTAACGGAGCGAATAAGACTCAGAGTTCAAACGGTATTCGCGACGGAATTGTACACGCCCCTGGCGGCGGCGACGCATTGCCCCATCTCGACGACGTCGTCTTCCTATTGCTCGATCACCAGGCGGGCCTGTTTCAGGTGGTCAAGGACATTAGTGTCGCAGAACTCCGGGCGAACACCACCATGTTGGCAAAACTTGCAACCTTGCTGAAGATTCCAGTCATCACGACGGCTTCTGTGCCAGAGGGTCCGAACGGTCCTCTGATGCCGGAGATCCACCGCTTTGCGCCGCACGCAGTCCACGTTCCCCGAAAAGGGGAAGTCAACGCATGGGACAATGAGCTTTTCGTGAAGACAGTGCACGAGACCGGCAAGAAGACGCTGATCATCGCCGGAGTCTGGACCAGTGTTTGCCTCATGTTCCCTTCGTTGGATGCGCTCGCGGCTGGGTTCAAGGTCTACGCGGTGATCGATGCGTCCGGCGATCCCAGCGAGATGGCGTCCCGGACCACCCTCGCCCGCTTCGCGCAAGCTGGTGTTGTTCCGATTAGCGCGAACGCCGTATTATGTGAACTCCAACGTACTTGGAATCGTCCCGACGCTGCGGAGGTCGCTCAGCTTTACACCATGGTTGCACCGAACTACGCGGCCGTCATGGAAAGCTATAGCAGAGCCCAAGAGGTTGCTCTGCATCCGCAAGCACCTGCTCCGGAACTCACTCGCCGATAAATCAGTTTGCGGAGCCGAAACAGGATCATCCGGAATCTACCCTAAAGGGTGAGTTTTAGAAGCGACCTTTGCGTGCATGATTAGAGTTGACCCGTAAAGGAAGATTCCATGCTGGCAGTTCGGGAGGTCTAAATTGACCCGACTCGGAGGTGCGCTTTGGAAGGAGAGGGCCGCTATGACGGCGGTGGCTCTTCTTCTGACCCAAGGCGGAAGTGTATTTGCAGCTGATTTATCGGAGACGAGAGCTGGATACGCTCGCAAAAACTTCACGGTTGAGGATGGCCTTTCGTCCAACCACGTGGATGCCATTGTGCAAACCGGAGACGGGTTCTTGTGGGTCGGGACCGATAAAGGGCTTCTCCGGTTTGACGGTCGCCATTTCATGCCCATCAGTCTTTTACCGGAGGCATCGCCGCTTTCGGTGAGCGCTTTGGCGGTAGCGCCCGATGGTGCGCTTTGGGTAGGAACTAGAAACGGCGTCGCCAGAATTGCCGGTGGACAGTCGGGGGACTCGGGGCACGTGGTCTCCACTCTCTACCATCCGGGGACAGGAGACAGCGATTCTATTCAATGCCTGCATATTACCCGCCAAGGCCAACTCTTCGTCGGGACGATGACGGGATTCTATCGCTTGGATCGCGAGGCCTTCTCGATGGTGATTCCCGATTTGTGGACTTCGAGGATCGAAGAGGCCGCGAACGGAAACCTTCTGGTTATCACTTCCAAGGGTTTTGTTGAGTGGGACGGTCAGCGGGTGATTCAGCACCTGGACCTAGCAACACGCTTGGGTGTCCGTCAGAACGAAATTTTTCAGGTTTCCGAGGACCGCGCTGGTAACCGCTGGTATTGCTCGACCGCCGGTTTGGCGCGGCAGTTGGGCACTTCTATTGAACGAATCGAGCCCTACGGCAAAGATGTCGTATTCCGCGTGAATGAAGATTCTGAAGGCGCTATGTGGTTCGTGCAATCCGCCAATCTATATCGTATCGGATTGAGTGGTCGGGAACTTATAGCATCTCATTTGACCGCCACATACGTAGCCTTTGATCGCGACGGCGATTTGTGGGCCGGAACAAAGGGAACCGGGCTCTTCCGAGTGAAGCGTCAAGCCGTGAAGATGTTCACCGGGGCCGACGGCTTGCCACTTGGCAAGCCAGCTGCGGTTTTGGCGTCGAGCGATGGCAAGCTCTGGGTGGGAAGTAATTGCGGAGGCCTATCGTGGTTCGATGGTTCACGGTTCCGCACGTATTCAGAGAATGATGGCCTCACGAACTCCTGTGTTTTCTCTCTTGCAGAAGGCCTCAGCCAAGATATTTTGATCGGAACCTACGGCGGCGGACTTTTCCGCTACCGGCAAGGGCAATTCAGCCAGATCGTTAAGGAAGATAAGTCAAAGAACAACGTCGCGGTTGCGATTTTGCCAACGATCGACGGGTCTGTGTGGATTGCCTACAGCGATGGTCTTAGCCGCCTTCAAGGCGGGCAGCTTCGCAGATTCACGATCGATGACGGCCTCTCTAGCAATACGCTTCTGTCAGCTTACTTGGATCGGCGCGGTGTGCTCTGGGTTGAGACTGCCGGAGGGATCGATCGGCTGGATAGAGACCGATTTGTAGCGGTCTCGAAGACCAACAATGCGGCGGTGGTCGGCGGTGGATTTGGATTTGGGGAGGATCACTTTGGAGAGCTGTTTGCGTTTGGGCCTTTCAGCGGCACTGTTCATGTTCAAGAAAATCGTACGACCCAATTGCAAGGCGTGCCGAAGGTTACAGGGATGGTGAGATCGCCGGAAAGTCAGTGGTTTTGCGGAGACGGAATCTATAGAACCTCTCTGGACAGTCTGGAAAAGTGGGAGCATGCGGGGGACACGCCGCCCGATTACACTCGCTTTGCCCGCGCGGACGGAATGAATTCCACGGAATGCAGCGGCGGTTTTCGAAATATGGCCATTACCAACGACGGCAAGTTGTGGGTTCCGACAGAGCAAGGGGTCGCGATGCTAGAAACTTCGCGACTGCGTCATACAGATCGAAAACCTGCCATCTACATGGAACGGGTTGTGGTCGGCACAACCCCGGAACCTCCGAATCATGAACTGATCTTACCGGCCGGCACGCGGCATGTGGAATTGCACTTCGATTCCATCGAGTTGTCTTCCCCGGAGGCGATTCGAATGCAATACCGCCTGGATGACGTCGATCGGGGCTGGCTGTACGCGGACTTGAGCGCCGCCGCGATTTACAGTGGCATACCGGTGGGCACTCATGCATTCCATCTGCGCGCCTGCAATAGCGATGGTATTTGGGATCCGGTGGGTATCATTTATAACGTCACCCAAAAACCGTTCTATTACGAAACCGGCTTATTTCGGGTCTCGGCAATCGGAACTCTTGCATTGCTGCTCGCGCTCGCATACCGGCAGCGGCTTAGCTGGCTCACTGCTCAGATGAATGCACGTCTGGATGACCGGGTCGCGGAACGGACCCGTTTTGCGCGCGACCTGCACGACACCATGTTGCAAACGATTCAGGGGAGCGAGATGTTCGTCTCCGTGGCGATAAACCAACCAGGGAATCCTGCTCCCACGAACGGTGCCCTCGAAAAAATATCGGCGGGGCTCGCAAGGGCCGCGCAGGAAGCAAGAGCATGTCTGCAATCGCTGCGCGACTCGACTACGCAAGTGAACGATCTCGCGGAGGCCTTAAAGCGCGCCGGCGAGGAATCCGCCGCCGGACATTCGCTCACATTCAGCCTAGTGGCCAGGGGAGGCGTCAAAGATATGCATCCTATTGTCCGCGACGAAATCCAGCTTATCGGGGCGGAGGCGATTCGGAACGCTTTCGCCCACTCTGCGGGTACCAAAGTGGAGGTTGCGTTGACCTATTCGAATGCGCTGGAACTGCGCGTGCGAGATGACGGGAAAGGCCTTGGCGCCGAAATAGCCGCTCAAGGCGTGCACGGGCATTTTGGACTTACCGGTATGCAGGAGCGTGCTGCCAGAATCGGGGCTAAACTGACGTTGCGCAGTTCGGTTAACGGCGGAACAGAGGTCGAGCTCATCGTTCCTGGGCGAATTGCGTTCCGCGAGAAACAGACTCATTGAATCTGCTGCAGAACGCAACCTAGCCGCTCACCTGCCTCCAAAACTCCGCCACCAGCTGCGCGGTGCGCCGCTCGAATTGCGTCTATACGCGACGGCCGCGGGAACCACCAATTCAATCTCTGTACCGGCGCCAACTCTGCTGAGTATTTCAAGTTGCGAACGGATTTTCCGTGCACGTTCTCTCATTCCCACCAGACCCCAGCTTTTCTTTGGGACCGCCGAGAGAGAGCTTTCATCGATGCCGTGACCGTCATCCCGAATTCTCAATTGCAGCGTCTTGTCTGAGTAGATGAGTTCAATTTCCACCCGCTTGCCCTTAGAGTGGCGAACGGCATTCATCAGTGCTTCCCGGCCGATCCAGTACGCCTCCTCCCGCGCAACTGCATTAAGCTGTCTCGGATTGCCTGCGATCACTACATCGAATTCCATTTGGCCATTGTGGATAATCTCCCGAGCTGCCGTCGTAAACAATTGGGCCAGATTGCCACCGGTGTCTGCAAGAACGCGCAGGCTTCCCACGCGGTCCCTCCCCTCCGCCAACACTTGATTCGCCCGATCCAAGGTGTGCTCCATCGAGCCACGGCTCGGCTCTGTGGCTGGCAGGCGTTCCGTGATCGCATGAAAGCGTAATATCAGACCTTGCACGCTCTGGAGGAGGGTATCATGAAGTTCTCTAGCGATGCGTTCCCGTTCGTCGAGGCGTTCTTCAAGCAGGATTCGCATCTGACGTCTGACTTGCCCCAGCCGAAACAGGTACGCGCCGCTCAGCAGCGCAAGACCGCTCGCTAGCGAGAAGCCACGGAACCATAACGTCTCGTAGTAATAAGGTTTTTGATTTATGGGATACGTAGCCCCGGCGCGATCCCAAATTCCGCTCGCGTTTGATGCACGCATATGCAGGTTGTGAATACCTATCGGAATACTCGTGTATACGGCCAACTGTGTCGCATCCGCGTCGAGCCAAACAGCGTCGACTCCATCGAGGCGATATTGATAACGGATTTTTTCCGGGGAGGCGAGTTCGACCGTGTCAAAGTGAATGGCGACATGATGCGTGCCAGGGGGCAGGATAATTTCCCGGCTTGCCGGCTCTGTATATCGCCCGACCGTCACCTCATCGACGTAGACCTGAGATTTACTGGTGCTTCGATGCAGATTTGCGAGGTCCAGCATCGCGAGGCCGTGTGCGGTCGCTACCCACAGTTTCCCGTCAGGAGTGGTGGACATATTCGGCACGCCTCGGCTGGTCTGAGCGGACACTAACCCGTCCGCCGTACCAAACTGTTCGTAATCGAGCGCCCCCTCGTGTTCCTGGGGGACCCAGTCCAGTTCTAATGGGGAAAACCGGAAGATTCCGTTTGCGCCTGAAAGCCAAACGTCACTGGGACCATGCTGCAGCATGCTGAGAAGCTCCAGCTCGGGATTGATTCCAACCAGTCTCCTATCTTGCACGCGGCTGATTCCTCGCGGCGCTCCGAGAACATAAATTTTCCCGGAAGACGTTTCTAAGAAGCCCACAGAGCGTTGCCCGAATGATGGAGTCTCGGAGGGAACGTGAACAAAGCGGTCATCCGATCGCCGATCTACTCCCTGCGCCGTTGCCACCCAAATCCCGCCGTCTTTATCCTCGAAGACATTGACGACCAGGTTGTCGGCCAATCCATCCGCTGTCGTATAGTTTCGGAACGATCCGTTCCGCATGTGGCTCAGACCATCGTACGTTCCAATCCACAGAGATCCATCGCGGGATACCGTAATCGCGTATACAAATATGCTTGGCAGTCCTTGGGGAAGTTCGTACTGGGTGAATTTGCCGGCGCTGAACCGAAACATCCCTCCTCCCCCGGTTCCCAGCCAGAGGTTTTGATCGGCATCCTCAGCGATCGTGTTGACGCAAGAATTCTTGAGACCATCTTTCTCGTTGTAAGTTCGAAAGCCATTTCCGTCGAACAGGGAAAGGCCACCGCACGAACTACCAACCCAAAGTTCGCCGGCGTGATCAGAAAACACGGCCATTGGCCGCGTATTCATCATTTGGGGTATTGGCTTGAATATCTGTATAGGCCTGTCTTTGAATTTCACGAGGCCATCACCTTTTCGACCAACCCAGAGCGTTCCATCGCGATCACTGTAAACGGATGCTGCATTCATTCCTGCCGCCAAAACCTCCATGCCTGCCGCAGTCGCCCTGAACAATCCGTTCTGTGTGAACACCCAGATGTTTCCCTGCTTGTCCTCCATGGCTCTAAAGGCTCCACTCGGCGCAGTGCGGGTGCTCTGGCCGAAAGGTTGAAACCGGACAATCGCATCTCCCGATTTACGCGCTAGGCCAGCGACGGTGCAGAACCATAACGCACCGGTGTGGTCGGGCACGACGTGAAAAATCTCGTTCGACCGGACTCCGAGCTCGGCAGCCACGTCAGAGTGGGGAATCTCCCGCAATCCGTCCAGCTCCATCCAGCCAGTGCCGTTAATGACCAGCATATGGCCGTTCGAGGTTTCCTCAAGCCGGCTAATCCATCCGTCAGGTAAAACTGGTTCGAATTTGCCATCTCGCCACCGAAATAGACCCGATCTGGTCCCCACCCAGAGGAAGCCGTCCCGGCTAAAGTGAAGGCAGACGATTTCATCGCTTTTTCGAGCGCCAGGATGATAAAAGACGACCGGCGAGCGGTCAGCTTGATCCAGATCATTTGCGGAGATGCGGGCAAGTCCGGTGTCGGTTCCGATCCACAAATCGCCTCCCGGTGAAACCGCAAGGGAGTGCACTACCCCTTGAGGGGTTGAACCCGGGCCCCGGAAGTTGAATCGTCTGAACCGGCGCCCATTGAAACGGGAGAGGCCGTCGTCTGTTCCAAGCCATAGAAATCCGTCGGCCGTTTGAACGATTGCATTCACGACGTTCGACGGGAGACCATCTGCGACCGTAAATGTGGTCTGTAAATAGGAACTCGCAGGCTGACTCGGATTCAACGCCCAGGAAGACGGCGCAAACAGGAATAGAACTGCTAAGGTCGCCACTTGTGCTTGGGACATGTACTTGCTCATGCTTCTTTAGCAGGAGTCCAGAAATCCGCGCTTCATCGCGATCATTACCGCATGAGTGCGATCGTTGGCCGCGAGCTTGGAAAGAACGTTTTTCATGTGGGCTTTCACCGTATCTTCGGTGATAGAAAGATTGGAAGCCACAATTTTGTTGGAATTTCCGGAGGCCACTTCTTTTAGAACTTCTATTTCTCGCTTCGTGAGTAAGTCATCGATGGCGTGCTCGGCCATGTTGGTCGCGATCTCCGCGGGGACCCGTCTATGCCCTTGATGCACAGCGCGGATCGTTTCGACAAGATCTTGCCGTACCATGCTCTTCAACAGGTACCCATAAGCGCCCGCCTTGAGCGCGCGGCCAGCCTGAACATCGCCGCTATACGTGGTTAAGACGATGATTCTGGCAGCGGGGAATTCTTCACGAATCGCCTGAATCGAATCGGTACCACTCATATCAGGGAGGCGCAAATCCATTAGAGTCACGTCCGGCCGGAACATGCGGAACTTTTCAATCCCTTCTGCTCCAGTCGCCGCTTCAGCGACGAGTAGCATATCGGGCTGGTTGGCGATCATCGCAGCGATTCCATCCCGCAGAAGGGGGTGGTCGTCAACGGTCAGCAGGCGAATGGGTCCGCTCGAGGCACTCATGTTCATACCCGATTTTTCCACCAACTTCTCAATTCTACCCGCGAGCTCAGAAATGTCATCCCACTTAAGGGTTATTTTTGCGCTGTGCGAGTGGAACCCTGCTTTCTTTGGAGGATACCACGCCCCATCGGCTTGGGCCGCCCACGCCAATCGGAGTGCATGGCGGTTCAAAAATCTTTTTCCGCGAGTTTGAGAACCCGCCGCCCGAAGCGTTGGGAATCGAAGGAGTAAGCTCCTGGCCCAAGGAGCCCAAGGGCGATCGTCTCAACGACGAGAAAACACTCGCAGGCATGCCTTTGATCGACGTCTCCGTAGATCAGCCACACTTGCAGGATGCACAGTAAGGTCGTCATCACCGGAACAAAAACCCCCGCGCACAGAAGTACGGCGAGCAGTATTTCGAACAGAAAAAGCACTCCGCTCCATCCAGTGATTGATCGAGCCGAATAGACGCTCAGAAATAGACCGGCAATCGATGCACGTAGAAGGAGCAACGCCCACCCCGGCGCTCCCGCCGGAAAGGCTGAATACAGTCGTTGCACAACTGCATGATATTTCGGGAAGCGAATCATTCGCAATGACCGATGGTGGAACATGCCCGCTACCCTTTTTGGGTATTGCCCGGAGGCGGCATCACGAATACGCTTATCTGTTGACGGCTTCCTCCGCTGAAAAGTGCGGGTCTTGCGACATCGAGCTAATGTGAGAAAGCACTGACACGAATCGTGAACGGAACTGGCACATTTACTGAGCAGCCATCCATTCGCATCCTCAGCGTAGATGACCATCCGTTTCTGCGCGAAGGGCTAGCCGCGATCATCGAGAATCAACCGGATATGATTCTCGTGTCGCAAGCCTGCACGGCTGCCGAAGCCATTCAACACCATCGGAACTTCCGGCCCGATGTGACGCTGATGGACTTGAGACTCCCGGATCGGAGTGGCATTGAAGCCATGGTCACGATTCGGGCAGAGGCGCCCGCGGCGCGAATCATCATTCTCACCACATTTTCGAATGATGCGGACGTCAAGAAAGCTCTTGCCGCCGGAGCGAGGGGATACCTCTTGAAAAGCACGCCCCCATCGGAGATGGTCGATGTGATCCGCTGCGTACATGCGGGAAAAACGTATGTCCCAAAAGCTGTGACCGCACCACACGAGAAGCCAGAGCGCGATGAGCCGAAAGGCAGCCACGAGGCGGGGGCGATGCGACGCGCCTTGAATCGTTTCTTGCGAAAGAGAATCTAACCAGGCAGTTCTCATTTGGTTCGATTGCGCGGTCATCGTCTGCTATGAGACCAACCACACCATGCCAAGCCCAATTGTAGGTCTTCACCACGTCACTGCGATTGCTTCCAATCCTCAGAGGAACCTGGATTTTTACACGGATGTTCTGGGACTGCGCTTCGTGAAGCGCACCGTCAACTTCGATGACCCGGGCACTTACCACTTCTATTTCGGGGACGACGCCGGTTCGCCAGGGACGATTCTCACTTTCTTTCCCTGGCCTCATGCTCATCGAGGGCAAGCGGGCGTTGGTGAGGTCACCAAAACTGCTTTCAGCGTTCCAGCCACCTCGCTCGAATATTGGGCGGAGAGGCTGAACGATCGCGGCGTTCTCGTCGAGCACACCGGGAAGCGCTTTGGAGAACAGGTTCTGACATTCCCCGATCCCGATGGCATGAAGGTTGAAATCGTGGCCCATGCGGATGCGGGCGACACGAACGCCCCCCGTTTTGCGTCAGTTCCGCCGGAGCATGCGATCCGCGGTTTCTTCGGCGTAACGCTGCTCGAACAACGTGGGGAGGCGACGGCCGCGATCCTGAACATGATGGGATTCAACAAGGTCAGCGAAGAAGGCAACCGCCTGCGGTTCGCCGCCGACGGTCACGCGTTGGGCAATCACATAGACCTGATCATCGATCCATCTGCGAAATTTGGCCGTTCCGGCGCCGGCTCCGTGCACCACATCGCGTTTCGAGCGAAGGACGATGCGGCGCAGAAGGAATGGCGCCTGGAGATCGCGAAGCACCTGCAAGTGACTCCAGTGCTGGATCGCACCTACTTTCATTCGATCTACTTCCGTGAGCCGGGTGGCGTGTTGTTCGAACTGGCGACGGATCCTCCCGGATTTGCCCTCGACGAACCAATCGAGTCCCTTGGGGAGGAGCTTCGGATCCCTGCGTGGCTGGAGTCGAAGCGCGATTCTATTGAGAAACGGCTTGCTCCCATCACCTTGCACAAGAGCCTCCCGCCCATCGAAATTCAGACGGTGTCAGGGAAAACAGTGTGAGCAACGATCCTCATAAGGACGGCCCGGTTCTTCGGGCGGGAAAACCGCTGGAGGCGGCGACAGGCGCTGTAATTCTTCTGCATGGAAGGGGCGGATCGGCGGATGATATTCTGTCGCTCGCCAACGAGCTTTATCTTCCTGACTTGGCGTACCTTGCGCCGCAAGCGGCTGCGAACACCTGGTATCCCAACTCCTTCCTGGCGCCCGTGGCCCAAAACGAACCCTGGCGCACGTCCGCTCTCCGCAAAATTGAGACGACTTTACAGATGGTCAGCGGTGCCGGCATTCCTTTGGAGCGGATCGTGCTTGGAGGCTTCTCGCAAGGCGCTTGCCTCGCCACCGAATTCGTTGCCACTCACCCGCGGCAGTACGCCGGTCTGATTGTCTTCACGGGCGGCCTCCTAGGCCCGGCAGGCGCGGAGCTGACGCATGAAGGGGATCTTTACGGCACGCCCGCGTTTTTCGGCTCCGGCGATCCCGATCCGCACGTCCCCTGGCAAAGGGTACAGGAGTCGGCGGAAATCCTCGCTGGGATGGGAGCGGTGGTCACGGCTCGTCGCTACCCAAATCGAGCCCATACGATTTCCGCGGAGGAGGTCGATTTAGCGAAAGCGTTGATTCGCACCGCATTTGGCAACGCCGGTGCCGGGCAAGGACCAGCCCGCTAACGTTCGTGTAGATTCCATCTCCCTCCGTAGGGGCATAAAAAAACCATTAAATTTTGGGATTCTTCTTGGCGCGAATCCGCGTAACTTGGGTCATGGCCTCTCCAACGTTCGCTCCGGCAGTAAATGCGGCTCCATCTGACAACGAAATCATTGGGTCCAGCCTCGACCATGTAATGGCAGCCGTGAGGATGGTGGCCCGAACCGATTCCGCCGTCTTGATTCAAGGCGAGACCGGCACCGGCAAAGAACTCATCGCAAAAGCCATCCATGACCAGAGCCTGCGCCGTTCTGGACCGTATATCAAATTGAACTGCGCCGCTGTCCCTATCGGGCTCATTGAAAGCGAGTTGTTCGGCCATGAGCGGGGCGCTTTCACTGGAGCGTGCACGCAGACCAATGGCCGCTTTCAATCGGCACACAAAGGTACGTTGTTCCTCGATGAAATCGGCGATATGCCGATGGAACTCCAGCCGAAGCTCCTGCGGGTGCTTCAAGAACAGGAGTTTGAGCGGCTGGGCAGCAGCCGGACGATTCGCGTCGACGTGCGCGTCGTGGCGGCAACGAATCAGGACCTGCTGCAACTGGTGCGGGAGGGGCGTTTCCGCGCGGATTTGTACTACCGGCTCAACGTTTTTCCAATCATGATTCCACCGTTGCGGGAGCGGTCGGAAGACATCGGCCCGCTGGCGCGTCATTTCGCGCGTAAGTTCGCCAGGCGCATGAATAAGGGAATCGATCATATACCGGAAGAAGTTCTTTCGGTCCTGAGAATTCACGACTGGCCGGGCAATATACGCGAATTGCAAAACGTCATCGAACGAGCCGTAATTGTGGCGTCTGGCCCGGTCTTGCATCTCCCCAACTTTGAAGCGAAGTTCCTTTCGAAAGGAAATAATTCATCAGTCCGGCGCACGCTCGCCGAAGCCGAACGGGAACATATTGCCGCCGCTCTCCGAGATGCGGGCGGCGTGGTGGGCGGCCGCGAGGGTGCCGCCGCGCGGCTTGGCGTTCCCAGGACGACCCTACTTCACAGGATGCACAAACTAGGCGTCGGGAGGTCCTAAATGAACGCCTCGGATCTGATTCTTATCGCCCAAAGCAAACGAGGAGACCAGGACGCTATCTCAGAGCTTTTCCAGCGGCACTATGCAACGGCTCTCAGCGTGGCTCGTCGTATCCTCCGTCGCCATGAAGACGCCCAGGATGCGGTGCAAGCGGCCTTCATGATGGCGTTCCGACGTTTGGAAAGCTTCCGCTGCGACGCCTCGTTCAAGACTTGGATTACCCGCATCACGGTAAATTGCTGCCTGCTCCAGTTGCGCGAGAGACGGAATCGGGTAACGTGGGTGCAACTAGAGAGCCGCAATGGAGAACAGGGTCCGGACCTACTCGACTCGGGCAAACCAACTCCAGAGAAATCCGCTTGGCACGGACAGGTCGCATCAGCTTTCGCTGCGGCGGTAGCGCAGCTACCCAATCACTTGCAGCTACCCTACACGCTGTTCGCGATTCACGAATTGTCGTTGCAGGATGTCGCATCGTCGCTTGGGCTCAGTCTGTCCGCCACCAAGAGCAGAGTGTATCGCGCACGGGCTGGAATGCGGGCGGCGCTACAACCAGTTTGGACAGGTAGGCGCGGCAAGTAAGTGCCCCCCGATAGAGCTAGTTTCTTACTCCATCGAAATGGGTAACAACGCTCTACTCCCTGTGGGGATTCAATTTTGCCCTGCGTCCCTCATTCTTAAAACGGTAAGAAGTTCAACAGACACGCGCAAGGGGAGAGCGACGATGACTTATCAGGCAGAGTTGATTTTGCTGAACGGGAAAATTGCCACTCAAAACGACCGCCGTTCGTTTGCCGAAGCGCTAGCCATTCGCGATGGCAAGTTCCTAGCCGTTGGAACTGAACGCGAAATCATGGCCCTCAAGTCGGACAGTACGAAGGTGGTGAATCTGAACGGACGAACGGTCATTCCCGGACTCAACGATTCTCACATGCATCTGATCCGCGGCGGGTTGAATTACAACATGGAGTTGCGCTGGGACGGCGTCCCTTCTCTCGCCGATGGGCTGCGGATGTTGCGTGAACAGGCGGGCCGCACACCCGCCGGGCAATGGGTTCGCGTGGTGGGCGGATGGACCGAGTTCCAGTTCGCGGAACGCCGCATGCCGACTCTCGACGAGCTGAACCGCGCGGCTCCAGATACTCTGTCAGTGGCGCCGGGCGAAGGGGCCATTATGGCAGCGCCAGAAGGGACCACCCTGCCAATGGTCGATGGCAGTGAGTGGGGCATCACCAGAGCCGGTCACAATTTCCTTGAAGATTTTCCTTGACTCAGACGCGCACTTCGGGAATTATGAGAACACCTCCGACGACTTGCGCAGAAGCAAGACTGTAGCGCAGTTGCCGTAGGGCAACCAGACGGCCCCAAGATGAAGCTGGCGACAAATTGTTCAGCCTGGCTTTTCGGTCCAGAAACACGGGGGGCGTAGAACGCGGACTGGTTTCAAACGAAATCATCTTGCGCGAAGGCTGCCGGCCAGCTCGATGAAGAAGGCGGCCGCTGAACATCGAACTGGTGCTGGTGCTTGCGGGGCCGGCTACCGCCGTCTATGCCGAGCGCGTGGACGTGGCACAATAACTGACTAAGAAAAGAGCGCACTAACAAGGCCTAAAATCGGGCCAATATGGCCATAGCGTAACCACATCGCTGGCCCCTTTCTCCCTGCCATAATGGCCCCATTTTTCGGCGCCACCGTCAAGATACTCCAGTGTTCGTGCTTCACCTGTACGACCGCGCGCTCTTGAACCGGGCCGCGCTACGAGCGGTCGGCTACACGAGGGATTCTACGAACCCTCCGGGGGGCGAGATCGTCCACGATTCCGCAGGCAACCCGACCGGCGTCCTGATCGCGAGGCCCAATGCGGCGATCCTTTATTCAACGCTCGCGAAGGGGCCGAAACTGCCGCCGGAATATCAGGTCAATTCCAGCCGCCATTTCATGCGGGAGCTAAACCGGCTGGGCATTACGAGTATTATCGACGCCGGGGGTGGATTTCAAAACTACCCGGAGGATTACCAGGTGATCGATCAACTGCATAAGAGCGGCGAATTGACGGTTCGGATCGCTTACAATCTTTTCACGCAAAAACCGAAGGACGAGCTGGCCGATTTCAAGAACTGGACGGGTATTGTGAGGCCTGGTCAAGGAGATGATTACTATCGCCATAATGGCGCCGGCGAGATGCTGGTGTTCTCTGCGGCGGACTTTGAGGACTTTCTTGAGCCGCGGCCGGATATGCCGGGATCGATGGAAGCCGAGCTCAAGCCCGTGATCACGCTGCTGGCGCAAATGGGCTGGCCTTTCCGGCTGCACGCCACTTACGATGAGACGATCACGCGCGCATTGAGCGTGTATGAAGAGGTGAATCGCGAAATTCCACTTAGCGGGCTCCACTGGTTCATCGATCACGCAGAGACCATCTCTCAGCGGAACATGGAGCGCATCAAGAAAATGGGCGGAGGCATCGCCATTCAGCATCGTATGGCGTTCCAGGGCGAATACTTTCGCGATCGCTACGGCGAAGCACCGCTGAAGCGCACTCCTCCAATTTCGGAGATGCTAAGCATGGGATTGCCTGTGGGTGGAGGCACGGACGCGACGCGCGTCGCCAGCTATAACCCGTTCGTTTCGCTGTATTGGCTGGTCAGCGGGAAAACCGTCGGCGGCCTGTCCATGTACCCGGAGAACAACCGGCAGGATCGCATGGAAGCTCTGCGCTTGTGGACAGTAGGCAGCAGTTGGTTTTCGACCGAGGACGGGAAGAAGGGGGCGATTGGTCCTGGCCAGTTGGCGGATTTAGCGGTGCTGTCTTCCGATTACTTTTCGGTACCCGCACTTGGGCTTGTTTTTGTGCCGCTCTCCGGAACTGCGTTGGCTACACTACCTCCGGAGCAGCTAGGCAATGGCTCCGCATTGTTCAATCTGATCCGGAATATAGGCGGCAGCATTGGGATCTCGGCCGTCAACACGATCGCACAACGTCGTTTTCAGGCGCATCGCGGTGAACTGGTGACCTCGTTAAGTGGGACAAGTCTGGCAGTGCAGCGATATATCGCTTCGCTAACGACAGCGATGCAGCGTCATGTAGGACCTCACTTGGCCATGCAGCGCGCCTACGCTAGCCTTCAAACCACGCTCGACGGTCAGGCCCAATTATGGGCATATGTGGATGATTACAGGTATCTCGCTCTGTTATGCGGTGGTTGTGTTCTGGTTGTTATGTTTCTCAAGAGAACCAAGGGCAGCGCGGAGCCGGCTGGATAGCGGCTGTATCACAAATCTTCAGCCTCGTTTTCCTTCGAGCGGAGGAACCTTCAGAAGACTAACAGCGCCCGCCTGAACTAACAGGATGATGAAAAAGTTAGTGTGCCGAGGATTCCTGAGCTCTCCGGCGGCGATGCGCAGCGACGGCGAATTCGGTCAACTCACCTTCAAAGAAACGGATGTGTTCGGCTTCCTCATAAGCGCACCCTAATCCACGTCTTAGTGGTTAGGCTTCACAAACTCAGGGAACGCCGTTATCTCGCATCCGTCGCACGCTTCATGCAGAAGCAAGTCTACGGAATCGGTTCGAAAAGCGTGCCGGTTCTGATCGAGCAGGGCTACGCGCGCTCCGACCTGGCCGACAAACGTCTCCGGCACCACGAACTCACCGAGATCGGCATCCGGCATTTGCTCTTCGTCGCCGACATCCATGCGCGGATGATCGCGCTCACGCGCAGCGGACCCGCAGAGCTCGTGCTCTGGCAGGAAGGTCAGTTGCCGTGGGATTCCGTCACCGCCCGCAAGGGCGACCCCGAGATCCCAGTCCGCCCAGATGCGTATTTCGTCTTGAAGCGAATCGCCCGTCTGGACGGAAGGAGCCACGTGCACGTCTTCCTGGAAGCCGACCGATCAACAATGGCGCACAGCCGAATGGCCGCGAAGATCGCCGGATATCTCGCCTACTACGAGCAGGGACGCCATGCCCGGAAATATCCTGGCATGCAGGCGTTCATCGCGCCACGGTGACGCAGACGCGATCCCGCGCGCCGCCAGCCGCCAAGCATATTCGTTCATCGCGTTCGATGACTTCACGCTCGCATCGGTGCTATTGACTTCGCTATTCTGAATTGGCCCACTTCGATGCTCTGATTTGGCCCCCCTGCACGAACAGAAACCGATTATCCTGTTTTGGGCCTTGCGGTCCAGAAAGGAGGCGGTTTGGACAGGAGG
>Ga0116129_1000807_pt1 | contig 18735 bp, 22 predicted proteins | sample June2015DPH_17_2_FD_89732 | JGI IMG/M metagenome (GOLD analysis project Ga0116129, IMG submission 89732) | Peatland microbial communities from SPRUCE experiment site at the Marcell Experimental Forest, Minnesota, USA - June2015DPH_17_10 | ecosystem: Environmental > Terrestrial > Soil > Wetlands...
CATGCAGGGCAGCATGTCGCCTCCTTCACGGGGGCGTGGATCGAAACCCTATACCGACAGTTTAGTGGTGGCAAGAACTTGTCGCCTCCTTCACGGGGGCGTGGATCGAAACGGTGAGACGGCGACGAAATATCTGGAGGTCCATGCGTCGCCTCCTTCACGGGGGCGTGGATCGAAACTTCGCGGTGCGCGAATGCTCAGCAGCGCAGGAGGTCGCCTCCTTCACGGGGGCGTGGATCGAAACGCCCTCCTGTCGAGGGCTCTCGGACTTCCCCAACGTCGCCTCCTTCACGGGGGCGTGGATCGAAACATGTAGGCAGTTCGACTGAAGTTTCGTCCTGCACGTCGCCTCCTTCACGGGGGCGTGGATCGAAACGTTTTGTGCGCGCATCTGGATTATGCGCTCCCTCGTCGCCTCCTTCACGGGGGCGTGGATCGAAACTCACGCTCTGTCATTTGAATAATCCTCGCTCAACGTCGCCTCCTTCACGGGGGCGTGGATCGAAACTGCTTGAAAGCGTCGGGGTTAACCCCGGGGTCTTGTCGCCTCCTTCACGGGGGCGTGGATCGAAACATGAAGGATACGAGACGCCAGAGGGCGCGCGCGTGTCGCCTCCTTCACGGGGGCGTGGATCGAAACCCCATTTGTAGGAGAAGGTTTCGCCGCAGCTGCGTCGCCTCCTTCACGGGGGCGTGGATCGAAACCATATAGCGTGCAGGCAGCGGACACGATCGCGACGTCGCCTCCTTCACGGGGGCGTGGATCGAAACCGCTTGCGCGGAGAACGCCTTGAACCGCGTGACGTCGCCTCCTTCACGGGGGCGTGGATCGAAACACGTTCCATCACCTGCGCCACTTCTACGCCGTCCACGTCGCCTCCTTCACGGGGGCGTGGATCGAAACGATACCATGCTTGCCCGGTACTTTGAGCTCGCGCGTCGCCTCCTTCACGGGGGCGTGGATCGAAACATCAAATCGGTAACCAACGGGATCAGGCTGGCCGTCGCCTCCTTCACGGGGGCGTGGATCGAAACAACTACGCGTCGTTGCCTTACGCGCCGAAGACCTGGTCGCCTCCTTCACGGGGGCGTGGATCGAAACTCCTCGGAATAGATGATATCGACCTCGACCTCATGTCGCCTCCTTCACGGGGGCGTGGATCGAAACAATGTCAACGGCGTGCAGTATCCATTGCGTGTCGTCGCCTCCTTCACGGGGGCGTGGATCGAAACACGCTGCACCCCGAACAGACTTCAATGCCGAAACGTCGCCTCCTTCACGGGGGCGTGGATCGAAACTTTCCTCAAGCTCCAGCAGGATCGAGCCGGCCGAGACGGTCGCCTCCTTCACGGGGGCGTGGATCGAAACGACTTCCGGCGCTTCGTTGCCCCACGGAATCCAGGTCGCCTCCTTCACGGGGGCGTGGATCGAAACAGCGGAATCGGCGGCTTCTCCCTCGGACTTGAACGGTCGCCTCCTTCACGGGGGCGTGGATCGAAACATCGAAAATTTGTCATCGCCGGCAATCGACGCTTGTCGCCTCCTTCACGGGGGCGTGGATCGAAACATCAGCCCGAGGACCCCACTGTTCTGGCAGTAATGTCGCCTCCTTCACGGGGGCGTGGATCGAAACTTTGAACCGCCGCCGGGTTTTCCGGAGTGGCCCGGTCGCCTCCTTCACGGGGGCGTGGATCGAAACCACAAATCGGGGAGGAAGTTGGCTCAAGTGTACGTCGCCTCCTTCACGGGGGCGTGGATCGAAACATCTCTTGCGCATGAAGAGCAACAGCCGCTTCGAGTCGCCTCCTTCACGGGGGCGTGGATCGAAACCTTTTCGACCTTGCACATGCGGTGGTCGCTGGGCGTCGCCTCCTTCACGGGGGCGTGGATCGAAACAGCATTGCGGGGCTGGCCGATCAGGGCGCGGATGGTCGCCTCCTTCACGGGGGCGTAGATCGAAACTTATGATATCTTGACTGGGTTGACTGACCCCGAGGTCGCCTCCTACACGGGGGCGTGGATCGAAACCCCCGCCGCGCTGGACCAGGTGACGGTAGAGGCGTCGCCTCCTTCACGGGGGCGTGGATCGAAACTGCCTAAGCTCGGCGAGCCACAGCAACGGGTAGGGTCCAACAGCTTGGCGCGATCTTGCTACCGCGACTATCGAAGCACGAGGCACGAACTAATGTTTATCGCAATGAACCGTTTCCGCGTTGCCAAGGGGTCCGAAGCGGCCTTCGAGCAGGTCTGGCTGTCCCGCGACAGTCATCTCAATAAAGTACCGGGCTTTGTAGAGTTTCACCTTCTCAAAGGACCGGAAGCTGAGGATCACACGCTCTATGCATCTCACACGGTGTGGGAGAACCGGGCTGTGTTCGAGGCATGGACCAAATCAGAGGCGTTCCGGGCAGCGCATAGTCGGGCAGGGGACAACAAGCCGCTGTATCTGGATCACCCGCAGTTCGAAGGTTTCGAGGTTCGCCAGACGGTGGGACGCGGCAAGGCGGCCTGAAAGGGCTGGGCGAGAGCCGCTTTAATGGACCACTCAATCAATTTCGCAAAGGAAATCCGCCATCACGCAGGAGGTGCTGGTACCCGTGCTCGGTCATCCATTTCGCACGCGCCAGATGGCTTTCGAATGCTTTCCAAGCGCGCGTCGGCTCGCGAATAGGATCGATATGCAAAACGATCCGCGCGACCTCTTGCCAATCCGCATCTTCCGCGTCGGCGTCGAGCAGACGCAAATAGGTGACCGCGTGTTCGTGATCGTAAGGCGTCAGCATCAAATCCGTCGGCGCGGCGTCGGCGACATCAGGATCCAGCGGGGGCTTCTGCATGGGCAGCTTCGAAACCAAGGGTTTAATCGACTGAGCGTACCTTGGGCTATTTGGCAAATTGATGACAACAAGGCCGGTGCGTGCAGACGCATTGGACCGGACAGGGAATAGGCAACCTCACATCGAAGTCGGCAAGCACGCACGAGTGCATAAATTCGCTTGCCGGAAAAACCAGCTGAGTTACGCCGCGCGGTGACGTTCTTCTTGTCTTGAGCGATAGAACGTTGAATTCCCTCTCTTCGATCCCCTGTGCCCGCAAGCGCCGACCACTCAGCGGTAAAACTTCCAAACTTTGCCACTAACCCTTGGGCGAACACGAGCGGGTTCATGACAAATGTCTCTTTTTCGCGAACCACTTTTTAGCTTTCCCAACCATGCACCGGCGCGGAAGTGCTGCGAGCCAACGAAATAGAAAGCCAATCTCAGTACTGTCTGCCTCAAGTTTGTCGAAGCAACTCTTCTTCGGGCCGAAGGAAACCGAGAATGGCAATGTCAAATTGGAGATTTGGAGTTCTCACTTTCGCCGTGTTCGTCGCCTCAATCGAGGTCTTCGGCCGCCTGAATGGCGATCACAGCAGCGGCACTCGCACGGCTGCCGTTGTCGAGCAGCCGCGTACCGTAGAACCCGAGCGCAAGAGCGGCGGAGGCTGCCAGACCCGGCAATGCATTGATTGGGCTTTGGCTGCCGCCGAGAAAAGGTGCCGCGACGAATACGACGGCCCCTCGGAGCGGACCCAAAACTTACTCGCCGCGTGTCTCGTCTCGACACGGTTCGCAGCTAACGACGCGATGTCGAAGCTTGATCGGTGAAATGCGAATGACCTTGAAACTGGTCACACACGAACCGCCGAATTGCCATGCTTCTGGTAAGCTCTCTGAAAAGGTGAGACCTTCACCGCGCCCACTTAGTTGAGTTCTGTTGAGACGCGAGGTCGTGCTACCTTATGGCGCGCCGTGAAGATTAGCGAAATCGCTTTGGCAACACGCGGCTGAGCCAGCCTTCGTTTTCGGAAGGCGCAATCGATGGCGACGGTTTCAACTCGATCTCATGGTCTATTTCAGCCAGACGATCTAACGATTGCCGAATAGGACGTGGTACTCTCCACCGCCCCTCTAACCAAAAGATTATACGTAGGCGCTCGCCGATTTCGGCAAGAATGGCTTTGATGTGCTCTTCGTCAACATGAAGGGTATGTCGCATGGGTTGCCTCGTATGCAAAGGCAACGTGTTCCGTCGCAATTCGTTCCGATTTTACAGCCAAGTCGCGGGCAACAAGCTGGACGCACACCGCCGAGGCGCTCGGGACAAAGGTCCGGTCATTCTTTGAGGAAATTAAACCGGTTCGGCGTCCCAAGATCTGATCGTCGAGAAACTGCAAAAAGCGCCCCGGATGGAGTTAACCGGAGCCTCTCATAGCTGAGCGGACGGGCGTTAGTTGCTAGGGGCGGCACCCGATAAGTCAGCCAATGCATTGCCTATAATAGGATTTTTTGCAACGAACGGTGTCCATACCAAGAGCAATACCAACTTTTTTTGAGGCACTTGGTAGTTATTGTTGCTCTTGGCATTTTGACTGCCTGCCAAGAATGTCTCATCCGTATCGAGGTGCGCACCGCTACCGATCTCGTCCGTTGGTCCACGTTTACTCTCACGAACGCCCATGGAGGTCCGCCAGGACGTTGGCAATTTCGCTGGTCGGAACTGGCTTGCTGTAGAAATACCCTTGAACCTCGACGCAACCCTCGAGATTGAGACAGCGCATCTGTTCCTCTGTCTCGACGCCTTCGGCGGTCGTGGTCATTCCAAAGCTGACGCCAAGGCCGGCAATCGCACGAACGATGGCAAGGCTGCCCTCATCGACGAGCAGGTCGCGCACGAAGGACTGGTCGATCTTGATCTTGTCGAAGGGAAAGCTGCGCAAATAACCGATACTTGAATAACCTGTACCGAAGTCGTCCATCGATATGCGGACACCCAGTTCGCGCATCTGGCTCAATATCGCAATATTGCGCTCTGATTTCTCCAGCAAGACGGACTCGGTGATCTCCAGCTCCAGCCGCGACGCCGCGAGGCCCGAGGAAGCCAATGCACTGACGACCGTGGATACCAGGTTTCCCTTGGAGAATTGCAGTGGGGACAAGTTGACGGACACCCGGATATCATCCGGCCATTCCATCGCCTCCATGCAGGCGTGCCGCAGCGCCCATTCGCCGAGCTGGACGATGAGGCCCATATCTTCCGCGACCGGAATGAAATCCGATGGCGGAACCGCCCCGCGCTCTTTGTGATTCCAGCGCATCAAGGCTTCAAAGGCGGTCACGCGCTTGGTCTGCAAGTTGACCAGTGGCTGATAATAAAGTTCAAACCCGCCCTGCGCGAGCGAAGTCCGCATGTCGCGCTCCAGCGAGCGGCGCGTTTGAACGATCGCGTCCATTTGCGGGTCAAAGATGCGGTAAGTACCGCGACCCTCCGACTTGGCGCTGTACATCGCCAGGTCAGCGCTTTTGAGCAAGTTCTCGGTGCTCATTTCGCCAGGGCGCGCGATCGTGATGCCGACGCTGGCCCCAACGGTCACTTCGTGTCCGTCAATGTTATGCGGCTGACCGACGATCTCGATGATGCGCTCGGCCAGATGCGTCGAGGACGTCGGCTGCGGGCTTGACATCTGGAGGACGGCGAACTCGTCGCCGCCCAGTCGGGCAACGCGGTCCGTGGCGGGAAGCAGGTCACGCAATTTGCTGGCGATGCACTTCAGCAGCAGATCTCCGACAGAGTGTCCGAGCGTGTCGTTGACCGCCTTGAACCCATCGAGGTCGAGGAACAAAACCGCCAGCGGATGAGGCGTCACCGAGACGTCCCTGAGAGCCTCGTCGAGCTGTTCCTTGAACAGCAGGCGATTGCCAAGCCCGGTCAGGGAATCGTGATAAGCGAGATATTTAGACTTGGCCTGGAGCTCCTCGCGATCGGCGATCTCTTCCTTCAGCCTCTGATTGGCGTCAATCAGGCGCCTGGTCCGCTCCTCGACACGGCGTTCGAGATCCTCATTGGCCTTGCGCAGTTCCTCGTTGGCTAATGCCACTTGCTGCTCGGCGCGCCGGCGACTGATCTGCGTGTTCACACGCGCAAGCGCCACCGCGAAATCAACTGGCTTGGTGACATAGTCGTTCGCCCCCTGCTCGAGCGCATCGACGATATTGTCACTTTCGGATCTGGCCGTGACCATGATCACCGGCAAAGCAGACGCAGATTTCCGGTTGCGAATGCGCTTCAGTGTCTCCATTCCGTCAATGCCCGGCATCATCACGTCGAGAAGGACGAGATCGAAGGGGCCCTTGTCGATCAGATCGATCGCGATCAGACCGGATTCTGCCTCCACGACATCAAAGCCTCGACGCTCAAAGCGCCGCTTGAGAATGCTGCGATTGTCGCTGATGTCGTCGACGATCAGGAGGCGCGGCTGCGCCTCCTGATCGTCGTACGTCTCGGCCGCTCGATCAGGAGGCGAAAAAGTCTCACGGAGATTAGTATGAGAACTGGACATTTTTATACTACCGCCAAATTTATACTGGTGCCAAATTTGAAAAATTCAATGCGACGCCGATGTTATCTTCCGCGTCATGTTGCTCGCTCATCCAGGCAAGCACCCGTATCGTGAAGCTCGAACCCTGGCCGACTTCGCTCTTGACGGAGATGCCGCCGCCCATCAGCGCACACAGCTTCTGACTGAGCACGAGCCCGAGGCCAGTGCCTCCGTATTTGCTGGAAGTCGAGCCGCTGACCTGGCCGTAATTCTGGAACAGCCGCCCGATGTCCGATTCCGCGATGCCGATACCGGTGTCCTGCACCTGGATCTCGATCCAGTCTCCCGCCTGGCGCTTCCTGCGCTGTACGCTCAACGTGACCGTTCCATTCCGGGTGAATTTGGCGGCGTTGCTCAACAGATTGAGCGCCGCCTGCCTGAGCTTTGTTTGATCGCTCGAGACAACGCCGAGATCCTGCGGGCACTTGACGATGAGTTTGTTCTTGTTCTCGATCACCATGGGCTCGACGGTCGCCACGACCTCCCGCACCATCTCGTTGAGATCGAACTCCCCGATCTTCAGGTCGATATGGTTGGATTCGATTTTCGAGAGATCCAAAACGTCTGTCACCAGCGACAACAGATGCTTTCCAGCGGAATTGATGCGCTGAAGATCGGCCCTCTTCCGGCTGTTCTTGCTGTCAAGTTCGACGTCATCGAGAAGGATTTCGCTGAAACCGATCACTGCGTTCAACGGTGTACGCAGTTCGTGACTCATCTTGGCAAGGAAGATGGACTTCTCCCGGTTCGCCTCATCGGCCAAATCCTTGGCCTCGCGCAGCCGGATCGCGGTCTCGCGATGCCGCTCGGCCTCGCGCTCAAGGTCCGATCGCGCCGAAATCATGTTGGCGTAGTAGATCGCCATCCAGGACATGTAGACGGTGGCCGAGAGGATCGAGATCCAGCCGACGATCGACAACTGTTCATGGGAGAGCAGTTCGGGAAAGCCATAAGTAAGGTACGCTGCTGTAAAGCCGCCGATGTTGAACGTGAACAACCCGACGACAAGGATCGGCCGCTCCGACAGATAGAAAAATCCGAGCAGCAGACTGACAAGCATCCACGGCAGGAACGGCGAGCTGACGCCGCCGTAAAAATAAGCGCCGAACAGCGACGCAAAGGCGAGCAGCTCAACCGACATCGTGGCCGCGAGTCGCAGATTGCCCGTGTATTTGTAAACAAAAGGCAGCGTCCAGAACAGCCAGATGCAGACAATAACGGTCCAGCAGGCAATGCTGGGATGCGGGTCGGTGAGATACAGAAAGACGCTGATCGATTGCGAGAGGGCAGGTCCGGCCAGATGCGTAAAGACAAAGTTCTGCGCGAGCCCAAGCTCGGAGCGCTCCAGCTTGGCTTCAGCCGGAATGAACCAGTCGATGAATCTGACGATGTGGCTCCAGATTTTCATTATTCGCCCCCGCTGACTCCTGTCACTGCGAACTTAGCGCGGCCGCCTTTAAAAATCGGTTTAGCTTTGCCCAACCCGGCATTAACGCGGTTTTAAGCCGAGCCTGAAAATGTTAGGTATGGGCCTTTATGCTTGCTTGCCCGCGAGGCGTCGTGAAATCCGTGGCGCACTGACATTTGAAGAAATCATTTGCGGAAGGCGGCGCGACTTTCATGAAAACCAAACTTGCAACTGCAATTGTCGCGCTTGATCGCCTGGTTAATTATTTCATTCCAGCTGCCATAGCGGCTGACCGGGACGCGCGAAACCGGGCGCACGTTTTTCTCGTCAGCCATATTCTCGGTCCCTTCATCGGAAGCGTGGTTCCGATCTCGATCTATGTGCTGGATCCTTCACCGGGATACGACGTCGCCGTGCTGGCGGTATCGATCATCGCTTTTTGGGCTTTTCCCTTCATTTTGCGGGCTGGCGTGCCTTACAATCCGTTAGCCCTGGTTTCGATCGAGAATCTGATCTTCTGTATTTTCTGGAGCTGCTATTTTTATGGCGGCGTCACGTCGCCGACGCTCGCCTGGGTTCTCGTCATTCCGCTGCTTGCGTTCTTCTACGTCGGCTCTTCGAGCAAGCTGGCCCTGATCGTCCAGGTGATGTTTGCCGCCAACGTGGCAATCTTCAGTTCATTTTATTTCTTTGGTTTCCAGGTCAATAACAACCTGCCGGTCGCAGCGATGCAGGGCCTTGGCCTGGTGTCCACCACGGCGGCGGCGCTCTACGTCGCGATGATGGCGCTTTATTATGCGCAAATTCAAGCCTCGCACGGCGAACTGGAAGGCGAAATGCGCCAGCATGTGGCGACCGCGACGGCATTGCGCGCCGCGACCGAGGAAGCCGAAAGGGCGGGCGCGGCAAAGGCCGATTTCCTGGCCAAGATGAGCCATGAACTGCGCACCCCGCTTAATGCGGTCATCGGCTACAGCCAGATCCTGCTTGAAGACGCCGAGATCGAGGACGACAGGGCCAGCGTCGCGGATCTGACCAAGATTCACACGGCCGGCCAGCACCTCCTGAAGCTCGTCAACGAGGTCCTTGACCTGTCGAAAATCGAGGCAGGCAAGATGGAGCTCGACCTGGAAGAGGTCGACATTTGCGAGTTGATCGAGGAAATTGCCGAAAGCGGAAAGTCTACCGCAGTGAGCAACGGAAACGAATTCAGCTGCGTGATTTCGCCCCACCTTGGCCTTGCGCTCTGTGATGCCGGAAAATTCCGCAACATGGCTGGTCACCTGCTCGATAATGCAGCGAAGTTCACGCAAAACGGCAAGGTCGAGATCATAGCCAATCGCGTGCCCGACAAGGACGGCGACCAACTGGTGGTCGACGTGATCGATACGGGCATTGGTATTGCACCCGGCCAGATCACGCATCTTTTCGAAAAATTCACCGTCGCCGACGATTCCAGCACGAGCAAGTACGGCGGGACGGGACTGGGGCTGGCGCTCAGCCAGAAGCTTTGCAAACTGATGGGCGGAGACATTTCGGTCGAAAGCGCGCTCGGCAAGGGCAGCCGCTTCACGATTCGCCTGCCGTTGGTTGCGGGCCGGCGGCGGACGGACGTACACACGGCGGCTACGCTCGTACCGGACGCTTCTGACCAATCGCTGCTGCCAGTCGCGGAAATCCATCATGCATAAGGTTCTGCTTGTCGAAGACAATGAAATGAACCGGGACATGCTGACCCGGCGTCTGCAACGTCATGGCTTTTCGGTCTGTTGTGCCCACGACGGAGCCGACGGTGTCGCCATGGCCAGGAGCGAAAGTCCGGACCTCATCCTGATGGATGTGGCTTTAGGCGAAATGGACGGCTGGGAAGCAACGCAGTTGATCAAGGCTGATCCGGCAACCTCAGCGATTCCGATCATTGCGCTCACGGCTCATGCCTTGGCCAGCGATCGGGCGAGGAGCGTGGAAGTTGGCTGCTCCGATTTCGACACCAAGCCGGTCGACCTGCAGCGGCTTCTTGGCAAGATGAGGGCGCTGCTGCCCGAACAGCCCAGTGCTGCGGTTGCATAAGATCAAGGGCGCCGTTACCGGTGCCCTTCTTTCAGCTTCGCTTAATATCTCGTGACGACCGGGCCGGCCCAGTCAAACCTGTAGTTGACGCCGACAAGAGCTTGCTGGCTGCGAAACCTCAGCGAAACGGTATCGGACAACGCATCGGTGGCGCCGAATCCCAATGACGGATCGGCTAGACCCGTCGAATAAAGATTGCTGCTCCTGGTTCCGAAATCCAGATAGTTGTATTCGCCGAACGGGGACCAGCCGCGCGCAAACTTCCATTCGAGACCAGCCGCCGACCGTATAGCCAGCCCGCGTGAAACTCGCGGTCTCTCCGGGCACCGCACCGGGAGCCACAGATGCCGCGCTGGCATTTACCCAAGCGGCGCCGCCCTTGACGTAGCCGAGAATTGCGGGAGAGAACGCATAACCAATTCGCGCGGTAAGGTCTTCGGTGTTCTTCAACCGGTACGCCGCGGTAATGCCGGGAACGATCGACCTGATCATGGGCTACTCACTGCGAGTTCAACTGGCCGCGCCGGACGCTACGAACGTTTTCTCGCGACGCTTTGGGCTGCTGCGTAACGGAATACAGGCGCCATGGTTAAAATTCCGCTAGTGGAAAAAAATTGCATCTGGCAAAGATGTCGACGCCAACCAAAAATTTATGACGTCATCAAAAAGTCAAAGAAAATCCACGGCTGCGAACCAAAGACCATCGGATATTAAGCTCGGCGCCGCATCGTGCCGTATCGGCAAAATAAGAAATCTAATTGGCCGAACGGGGAACACGATGAACAGCAACGCTTATGGGCAGGTGCCATCCGCCGCCTTGACGGGGAGTATGCGCGATTTTCGCGTGCCGGGCGGCGCTGACCTGTTGGGCCGAACCGAAGGCTTCTACCGCTGGCAGGACCTCCGCCGGCAAAACGGTCTCTGGCCATTTTCGCGCGCAACTGAAGGTGGGCCGAAAACGATCTGCGCCGCGCAAGACGACAGCGGCAACCGGATGCAAGGCGTCAACTTTGCGTCGCAAGACTATTTGAGCCTGGCTTCACATCCGGAAATCAAGGCGACCGCGATCGAAGCCATCGAGCGCTGTGGTGTCCACAGCGCGGGCTCGCCCGCTCTCGTCGGCAACACCTCGTATTCGGTTGCGCTTGAGCGCAAGATTGCCGAGTTTCTCAATATGGATCACGTCGTTCTCTATCCGACCGGATGGGGCGCCGGGTTCGGCGTTGTCAAAGGGCTTGTTCGCTCCGCCGATCATGTAGTGATGGACATGCTTGCGCACTCCTGCCTTCAGGAAGGCGCGAGCGCGGCGACCAACAACATTCACCTGTTCCGGCACCTCGATAACGACTATTGCCGCAATATCCTCACCAAGATCCGCGGCAAGGACAAGCAGAACGGCATCTTGGTGATCACCGAAGGCCTGTTCTCGATGGATTCGGATACTCCCAAGCTTCTTGAGCTTCAGACACTCTGCCACGAGTATAATGCGACACTCGTCGTCGACGTGGCGCATGATCTGGGCTGCCTCGGCAAAGAAGGCCGCGGCCACATCGGCACGCAGGACATGCTGGGCAAGATCGACGTCGTGATGGGCAGCTTTTCGAAGACATTTGCCTCGAATGGTGGATTCGTCGCGAGCAAAAGCCGCGCCGTGAAGGAATATCTGCGCTTTTACAGCGCGCCGGCGACGTTCTCCAACGCACTGTCACCGGCACAGGCGGCGACCATCCTGAAGGCGTTCGATATTGTCGACTCGTTCGAAGGACGGGTGCTGCGGCTTGAGCTGCTGGCCAACGTCATGACGCTTCGCCGCGAACTGACCGAAGCCGGCCTTGAATACTACGGCGACCCTTCCGCAATCGTCTGCGTCAAGATGGGATCCGAAGGCCTTGCCCGCCTGGTCTCCCGCCGCCTGCCCGATCTTGGCCTGGTTGCCAATCTGGTCGAATTCCCGGCGGTTCCAAAAGGCGCGGCGCGCATTCGCATGCAGGTGATGGCCAACCACACTGACGAAAATATCACCGATGCCGTCCGTATCCTGAAAACGGCAAAGGCGGAAGCTGTACTGGAGCTGGAAAGTCTTAACCGCGAGCCAGAACGTACTGATCGCAAGGCGGCCTAAGTTTAAGCTTTCGTGTCACTCCGCAGTTGGTCCGGTTGCTATGAGAGTTTCTTTAACCGCCTTGTGGTCAAATCTTTTTATCAGCGGAGTTTTGGTTATGAAAATTTGGTCGTCTGCCAAGTACGCCTTCATGATCTTCTGGTATCCCTACGTCAGAATGCTGAACGTCATTTTGCCGTCGATTGTTGTTCAGAAGAAACGGCTCGTCGTATTTCCTGACGTCTACAAACCGCTGGAAAACGAATATGCTTGTGCCGATTATTGCCGCGTCGGCGACAAGGTACTGGATTTGGGCTGCGGAAGCGGCGTCGGTGCCGTGTTCTGCGCACCCAAAGCAAGTGAACTGCTCGCTGTCGATATCAATCTATCGGCGGTGGAGAATACTGCGGAGAATTGCCGAATCAACGGCTTGAGCAATGTCACGGTCAAGCAGAGCGACATGTTTTCCGCCGTGAATGGCAAATTCGATCTGATTTTAGCCAACCCGCCCTATCTCGAGGCGGAGTTTGCAGACAACGACAAACAGTTCGCAACGTCAGTGCGCTACCTGCCTATGCTTTTCGCGCAGGTCGGCGAGCACCTCGCCGGTAACGGCCGGCTTCTGATTCAGTATCCGATATGGTTCCGCGGACTGATCGAACGGCTCGGCGCAGAGCGCGGCCTGAAGCTGGTTGAGGTCAAGCGCATGCCGCTGAAATCTCCTGCGCTTCTTCTCCTGAGCCTGCTCTACATGCAATTCGGCTTCCGGTCAGCGTTCTACCTGCTCGAGCCCGTGCAAACGCCTGAGACCAAAAAACTCGCCGCCTGAACCCGTACAACGCCGCAACCTGGTCCAGCCACAACAGCGCGTCTGGCTCGTTGCCGAACAGGCGGATGAAGAAAACGTTAGTCAGTCGGCGGGTAACGCCCCGCCCCTTGCGTTTCCTCGTACCATCCACGTCCCGCCCCTGGGCACCATGACCCCCTCCGCAGTCTTCCGCTACTCTCCGCCAACGTGCTAGAATCCCAAGAGAATAGCGGATTTTCTGTCCGCTGATCTCCACGGCTTTCCGCAGACAACCAGAGGGTCCGATGCTGGAGGTCACCTTGTACGGACCTTGTTGACCGTTAAGAGGGTAAACCCAGCCGACGATGAAATCCGCATCATCATTGAGGATCGCGTAATAGTCATACCGTTCGAGAAGCAAGAGTGTCATTGGATCATCCCCTGATGGTTAGAGTTGGCGTTGCTAATCGTTGGGGACGATTTCAGTTGACGGACGGGGCGAGCCCAGCCGCGAGTGACTGTGTTACCGGCTCGGCCTCCCGGCATTAAGCGGCGCGATTTGATAGGGATGAAGTGCAGGGATCGCATTACGGCGGCGAGCCGACGCGCTGTGCCGGTGGTGGCGCGCAGGTGAAGAAGGTCGAGCAGCGCAGCAGTGCTAACTGCATCCATATCGCGCACGGCGGCTGCCACCTTATTACGCCAAGGGTCCTCGGTATGCGCGTCCAACGCGGCGCGCGCCTCTGCCAATTTAGAAAGTAACGACATTGAAGCTCTCCCACTCGGTGATCGTTGGTCTCTTTCAGGACCGATCCGCCACGTGTCTCTGCATCCATCAATTTGGTGAGAAAAGGTAAAGGAGTGGCTAATTGGTTGCAGATGCAACTAATCCAACTCAGTCGGATGGCTGCACCGCCGCCGGGGGCCTCTTAGAGGGGACGAAAGGTTCGCGGTAGGACGGGAGCACGGTGATGGTGTGGATTGCTCATACCTTGGCACCTTCATACTTAGTGGTCCTCGACGTGCCAGACCCCGCACAAGTGCCTGTATTTGCTGCGCCTGTCCCACCTGTCTCAGCAAAACGGGCTGGGAGCCAACTCGTGCCTATCCTTACCGTTGCTATTCTCTTCTGCATTTCAATTGGGTGAGACAAGTGGGACAGTGAGACAAAGGCTGAATAACATGGGCTTTTGGGGCTAGCTCGCGATGGGAAGTGGGACACGTGGGGCGCGCCGAAACTGGAATGGTGTTGTCGGTCTACTATTTTATACCCAGCCGCTTATCTAGCATTCTCTGCCACTTGTTGCCGGCAGAAACCTCGTAGCCCCAAGGTCGGCGCTTGCTATTTGGCTGAGCTGCGAGTTTCTTGCGGGGTCCGAACATCTCAGTACAGGCGATGCCGAACAACACGCCATTCACCGCGCGCAGGCTTTGCTGCTTGCAAAAGCCGGTGTAAGCCTCGCGGAGAGCCTCCGACGCAATTGTCGTCCCAAGATCGTAGGTCAGCGGGGAGCCGCCGACAATCGCGTCGGCTTCGACGCACGCTCGCGCCCATTGCGAAATGCTGTCCGCACTCATACGCTGTTGCTCGGTGGCCTCAGCGGTCTTGATAATTTGTCGAGGGTGCCAGTCACCAAGTTTTAGGTTTTGGAGAAACCAGAGGAACTCACCGGTGCCACCGGTCTCTATACCCTGATAGAGCGGGCCAAACCAAGTCTCATCGCAGGCGCGCTCGTCACTGACTTCTAGCGTTACGTTGCGTCTGTCGCCAACGCCAGCATCTACTGCATGGTCATGGTTCGTGGTCATCATCGGATGCAGCCGGTTCTTGATTTGGCGAATAGCACCGTTTTTTCGCTCTACCTGAAGGGTGCTCGCCGTGATCATCGACTTGAGCTTGTCTGTGCTCTTGTGATCCCCAGCCCACATTATTTCTTCACCGAGCACGAACGAGGTGGTCTCCAGCCAATCGTTGAACTTCCCTAGCAGCCTCTCTTTGTCATCAACCAGAGCCCCATGGCGACCAAAAATCTCGAGCATTACCATGCCGACCGTGCTCTTGCCGGTGCCTTGTTTGCGGCTCTTGAGAATGATGGCCACCTCAGAATGTTTATCCGGGTTCTGGACCGCCCAAGCGAGCCAACGAATGATATATTTGAACTTCGCTTTGTCGCGCCGACAGATGATCTGAAGGATGTGCCTGAGCAGGCGGCGTTGGTGCTGCCAGCCTTTTTGGGGTGTCACCCCGAACCCGCGCCACAGGTTAAACTCGCTCGGTTCCGTTGTGCCCCCGGGCTTGAAGACGATGGTCCGCTGGTGACGCCAAGGGTGTTCTTTCCAAAACTTCTCGGCAGGTATCGGTTTGCCTGATCCGCCAGAGGGCTGAACAAAGATATTGGCGACATCGAGTTTGAATTGCTCGGGCGGGGTAAACGTCAAAGACCCATCGTCTTTGATCCTGAAAATGGCTACTTCTTCCTCCGACTTGCCGATGAGGTAGTGCGAGTTCAAGACCTTCAGTGCTTCGTTGGGGCTAAGAACGCCCCCGCGCAGCGGTTGTCGCTTACCCGATGGCGACAGAGGCTCGTTGAAAATTCCGCCGAGTTGCTCGGCTGCCGCCGAAGTGGTGGAACCATCAGGCGCAGGGCCTGCGCCCTCGCTCGTGCTGGCGTGGTCCACGACGCGCTCTTCTATGTCGGTCCTCAAGGGAGTGGGATCAACCATGCTTCTTACTCCAACGCGTCATATGGGCCTTTGGGGGGCCTCAAGCCCTTGGCCTAGCAAAGTAGAGGAGGCCTCGTTACGGCTGTCGCAGGTCGCAGGCCGCTAGCGATCGGCGACCGGCTTCGATGAGGCGTGGGACTTGTCGTAAGAAACTGTCACGACGTTTCTGCCAAAGGAAAGAGAAGCGCCGTCTTTCGCCCCGGTGCCGCGAAAGGGTTTCAGAACCAAAACCTATAGGGGGGCGGCCACGCCGAACGGTGGTAGATATTGTGCGAGATCAGCCAAGCCCGGTCGGCATCGAAGTCGGCCAGAAGCGTTATAATAAAGTGTTCAGCCATGGCGTCTGACTGCGATGGCAAGGGAAGCTCGACAGTTCTCTCGTGAAGCCTGCGAACGTAGTCGTTGCTCATGGTGAAAACTTCTCGCGGGTCTTTGCGAACAAATCTGTCGTGCTGTTCAGCTTTCCATAGAAGCGCCATCCTATGTAAAGCCCTCATCGCGATCTCAGCAGCATGATCACGGTGGTTCTGGTAAAGATAATCGCCGGCGCGGTCCGTCGCGATCATGGCTCGTTCCGCCTCGTCGATTGCGGGCTTTAATTTTTTTGATTGGGTCATGATTATTTCTCTCCTCTGTATGCCTGTTTTGTTTTGACCGGCGGAAGCAGTTCCAAGCATCGCCGCAAGTCATCGGCGAGGATCAGCGTTCGTCGCCCGCGTTTGCGTGCGCTCAGTTTGCCGGAATTGATCAGGAGGTAGATTGCAGTGCGCCCGATGCCCGACCGCGCGCAAGCCTCTGCGATACTAAATGCTAACGAACCTTCCATCGTTCTTCTCCGTTGTTGGCCGGGATGGTCCCGGCGAACTTCAGCGAAGATGCACGATGCCGTTCGCGACTTCCAAATAAACCAACGACCAACGAACACCCACGGTCCTTGGGCGATTTTATAGCCGGCTATTTCCCTTATTCCCTACGTTGCGTTTCAGCTTGTCGGGCAGCATTTTGTGGGCGGCTTCGGCTGCTCTCTTGGTACAGGTGGTCTCTTTCATACAACGTCGCACCATGTCACCTCGCTTACCGAGTTGGCGCGTAGTCTCAAGCAATGCTTTGGCTTCTCGCAGCATCCATTCCGTGGCAGACGGTGGCGGCAGCTTGGGCCATTTTAGTTTGACCTGATTTTCCTCAAATTCTATCGACTGCCAGCGCGGTCCTTCGTACGAATTGAAGGGCTGATGAGGACGGACAGGCAGCGTAACCATATCCCCATGGACACCGACGGTGACCGTAATGCCAGTAATCCGGAAAGGGTCGCTTGGGAGTTGCTCGGTCAATCCGTGAGGCTGCTTTCTGCCCCACGCTTGTACGACCCCGGCAGCCAGCTTTTCGGTTAATCCCCGTTGAGCGTCGGTTATTTTGGGTCCCATGTCGGAGGTCCACTGTTTCAATTCCAGTGGCTCTCGACGGATGATCCAAGATAGGGTTTGGGCCGCTGACCATTTCATATCCACCTCCAAACGTGTCTGGACGCAAACGCGTGTCCATGAACGTCAGCAAATGGAACAGCAGGATGGTTAAGCGGGTATTTATGAGTGGGGTAGTGCGACAACAGATTGGCCGCCTTCGTGCTTTGTGCTCGCCGATCTGGCCGCGTTGGCCGGATGAGCGATGTTGCCTATTCGGGGCGTGGCGCAATAGGCGGCCCATTCGTCCATTAGTTTTCGGCGCTTCTCCAAGGCATCGCTGCGGCGGTAGGCCTGTTCTGCCTTATCCCCGATGACGTGTGCCAAGGCGGCCTCACTGACCTCTCGCGGAAAATTGGAGACGTTCCCGGCCCAGTCCCGAAATGTCGAGCGGAAACCGTGAACGGTAGCGTTTTCGACCTTCATTCGCCGAAGGACCATCTCCATGGCCATGTTAGAGAGTGGCTTGTTGCGGGCCTGCCCGGGGAAAACAAAATCGCCCGCCCTTAACTCTTCCAGTTGACGCAAGATTGCGATAGCGCGCGGTGACAATGGAACGCGATGCTCGCGCCCAGCCTTCATTCGATTTGCTGGCACCGTCCAAATTCCCCGTTCGAAGTCAATCTCGGACCATTGCATCCCTAAGATTTCGCCGGTCCTTCCTGCGGTCAGGATGCAGAGCTCTAAGGCCATCGCGGCGAATGCCTCCCGCTTTTGAAGATTTGCAATAAAGCACGCAACGTCTTCATAGTGCATCGCGGCGTGATGACCTCGGGCCAATTTCGAATGTCGTGGTAGCAAGTGGTCGAGATGGCCGCGCCAGCGTGCTGGATTTTCGCCATTGCGAAATCCTTTAGCCCTAGCTGCATCCAGTACCTTCTCGATGCGGCCCCGCACTCGCAAGGCGGTCTCGGGCTTGACGGTCCAGATAGGTTTCAAGACCTCAAGTACATCGTCGGTGCCGATAGTATCTACCGATTTCGACCGAAGTGATGCGGCATAAGTCTCAAGTGTCGACTTCCATTGCGCCTTATGCTTCTCATTGCGAAAGCCCAACGAAAGCGATTGACGTACATCGTCTGCCACTTCGCCGAACGTAGGAATGCCCTTGTCCCGCTTGCGTTCTTCGATAGGGTTAATGCCCTGAGCGATTTCACGGCGCGCGGTGGCTGCCCTCTCGCGGGCATCGGCGAGAGGAACATTGGCGGCGCTACCGAGCCCCATTTCTTTAGGTTTTCCGCGCCAAGTGAACCTGAGCACCCATTTTCGAGTGCCAGATTTGGAAACGATCAAATAAAGGTTAGCACCGTCGCCGTATTTTCCCGGCTTGGCAGTTTCGACTTTTCGAGCGGTAAGGTTGCTGGTCATAGGAGGGTCCTTGTAAGGACCCGCTAGGTCTGGACTAGCCTAGTCACGAAAGGTCCACCCCTCCGCCGCGTCGGGCAAGTCGGTCCCCAATTTGGTCCCCAAATAGGACGCGGTTGGGGGTGAACAATGCTGGGCGATCCCGGATAGACGGGCGGGTGCTGAACCTGAAACCCCAGTCTTTTGAAAGCGTTGGCGATCGCGGGCGAACGTATCCGTATATTCGTTCGCCGGCCACTCTCTCCGCCACTACACTGTTCTCTTCTGTATCCGATTGTTCGTAAGCGGTGTGCGGGGATCACCTTCCGAATGAGGTGACGATCTGAGAGCTTGGAGGCTGATTTGAGCCGCTAGGTTTAGAATGATCACAGCTAACGATGCTAGCACCAGGCCCGCGCAGC
>Ga0116129_1000808_pt1 | contig 18735 bp, 18 predicted proteins | sample June2015DPH_17_2_FD_89732 | JGI IMG/M metagenome (GOLD analysis project Ga0116129, IMG submission 89732) | Peatland microbial communities from SPRUCE experiment site at the Marcell Experimental Forest, Minnesota, USA - June2015DPH_17_10 | ecosystem: Environmental > Terrestrial > Soil > Wetlands...
TCGATAAGCTGCTCGCATCCACACAACCAGTTGTGTCCATCTCCGAAATACGTGGACACAACCGGTCACTCAGCACCCCATAACCATCCGACCCTGTCCAGACGGCCAATCTTCCACGCTTACGAGCAAACGATGTACACGCTTCGTAATACAGATCCCAGAATTTACGATGACTACCCTTGTAGCCACTAGGCGGTCCTTGTGCACGCCGATGGATGTTAATGATTTGATGGGGCGCCAAGCCCGATTCAACGTCCGCCCAATGGTTTAAGTGGATCCAGACACCGAACATACCAAGGATGGCGTTAGCTGCATAAAAGGAGGAGTAGTACAAGGTGACTTGCGCCCACGCAGCGTTGCTGGGAATAAACATGTCGAAAGCCCTGCGGTACTGGCCGACACCGAAAAGTATCCAGCGTTCGACATTGTTGAGCAGGCTAACTCTATGGATTTCGAATGCCGAAGTTCCTTCACGAAGTTGGTGCGTAGTCGAGTTGCCATAAAGGTTCGCAAGAGACTGCCCAATTCCAGGAACGTGGACCGGAAGCGGTTGGCAGAAATGCTGAGCTTGGGTGTAATCAAAGAGCCTCATTTTCCGAACACCTGCTCATGCATTGCGCGGTATAAGTCAGTTACGCCAGCCGATCCCTGAGCTCTCCTTATCACTTCAGGGGACAGGGTGTCAGGGTCAATCTTCCTCAGAGACGTGAAAAAGCTTGGGGCGCCGATTGTTGAAGGGTTCTTGCTCTTTATGACGATGTCTGTGAGAACTCGCAGAAGAGCTCTGAGAATTCGTGCTTTGTAAAATGTACTGTTTGTATCTCCCCACCCAGAAGGGTCGAGAGAGCGAACAGCTGAGAAAAAGCGGATGAGTATTCCAGCGTAATCCTCAAATTCAAGTTCCTTGGTTCGCTTGGTGCGCGTTACGAGCGACTTAATTTCCGGCGCCAGAGATCCCTGCTTGATGCTGACATCCTTCTGCTCACCTGTGAGGTCGATGTTGTAGTAGAAGGGGCTGTCCTTTCGCTCCACAAGCTCGTATACCAATTCCGAAGTCATGATTCCAGCTTCGTCGCCATCAGGTCGTACGAGCCGCACAAGATCCCATCGCAAGGAGGAGGGGAGTGGCGGGCATTCGCGCATGGAACGAGCTTGGCCGATTTGTAAAGAAGGGCGAGAAAGGTATTCAGATTGTCTGGCACCCGGGATACGGGGAGCCGGTTGAGTGGGATTTGCCGGTTCCGCCAGCCGCGGCCCCTGCGGTCACGGCCTCTGCCATCCTGAACGAATCCGACAGCACCGAGATCACCTTCAGCAACATTCAGATTCAACCGAGCACTCCTGCCAACCAAGTCACGTTCCTTTTCGATGGTGCTCCGGTGCAGAATGCCGTCTTCAAGTACGACCCCGTGGGCATGACGATGAAGGTCCTCATCACGAGCGTCATGACCGCAAAGCCAGGGCACAAGGAATTGCTGCTCAACGGCTTTACCCTTGCACCAGGAAGCGTCACGCTGGCGCCTGTGCAGATTGAGTTGCCTTTCGATGTGACAAAGCGCTGATTGTCTGAGTCGTCTGGGTGTCGCGCCCAAGCTCGGATCAATGCACCAAAACTTTCCGCAAGCGAAGCGGTTATCAAAGTGGCCAGAGACTGCATCAGAATCGAGCTGCGAATCGTCGGGGGTCCGATCGCTATTCTCGAACGGAAGGCAGGCGGCTAGTCGCTGATATCGAGACATTCTCATTAGCTTGAGCGGAGGTAGCAATCGATTGGCGCTGCCTTTGGGAATTCGCTGACGCCAAACGCGTAATAAACAATTTTGCATCCGTGCCGGAATCGATAAACACTTGCCGACTTTCGGGACCAATCCGAAATCGGTACAACTTTCCAGATCGCCTGTGATTTAACGAGGAAGCTGCAGGCAGAACAGAGATCTGATTCTAGAGGCCCTACTGGCACATAGTGTTCTAAGATGGATTGTTTCTTGTCTACCAGCGTTTTCTGCGCGAGAGCCCTGAGGTAGATTCGGAGAGCCAGATATGGCGGATCCATCGTCAGCAGGAATAACCGGAGCGGCCGCACCTCCTCAGAATCGTGAGACGGTCTATGCCCAGACGGCCGCCGTCGGTGACCAACCCGCGAGTCACGATCGCCTTGGGTTCAAGCTTTACGTCGAGGCCTTAGCCAGTTTCCTGCGTGCCCCAGCCACCAGAGCACCGTTCACCCTTTCGATTGAGGGGGCCTGGGGCAGCGGCAAGTCTTCATTCATGCTCCAGCTCAAGAACGAGATAAAGGCCAAATCTCCGGGTGCAGTTGCCATCGATTTCAACGCGTGGAAATACGATAAGCAGGAGGAACTCTGGGCGGCATTCGCACTCACGGTCACTCGTTCTCTGCGAAGAAGCACTCCGCTTCTACAAAGGGGGCTTGGCGATGTCAAACTTTACTTCTCAAGGCTTAAAGGCCTAGCGGAAACGGCTGGATTGGTCGCCAAATGTTTGCTCTGGCTGACATTAGCATTGGCGTTCGCGCTCGGCGTGCGCTGGTCATTGCAGGCTTCCTATTCAGAGCGTTTTGCGGCTGCGCAGAAGGCCATCGGCAAGACATTTTCTGCGTCCGAGGCCGAACGAGGCTCCAACTCATCCTCGCCCCCTCCCTTTGAGCCTAGTGCCAAAGAAGGGGCTTCGGGTGCGCAGCAAAGAGGCATCGCAAACTCTGGTCCGAATGGGCAGGAAGGCACTCCGAAGGCATCGCAGCCCGATCGTTGGCTTTTGTTTGCGATCGCGAATTCCCCGTGGGCGACTGGACTTATTATTCTCGTTTGGGTGATCAGGAAGTTTCCAGGCGCTGCGGGCAAGACACTATTTGAGATTGATCTCGAAAAATATATCGATAGGCCGGACTACAAGGGGAAAGCGGCTTTTGTTGACGCGTTTTCCGAAGACTTTGGAAACGCAGCGAGAGCGTACGCCCCAAAGGGCCCGGCGAAGGTATTCGTTTTTATCGATGATTTGGACCGGTGCGAGGCGCCAAAGGCGGCCGACCTCATGCAAGCGATCAATTTGATGATAGGGGATGGCAGCCCGCTCTTCTTCGTTATCGGGCTAGATCGAGCGAAGGTCGCCTCATCCGTCGCCTTCAAGTTTCGTGAGATAGCTCCCTACCTCCTCGCGAAATCAGAGCCGACGGCTGTCGCGAGCGGATCCGCTATCCCGAGCGTCGCCGCCGTTCGTGCCTTTGGAGACGAATTCCTTGAGAAATTCATCCAGATTTCGTTTCGCATTCCGACCTCCGACAGCGACCAACAGGCCGTAGAGTTCATCAACAGCCTCATATCCGCGCCAGCAGAATTGGTGGAAAAACCAAAGGGCCCTTTTTCCTTTTTCGGGCGGTTTGCAAAGAAAGGCGAAGCAGCGTCACACAGCACGAGCCTTGCTGCTGAAAGTAAGTACGACCGCGATCCGTTTCGTGTAGAAGCTGGACCCGAATCTGACCGCATCCGCTCGATACTTCTCTCCGTGCGCGAAATTCTTGGACATAATCCGCGTCGCATTAAGGCCTTTCTCAACAGGTTTCGTCTCTCACTCTACATTGCCAGCTCTCAAGGGCTGTTGGACAAGGATCTGAATTCAGGGAAGGCCGAGGTTACGCCCGAAACGCTTGGTAAATTTATTGCCCTGACAAGCGTCTATCCGGAGATCCTCGTTGAATCTTTGGTGAACCCTTCTCTCTTTCGTCTTCTAGAGTTCTACCTGACTTGGGGCGAAGCTAAGGAAGGTGAAAAAGACTACATTGAATCCTGGCTTAACAAACCTGGCGTTCGTGCGCTCGTCTGTCCGCCGAAAACGTTGACGGTTGAGTGGGAGGAGACATGCGTGCGACTTGAAGCTGTTTGAATGATTGTTCAACACGAAAGGAGTGAGCTGAACCTGCGGTTCCGTCCGCAGTAGCCTATCGACATCGGCGTAGCTGGTAACGGCTGGGTCGAAAGCTGTCGAGACAATGTGCTTCTGTCGATTCGACAAGGAGAATGCCGTGAGGTGTTCTTCGCCACTGCAAGCGTCAAGGTGGTGGGAGGGCTAGGCCGAATGACAAGTCCAACATAAGTGAACCGCCGCAGGCACCGTAACCTCCGAAGAGCCAAAGACGCTGACAGGCTCTAGCCAAAAGGCAACGCAGCCGGATGCATCCACCGGATGGTATGGAGCACACGGACACAAAGGCTGCCGGTGTGAAGGCGGGGACTAACGTCATTCGTGTCATTCAAATGGAACAAGGTAAGCCCGTTGTCTCGCCTCTTCGGGGGCAGGCGTCGCTGCAAGGCGTGCTGTTGGGGCAGCGGGTAAAGGACGCTGGAGAAAGCGAATGCCGCTCTGTAATGGAGTGGATAGGGGTTGAAACATGACCTCGCTGCGAAAGCAGGCAGACTTCCAGTTGGTCGTGGTTGACGAGAGAACTTACAGAATCTTCGCGGGAGGAAATCGCAAATGAACGTGGAACAATCTATGTGTGCAGCCTCCGGCCTAGCATCGCAATGGGAACGGATCGACTGGTCTCAGTGTGAGCAGAGGGTCAGTAGACTGCAAGCGCGCATCGTCAAGGCAACACAGGAAGGCCGCCACGGCAAGGTGAAAGCCTTGCAATGGCTGCTAACCCACTCGTTCTGCGGCCGAGCGTTGGCTGTAAAGCGGGTGACGAACAATCAGGGCAAGAATACGCCGGGAGTGGACGGAGCGATCTGGAGCACTCCCGCGTCCAGATACAAGGCCATTGACACACTGCGACGGCGCGGCTAACAGCGCCATGCTCAAGATGACGATGGCAAATGCGACCGTAGCGCGGGATAACAAGGTCTCAGAAGAGATCTTCGAGCGGGTCCGTTGCAGGACCATGGCGCCCGAGACAGCACCCAGTCCGAAGAACCCAAGCAGAAAGCCGTATGTAATTGGGTTTGTGCTAATAGACTTCGCTGCCGTTGGCAAAAGTGCCCAAAAAGAGCTGGTGAAAAAGATGAGAATTGCTGATCGAAGCAGGAGCGTCCGTATGCCCGGAGAGTAGCGGACGTAGCGGATAGCCGCGGAGGTTGCACCTCGGAACGTCTCCAAGGGCAGAGTGTTCTTTCGGGCGGGTCTTTTCCAGCGCCAGATGACGGCGATGACTCCCAGGAACGAAAAGGCATTGAAGGCAAATGCAGCGCCAACCCCTACGGCGGCTACTATGAAGCCACCGATCCCCGGACCTACGGCGCGTGCGAGGTTGAACTCGATCCCATTCAATGCCAGCGCTGCAGGTAGGTCTTCTTTATCGACCAACTCGGGAAATATTGCCCGCCAGGAGGGAGACTCGAAAGCATCGCCTATCGATAACCCGAGTGTAAGCAAGAGCAAGAGCCAGGGGGTCATCGATCCGAAGATCGTTGCAACCGTGAGCACAACGGTCACACCGAGCATCCAGGTTTCCGTGCCAAGAATCAGCTTGCGCCTATCGAAGATGTCTCCAGCGGAGCCTGCCGGCAGTGCGAGCAGGAAAAAAGGCAGAGCGGACGCAGTTTGAATAAGCGCGACGTACAGAGGACTACTGGTAAGAGAAGTCATCAGCCAGGCTGCGCCGACGCTCTGCATGAATGTACCGATGTCCGACACCAGATTGGAGGCAAGCAGGTTTCGGAACGTTGCATTGCGAAGCGGACGCCACGGACCGGGAGAATTAGCCGCGACTGATTGAGAGCTTTGGGTCATCGCTTTGTGACATTACATCATGAATCACTGGTGGCATCTGCCTCAAAGCGGTTCGACGATTCCCCGGTCCGTGAATGGTTCAGCTGCGCGTCGCTTCGAACAGGAACCATATGCGCCGCTGGCTCTGATCGATCCAGTTCTCTAGAAGGCTTGCCGTGGCCACATCTCCGGCGTCGTCACAAAGCACGTGTACCGCGCGCATGCTTAACACCAGCGCCTTTTCATCTTCGCGCAGTTCGCTCAACATATCCGCCGGAGTAACAAACTCCGCATCGTTATCCTGAATACGCCGCAGCCGAGCGATGTGTCCAATAGAGCGAACGGTAGTTCCACCGATCTTGCGGACTCGCTCGGCAATGTCGTCAGTCATTGCGAAGAGCTGATCGCCGTGGTCGTCGAGAAGTAAATGATAGTCGCGGAAGTGCGGGCCACTCATGTGCCAGTGGAAGTTCTTGGTCTTGAGGTAAAGGGCGAATACATCGGCGAGCAAAGCGTTCAGCGCTCCCGTGATATCCCTCACTGCGTCCGAGTCGATATCGGAAGGCGTGGTCAATCCAGCCTTGCGCCGTTCAACGAGTTCAGAAGTATTTGTCATGTTATCTCCTTTCACTGTTTGAAGCTCTTCTTGGAATATGGTGGACTGCACGGCCGACGCGTGCTCGCCCTTGCTCGCCATTTGGCTTCGAATACCAGGTATCAGTCGCGATGAGGAACCGCGTTTTTGCCTTCATGCGGGATGGATCATCTCGCGCGCATAAGCAAGACCTAATCCGTAACCGCCGCCGTTTGCGACCACGATGCTCCGCGCATCCTCATACGTTTCATGCCGCGTCCAGTCGCGCTGAAATTCGAGTAACATCTGGATCCAACTGGTCAACTGTGCGCCCGCGGCTTCCATACGGCGCAGGGCCAAATCATGTCCGGACGGGCTCAGCCCGCCGCAGGCATCGGCAACCACGAAGACCTCGAATCCGTCTTTGAGCGCGGAGAGCGCCGGGAACGAAACGCAGGCTTCCGTCAACAGCCCGGCAACAATCAGGCACTTGCGCCCTGTGTCCACCACCGCGCGATGCGCCGCGTCATCTTCCCAGACATTCATATTCCGTCGCTCCAGTGGAGTGACGGACGGCAGCGCCTCTTGCAACGCCGGCAGCATTGGGCCACTGTAAACCCGGCTCGCGGATGTAGAGGCGACGACGGGCACTTTGAATGCAACCGCGGTCCGTGCCAAAGCTACGGCGTTGTTGAGCAGCGTCTGCCTGGCCACAGACTCAACGCCGAACGCGAGCCCCGCTTGGAAGTCCACGAGCAGCAGTGTGCATCGCTCAGGCTTGAGAAGAGTTTCAGATCCTGTCATAACATTCCTCGGGCCGACAGGTTTACGATTGCCGGCTGAGAAAACATTAACGGCGCAGGTGTGGCCTGTCACCCCCCGATAGGGTAACAGTCATGCCCCACATGTAAGTAGAACCCGTTGCGGTCGGAACCGATCTGCGTCTCGGCCGCTAATCGTCGAGAAAACCCCGCTTCATAGCGATCATGACGGCATGGGTTCGATCATTGGCCTGGAGTTTCGAAAGAATGTTCTTCATGTGCCCTTTCACGGTATCTTCCGTGATGAGGAGCATGTCCGCGACTACCTTGTTCGCGCACCCGTCTGCAACGCAGCGCAGGACCTCGATTTCTCGTTCAGAAAGAGCATCCGCAACGAAGTGCTCCGCGATCTCGGAAGCAATCTCTGGCGGGATATGCCGTTGACCTGAATGAACCCGGCGGATGGTATTGATCAACTCAGTCCGAAACATTCCTTTCAACAGGTAGCCCACCGCTCCTACCTTCAACGCGCGAGAGGCCTGGATATCTCCCGAATAGGTAGTGAGGATAACTATGCGAGCATTTGGAAATTCGCCCCGTATAGCGGTCGTTGCATCAATTCCATTCATCTGCGGCATGCGCAAGTCCATCAGGGTCACATCCGGCCTGTGCTGCCGGAAGGCAACCACTGCGTCGATGCCGTTGCTTGCTTCGGCAACAAGTTCCATGTCGGCGTGCTGTTGAATTGCGAATGCAATCCCATCTCGTACCAGGGGATGATCGTCAACGCATAGGACTCGGATTCGATCCGAAATAGCCATAGCATGCCTCCCAGCACCGTCCTGACTGGTCTCTCGAACTCCTCCAACAGAGCAACCAAAGGGAAGTGCCACTCCGCGCCACTATATTGCTCGTCACAATACCCTGCCCAGGCCGTCAGCTTCACTTTAACTTGCGCGAAGCCTTGACGAACTACACGAAAGGGTTGTTCGAAGGCGACCCTACGTGGGTTGAGCCACTCAACTTGCTTCTTTATTCTAGTGGGATTTGGAGTCCTGCGAAGGGCCTCTTTGCAAGTGCTCCTCAGAATGCCTGGGATGTTTCCTCGATGGTTGCTTTACGGCATTCGAACTTGAGATGCAGCCTATTCTGTCTGCCCATACTGGATTTCGCGGCGCTGGGTGCTTATGAAAGACTTCACCGAGACCCGCCATTGTCAAATTCGATGGCTCAGCATATTGATCGTAACAACCGGGGTCCTGATTGCCGGCTGCAGGCCTCAGCGCCCAGCCAGCAAGCCCACGGTCGAGATTGTCCATCTCCCAGAAGACGGCCCGAAGTCGATCGACCAGGTTCCCCGCAACGGACTCGTGTCTGCTGATTTTCCGGGTCGCGTGCCGATTTCCCCGAACGACGGGCTTCCGCTCGCTCATTTGGGGATCAGAAAAAGAAGGACGAACCTCGTGATCGCGAGCGCTCGGTCATTGGGACGTGGAGCGGGAACATCAATACATTACGGGATTATTCCAACAGACTGGCATTCTTGGTGGTTTCCGGTCTCAGGCTTGCTGTTTTTTCTCTTGGGGGCAATAGCGTCGCACCGTTGGCACGAGCATCACTTGGCTCACAAGTTCGAAATCTCACTTCGAGAACGTCTTGAAGAACGGAACCGAATTGCTCGCGAGATGCACGATAGACTCCTTCAGGGCTTTCAAGGGCTGATGTTTCGTTTTCAAACAGTAGAAGAGATGCTTCCGCATCGCCCAGCCGATGCGCGAAAAGCGCTTGCCGATGCCCTCGGTTTTGCAGACCAGGCGCTGATGGAAAGTCGAGATGCGATCAAGGATGCCCTTTCCGCTCCAGACGCAAACGTCGACTTGGCCAACACCCTTGATGCGCTTATGGTCGAAATGAAAGAGGAGCTTGACTCGAGCGATTCCAAATCAGTGGAGTTCAGCGTGATTGTTGTGGGTAAGCCACAGATCGTGGATACTGTATTGCGCGCTGAGATCCTGCGCATTGCGCGAGAGGCGATGCGAAACGCCTTTCGCCACTCGCATGCGCGCCGCATCGAAACCGAGCTGACCTACGGTTGTCCCATGTTGCGCCTTCGTCTTCGTGATAACGGCGCGGGAATTGATGCCTGTTCCCTCGAAAGAGAGTGGCGTGCCGGGCATTGGGGTCTCCTCGGAATGGAACATTGTGCTCAGAGCTTGGGAGGCCAATTGGATGTGTGGACGAAGCTCAGAGCTGGCACTGAGATTGAACTGCGAATTCCGGAACACATCGCATATCCGCCGTTCGCAACTCGCAGAATTTTTCGGCTATTTCGAAGAATTGTCTGAGGAAGGAAGAACTTCTTTACTAAGATTGCGACGCTACCCCAAAGGGTGGTTTTTCAGAGCCTCCTTTGGGGGTACACTCCCGCGTGGATTACTGGTACCTTCCTTAAGCAAGGAAGGTACCCTGTTGCAACGCCTGTTCTCGATGTTCCCAAACGGCTGGCCGGGCAAAGGGCTCCTCATTCTGAGGCTGGTCGCTGGCATCGCCTTAATCAGGGACGGCGTCGTAGCGCTGACATGCTTGCCGCAGCGCGAACCCCTCACATTGTTGCTCATCTCCGCCACTGCAGGGCTTTTCCTTCTTGTCGGCCTGTTGACGCCAGTGGCAGGAGTCATTGTCGCCGGTGCTCAATTGCTGCTTTCAATCTCCGGGCCCGAGCACATACGGAACAACATCTTCCTGGCTACCTTCGGAGTTTGCATTGCAATGTTTGGTCCAGGGAACTGGTCCGTCGATGCGCTTCTGTTTGGCCGCCGACGCCTTGATCTTCACCGGCGTTGACTGAATTCCGAGACGAAACATCGGCTCTTTAAATTCGATCTGATTCCGTAATCAATGCTCTCAGACGTCGCTCGCATGGGGCACCCAGCTGCGGCAGAAGATACAGATCACAATTGGGCGATCACAATTGGGTCCTTTGTCCCTACTCGAAAGGGGCGTGGTCAAGTCTCGATTGTCACTTAACTTCAGTTCAGCAGGAATGTCGGCATCCGAGCAAGATCATCTGATATGGGGAAACAGCCTCTATTCCAGTGCTTGCGTTCGACGAGGCATTGCGAACAATCCACACTGACTACGCCTGCCAACGTTATCCAAGAGAGAGAGGATTATGTCACTCGCGAAACGAAGTGAAAAAGGGCTGCTTACTCCAGACAACTGCGTGGTGGCTCTCATCGATCACCAACCGCAGATGCTGTTCGGTGTTACCAGCATCGATCGCCAAACACTGATCAACAACGTCGTCGGCTTTTCCAAAGCCGCGAAGCTCTTCGGCGTGCCGCTCATTCTCAGCACGGTCGAGTCCAAATCGCTCAGCGGGTACATTTGGCCACAACTGAAGGCACAATATCCCGATCAAATCCCCATTGAACGCAGCACAATGAACGCGTGGGACGACGCTAACTTTGTGGCTGCCATCGAGGCAACCGGGCGCAAGAAGATCGTTCTTGCCGGCCTCTGGACACAGGCATGTGTCACTTACCCCACCGTTCAGGCAATCGAAGACGGATACGAGGTCTACGTCGTAGAAGATCTGAGCGGCGATCTCAACCTGAGCATCCACAACGCGGCAATGAGGCGCGTGGAGCAAGCGGGCGCAAAGCCTGTCACCTGGATTCAGGTGATGCTCGAATGGCAAAGGGACTGGGCGCTGAAAGAAACCTATGACGGCGTGGTGGACATCGTGAAGAACCACGGCGGCGCATACGGCGTAGGCGTGGAATATGCGTACACCATGGTGCATGGTGCGGCGCAGACCCACTTCCCCACATGGACCCCACCGCTGGAGCTTGCAGCGCACCGGTAGGCGAGCGCTGGGAAGGCAGAAGCCTTCCCAGCCTGCTTTTCCGATAGAAGTCCAGAATTTCCCGGGAGGGGACAGTGACGAAGAAGACGATTTATTTCAATGGCAAGATTGCGACTAATTCCACTCCGTACTTCGCTCAGGCGATGACGGTCGCCAACGGAAAGGTCATCGCAACTGGCGCCTCTTCGGACTTGCTTCGTGTTCCTGATTCCAGCACGGAAGTTGTCGACCTTGGTGGCCATACAGTGATTCCCGGTCTCAATGACTCCCACCTGCACGTGATCCGGGGCGGCCTTCATTACAACCTAGAGCTTCGCTGGGATGGCGTCCCCTCTCTCGCGGATGCATTGGCAATGCTCAAGGAGCAAGCCATGCGGACTCCGGCTCCGCAATGGGTGCGCGTGGTGGGTGGCTGGACGGAGTTTCAATTCACCGAACGGCGCATGCCGACTCTTGAAGACATCAACGAGGCCGCGCCTGATACTCCTGTCTTTGTCCTGCACCTATATGATCGGGCGATGTTGAACGCGGCTGCTCTTCGTGCGGTCGGTTACACCAAAGACACGCCTGACCCCTTTGGCGGAGAAATCCAGCGTGACAAGCGTGGCGTCCCAACCGGGATGCTGATCGCCAGGCCAAATGCGGGAATTCTCTATTCCACGCTCGCAAAGGGTCCGGTACTCGGTTACGAAGATCAGCTCATATCAACTCGTCACTTTATGCGTGAGTTGAACCGGTTGGGCATCACCAGCGCGATCGATGCGGGAGGTGGATTCCAGAACTATCCAGACGACTACAAGGTCGTCGAAGAGTTACACAAGCGCGGGCAAATGACCCTGCGCATTGCGTACAACCTGTTCACCCAGCGCCCAAATCATGAGATCGAAGACTTCAGCAAATGGACCTCTTCTGCTTCTCTGTACCAGGGTGACCACACCTTGCGGCTCAACGGCGCAGGCGAGATGCTTGTCTTTTCGGCTGCGGACTTTGAGGACTTTCTCGAGCCACGGCCAGATCTCAACACGTCCCTGGAAACCCAACTCGAAGGCGTTGTCCGGCTTCTCGCCGAAAAGTGCTGGCCGTTTCGCTTGCACGCCACCTACAACGAGTCCATTGAAAGATTCCTGAATGTCTTTGAGAAGGTCAACCGCGATGTGCCGTTCGACGGACTGCACTGGTTTTTCGATCATGCAGAGACGATCTCTGACCGAAATATCGAGCGAACAGTCGCTCTCGGAGGCGGAATCGCGGTGCAACACCGTATGGCGTTCCAAGGAGAATACTTCGTCAATCGGTACGGCGCTGATGCGGCAAAGAGGACGCCTCCTATCCGGCGGATGTTGCAGATGGGCGCCAATGTCGGAGCCGGCACGGACGCCACCCGTGTAGCCAGTTTCAACCCCTATGTCTCGCTTTACTGGCTTGTGTCCGGTCGGACAGTGGGTGGACTGCGGCTCTACGACGATCAAAATCGCATGACGCGCGAAGAAGCACTTCGCCTTTATACCAAGGGCAGCAGTTGGTTTTCGACTGAAGAAGATGTCAAGGGGTCTTTGGCTCCCGGCCAACTGGCCGATTTCGCAGTGCTCTCATCGGACTACTTTTCAGTACCGGAAGAGGAGATCAAGGGATTGCAATCCGTCCTTACTGTGGTTGGCGGCGAAGTCGTTTATGCGGTGCAGGAATTCAGTGATTTGGCTCCGCCTGCATTGCCGGTGGCCTTAGACTGGGCACCAACTGCTCATTACGGTGGCTATCACACTCCTGCCCTCCCGGTCGCCGCGCTACTGCATCGCGGATGTTCCAGTCACCATGTCTCGGGAGCTCCGCAAGGTTCCGGCCGACTTGGAGAATCGCTTTGGGGCCTGGGCTGCGATTGCTTCGCATTCTAACATCCAGTCGAACTACTTACTCAATCCGAAAGGACCTCAAAATTGGATCGGTCTAAACCACAAGTCGAGCAGCCGCAACTTTCATCGTTTACTCGGCTCGGCCGTGACAGCGTGTATGAGTTGATCCTTACTTTCGTCCTGCTATTCGGCGTGGCGAGCACCGTAAGGTGGGTGATTGGACCGTCGCCCATCTCGCGCGCCGTTCCTGGAATCCATGCTGAGCTCTGGATCGTCGGCGCTGCTGTGGCATTGCTTCTTTCCGTATTGATTCTCAGCCCGCCGGGGAGGGTTTCTGGCGCACATACCAATCCTGCCATTTCACTTGCCATGTGGCGCTTCGGCGTTTTTCCAGGAGGCTCCGTAATCCCGTATGCCGCTGCTCAGCTGATCGGTTCCGTGCTCGGAGTAATGGCAGCCCGAGGAATATGGGGGCCAATTGTTGCAGATCCCCCGGTGGTATATGCTGCGCTCCAACCTGCAGCTGGGTGGTCGACTTGGGAGCTCTTTGCAACCGAAGCCGCGGGGATGGCGGTTATCGTCCTTTTGGTCGGGCTCTGCCTCTCCGTTCATCGTCTTAAAGCATTTGTGCCTTGGATTATCGGGGCATTGGTCGGCACAGGGATCGCCGTTCTTGGAACCGCAAGCGGCGGCAGCCTAAACCCGGCACGACAGTTCGGTCCGGCAATCGCTTCCGGGCAGACGCGGTTCCTCTGGGTGTATTTGTTCGCACCCATGGTGGGAGCGGCGTTTGCAGCATGGCTGCGGCGACGGATTCAGAACCGCCGCAAGGTACTCACTCACCGGCTATGTGGCACGATCGACTAGAACGACATTCGAAGGGCCTACACCGGCCGTGACTCTCAATATGTCAACGGGACATTCAAGAAGGGACGCCAGTATGATGCACATGCGAACAACTACCTGCTCGCTGGCAATTCTCGCTCTGCTCGCTTGTTCAAGAATCTTCGCTCAGGGCGGCAGTACAGACCAAGTACCGGAGATGAACCGCAAATACCAACTGCTGCGCGAGGACGAGGACTGGACATTTCTTCGCGATCCTACGCTCAAGCAAGACTTCTTGGATCCGGTCAAGTACATTCCGTTCAATAGAAAGTCAAATCTCAACTATCTGACAATTGCTGGAGAGGCCCGCGAGGTATGGGAGCAGATCGGTAACGACAATTGGGGGCAGGCACCGTACACGAATGGATATTTGAACGAAAGATACATGCTCTCGTTTGACATCCACTACGGCAGTCACGTAAGCACCTTCGTTGAGCTGAAGAGTGGCTTGAACTCTTACCGGGATGGTGGCCCGCGACCTATTGATGAAAAGAAACTCGATTTTCAGGCTGGCTTCTTAGAAATTGGTTCCGCGGGAAGCCCAAACTGGATCAAACTTCGAGTCGGAAGGCAGGAAATGGAGTATGGATCGGGCAGACTGATCGATGTCCGAGAGGGACCGAACGTCCGCCTCAGTTTCGATGGATTCAAAATCAAGTCGGTGGTCGATTCGTGGAAGATCGATCTGTTCGCCATGAGACCCGACCTCGACAACCCTGGATTCTTCGACAATGCTCCCAACCATACGGTTGGCTTTTGGGGCATTTACGCGGCGCGGCCAGTCACACGAACTGTCTCGATGGACGCATACTACCTCGGACTTGATCGAAAGCACGCAACATTCGAGCGAGGCGCGGCGCGCGAACTCCGCCACACGATTGGAGCCAGGATCTTCGGTCCCGCGCCCACGGAAAAAGCCGGATGGGACTTCGACGATGAAGCATTGTGGCAATTTGGCACCTTCGGCTCGGCGGATATCAAAGCATGGACCGTGGCCAGCGACACAGGCTACAACCTCCCGAACATGCGCCTGAAGCCGCGTTTCAGCGTCAAAGCCGACATCTCCAGCGGAGATAATCCTCAGACACACTCGTTAGGCACCTTCAACCCTCTGTTCCCGATGGGCAATTATTTCGGCGTACTCGCAACAACCGGGCCTGGGCCTTTAAATTTCATCGATGTTCATCCCCGCATCCAAACGCAATTGCCACGATCCGTCACCATCTCCACTGACTGGGTCTTCCAGTGGCGAGAGAACGTTCTCGATGGTGTCTACTCCGTTCCTGGGACGCTGATCCGCGCGTCGGGCAACAGTAGAGCTCGCTACGTGGGAAATAGGCCTGGCACAGAGGTTCGATGGCAAGCTGACCGTCATTTATGGTTTCAAGCTGACTATGGAATTTTTTATCCCGGGGAGTTTCTGAAACAAACGAAGCCAAGTCGCGATCTCAATTATTGGGCGTTGTGGGCTGGCTACAAGTTCTAGCCGAGGTGCACCAGGCTGGAACAATGGAGGAATTGATGTCTGAAGCAATAAATCCGAAACCCATCGTCGGTCTGCATCACGTGACTGCAATCGCGTCAGATCCGCAACGCAACTTGGACTTCTACACCGAAATACTTGGACTTCGGTTTATCAAGAGAACGGTCAACTTCGACGATCCAGGGACATACCACTTTTATTTCGGTGACGATCTTGGATCGTCTGGAACCATTCTTACCTTCTTCCCTTGGCCGCATGCCACGCGCGGATCGCTCGGAGTGGGTGCGACTTCGGCCACAGCATTTAGCGTTCCTGCAGATTCCCTATCGTATTGGGAGTCACGGCTCTTGAATGCTGGCATACCCGCCCAGCGCCTTGCGGAACGGTTCGGAGCTGCCGTGCTCGGATTCGCCGATCCGGACGGGATGCGCATCGAACTGATCGCACATGAAGATAAGACCGCTTCCCATGCTCCCCGAAACAGTGATGTTCCGCCTGAATATGCTTTCCATGGCTTTTTCGGCGTGACCCTGTGCCAGGCTGGATTTGAACTGACGGCCGACGTTCTTGAGAAAATGGGTTTCCGCAGATCTGGAGAAGAAGGGAACAGATACCGCTTCACAGCGGATGGGGGGGCCTTCGGGAGTCACGTCGATGTATTAGTTCAGACCCAACTAATGCACGGTCGTATCGGTGCCGGAAGCGTTCACCATATCGCTTTCAGAGCCCCTGACGACGCAGCGCAGCGAGACTGGCGGGACGAACTCAGGCGGTTGCCGTTGAACGTAACCCCAGTTCTCGATCGCACGTACTTTCATTCGATCTATTTTCGTGAACCCGGTGGTGTGCTCTTTGAGATAGCAACCGATCCCCCGGGATTCAGCTTTGACGAGTCGCTCGAAACACTGGGGGAATCGTTGAAGCTTCCGCCCTGGTTAGAACCCGAGCGAGCAGCCATTGAGAAGGTGCTCCCTCCCATCTCGCTTCATTACCAGAGGTCTATCGATGAAGGCAAATGATCCGCACGGCAATGAGCCCGTCATTACAGCTGGCGCGGTTCTCTCGCAGGCACGCTCTGCATTGATTCTGCTGCACGGTCGTGGGGGCTCCGCGGACGACATCCTCAGCCTTGCAGGCGAGCTAGGCGACACGTCCACAGCGTACCTTGCTCCACAGGCCGCACAGCACACGTGGTATCCGAAATCTTTCCTTGCACCGATCACGCAGAATGAGCCTTGGCTCAGTTCAGCGCTCGCGAAAGTCAACGTCTCCGTCGATAAGGTGATGTCTGCTGGAATCGCGCTTGAACGGATCGCAATTGTGGGATTCTCTCAGGGCGCCTGCCTGGCTTCAGAGTTTATCGCAAGGCATCCCGCACGTTTTGGGGCACTCGTCGCATTCACGGGTGGACTGATTGGTCCGATGGGATCGGAACTAAGTCACGCCGGCCGTCTCGACGGGGTGCATATCCTCCTCAGCTCCGGTGACCCAGACCCGCATGTTCCATGGGAGCGGGTCCGAGCCACGGAGAAGGTGTTCACGGATATGGGCGCTTCCGTGATCACCGCGCGCTACCAAAATCGTCCGCATACCATCCTGCCCGAAGAAATCGAGTCAGCTCGACGACTAATCAATGACGCCTTCGCATGAATTCGTTACTCCGATTTCGGGAGTGGCCTCCACTCGTTACCAAACCGTTCAATTATTGAGGTTCCGTCTTCTTTGACAAGCATGTTGATGCGGCGCTTTCCATGGTTGTCAATTAAAACCACTCCCGATTCTCCGGCATTATTCAGAAACAGATAGGCAGAAGAACCATCAGAACGATCAAACTTCACATGGGCTCCCTTGGCATCGATTTCGATCGCTGCGTCCGGAGCGCCATCCGCTGGGTTATGCAACTTAAGCGATCCATGTCCACTCGCATCGAGAGATGCTGACAGTCCCGGCACTCCGTGATCGTTCAGCATTTCCACAACAGGCAAACCGGATGTCGTTGAGAGCAGGATGCGCGTCTTGCCAGATGCATCTACCAGCCGAATCTCGTTGGTGACTACTGGAACTGGTTCCTTCTCCACTTGATTCCTCCCGTTGAGGCCCGTTTGAGACGTACCGCTGTCTGCAGTCGTAGATCCAAGAAACACAAATAGCATAAGTACTGCTTTGCACAATGCTCGCCAACCGGCGCTCCCAGGCACCATTCCCTCGCTCATTGTTCCCGTCCCCTCTGTGTCTCGCTAGCCTTGAACTTTCCATGAAGGTACTGGCGTCACTGATCACCCACATCTATCGCTTGGCCGGCCCAAACGGAGACATGAGTGGGATCAGGCACATCGCAAACGCGCCGACGGCAGCCATGAACAAGAAACAATCTGCGTAACTCAACACGTCAACTTGATGGGAGCCAACGCGCGCAAGCATCCCTATCGATGTCAAGTGCGCACCGCTGTCATCCGCTCCGCCTCGCACCGCAAGTTATCCGTTGACTGCACCCAGCCAATGGTCCGTTGTTTCGTTGGTCGAGATCAAGTGTTCATAGAGCCGTGAGGAGTGGATCGTTTCGCGACGCTCGATGAAGATCGTCAGGAAAGCAACGCCAAGCGATGCGCCAAGTTGCCGGAAGGTCATATAGAACGAAACTCCGTCCAAGAGCTTGCTCTGCTCGAGCTTCCCAATGGTTCCTGCTCCCACAGATGGCAGGAGAGATGAAAGACAACAGGCATAGAGTGCCAGCGGCAGCAGGAAGTATCCATCTGGTGTCGATGTTGTGAGGCAGCGATTCAGTAGTAGCATGGCAGCAATCAATATTGTTAATCCCGCAGCGACCATCTTCCTGGGCCCGAATCTGGCAACCAGTTTGGACATTATCGGTCGAACGGCAGCCGCAATGATCGCATAAAAGGCGATGAGGCATCCGGTCTGCGTCGCACTGTGGGTTTGGGAGTCTACGAGTCGCAAAAACTCGGGCAGGACATACAGGCTGCCTGAGAGAATGATCCCGGTACATATGCCGATCAAACCGGCTGCCATGACATTGCGGTCCCGGATCAAGGAAGTGTCGAGTAAAGGATAAAGATTGCGCGGACTATGCTGCCAGAAGATAAAAGCAATCAGCGCCGTAGCGCTCATGAGAGTTAGAGCGCGAATATGAGCAGAACCGAACCAGTCATCGATGTGCCCTCGGCTCAATATCAATTGAAGGGAAAGGATGCAGATAGCCAGGAGAAGCAGTCCCCAGCAGTCGATATTTCGAAAGCGTGGCGAGGTTGGTTGGGGCAAGTTCGGAAAACCGTCCTTAAGCAGCCAGATGGCAGCTGTAGCCAGGATCAGATTCGGGAAGAAAATGAGCCGCCAGTTAATGTGATCCGTTATATAGCCGCTGAAGATGAGTCCTGAGGCACTTGCCAGATAAAGTCCCGTAGACACGTTCATTAGAGAAGGGCTTCGTTTTGCCTTTGGTAGGATGAGATAGATTCCGGTCCCTTGGGTCACTTGGTCGTCCGCTAGATGCAGCAATGCCCCAGCAAGCTCAATCCGGCTTTGAACGGCGCGTTCTGTCGCTTTGGCGCGCTGCAGCGCCAAATACTGATTGACGA
>Ga0116129_1000809_pt1 | contig 18730 bp, 15 predicted proteins | sample June2015DPH_17_2_FD_89732 | JGI IMG/M metagenome (GOLD analysis project Ga0116129, IMG submission 89732) | Peatland microbial communities from SPRUCE experiment site at the Marcell Experimental Forest, Minnesota, USA - June2015DPH_17_10 | ecosystem: Environmental > Terrestrial > Soil > Wetlands...
CGATTTCCTCAGCATGGACACGGCGCGATTCAGCATTTTACCGGCGAGCGCAAAACGCGGAATACCGACGCGTTCCAGCGAGAGCGATATTCGGATGATCTCCCACGCCTGCCCCTCCGCACCCAGCAACGCCGTACTGGGCACCTCGACGTTGTCCCAGAACACCTCATGGATATCGCCCTCACCGATGAGGCTGGGAATTTCACGCACGATGATGCCAGCAGTATCCATCGGCACGAGGAATATGGAGATGCCCTCGCGCCCGGGCGCGGTCCTCGCGAGCAGGAAGCAGGTGTCGGCATGCCCGGCGTAGGAAGTCCAGATTTTCTGACCGTTGATGCGATAGCTTGAACCCTGCTTTTCGGCACGTGTGCGCAGAGAAGCAAGATCGGAGCCCGCTTCCGGTTCAGAAAATCCCTGACACCAGATGGTCTGGCCTTGGGCCATTGGCGGAATGTAGCGCGCCTGTTGTTCTTCTGAGCCAAATCGCATGAGCGTCGGGCCGATCCAGTTGACATTCATATACTGTCCGCCGCGCGGTTCACCGGCCTGCCACATTTCCTCGGCAAGGATGAACGCGGTCCACGCATCGGCATCCCGACCGCCCCAACGCTTCGGCCAATGCGGCACCAGCAGCCCGGCTTGCGCCAGCTGCGCGCAGAATCTTTTCGAGAAAACACTTTGGGACTCGGAGCCGGGCCCGTGTGCGAGTGACTCCCAGTCGCTCGGCAGATTGGCCGCGAGAAAGTCCCGAACGCTGGAGCGGAAAGTCTGCTGCTCGGCATCCCACGCGAAGTGCATCAGGACCCAACCGTGAAAGGGCCGCGCGAAATCGACATTACTTCTGGCTCCTAGAGGTAGACCGTCGAATATCATCCAAATACTGATTATACGGCGATAGCCCTGCCATCAGTAGGCCACATCCGCCGTCGCGCGGATCCATACCTCGGAAATGTTCACACGCGGCGGCAAGCCGGCCATGAACACGATGGTCGCGGCGACATCCTCCGGCTGCAAGGCTCCGTCCTGGTTGATATAGGCTCGAATGGCATCGCGGTGATCCCGGTCGGTAATCCCCTCCGCCACCTCGGTCCTGGTTGGTCCGGGAGCAATCATGCAAACCCGGATGCCGTGGGGCCCGGCCTCCTGCCGCAGACCGTCGGTCATCGCGTTCAACGCGAATTTACTGGTCGAATAAGGATTGTAAACCGGGCTGGTCGTGCGGCACGCCAGCGAGCCGATATTGATGATGTAGCCGCTGCCTTGCGCACGCATGTACCCTAGTGCCGCATGGCAGGTATAAAGGCTGGCGAGCAGATTGACTTCGATGACGCTGCGCCACTGCGCCGTGTCGGCATTCTGCACATTACCGGCCTGAATGACTCCGGCGGAATTCACCAGTATGTCGAGCCGGCCGAAGCGCTTGACCGCCTCGGCAACCACATGCGACGCCACGCTTTCCTCGGACACGTCGCCGGGAAGCGCGATTCCCTGCCCGCCCGCCGCTTCGATTTTTTCGATCGTGCTATTCAGCCGCCCCGCGCGGCGGGCCACCGCGACAACGCTGGCGCCGGCGGCGCCCAGTGCAATGGCGCTCGCCGCGCCGATCCCGGACGAAGCTCCGGTGACCAACGCAACGCGGCCCGCGAGAGGACCTCCCATCAGCCGCGGAAGATCTCGATGGACTCCCCGGGTGCCAGCATCACCAGCGGTATCGTGCGCCGCGTCTGCGCTTGATATTGAGTGTAGGGCGGATATATCTTCTGCATGAAGGCCCAGATTTCATCGCGCTCCGCGCCGAACGGCTCGCGCCAGGTCGAACGAAATGCCTGGCCTCCTATTTGGTAGGAGACCTCGCGAACACTCTTGATGTTCAAATACCATCCCGGATGCACATCGGCGCCGCCCTTCGATGCCACGATGACGACCTCTCCGCCGATGTCGCCGTAAATGAGCGGCGAGATTCGAGTCTGTCCGCTCTTGCGGCCGACCGTTCGCAACAGCAGCGTGGTCGTGAATGCGTGTCCGCCGATGTCGCGCAAATCCACGATGTGACCGCTGACGCCCCCCGATTGAAGGTAGCTTCGCAGGTGTTCAGCCATCCAGTTGCGTCTGGCAATCTCGATCTCGGTGGCAACCACCGCGCCCTCACTCATATGCGTCTCCCATCAGTGCGCGACGCTTGTCGCGTCGTTCGCGTCGCAGGCCTTGGATAAATCAAGAGATCCGCACTCGGGTGTTTGGCGGAATTCTCCCGGAGTTACGCTCATGACCTGCTTGAACATGCGGCTGAAATGAGCAGCGCTCTTGAAGCCCGCCATGTATGCGATCTTCGTGATCGACACATGCCGCATGCTGTCGGACTTGAGCCACGCCTTGGTGCGCTCGAGACGGCTCTTCCAGAGCACTTCGGAGAAGCGCGTATCGTGGGACTTCAGAATGGCACAAAGATAGCGCGTGGATATTCCGCAGGCCCTGGCGACGGAGGCGACGGTGAGATCCGGATTGGACAGATGCCGTTGCGTGCAATCCAAGATATCGCTGAGGCGTTTTTCGACCAAGGTCCGTGGCGGCTTCGCATGAATCGACTGCGACATGCAGTGCCCGAGAGCTCCGAACGACGCTCGCACCATCTCCTCGGCGACATGGCGCTCGACGCTGTCACCCTCCCGATACAAGGTCGAGAGCGCGCATTCGGCCACGTGACAATCGCCCTTGCGAAACGAGAAGGGGGACCCGCTCGCGACGAAATCCGGAATATAGGATCTGAGCATGTGGGTGGGTGCGACGACGTGCAGAACCTCGTTCATGCACTCCTCATCCACCAGGTTCTCCATGATAAAGGGCTGCAGCGATCGGGTGATGGTGCACTCGCCGCTCTCGATGATCCTTCGGCCGGAATGATTCGAGATGGCGACCCGGCCGCGCTTCACGAACCAGATGATCGTCACGTCCGTCTTGTCGCGGCGAATATGGGTCCAACTGCGGCGAAACAGCAGGTCGGAGCGCGTCTGTAAGTTGAAGATCGGAAACGCGCATTCCAGACCCTTCTCGATCCGGACACCGATCTCGGCGCCCGGCATGATCTGATAGTCGCCCTCGTAGTACTCCTGCCCGCGCGGTCCTCGATACTCGCCGCGGCGGCTGATGTAGTCGTTCGAATCGCACGCAAAGATGAGGCTGCTCATACTTCCCCCGTGGCCTTATCCTCTATTGTGGCTAGCCTACTACACCCAGGGCTGTCGCGCAGAGTCCCCCGCGGCAGACTGGCCTTGGGGGCAGTTAGCTAGCGCCGAGGCCACCGAAATGAGCCATTCGGGGTCAATATATACATCGCGCGTGGCGCAGAGGCAACAGCTGCTGCAGCGCCCATGGACCACTCAGGTCCGGCTTCTCACGATCGCAGCAGGCGCGCCCATCCCGTCCGCGGTCAGACAGTCATTTCCAGCACTTTGTTACCGGTCGCATGGTTCTCGAAATAGCCAAGACCGTAATCGCCCTTGATCGTGGTTCGCTGCATGCGGCGAGGATATTGCGGATCATGTCCGCTCACCGAGTGCAGTACCCGCCAATTGTCCCAGATCAGCATATCCGTCGGCTTCCACCGATGGAAATAGGGCTGCACCTTGGCGAGAATTTCCTCGCAGGCCGCCGCGAGCAGCGCATCACCCTCGGGGTTCTCCTCGCCCTCGATTCCAACCGCCATCCAAGGCGAGATGTGCAGCACCTTTTCGCCCGTCGCGCGGGTCCACACCGCCGGATGGATTGCCCGCGGCAGCGACTTCGACAGCTCCGTCATCTTGTCATGTCCGGGATGAGGCACAATCAGGCGGAACGTCGCCGGTTTGCCGAAGCGCATGTTGCCGTAGGCCAGGTCGAGCGTGTAGACGATCTTCCGGCCCTCGATCTTTTTGCGAAGCTCCGGCGAGAACGCGTCGTAAAGCGCGATGCAGTCGGCGAAGCCAGTCATGCCACCCTGCGGCGGAATCTCCAAGGCACGCAGCACACCGGCCCGATTCAATTCATTGTTGTAGCAGTGGTCGAAATGCCAGGGCAGCCAATGCGCAACCCGCTTGCCGTCGATCTCCACAAGATCCGCTTTGTCGGGAACGGTGCGCATATCGATCACGCCCGGCATGGCGTCCTGATCGACGCGCTCGACGGCGGTGACCGGATGATCCTTGAGCGGACCAAATACATTGCTGATGGCCACATGCATCTGGCTCGTGGGCTCGACATTCTCGAAGATGATCAAGCCCCGATTCTCAAAGAGCTCGATGAGCTGTTTTACAACGGCCTCGTCCCGCAACACATCCTGCGTGACGCCCGAGACGCGCGCCCCAAACGACAGGCCATCGCCCAAAGGTTTCGTCGTAATCGAAGTCATCGCGCTTCACTCCCCGCTGCGGCCGGATTGCCCGCTCCTCGACAGCATTGTGCCGAGAGATCTTACATGTTACATAGTGATATGCTGTATCTTCAGATGACATGGTATGGGAGCCTGCTTTGACGGTCAAGCGCAGCCGCAGCGCGTCGCGTGTTCTTGCCGTGCTGGAGGCCATAGCCTGCCATCAGCCGGTCGGCGTCAGTACGCTGTCCAAACTGCTCGGCGCCGATAAGAGCGCCGTACAGCGGGCCATCATGACGCTTGCCGACGAACGCTGGATTTGCCCGGCGGCAGGCGTGCCGACCCGTTGGCAGCTCACCGCTCGCATCAGTGCCGTAGCCCATATGAGCCAGAGCGGCAACGATCTGCGTCAGCGGGCCCGGAGCACACTCGAAGCGTTGCGCGACGCAAGCGAGGAAACGGTTCTGTTGACGGCGCAGGATATGCTGCGATTCGTGGTGATCGAGGCTATCGAAAGCCGGCAGATGTTGCGCACCGTCCCGCACATCGGGATGGCCGTGCCGGTTCATGGGAGCGCGACGAGCCGCGCCATGCTCCCCTACATGGATGAGGCACGACAGATCCAGCTTCTCGGCGAGCGCCCCAATGCGGCGCTGCTCAGCGAGTTCGCAACCACGCGCAAGCGCGGGTTTTCCATCAGCGAGGGCGAAGTCGTGGCCGGCTCAACCACGATCGCTGCGCCGATCCTCGAATTGGATGGGCGACCTTCGGCTGCCGTTGTGATCTCTGCGCCAACGGGGCGCATGCCGGTCTCGAATCAGCGCAGGATAGGCGCGATGGTCTGCCGAGCGGCGCGTAGCCTGTCTGGCAGCGGCCGGCGATCCGCTGCATCGCACGACTCGACAGCCGCATCTTCGCCGAATCCCAAGTCATCGCGCCCACGCTTGGCTCAGGCTTAGGCGGGAGCCCTCGCCCAATTTTCAATTTCGCGTACAGGGGGGTAAGCTCGGGCGATAATCGTTTTGTTGCGGCCGCTCTCGGCGGCAAAGAGGAGAATGCAAGTGGCAAATATCAACGTGCGCAATCTAAGCGATGATCTCTCCTTCGGCTCGCGCGTGGAGGGCTTAAACTGGGAAACGCTCGCCGACGAAACGATCCGTGCCGAGCTCAACCGAGTCTTCGAAGACCGCGGCGTGATCGTCTTCCAACATATTGAACCCACCTCGAAGATGCAGGTGGAACTGAGCAAGGTCTTTGGACCGCTCAAAGATCATCCTACAAAGGCCACGCCGCGCGACAGTGGCAGCGAGGATTTGGCGCCGGGAGTGATCGACATGCATTACATCCCGAGCAGCGATGCCGGCAACGTCGATGGCTTGGTCGAGATCAATGGGCAGCGGTTGGCACGCTATTCGCCATGGCACTTCGACCACTGCTACAACGACGAACTCAACCGCGCCGGCGTGCTGCGTGCACCGATCAATGCGCCGGTGGGCGGTCGGACCGGCTTCATGGATGGCATCGAACAGTACAAACGATTCCCGAAGGACCTGCGCGACAGACTCGAGAAGCTCAACATCATCTACACGCTCGATACGCGTTTGACCAAGATGCGCTTCGGAGTGAACTTCAAGCCGCTGGGCGATCCACCGTCGACGGCAGCACTGCTCAAGGAGGTTGCGATTTTCCCGCGGGCAATGCACCCAGCGGTCTGGACGCGCAAGACCGGCGAGCAAGTGCTGCATGTCGGCCCGTGGATGGCGGTGGGCATCGAGCACCACGAACATCCGGAAGGCGACGCCCTGTTCGACGAGGTGTGCCATACGATCAACCGGTTGAGTGAAGGCACCAGCGCTTACTGGCACGACTGGAAACCGACCGACATGGTGATCTGGGACAACTGGCGCATGCTGCACGCGGTCGAAGGCTGCGACGCCAAGTACGAGCGCCGGACCGTGCGAACCACGATCAAGGGCGACTACGGCCTCGGCTATTTCGAGGATGGCAAGAAGATCGGCGAGGTCTATCGCGAAGTTGCCTAAAGCGTAGAGCTCCGTTATACGATAAGTCGAATTACGGAAGCGACTGAAGCCTGGTGGCTTCCTTGGTCTTCAAAACCAGTGGCCTGCGAACAGCGGGCGGTGGGTTCGATTCCCATCCGCTTCCGCCATTCACCTGCCCCACTATTTCCGGGTTTTTCGGACCCGTGCCGCCCAATCCTTCGGCAACTGAATCTTCTTCGCGGTCGGGAAACCAAGGTAGCCGTTGTGGGCAAACGCGTAGGCATTCGTGCGCAAAGGATCACCGGACACGAGCACCATGAAGTCGTCGACTTCGAGCACGATCGGCACCAAACGGTTCGGATCATCCGATTCATGGAATGCCTTTGGAAGGCGACCGAGATTGACCTGCCGCTCGAGCGAGCCAATGCGGAAGTCCAGCCATTTTTCGGTCATGGCCTCCACACGCCAAGCCGGCGTACGCGCATGTTCGTAGAGGTAACGCTTGACGTCGTCCTTGCTCCATCCACCCTTCGCAATGGTTTCCGCCAAAATCGGGCTGAGTACGAGCACGGGACGCAAGGTGCCGATCGACAGGCCGCCGACCGTGAATACCAGTTCCCAGCCGGTCTGCTTGGAAACGCCGTCGGCGAGATACGGCATCATCTGCTCCGGCGTGCTGCCGGTCACCGACGGCATGACGCCGCCGCCCGTCATTCGGGATATGGTGACGGTGTTGTCTCCCGCACTGAATCCCATGTCGACGCTATTGGGCGGCCAGCCGATCTTGGCGAGCGCATCCTCGTTCTCGGCGAGAACCACGCGGAAAGTGTTTCCGAACGTGGCCTTGTCATTCTTGTGCAGCAGGAATCCGGCCATATTGCGCAACGCCAGCCGCCAGAAACGGCCGACGGAAGTGTTCGGCATGAATCCGTCGCGCAGCACGCCTTGCGTGTAGTTGAAGTCCAGGTCCTTGATGATCGGCCCATTGAGCGTAATCAGAGTTTCCGAACCCGGCGTATTGCCGCTGTGTTCCACCCCGTAAGTCGGATCCGCCATGGCCTCGATGAGCGCCACCAAAATCGGCATGTACTCCGGACGGCAACCCGCCATCACGCCGTTGACGGCGGTTGCCCAAATCGTCGCGGCGCGGCTTTCCGGCAGGAGGATGCCGAGCGACTCATCCGGTGCCCGATCAGTGAAGCTGAGAAACTCCTCGATCTTCGCGACGGTCGGCGGAACGATCGGCAGCCCGTCGCTCCATTCGCGCTCGTAGAAATGCGCGTTCACTTCCTCGAAGGTACCGCTGAACACAATGTCGTGCGCGTCAGGCTCGGGGGCAAGTGCGTGCTCGACGGGCTGCTGCAGCAGGTTGTCGATGACCTGCTGCGCGGTGACGTTGCAAATGTTCGCCTGCAACTCCTCCAGGCTCTGCGCGCCGGGATGGCCGGGAATCATCGCCACGGGAAGATTGGGCATGCCAAGACCGACCGACGTGGCCGCCGCCTGACCAAGGAAACCCTCGCAGACCAGCGACGAAGTCGGAAATCCGGCCCGTTCGCACGCTTCACTGGCCCGCAACACGGCGGGCGTGCAACTCCCTCAACACGCCATCGACGAGATGGCGGCATCCACTCCCAGTTCTTTGAAGCGCTTCGGCAGCGACGCGAGCAATTCCTTCTCATTCACGGCATGAGTGGAGCCGAATTCGCGCCAGCTGACGAATTTCACGCCGGGATATTGCGCGCGCAGATGCTGTTCGAGAGTCGAGAAAACCTCGTCGCCGGCGAATAGATAGTCCCAGAGCTGTGCAACGGTCTTTCCCTCGAGCGTGTCGAGCCGTTTGGCGAGCGGCCGCAACGCCTGCTTGCGCTCGCCGCGCGGCCAAACAACTTCATAGAGCCCGTTGCCGTTGGATTTCTTCGCCATCGCAAACTCCTTAACAGTAATTCCTCACCGCGCCTAGTGTAACAGCCGCGCCACGGCTTCCGCCGCCCCCACGCCTTCTGCCATGGCCTGGACGACATTTCCGCCATACTCGGCGCGGACCGCGCCGACCGCAAATACGCGCGCATCCGAGGTTGCCAGGCTCGAAGTGGTATTCACATGTCCCGACGCGGTGAGCAGCGATGCCGGCGCGAATTCCGTGCTGGGCGTCGCGCCGATGAACGGAAACAGGCCCGTGCATTCGATATCAGAACTCGCACCATCCCTCACGTTGCGCAGGCGCACGCCGCTGACACCGTCGTCACCGAGAATTGCGCTGACCTCGCTATCCCAGACAAACGTGACATTCTCGCGTGCGGCGAGTTTCTCTATGTAATTGCGTTTTGCCTTCAGCGGGCTGCGGCACACCATGGTCACGCGCCGGCTGGTCTTGGCGAGCACCAGCGCTTCCTGGGCAGCGCCATCACCGCCGCCGACCACGACCACATCCTGGCCGCGAAAAAATCCGCCGTCGCAGGTCGCGCATCGCGACAAGCCGCGGCCGATGAATTGCTCCTCGCGGGGTACGCCGAGCTTGCGCAGCGATGCGCCTGACGCAATGATGATCGCTCGCGGACGATAGGTCGCATTCTCCCGGTCCGTCAGGGCAAGGCGCTGGTCGAGTTGGATCTTGGCGACGCCTGCTTGAACCACGCGGACGGCCGCCTTGCGTGCATCCTCGAGAAGATGCATGGCAAGATCCTGGCCGGAGAATTTCCCGGGCACGGGAATGCCGTCAACCTCATCGACCGTGGCAACCAGCCCGCCAAACAGTGCGCTACCCTCGAATAGCGTCACCAAACGCCCCAGGCGCGCAGCGTGCCGTGCGGCGGACAGTCCGGCGAGCCCGCCGCCAATGACGGCGACTTCGCAGGCGTTCTTGAGCGGTCTCATCGTCGGAGATCTCCTTCGGGTGGTGATTCAAGGGAACCCGCGGCGCGCGGCATGGACAGATTGCAACAACCGGCGGCTGAAAGTCTATGCACGAAACCGACGGTCCTTGATCCGGCGAGTGAACCGGATCGTGTCGAGTGCGGTCTTTTCGTGCCCATCGCCGCGGCAGTTCTGGTATTCGCGTTCTTTACCAAATTCTATTCATATCATATTGAACTGTATGTATATTCTATGACCGAAATCCTAGCTGCGGGAGACTGCTCAGACGCTCTTGGACGTGCATCCCGCTCATGTTGGCGGATTCGGCTGCAGGCTGTCATCAGGCACACGCTCGAGCGTCGGACGGTCCCATGAATTGGCTACTCGATCCGAGCGACGCTATGCTAGAACTCCGGAGATGACCCGACGCTCAAGCTCCGGAGATTGAAACTCCGGAGATTGAAGGAGAACGTCAGAATGTCTCTGCAAAGCGGGCGCTATAAAGCCCCAAGACCGCTCAGTCTCGCCGAGGGATGGAGCGTGACGCGCCTCACCCAACCCAGCCGGCTGTTCGGCGCCAACGGACTACGGACCGGCCCGGACGGGCGCATCTACGTGGCGCAGGTGAGCGGCAGCCAGATCAGCGCGATCGATGTCAATACCGGCGCGATCGAAGCAATCAGCCCCATGGGCGGCGACATCGTCGGGCCCGATGACCTGGTGTTCGATGACGATGGCAATCTCTATGCAACGGAGATCACCGAGGGACGCGTGAGCGTACGTGCACCGAACGGCACGACCCGCGTCCTGCAGGGCGACATGCCGGTCGCCAATCCCATCACTTTTCACCAAGGGCGCCTGTTCGCGGGCGAGTGCCGGATCGGCGGACGCATCATGGAGCTTGACTTGAACGGCGGCGCGCCGCGGGTCCTGCTGGACAATGTGCCCATGCCCAACGCTTTTTCGGTGGGGCCGGACGGCAAGCTCTACATCCCGGTGATGGGAACCAACGAGATCTGGCGAATCGGTCTCGATGGCGGCGCGCCGGAAAAAGTGGCCGAGAACCTCGGCGTGCCCGACTCCGTCAAGTTCGATCGACAGGGATTTATCGTCTCGACCCAGGTCCACAGCGGCCAGCTGCTGCGGATCGATCCGCGCAGCGGCGAACGCAGCGTGCTCGCCAACCTCACGCCCGGCTTGGATAACAGCACCTTCGTCGGCGATCGGCTGTTCGTTTCGAATATCAGCGGCTATGTCACCGAGATTCTGCAAGGTGGCAAGACCCGCGATCTCGTGCCCGATGGCTTCAACTGGCCGCTGGGTCTGGCAATGGGAGAGGACGGCGTCCTGTACGTCGCCGACGGCGCTTTTTCCTACACGCTTCGGCCCGGGCACCCACGCGAACTCACGGGCATGTTGTTCACGACCGGTTATCCCGGTTATTCGCGCGGCGTGGCGGCTGCGGGCTCCGGCCAGGTCATCGTCACGACCGCCAATGGCGCTGTCGCGCGCTACTGGTACGGCCAACAGCGAAGCGAAGAGCTGGCTAAAGGGTTCGATCAGCTTTACGGGGTCGCGATTACCCCGCGTGGTACCGTGATTTTTGCCGAGCAAGGCACCGGCCGCGTGCTCTCGGTCGAGTCAGGCAGCGTGCAGGTTCTCGCCACCGGCCTCAGCAAACCCTCCGGCGTTGCGGTCGGCGCTGACGGCACGTGCTTTGTGGCTGAGTCGGCCGCCGGCCGCGTGGTCAAGATCGGCGGCGGCCGGCCGGACGTCGTGCTGGATGGCCTGCGAATGCCTCAGGGCATCCTGGTACGAGCTGGCTTACTCTACATCGTCGATGCCGGCGCCCAGGAATTGATCGCATGCGACTTATCCGGTGGCTCACGCCGCACCATCGCTTCTGCTCTACCCATTGGCGCACCGCCGGGGGTGACGCCAAAGACCCTCGGCCCCGTTGGCACGCTGGCCGGACCGATGGGCCCCTTCGCCGGCATCACGGCCGGCGCCGACGGAACGCTGTATGTTTCGGGAGATGCTGAAGGCAGCGTGCTTGCGATTCGATCCGCATAATGGAGACGCCCGCGTAATGGAGAAGCGCAAATGATCAAGCAGGACTAAGCGACACTGTTGTCCGATTACCCTTTACTTCTTCTTGCCCCCTGTCATATAAAGAATTAGGCTGGTCGCGCACACTGATGTATCTGCCCGACCCTGTGATTTGACGCGTAGCAGGTTATGGAACAGAAACTCTTGAAGCTTGACGGCCGGATCATCGTCGTCTCCGGCGCCGCCGGCGGCGGCATTGGTACGAGCACCGTGCGCATGCTGGCTGACGTCGGGGCCACCGTGGTCGCCGTGAGCCGTTCTCAGGAGAAAATCGAGAAAAATATCGCGCCCTTGATCGCGCGCGGTTTGCCGATCGTGCCCGTGGTAGCCGACGTTTCCACCGATGAGGGCGTGGCCGCAACCATGCAGGCTGCGCGCCGCACGAAAGGCACCCTTTACGGTCTGGTGAATGTCGCGGGCGGCGCGGCGACTTCCACCTGGATGCGCGCCACGCGGGTGACTCGGTCCGATTGGCGGGCACTGTTCAGCCAGAACTTGGAGACGATGTTCTTCATGAGTCAGGCTGTCGCCGCAGAACTCCGGGACAAACGCCTGCCGGGTTCGATAGTCTCGGTGTCATCCATCAGCGGCATGAACACGGCGCCTTACCATCTTGCTTATGGAGCCGCAAAAGCCGCGATCGTTGCAGTGACACGCACCTTGGGCGCGGAACTGGCTCTGGACAATATCCGCGTCAACGCCATCGCCCCCGGGACCACCGTGACGCCCGGATCGGGCGCATACATCGATGAGGATCCGCAACGCGACCGTCAGGCCATTGCCATGGGCCGCCGGGCTCGCGCTGATGAGCAGGCGGGCGCGATACTCTTCTTCCTCTCGGACCTGTCGAGTTACATCACGGGCCAGACCGTTCTCGTCGACGGCGGGCTCAATCTGAAATGGACCCATCTAGGCGCAGACAACACCTCGTTGTTTCTCAAGGATGAGTCCTTCCGCGACGCCATCAAGCGCTGAAGACCGATCGTGGCTCGCAACGAATCCATGCCAGGCGCGATGCCCGCGACGGTTTCGATAGCTTCAATATTTATGAGAATTGGAGAACATCATGAGCGATATAGCTGAACTCGAAAACGCAACCCTCGCTGACGCGCATGAAGATCGGCCCAAAGCGCAAACCTACGGCGTGGAGGCCTATATATCCGAGGCATATGCACGCGCCGAGCTCGACAAGCTGTGGCGCAAGGTATGGCTGCAGGCCGGCCGTCTCGAGGACATTCCCGAGGTTGGAAATTTCCTGACGTATGACATCCACGAGGATTCGGTGCTGATCGTGCGCACTGCGCCCGACACCGTCAAAGCGTATTACAACGTGTGCTCACATCGCGGCCGACGGCTGGTCGACACGCCCAAGGGCTGCCACAACGCTCAGGGCAAACGCGCAAGCTTCGTGTGCGGCTTCCATGCCTGGACCTACAATTTGGAAGGCAAGTGCACCCACATCCTCGACAAGGATGATTGGCAGGGTGCGCTCACCGAGGAACGCACCCGGCTGGGACAGGTCAAGGTCGACACATGGGGCGGATGGGTCTGGATCAATCTTGATCCCAACTGCGGATCCTTGCGCGACTATCTCGAGCCTGCCGCGTCCATGCTGGGTCCCTTCGAGCTGCACAATATGCGCCCCCGATGGCGCCGCTGGCTCGTGTTCGACTGCAATTGGAAGGTTGCCATGGAGGCGTTTGCCGAGATCTACCATGTCCCGTCCACGCATCCTGAGTTCACCCGCTTCGGCACCTTCGTCGGTTGGGGCAAAGGGCAAGGCAAACATAGCAACATTGGCTATGACGCGCCCAAGGGGATGGACGAGAACAAGGCCAAGTTGCGGCTTGGCTCGGGCAACGATCCGCGCAAATCGACCGCGGAGATGCAGCTCTACACCTGGCGGGAAGTGAACACCAACACTACCAAGACGCTGGTGGATGCATCGGTGCGCCTGGTCGATGAGCTGCCGGAGGGAACGCCGGCCGATAAGGTGCTCAAGCACTGGCTCGACTCAGCGCGCCGTGACGATGCCGCGCGCGGCGTGATCTGGCCGACAGTGGCTGCCGAGCACGTGGGTAAGAGCGGCACGGCCTGGCAGATTTTTCCGAATTTCCAGATCGGCCATGCCGTCAACAACTCCCTGTGCTACAGCGCCCGGCCTTACGGAAACGATCCCAACAAGTGCATCTTCGAGGCGGCTGTTTACGAGCTTTATCCTAAGGGCGGTGAACCGCAGACGCAGTGGGAGTACCTGGCGGCAGAGGATCCGAGATGGGGCAGCGTGCTGCCGCAGGACTTCTCCAACATGGCCGCCGTCCAACAAGGCATGAGGAATGGCGGATTTCGCGGACCACAGCCCAACCCGAAAGCCGAGGGTTCGATCGCCAATCTGCACCGCAACCTCGCCAAGTACATGGGCACCGGCGCGCCCAGGATAATCAAGTAATCCATGCGCGGCATTCCCACACAAGCGGTGAATCTGACCTGCGAGCCGACGCAAACCCCGGACGAGGTGGACATTCCTGCTTTGAGGGAGAAATATCGCCAGGAGCGCGACAAGCGTCTGCGCAAAGAGGGTTCGCAGCAATACGTGGAGCTGTCGCACGATTTCGCGGACTTCTACGAAACCGACCCGCACTCGCCGCCCGTCGTCCGCGCGCCCCTGGCTGAGGACATCGACGTCGCCGTCTTGGGAGGAGGCTTTGCGGGGCTGTTGACCTCGGCCTGCCTGAAGCGCGCCGGCGTCAACAACATCCGCATCATCGAGATGGGCGGAGATTTCGGCGGTGTGTGGTATTGGAACCGCTACCCCGGCATCTCCTGCGACAACGATGCCTATTGCTACCTTCCCCTGCTCGAGGAGGCCAATTTCATACCGTCCAAGAAATTCGCGGACGGCGTTGAGATCTACGGACATTGCCGGCGCATCGGCAAACATTTCGGGCTCTACGAGGGCGCGCTGTTCGGCACGCAGGTGCGCTCGCTGCGCTGGGACGACACGCTCGAGCGCTGGCGGATCGCCACGAATCACGGCGACGACATCAGGGCGCGGTTCGTGGTCATGGCGGCCGGTTCTTTCAACAAACCCAAGCTGCCCGGCATACCCGGCATCAAGAGTTTCAAAGGACGCAGCTTCCACACCTCCCGCTGGGAGTACGACTACACCGGCGGCAGCGCGACCGATACGAACCTCAGCAAACTCGCCGACAAGCGCGTTGCCATCATCGGCACCGGCGCGTCGGCGATTCAAGCGGTGCCGTTCCTCGGGCTCCACGCCAAACATCTCTACGTGTTCCAGCGAACGCCTTCGCCGGTGGACCAGCGCCCCAATCCCGCCACCGACCCTCAATGGGCAAAGTCATTGCAGCCGGGCTGGCAGAAGCAGCGCCAGGCAAATTTTCATGCTTGGGCGTTCGAAGCTTTTCCTGCCGGGCCTTTTCGAGAGGATCTGGTTTGTGATTTCTGGACAGAAGTCAACCGCAACATGGCCGACAAACTCGCTGCCATGGGCAATCCTCAGTTGTCCGTCGAACAGCTGCTGACCTTGCGCGAGCAGGAAGACTACAAGGTGATGGAGCGGCTGCGGCGCCGCGTCGCCGGCATCGTCAAGGACGCCAAGACCGCCGAAGCACTGAAGCCTTATTACCGCTTCCTGTGCAAGCGGCCGAGTTCCAACGAGCTTTATCTACAGACCTTCAACCGTCCCAATGTCACGCTGGTCGACGTGTCGGACTCGAAGGGCGTCGAGCGGCTCACCGAGAAAGGCGTCGTTGCAAATGGCGTGGAGTACCAGGTCGATTGCATCATCTATGCGAGCGGCTTCGAGATCACGACCGAGATCAGCCGCCGCTTCGGCATCGAGGCAATCGAGGGCCGCGGCGGCGTGTCGCTGTTCGATTACTGGTCCGACGGCTTCAAAACCCTGCATGGCATGACGGCCCGCGGCTTTCCAAATCAGTTCTTCACCGGCTTCACACAGGCCGGCGTGGGCGCGAACGTGACTGCGATGTACGAGCAACAGGCCGAACATATCGCCTACATCATCAAGGAAGGCTTGGCGCGCGGCGCCACCACCGTGGAGCCCAGCCAAGAGGCGCAGGATGAGTGGATCAAAACAATTCGGGATACCGCAGTTCCAACCGCGGGATTTCTCCAGGAGTGCACGCCCGGGTATTACAACAACGAAGGCGGCGGCTCAGAAGGAATCCGATCGGTGTTCGGCGAGCCCTATGGGCCTGGCTTCTATGCGTTCGATAAGCTGATCAAAGAGTGGCGCAACCAGGGCAATTTGCAGGGACTCGTCCTGGGCTAGTCGAGCGAGGCGGGCCTGTATAGATTGAGCAAGCAAAATGACGCCAAAGCGCATCCCGGCCGGGTGGACTTGGTTCGAGGCCAAGAAACAGGACTGCTCATTCCCGCTCATCGCGACGCCCTGCAGGCCGGCGGCGCAGCATTCCTGACCAGGGCATTTCAAGCCTTCGGTTCTCTCCCTGCGACGAACAGCGTCAGGCGGATTATTCGTTGCGAGCGAGTCGCCGGTGGAAGCACGGGCGACAAGCTATTTCTGTCGGTCGAGTACCAACATCCGCAGCCGGGCCTGCATCGCGATTTATTCGTGAAATTCTCGCGCGATTTCCAGGATCCGATCCGCGACAATCGCGGCAAGTACGAGATGGAATCGGAGGTTCGGCTCGCCGCGATTTCACGCCTGCCGGCGTTTCCGATCAAGGTGCCCCACGCCTACTTCGCGGACTATCACCCCGAGTCGAAAACCGGCCTTCTCATCACGGAGCAGATCGGCTTCGGCGCCGATGGAATCGAGCCGCATCGCGCCAAGTGCCTCGACCATGAACTCGCAGATCCCTTAAAGTATTATCGGGCTATCATCAAGGCTCTCGCCCGGATCGCCGCCGCTCACCGGTCCGGCCGCCTCTCGCCCGAGGTTGAGAAGCGGTTCCCTTACGATGCCGCTGCTGCCGCCGCCGAAACCCCGGTTCCTTACGATGAACGGCAACTGCAGGATCTCGTCAAGCAGTATGCCGAGTTTGCCGCGCGATGCCCGCGGCTGTTGCCGCCCTCCCTTGGCACTCCCGAGTTCATTGCAAAATTCGATCGGGAGGCGGTCCAGTTTCTGCGGCACCAGGCCACGATCAAGCGCTTCCTGCAGAGCAATTGCGAACTCATTGCGCTGTGCCACTGGAACGCCCAAATCGACAATGCCTGGTTCTGGCATGACTCCGCAGGCGAGCTGCAGTGTGGCCTGATGGATTGGGGCCATGTCGGCCAGATGAACGTGGCCTTTGCGCTATGGGGATCCTTGAGCGGAGGCCAGCAGTCGATGTGGGATGGGCATCTGGGGGAGCTGCTCACCGCTTTTACCGAAGAGCTGCAGCGGCATGGCGGCCCACGCATCGGTGTCCCTGAACTGACGCTGCACCTGCAGCTATACATAGCGATGATGGGGCTTTCCTACTTCGTGGCGTCCCCCTCGCGCATTCTCGCCGGCGTGCCTGAAGCTGCAACGGCCTCGGGGCCGCTCGACCCGATCTTTCTTCGCAACGACCGGGCGCGCAACAATCTGCACATTCTCTCGGTGTTTCTCAGCCTTTGGTTGAACCACGATTTTGGCGCGGTTCTCGAAAGACTGCTGCAACGTGCATCGTGACGCTGGATTCGCTGCAGGTCAGCCCGCAACAGCGCGGTTCGGCAACTCCACGATGGCCGAGCCGGTCGCGGACAATTCGCCGCGATGTGTTTGAGCATTCTGGCGGATTTCCGCCAGGTACTTGCCGTCTTCCACGAATTTGCGGCTGACGAAGCCGTCGATGAACAAGGCATCACCGTCGGGATTATGGCGGCGGACCTGGCACTTGGCCTTGCGCAGAAAACCGTCATCGCCGATCCAATTGGTGATTTGGTGCGTCAACCAGGAACAGCGCTCGGGGCCGTAGTCATAGGCGCCGGGTGCACCGACTTCGAGCGCGAACGATTCGTCCCAATGAACACGCTCGGGACAATCCGGCACGTTGAAGCGGTTCTTGATGCCGAGGCCCGGATGCTTCGATTGCATCTTCCAGGCGAGCTTGTTGGCGCGGATGTACAGGCCGCCCCAGCCCTGGGCGTAGCAAATGAACCCGGTGACCGTCATCGGACCCTTCATCATGCGCGGCAATGCCTCGCCTTCCTTCACATCTTCCCAATACCGCGGCGTGGCACCGCGAATCTCCTCCGCCTCGTACAGCTTGTAGAACTCGGCAAGCTGCTCTTCGGTGTACGGCTCGACACGACCTCGGGCTTCGGTGTATTTCGTGCCGCGCTCGCGCGCCTCGTCGCGATCGGTGCGGAACACCCATGAGTCGCACTCCGAGACCTTATCGCCTTGGCCGTTGAAGAACTCAACATGATAGATCTGCTGGAAGGAACGACCGGCGAAGCGGGTCTTATGTTCGATCAAATCCTTCAGCTGCGCCTGGGTGGAGATGGCATCGCCCCGCAATACCGGCTTGTACCAGGTCCAATCCGCACCCGCCCACATGGCGTGAACACCCGAGAGGCCGCCGCAATATCCCGATACGATCCGGCTGGTCGAGAACAGAAAACTGGGCAGCGCCACGATGGCCCCATGCTTTGTTTTCTCCGCATAGCTCGGATCCGTCCATAAGGGATTGTCATCGCCGATGCCGTGCGCGTAATGGCGGATCGCGTCACGGGTCGCCTCGTGATTCCACGGCTCCACCGTATCGGTGATCGGGACGCCGATACGTTTGCGCAGGTCCTCGAGACCCTCTTCGGTGATTTTGGGGAAGCGGTTGGTCGTGGACTTGCCAAGTGGTTGCATTGGTTGTTTCTCCGTGAAAATCTTAGTTGGCTGCCGCGGCGGCAGCTTCGCGTTCGCGCAGCATCTTGCGGTGGACCTTGCCTGCCGGCGTCTTGGGAAGTTCGCTCACGAAGGCGACGTGACGCGGAAATTCGTGCTGGCTCAAGCGTTCGCGCGTGAAGTTCTTGAGTTCATCGACGTAGGCCTCGCTCGGCGCCCTGTCGGTGACGATGAACGCCTTTGCGACTTGCCCGCGCGTTGCATCCGGCACGCCGATCACGGCCGCTTCTCTTACATCCGGATGCTTGAGCAACGTGTTTTCGATCTCCACGGCGCTCATCGTCCAGCCCGCGGAAATGATGACGTCATCGGCGCGGCCGGCATGATAGAAATAACCATCCTCGTCAATCTTGGCGAGATCCTTCGTGGTTTCCCACCTGTCGCGCCGCCATAGCATGAGCTCGCCGACCACGCCCGGTTCCGTCGGGGTGCCGTCCGGCTTCAACACCGCGAGCTTCAAACCGGGCACCGGTTTCCCCAGCGAGCCCGGCTTGACCAGGTAGTCGCTTGCGCCCGGATAGTTGACCAGCACCA
>Ga0116129_1000810_pt1 | contig 18718 bp, 16 predicted proteins | sample June2015DPH_17_2_FD_89732 | JGI IMG/M metagenome (GOLD analysis project Ga0116129, IMG submission 89732) | Peatland microbial communities from SPRUCE experiment site at the Marcell Experimental Forest, Minnesota, USA - June2015DPH_17_10 | ecosystem: Environmental > Terrestrial > Soil > Wetlands...
CGAACTGGCCCGCGGCATCGGGATGGACCCAATCGCCTTCCGGCGGCACAACGTGGTGCGGTCCGGCGATCCGATGATCTCGACCGGCCCTCCGGACGAGGACCTCATATTCGGCAGTTATGGCCTCGATCAATGCCTTGCGCTGGCCGAGGATGCCTTGGCGCGGCCCGGTGGGCTCGATCCGCCGCCGGGTCCCGAATGGTGCGTCGGCGAGGGCGTCGCGCTCGGCATGATCGGTACCACGCCGCCCCATGGGCATTTCGCGGACGCGCGGATGATGCTGCGGGATGACGGCGGCTACGTGCTTCTGGTCGGCACCGCCGAATTCGGCAACGGCACCACCACGGTGCATTCCCAGATCGCGGCGACCGTGCTTGGCACCGCGGCCGCGCGGGTGAAAATCCTGCAGTCCGATACCGATCATGTTGCGCACGATACCGGCGCATTCGGCAGCACCGGCGTTGTGGTGGCGGGGCTCGCCACCAAACGTGCCGCCGAGGCGCTGCGCGACGACATCCTCGCCTTCGCGAACCAGCATGCGGGATCCGACCGGTATTCATGGCGTCTCGATGGCGACGCCGTTGCGAGCGGTGCACGGCGCATCGGCCTCGCCGATCTCGCGCGTGCGGCCCGCTCGGCGGGGCGCGAGCTCGCCGGCGCCGGACACTCCGACGGCACGCCGCGATCGGTGGCGTTCAACGTGCAGGCGTTCCGTGTCGCGGTGAACCGCCACACCGGCGCGATCCGGATATTGCGCAGCATCCACGCCGCCGACGCGGGCGTCGTCCTCAATCCGATGCAATGCCGCGGCCAGGTCGAGGGCGGAGTCGCCCAGGCGATCGGCGCCGCTCTTTATGAAGACATGGCGATCGGCCCCGATGGCCGCGTCGTCAATCCGTCGTTCCGCGGTTATCACATCCCGGCCTTCGCGGACGTTCCGCGCACCGAGGTCCTGTTCGCCGACACCGCCGACACGATCGGTCCGTTCGGCGCCAAGTCGATGAGCGAAAGCCCGTACAATCCGATCGCGGCGGCGCTCGGCAATGCGCTCGCGGATGCTATCGGCATCCGGTTCCATGCGACGCCGTTCAAGCCGGATCGTATCTTCGCCGCGCTGGCGGAGAAATCCGCCGCCGCGGAGTCGTGGAGCCCATCCGGTTCGGACTGAGCCATCGTCTTTGCCGCGCTTGACCCGGCAATCCATCGTCTTTGCGAAGAGGATGGACCCGCGGGTCAAGCCCGCGGGTGACGGATATGGATCGACATCATCGGAACAGGCTCCGAATACGCTATAGCTTTGTCTGCAGCGACAGCTTGCTCAGCAGGATGGCCGTGTCGTCGGCACGATCGAGCGCCCATAGCGATTCGAGGATGGATTTTATCCGATCTTCCGGCCAGCGCTTGCTCACATTGCCGCGGAATTTCCGTTCGACGTCGGCGCGTCCCATGGGCCGCCCGACGAAACCCGGCACGTCGTCGACCTCGCGGACGATGCGCTGCCCGTCGTCGAGGATCGCGGTGACGCGGGTCGGGACCGCGGTTCCGACCCGCGCCGTCAGGGCCGGATCCTCGCTCGCCTTGATCTTGCCCATGAAGGCAAGGATGCGCGGATCGCGAAGCATCTGCGGCGCGTAGCTGTCGTTGGTGATGTCGCCGTCGAACATGGCCCGCGCCGTTATATAGGGCAGGCTGTGATCCGCCGTGTCCCGGGTGCGGGGCGCCCATTTCTCCGCTTCGCTTGCGGTCTGCTGAAGACCGCGGCGTGTCGTGGCGATTTCGATGGCCGCGATGCGATCGAGGGAGCCGACCCGGCTTGTCACCTCCTGGGCGACCGCGATCCCGGCCGCGGCCGCGGTCTGGGCGTAGATCACGGCCGGGTAGGCCTTCATGCCGCACTGGTTGATCCGGAACGTGACGCCGGGCCGGCCGAAGGCGTCGACGTCGATCTCGGCCGGCCCGGACACCAGCCGGAACAAACCCAACCGTCCTTCGAAGATCGGGGCCGGGCCGGTGAGGCCGCCGCGCGCCAGCAGGGCGGCGAACACCGCATTGCGCCCGGCCTCGGCGTCGGCGAGCCCCTTCCAGTCGGACAGCGTTTGCGCCCGGGTCTGGCCCATCGGAATATGGTCGTTGAGGGCGAGGTTGACGGCTTGCGCAAGCTTGTCGGGGGCGAGCTTCATCAGCTTGCCGGCCGCGAGTGCGACCGCCGGCAGGCTGAACAACGGAATGTCCCAGCCGCGGGTCGTGATGTCGAAGCCGTCGATCAGCCGGCAGTTGATCTCATAGGCCAGCACGATCGCGGTGATGAGCTCGGCTGCGCTCGCCCGCTCGGCTTCCGCGACCGCGAGGCACGCCGCGATATGATCGCTCGGATGACCCGCGAAGCGCCCGACATAGGTGTCGTTCAAATCATAATAGCGGAAAGCGGCACCGTTGGCGAAGGACGCAAGATCGGGCGTGGTGCGGCGATCGGTGCCGATGACGGTCGAGGTGCCACCAGCGGCGGCAAGCGCGACGTCGCGGCAGATGCGAACGGGCCGCTCGTCGAAAGCCGCGATCCCGCAGCCGAGCGTGTCGATGAGATGCGACTTGACCCGTTCGATGGTCGCGGCGTCGATATCCTGGTAGCGCAGCCCGTCGGCGTAAACGGCGAGCCTTTCGGCCAATGTCTGACCAGGCGATTCCGAGGGTGCGACCGGCGCCGCGGCGGCGCGCCGCGCGACGCCGCAAAAGCCGAGGGCCGCAATGCCGGCGACGACGTTTCGCCGTGGAATCGCGCGGGAATTGATCGTATGCGACATGGCCAATTCCTTATCCGATGTTACGCCTTCACTCTTACCCTATAAACCGGCAGCTTAACTGCTATATATCGAAGTTGCACGGCCTGACCTTCCGCTGGTTGGGCCGGTGGAGCTACGCATGATTGGGCGTCGAGAATTCATCGCCGGTTTCGGCAGTGCGGCATGCTCGCTCGCTGCGCGGGCGCAGGAACCCGAACGCGTGCGACGGATCGGCGTGCTGATATTCTCGGCCGAGGACGATCCGGTTACGCGAACCAGATTGGCGGCACTGCGGGATGGGCTCGAAGCTGCCGGCTGGACCGAAGGTCGCAACCTCCGGATCGATGTTCGTTTCGGCGCTACCGATCGGGGCCAGCTCCGGTCGTCCGCCGAGGAATTGGTGGGCCTTGCTCCCGATGTGATCGTCACCGGGGCGGCGCCGGCCACGAAGGCGGTACAGCGATGATTCCAATCGTGTTCGTGGAGGGCACCAACGCGGTCGGCTATGGTCTGACGGGAAATCTCGCACGTCCGGACGGCAACGCGACGGGAATCACCAATCTCTATCTTACCATCGGTGCCCGGTGGCTCGAGCTGTTGAAGCAAGCGGCGCCCAGCGTGGTCAGGGTTGCGCTTCTGTTCAATCCGGAATTCGACAGCCGCGGTTATGTCGCCGCGATCGAGGCGGCGGCTGCCGCTGGCGGCGTTAAGGTGGTGCAGGCGCCGGTTCGCAACGCCGACGAAATCATGCGCACGATCGGCGAATTCGCCATGGAGCCGGGTGGGGGTCTCGTGATCGTGCCGCCGGTTCCGGCCTTCACCAATGTCGAATTGATTTTCCAGCTGGCGACAAAATATCGGTTGCCGGGAATCTATCCGCTGTTGGGATTTGCCGCCGAGGGCGGCCTGATGGCTTACGGAACGGTCACGGCGGATTTGTTCCGCAACGCCGGGTCTTATGTCGATCGCATCCTGCGCGGCGCAAAACCGAGCGAACTGCCGGTGCAGTTTCCCACCAAGTTCGAACTGGTCGTCAATCTCAAGGCGGCGCGGGCGATCGGCCTCGAAATTCCGCACACCCTCGTCGCGCGCGCCGCCGAGGTGATAGAATGAGAACGGTGCAGCGCTTTGGCGGCATGATTCGTGCGGGGGATCGATCCAGCCGATGAGAGCCCAAGAGATCATGAGCCGGATTTTCGGCGCCATTGCCTTAAGCATTTTGGTCACGACCCTGCCGGGGATGGCGGCGGAGCCCTCGGTGGAGGCTCCGGTCGCCGCGGTACCGTCGCTCGCGCCTATTCTCAGGAAAATCACGCCGGCCGTCGTCAATGTCGAGATCAAAGGCCACATCGCGGTCGGGACAAATCCCAAACGGCGCGAAATCCGCGAAATCCACGAGGCCGGTTCGGGCGTCGTCTATGATGCGAGCCAGGGTTTCATCATCACCAACAATCACGTCATCGATCATGCGGACGAGATAACCGTAACGCTCACCGACGGCCGCGTCCTGAAAGCAAAGCGCATCGGCGCCGACCCCGATTTCGATCTGGCCGTCATCAAGGTGCGAGCGGAAAACCTGACGTCGATTCCGTTCGCCGACTCCAGACAGGTCGAAGTCGGGGATGTCGTGCTCGCCATCGGCTATCCGATGAACATCGGGCAGTCGGTGACCTCGGGGATCGTCGGCGGGTTGCACCGGACCAATATCGGAATCGAGCAGCACGAAAACTTCATCCAGACCGATGCGGCGATCTATCCGGGAAATTCGGGCGGTGCGCTCGTCAACCTCAAAGGCGATCTTGTCGGCATCAACACCGCCTTCATCGGCGCGTCCAGCACCAATCCCGGGATGGGATTTGCGATTCCGACGAACATGGCGCGAACCATCGCAAATCAGATCCTGGCCTATGGCGATATACATCGCGGCACGCTCGGCATCACGATCGATGATCCGACGCCGGCCGTTGTCCGGGATTTGAAGCTCGCCAGTCCGCAAACCGCTGCCGTGATCACCAAGGTCGACCCGGGATCGGCCGGCGAGCGCGCCGGCCTCAAGGCCGGCGACGTGGTATTGGAAATCGGCGGCAAGGCGGTGCGGGATTCCGCCTTCCTGCGCACCAGCATAGCGCTACTGCGGATCGGCGAAGCGGCCGAGCTTACGGTGCTGCGAGAGGGCAAGCCGGTGACGATCCGCGCCGTCGTGGTGGAACGCGAAACGCGTGCCGCGCCAAAATAGCGAATGCGGCTTTTCCGGCGCGGTCACGCGCAGGGCGTGCCTCAGAAATCCGGCTTGTCGGCCTGCGGCATCGGCTCCACCTCGTATTTGAAAAAGGTGGCGTTGTTCTCGGCGCAGGTTTCTTCCTCCAACGTGCGCTTGACGCGCTTCCAACGCTTGCTTGCGGACCACGGCATGTTGAAGGCACCGGGGTCGTCGACCGTGAAATCGACTTCAAGGGTTTTGCCGCCGTCGATCAGCTTGAAACGTTCCACCACGTGAAGCTGGGTCGTGTGCGGCGTCCGGTAGGAGTCGACGAAGGTCTTATCGTTCATGCCGATGGTATCGACGACGAGGGTGTCTCCGCCCTCGTAATGCCCCACCGATTCTCCGAACCAGGACGGCTTCGGATTGGCCGTATGGGGCTGGTCGAGATAGACGCGGCGCACCCGATGGTCCGCCTGCTGGAGTATCCAGACTTCCTTGGGGGTCTGGACGAAAAACAGCAATATCGGATTGAGCAGCATGGCGGGAACGCCTTGCGGCCAGCATCGCGCCTCGCGCGTGAACATCGCCTTGCCGTTGCGCGCGTCGTCGTTCGCCTGTCGCAACGCGTCGACCACCCAAGGCTTCAGGATCGGATTGGTGAGGTCGGCGATGCGCCAGTTCGGAGCCTGCCCGGTGCGCCTCGCGGTGAAGTTGCTGATATAGGGCTCGGCCGGATCCGAAGTGACGGGGCCCGGTCCGCTTTTCGGCGAGGTGAAATCGTTTTCGCCGCCGCCATCCCACCCGGTATTGTTCGAGGAGAAATCGGGGATCGCCCCGCCGTCTGCCGCAAGCGCCGGCAACAGCGCGACACCCGCGTAGAGAATGCCGATCACGGCGGCCGTTGAAGTGAATCTTGGCATTGAAGTTTCTCCCTTACGGACGGTGCACGCCTGCCACCGCGGAAAGATCGCGATGGACATTGCCGCAGGTATAGTCCTCGAGTCGCACGTCGTTGCGCTGCCGGTAGACGAAGCGTGCCTGCCAGTCCCGCGTATAATATTCGGGGTCATGCACCGTGATGACGTCCTCGAGCTCGATCGGGCTCACCTTGCGGATCCGCTCGATCGTGCGCAAGGCATCCGTATGCAGCGCGCCGGTGGCATCGACGAAGGTTTTTTCGTTGAAGCCGGCGGTCTCGACCACGAGCGTATCGCCCTCGAAATGACCGACCGAATGGCCGTTGTAGAACGGGTAGGGGATCAGCTCCTTGTCGTTGGGCATTGGCCTATCCATGGTGACGACGCGGATCTGGTGGCTGAACTCGTAGATGATGGTGACCTGGCCGGGCGGTGCCTGAACGATTTCGAACGGGTAGGGCGTGGCGAGCACGCGCGGCAGCCCGTCCGGCAGGCAGAATTTGCGGGCCGTATCCGTGATCGAACCATTTTTGAGGCCCGCCATGTTCTCGTCATAGGCGGCCTTGCCGGCCGCCGTGAGCGGCAGATCGCCGCCGCCGACGATCTGGATTTTGGCATCGTATCGGCTCGCCCAATAGATTCCGGCAATATCCGGCGCTGTGTCGGCGCCACGTGCCGCTCCGGGCAGGCTCGCTGCCGCGAGCACAGCACCTAAGGCGAGGCCGGCGCGGGCAAAAACGTCGTTCATCGAATTTCTCTCCGTGCACGTCAAACGAGGGCGCATGCCGCGCGCGACCGAATCGATGACGCGAAGCTGAAGGTTATGGCGCCGCGCCGCTGCCGGCATTGGCGTTCGGGGCCGTGGTCGGATCGCCCATCTGGGTTCCGTCGGGGAGCGTGACCGTCATGAACTGGCCGCCATGGGTTCCGTCCCGCAGCGGATGAATGACCGTCATGACCTTCATGCCGCGCGTAAGCGTTTTTGGGACCCACCCCCGCCGCGCCAAGGCGCCCGGTGCGCCAAGCTCGATCGCCCACTCCTCCTGCTGGCCCTGGTCGTTGGAGACCATCAACACGATCCAGCTATGGGGATTGGTCCACTGGAACTCCTTTATGGTGCCTTCCACGGTCACCTTCTTTTCGGAATCGAACATCGCAAAGGAGTGATGCGCGAGGGCGGGCATCGCGAGCGCCGCAATGGCGAAGCCCGCAAGGCCGATTGCTGTCAATTTCATTGGCGCCTCCAGTTCGTATTTTTTGGCGTCTGTTTCCAGAGATCTTATTTTGTCAAGCTTATCATAGCGGAACGGCGACAGACTGGCAAAAAGCCGAGGGCCGCCGACAAAAGCCGAGCGCCGTAAATCGGCCTCGTGGCGCCGGTTGCGACCATGATTCCCTGCATTGCAATCGGGTAGCCCCTCTATTGACTTCGTAGCCCATCAATCATGCATTAAAACGTGCTATGGGCCGCCCGGCGACTTTGAATTTGCCAAAATTCAGTCCCAGCCATGGCCTAGGACAGCGGTTCCGGCCATGGCTTGTGACAATAATGGAGGCTCCGATGAGAGCAATTGCGGTAGGCGTCGGCGCGCTCTTCCTCACGATGGGTACCCTCGCGGCGGAACCGGGGGCGGAGACGCTGAAATTTGCAGTGGTCCGCAACGGCAGCCAGATCGGGACGCACGTTATCGAATTGCGTCGCAACGGCTCGGAGATATCGGTCGACCAGACCACGCAAATCGCCGTCAAGATCGTATTTGTTACCGCCTATCACTTCGAACAGACCGCTCACGAACGCTGGGTCAACAATCGCGTGACCGCCATGGATTCCGTCACCAACGATAACGGCACCGAACACAAGTTCACGGTGCACGCCAAGGGCAACGTTTTGATGGTCGACGCCGACGGGAAAACCAGCCAGGTCAGCGCTGCCATCCTTCCGGCCGCCCTATGGAACGTCGCATTGGTGAAGCAGACCACGGCGCTCAATCCGCGGGATGGCAGCCTGATGCAGATCACCGTGACCGATGAGGGGATCGACAACCTGGTCGTCAACGGCCGCCCCACGAAGGCGCACCATTATGAGATCAAGGGCCCGTTCACCCAGTACGCCTGGTACGACGACCAGGGCACGCTCGTTCAGGCGCAATTCATCGGATCGGACGGCTCGAAGATTTTCTGGCAGCCGATGTAGGGCACGGCGTTTCCGCACGCCGCGGCGAAACGCACGGCGCTCGGACGGATGTCGAGGCGGCTTGTATTTCGGCGCTTGCCATCGCCGGCCTCTCGGGTAGAATTAACGCCATCGAAGGGGATGGAGTCCCCCAAAACCGCCGATCTGGCTGATGACTCCTGCTGCGTCGCGCAAGCCGGCAGGAGAACGTCATGTGTCCCGAACCGATGCGGTTTCTCCGCAGCTTCACCTTGCCGAAAATTGCCGCCGTTGAATGGGCCCGCGCGCCCGGCGCCGGATGGCTATCGAGTTCCGCGGGTTCCGGTTGCGCATCAATGCCGAAAAGGCACGCACGATCATGACCGGGGTGTGGGCTCTCGCGGCACTATGGCTGGGCCTCGCGCTGATCGCCAGCCTGCTGTCGATCTGGTTCCGCATCTCGACCGCGCTTTCCGAAATCGTCGTCGGAACGATCGCCCAATTGATCATCGGCGCCGTAATTGGCTCGGCCGTGCTGGGGACCGACGAATCCTGGGTCAAATTCCTGTCTGGAATTGGCGCGATCGTCCTGACGTTCCTTGCGGGCGCCGAACTCGATCCGGTGGTCTTCAAGCTCAAATGGAAAGAAGCCGCCGCGGTCGGGCTCGCCAGCTTTTTCTTCCCGTTCATCGGATGCGCGGCGGCCGCTTATTATCTCCTCGGATGGGAGCCGATGCCGAGCTGGCTTGCGGGGGTAGCGATGTCGACGACATCGGTGGCCGTCGTTTATGCCGTGATGCTGGAGCATGGATTCAACGTCACCGAGTACGGCAAGACCGTCCTCGCCGCCTGCTTCGTGACCGATCTCGGGACCGTGGTGGCGCTCGGGCTGATCTTCGCTCCATTCACCATGAAGACCTTGATCTTCCTGGGCGTGGGTGTCGTGGTCTTTGTGATCCTGCCTTGGCTCACGCCGCGGTTCTTCCGGCTCTACGGCAACCGACCTTCGGAGTTGGAGACGAAGTTTCTACTGTTCTGCCTGCTCGGGATGGGAGCACTGGCTACCTGGGCGGATAGCGAAGCGGTGCTGCCGGCCTATCTGATCGGGATGGTGCTCGCCGGGACGGTCGGCAAGGATCATGCGCTGATCCGGCGCCTGCGGACGCTGACGTTCGGACTGTTGACACCGTTCTACTTCATTCGGGCCGGCTCCTTCGTTTCCATTCCCGATCTGGTTGCCGCGCCGGCGGCCTTCCTGTTTTTCTTCGTCGTCAAGGTCGGCACCAAGATCGTCGGCGTATATCCGGTAACCAAATTCTACAATTCGCCGAACCGGGAGGCGATGTACACGACCCTCCTGATGTCGACCGGGCTCACCTTCGGCACGATCTCGTCCTTGTTCGGCCTCTCCCACGGCATCATAAATCAGGGCCAGTATTCGGCATTGGTTGCTACCGTCATCGCCAGCGCGGTGATACCTACCGTTATTGCCAATGCCTTTTATCTGCCGCGCCACCTGTTGCCGAAGGCGGGCTCGGAATCGCTCCCGGCCGGCGATGAAGGAAAAGCCGCGCGTCCGTTGCTTTCGGGCCAAGCCGAATGACGAACGGCAGGGCAAATGTTCGCAAAATCCTGCATGCCGTCGTTGCGGAATCAGATAAATAACGCGACCAATGTCGCTCGTTTCAGGGCGGAGCCGGACCATCGAGTTCATTCCAATCTGCGATACGGGAGATCAGTGACTCAATGGAAAATTATATCTGGGTTGCAATCGGAGGCGCCCTCGGGACGGTTGGCCGATATTGGGTATCGGGCGTGGTTGCACGGACGATCGGCGAGACGTTTCCGTGGGGCACGCTCCTCATCAACGTCACCGGCTCCTTGGTCATCGGCTTCTTCGCGACGCTTACTGGTCCCGATGGGCGCGTTTTTGTCGGGTCGACCGGACGCCAGTTCGTGATGACCGGAATCTGCGGAGGCTATACGACATTCTCCTCGTTCAGCCTGCAGACGCTCAACCTGATGAACGACGGTGAGTGGTTTCGCGCCGGCGGCTATATCGCTCTGTCGTTTGCTTTGTGTTTGATCGCGGTTTGGATGGGTTCCATGCTTGCGACCAGCATCAACGCGATGAAGTGGATATGAACATGCAGATTCCGCGCGACGCCGTGTTGCTAAGAATTTTCTTCGGCGAAGACGACAAATTCGATCGCCTTCCGCTCTATGAGGCGATCGTGTTGAAGGCACGAGAGATGGGGCTCGGCGGCGCGACCGTGCTGCGAGGACATGTCGGGTTCGGTCACTCGAGCCTCATCCACACCACCAAGATCCTGCGCCTTTCGCAGGACTTGCCCGTTATTGTGGAGATCGTCGATTCGCAGGAAAAGATCGATACCTTCCTGCCGGTGCTCGACGGCATGATGACAAGCGGCCTTGTGACCACGGAGAAGGTCCAGGTCCTTCAATATGGTCGCGATACGGCATACCGGACGTGAATGAAGGCGTGGGCCGCAATGCCGTGACAGACCTGCCGTCTTCTTGTTATTTGTTCAGCGCCTGCCGGACCGCTTCCTTGAGAACAGTCAGGCCGGCCGCGACATCCGCCCCGAGATGGACGCGCAGCAGGCGCCTGCCACGTTCGGCCAACACCTGGAAGTCGCCGCGCGCCTGCGCGGCCTTGACGACGCCGAAGGTGTATTTCTGGTCTGGCACGTCGAGATCGGCGCCATCGTCACAGGTGATCTGAAGGAACACGCCGGTATTCGGACCGCCTTTATAGGCCTGCCCGGTCGAATGCAGGAAGCGCGGTCCAAAGCCTACGCAGGTGGCGACGTGCTTGCGGTCGCGGATCAGGACGCGGATCGCCTGCAGGGCGTCACGATGAGGGGCATTATGCTCCACATAGGCCAGGAGCGCGCAATAGTCGCCCGCGTGGACGCAGCTGAAATGGGCCGCAAGATAATCGACCAGCGTGCCGGCCGTCCCGAAGGCCGCTCGATCCGTCTCGGGGACAAGGAGCGCAATGCCGCGCGCCTGGAACTGCGCCGTCTCGGGCGGCAGTTCGCCGCTCTTTTCATATGCGGTGGTGAGTTCGCGCGTCTTGTCCTTGCTTGCCTCGACATCCGGCTGATCGAAAGGATTGATGCCGATGATCGCACCCGCGACCGCGGTCGCGATTTCCCAGCGGAAGAACTCCTGGCCGATGTGATAGCGGTCGATCACCGTGATGCGCACCACCGGGTGGCCGGCCTGCTCGATCGCCGCCACGGCGTCATCCTGCTTCGCATCCGCTTCGCCTTCGAGCCGCATATGGACGAACAGGCGGTCCTGTCCGTAGACCTCCGGCGTGCCGAGCGGCTCGGCGTCGACCGGGATCAGCCCCTTGCCCTGCTTGCCGGTCGATTCCGCCACCAGTTGTTCGAGCCATGCGCCGAAATCCGCTAAGCCGGGCGAGGCCACGATGGTGATCTTGTCGCGGCCGGATTGGCCGAGGACGCCCATGATTGTTCCGAGCACGACGCCCGGATTGTTGGCCGGCGGCACGTTGGCGCCGCACGCGTTCACCATCTTCTGGGTCGTGTCGAGCAGCCTGCCGATGTCCAGTCCCATCGCGGCAGCCGGCACCATGCCGAAATCCGATAACACCGAATACCGCCCGCCAATGCTCGCAACCCCCAGCGCGACCTTTCTGAACCGATCGCGCGCGGCGTTAGCCTGCAATTTCGATCCGGGATCGGTGATCGCGATGAATCGCGATCCGGCTGTCGCGGCACCGACCGCACGTTGCGCGACGGCGAAGAAATACTGCTTGAGGATGTTCGGCTCCAGCGTGCTGCCGGACTTGCTCGAGACGATGAAAAGCGTCCGGGCGGGATCGATGCTGCGTTCGGCCGTCCGCACCTGCGCCGGATCGGTCGAGTCGAGAACGAGCAGCTCCGGGCTGCCGTCTTGGTGGCCGAATGTCTTGGCGAACACCTCCGGCCCGAGGCTCGATCCCCCCATGCCGAGAAGGAGGACATGCGTAAACCCCTGCCGCCGGACCTCCGTCGCCAAGCCCACAAGGTCGCCGATCCGCTTGCGTTCGTCTTCCACAATGCCGAGCCAGCCGAGCCACTTCGCCTCGTCGGCGCCGGTCCAGAGGCGAGCGTCGCCGGCCCAGAGCCGGGCAACGTTCCCGTCACGCCCCCATGACTGGAGCGAGGCGACGACGGCCTCCTCGAATTGCGGCGCAAGCTGGCAGGTTTGGCTGTCGAGATCGTCGCCGGCGGTCGCGGCTTGACGTTGCGATGTCATCGGGCCGTCTTCCCTTCGGATTTCGCCATCAGTTTATGCACTCATCAAGCATCGATGCGCCGTCGGCGCGGGTCCATGCCCATATGTGCAAGCAGCATGCCGGCCCAAGGGGCATTTCCCCCGCACGCCCGATGACGACTCTCGTGGTGCTCAATCCATCCCGCCGGATATTGAAGGAGCCACGTTAGAAAATGCCGAGTGCATTGAAGTTCGTCGCCGTGCCGCCTTCAAGTCGCGTCAGTTGGACGGTCATGAAGAATTCCCAGCGTTTGCGTGTGGCCGCTTCCTTGGCGGCGTCCTCGAAGTAGCCGTTGTCGACCAGCGGCATGCCCATGACGGCGATCGAGATCAGATGAACAGGCCGCAGCGCGGCTTCGCCTGAGCCGCCGACGATCCCGGACGGCTGCACGTCGTTGACGGCGTCGCTGGCGAGCAACGCGATGTCGCGCTGCTTGAGCCAGGGCATCACGCTGGCATGCAGGCCGGCGGCTTCGCGCGCTTGGGGCCATGGTCCCTTGGCGGCGCGCAGCGCCCATCGACCGATGCGGATCAGGACCACGTCGCCGCTGCCGATCTTGATGTTGGCAAACTTCTCCCACGCCTCGAGATCCTCGGGGTAGATCGGGGTATGCGGGTCGAGCCAGTCGACATGCTTCAACAGCGGCATGTCGACCAGGATCGCGCGTGTCGCGATGCCCGGGCCCATGCGGTCGATGCCGTTTGCCGTGCATCCCTTCTCGGTGGCCGGAGGATGGCCGTTATAGACCACGACCTTGCCGTCATGCAGCAAGGTGTAATGACACAGCGCATCGAGATGCGAATTGGTGCCGTCGTGCAGGCCGTAGCTGATGGTATCGAGCGCGCCGCGCGTCTGGCCCGGCTTCGGCGGCCCGGCGGGGCCGTACCACATTTCGTGTGTCGTCGGGCCGAAGTTGAAGTCGTCGATGGTCTTCTCGAGGCTGGCGAACCGGGCGAGCGAGACGATGACGCCGTCCGTCACCAGCCGCAACGCCTGCTTGGTTTTCTCCGGCGTCACCAGGTTGAGGGTGCCGCGCTCATCATTCTCGCCCCAGCGACCCCAGTTGGAGAGTTGCTGTTGCATCGCCTCCACCTGCTCGAAGGTGGTCCGGTGGGCCGGTTCCTGGGTCGAGGGATGCGGCGCAATCGCCGCCGCGGGTGCCGGCTTCTGTTCCTGAGCCGGGGCCGGGCCGGTCCCGGCCGCGATCAACGACAGGGCGAGCGCGCAGGTGCCGGCCGTCAACATTTTCATATTCATGGATTGCATTCCCATCATTGCCTCCGGTCGGCCGTTTCTGAATGACGGCTTGCGCCGACGCCGCTCACGTTGCGAAAGGCTTCGTGCGACGCATCGAAGGCTATCCGCAACGGTCGACGGATCACGCCGCTTTTTTGCGATTCATGTCCAGCCGTGCGTCGACCAGCGCCACAATGGCGTCGATGGCAGGAAGCCGCATGCCCTTCTGCAAGGCGATGAGCTGCACCAGCTTGTCGGCGCGCTCGATGTTGGGCGCACCGTTCTGGAGCGCGCGCCCCGCGGAGGCCGGGCGCGAAAGACTCATCGCCGCCGCGGCGTATTTCTCGAACGGCACAAGATCGCTGGGCGCGGCGCCAAGCTTGACGCAAAGGTCGAACACGAAATTGTAGACCGACCGCGACTCTTCGAGATTGGTATGCACGGCCTCCTGGGCGGTGCGCATGCCGTCCTTGGTGATGCAGCGGTAGTTCCCGGCGAGCAGCATCGACCACTTGGCGAGCGGTACGAAGATGGAGTCGTGGACCTTGAGTTTCACCGGCAGCTCGATCTTGCCTTCCGGCGCGTCGAAGCGCACCGCCTCGATGTCTTTTTCGAGATCGCGGAGCATCGCGGTGTATTTGTCATTGTCGAATTTCGCGACCTTGAAGTTGGTCGGCAGGGTGACCTGCAGCACGTTGACCTTTTCCTCCGGCGGGCGGATCGCCTGCGGATCGGGGCTGCACAGCGTCAGCAGGCCCGGATCGAAGCTGTCCCACACCGTCGGGTCGGTGTAGGCCGGTTTCAGGGCCTCGTAATTCAGGCCGGGGATGCGCTTCACATAGGGAAGCGGAGGCATGTTCATGATCGACATGCACGGCACCTTGGACTTCGCCACGGCATCGAGCAGCTCGCGCACGCCGGCCGAACGGTATTGCGGCTCCTGCATGGCGAGACCGACGAGATCGAAGTCTTTGGGATTGACGTCGCCCGGCCCGGCCGCCGACACCTTGCCGGGCAGCTTGCGCGAGTCGATTTCGATCTGGTCCTTGCGGCCCTTCACCGGCATACGCACCCGGAAGCCTTCGGCGTTGATTAGGTCCGCCTCCGCCGGCAGGCAGACGAGCTTGACGCTGTGGCCGCCGAACAGCAGTTTGGACGCGAGAAGCGATCCGTAGGATGCCCCCATGATCAGGATCTTGTAGGTGGCCATGTCGGCGACTCCGCATTTTAGATTGTGAGAATGGGGTGAAAGCCAGCGAATATCCCTGTCGTCCATGGACAGGCGCCAACCTCCAGCGCCACCATGTGCACCGAAATCTTATCACATCGAGCGGCGTTAAGACCCCCCATCCGCCACAAAATGTGGCAATCCCGCAACGACCCGCTTTTCTTGAAGCGTGTCTTTGGCCGGTTCCCGCCGTATCATCACCGCGGTACGAATCGCGTGCCTCTTCGCCACCCCATAAAGCTACTTTAACGATTGCGTCCTATGGCTACAGAACGCCCGAGTCACGCAGGCTGGGCCAGACGGGCGGTTTGCACGATCGCACTTGGGGGAACCCGAACTGCGTCGGCCGGCCCTTCGGATCCGCAGGTACCTGATGCACGATCGTGACGAACCCATCGGCCCGCCTTCCAACGACCGCCGGGATGATGCCGAGATGTTCGATCTCGCGCCGGTGTCGCTGTGGATCGAAGATTACAGTGGCCTCAAATCACTGTTCGACACGTGGCGGCGCGACGGCGTTGTATCGCTGCGCGACCATCTGGGCGAGGACCCGGGGCGGGTCATAGCCTGCACGGACCGCATCCGCGTCATCAAGGTCAATCGCCGGACGCTTTCGCTGTTCGAGGCGAGAGACCTCGGCCATCTGGTGGACAATCTCGGGAGCATCTTCCGCGACGACATGTTCAAGGCCCATGTCGAGGAACTGGTGCAGTTGTGGGACGGCGGAACCGCATTCCACAGCAACACGGTCAACTATACCTTGTCCGGGCGTCGCCTCGATATCCAGCTCAAGGGCAGTATCGTGCCGGGCTACGAGGACAGCTGGCAGCGGGTGCTCATCGCGATCGAGGACGTCAGCGAGCGCGAAGAGGCGCGGCGGCGGCTCGCGGACAGCGAGGCCTACGCGCGCGGCCTATTCGAGCATTCGCCGGTGTCGCTGTGGGCCGAAGACTTCAGCAGCGTCAAGCGTCTGATCGACGAGGTGCGCTTCCGCGGCATCACCGACTTTCGGGTGTTCACCGACGTTCATCCGGAGTTCGTCCAGCGTTGCATGAGCGAAATCCGGGTCATCGACGTCAACCAGCAGACCCTCGAGCTTTTCGCAGCGCCCGACAAGGCAAGCCTGCTGCACCGCATCGCCGACGTGTTTCGGGACGACATGCAACGGCATTTCCGCGAGCAGTTGATCGACCTGTGGGACGGCAAGCTGTTCCAGCAGCGCGAAGTGGTCAATTATGCGCTCGACGGCACCGAGCTTCACGTCCTTTTGCAATTCTCGGTGCTGCCGGGTCACGAACGCGACTGGTCGCTGGCGCAGGTCGCGCTCAGCGACATCACGGCGCGCAAGAAGGCCGAAGCCTATCTGGAATTCCTCGGCCGGCATGACGTCCTCACCAGGTTGTGCAACCGGTCGTTCTATGTGGAGGAACTCAACAGGCTGGAACGCAAGGGGCCGACGCCGGTCACCATCATCATCGCCGATCTCAACGGCCTCAAGGCCGCGAACGACCAGTGGGGCCATGACGCCGGCGACGCACTGCTGCGCCGTGCCGGCGAAGTGCTCAACGAGCTTGCATCCAAATCGTGCCACCCGTGTCGGATCGGCGGCGACGAATTTGCCATCCTGATGCCCGGGGCCGAGCTGCGCGAGGGCGAAGCCATGATGCAGGCCATAAGCCAGCTCGTCGGGGTCAATAATCAGTTCCACCCCGGGCTAAGGCTGAGCCTGTCCATGGGCGCGGCGATGAGCGAGCCCGGGGAACGCCTGGAAGCCGTGGCGAAGCGCGCGGACCTCCTGATGTTCGAACAGAAGCGGGTCTATTATGCGGAGGAATGCGATACCGAAAATCGGGGCCTTAAGACTCCGACGGCGGCATAAGGCGATCGCAGTTCCGTAGGCGCGAAATGCCGCCGCCGGTTGCCCGGAGATTTCGCGCTTCCGGCCAGACCGGGCCAATTGATTTTGCCCCAATAGCGGTTAGCCTTGTCCGGACCACAATGTGCGGCCGGGGAAAGAGACCATGACCCGCAATTCGACGACGACCTGGGGCTGGGCCGCCATTGCGCTGCACTGGATCGGCGCGGCGCTCATCATCCTGCTGCTCGCCCATGGCTGGTGGATGACGCACCTGACGTCGCGGCCCGAGCGGCTCGCCAACTACGCCGGACATGCCGCGATGGGGTACGACCTCCTGGTCCTGCTGGCGGCGCGGCTGCTGTGGCGCTGGATGAACCCGGTGCCGGGGCCGCCCGGGGACACGAAGCCGTGGGAGCGTCTCGCCGCCCATGTGAGCCATGCCGGCCTTTATGTGCTGATGTTCGCGACCACGCTGGTCGGCTGGGGCCTTGCCGGGACCATGCGGACGCCGCTCCAGCAGGACATATTCGGCATCAAGGTGCCGCTGATCTACGCGAACCCGGATCGGGCCGTTCATGAAATGTGGGAGGATACCCATCGGGTATTGGCCTATGTGCTGCTCGCACTCGTCGTAGTGCATGTTGCCGCGGCGCTGTACCACCACTTCGTCAAGCGCGATGCCGTGCTCAAGCGCATGGTCGTCGAATTGAAGACGTGAACGGCGCCTCGCCGGTGGTGGACGCCGAGGCGCATGGTGCCGATCGCCGGCGCAATCTCGGATTTTTCTTCGACAGCGCGGTGGCGCGGGCGCCCGACAAAGTTGCGATCATCGACCTTTTCGGCGGGCGCGAGCGACAGATCACCTATCGCGAATTGGATGCCCGGATGGACCGGGTCGCCGCCACGCTGGCGCGGCTCGGCGTTATGCCCGGCGAACGGGTCGGCATGCTGGTCGGCAACCGGCTCGAATTCATCGAATTCTTCTTCGGTGCGATGCGCGCCGGCGCCATCCCGGTGGCGCTGAATACGCGTCTTGCGGCCGATACGCTGGGCTTCATCTTCCGCGATGCCGGCTGCGTCGCCGCGCTGATCGATCCGGGCTGCAATCCGGCCGCAGTCGCGATCGCGGCGGGTGTGCCGCTGCGCCACCGGCTTATCCTCGATGGACAGCATTCGGGATTTCTCGATTTCGAGGAGGAAATGGCGCGCCCGGCCGCCGCGGTCGCGCCGCCGCGGCTCGACGACGACGCCCAGGCCTTCCAGCCCTACACGTCCGGTTCCACCGGCCGCCCCAAGGGTGCCATCATGACCCATCGCGGCATGTTGTGGTACGTCGCGCACAACCAGCGCCACTGGCCGGCCTCGCCCGACGATCGCGGCCTTGTCGCGCTGCCGCTGTTCCACAAGAACGCGCTGCGCGGCACCGTGAAGCCGATGCTGTTTGCGGGCGGCTCCTTCGTGCTGATGCCGGCCTACGAGCCCACCACCTATCTCCAGGCGCTAGCCAAATACCGCTGCACCTATTCGCGCGGGGTCGCGGCGGTCTTCACCCTGGTGCTGCAGCATCGCGACCTCATCGACCGTCTCGATCTCGGCGCGCTACGCGAAATGACCATCGGATCCGCCGTGGTGACGCCGGAATTGCTCGACGCGGTCGAGCGCGCGCTGCCGGGCGTGAAGACATCGGAGAGTTACGGGCTGACCGAGGGCGGCAGCCCGTTCCGCCCGCCGCTCGACGGCCGCAAGGTGCCGCGCGGCAGCGTCGGGGTTCAGGCACCCGGCATCGAGGTCAGGCTCGTCGATGCCGCTGGCCGCGAGCAACCGGATTTCGGCGAATTGCTGATCCGCAGCCCCTATGTCTGCCTCGGCTATCACAATGCCCCCGACATCACCCGGGAGAAGCTTCAAGACGGCTGGCTGTGCACCGGCGACGTGTTCTTCAAGGACGCCGACGGCTTTTATTATTTCAAGAGCCGGGTCGACGACATGTTCAGTTGCGGCGGGGAAAACGTCTACCCGAAGGAGGTCGAAA